>Ga0101944_10004399_pt1 | contig 17579 bp, 9 predicted proteins | sample DewCreD2012metaG_FD_75245 | JGI IMG/M metagenome (GOLD analysis project Ga0101944, IMG submission 75245) | Hot spring sediment bacterial and archeal communities from British Columbia, Canada, to study Microbial Dark Matter (Phase II) - Dewar... ... | reverse complement strand
GCTTCCGCTCTTCCTGTTCGGAAAAGAAGTTCAGCCCGCCGCCGAGATTGCGGGTGTAATCGCGCGGCTCAGCCGCCGGCAACCCCGCAGCCCCGAGGACCGCAAGAAACGCCGCCGCCAGCGCCCCGCCCGGCATCAGAACCCGCCGGCGCACGCCGGAAGTTAGCCGCAACCGCACCTCGCACCCTCCCAATTTAGATATCTCACCGGGCCCCGGCCGGCTGCAAGACGCCGCCAGGCGAATCAGTACTGGGAATTACACCGGCGCCGTGATCGCCGCATGGTACTCCTGCAAGGACCGCACCGCGCCGGAGCCTCCACCGCGGCGGGCGGCAATACCTTTCGCCGCCGCCATCGCACCGGCAAGCGTCGTGATGTAGTGGACCTTGTACTTGATGGCGTTCTTGCGGATGTAAGAGTCGTCGAGTTCGCTCTCCCTGCCCGCGGGCGTGTTGATGATGAGCTGAATCTCGCGGTTCACGATGTGGTCCACGATGTGCGGGCGCGCCTCATGCATCTTGTGGACCACCCGGGCGGAGATCCCATGGCCAGCAAGCCACTCGGCGGTCCCGCGCGTCGCCAGGATTTCGAAACCCAATTCGGCGAACTGCCGCGCGACGTCCAGCGCTCCCGCGCGGTCACGCCGCGCCACGGTGATAAGCACTGCCCCGTTCAACGGCAAGGGCGACTGCGTAGCCTCCTGCGCCTTGAAAAAGGCTTCCCCGAAATTGCCCGCCAACCCCAGGACTTCTCCGGTCGAGCGCATTTCGGGGCCGAGAACAGGGTCCACCTCAGGCAGCATGTTGAACGGGAACACCGCTTCCTTCACGCCAAAATGCGCCATCGCGGCGGAAGCCACCCCCATATCCGTCAGACGCCGGCCCAACATCAATTCCGTCGCGATGCGCGCCATTTGGATGTTGCAGACTTTCGATACCAGCGGCACCGTCCTCGACGCGCGCGGATTCGCCTCCAGGACATACACCACACCTCCGGCGATGGCGTATTGCATATTCATCAGCCCTACCACCCCTAATCGGAGCGCGATGCGCCGCGTGTAATCCGCAATCGTATCCAAGTGCTGCCGCGGAATGCTCACCGGCGGAATGACGCAAGCGGAATCGCCCGAGTGCACGCCAGCGTACTCGATGTGCTCCATCACCGCGGGCAAGAACACTTCCTGGCCGTCGCAAATGGCGTCCGCTTCGGCCTCCGTCGCGTTCTCCAAAAACCGGTCGATCAGAATCGGACGCTCCGGCGTCACCCCCACCGCCGCGGCCATATATTCACGCAACATGTCCGGGTCGTGGACAACCTCCATGCCCCTGCCGCCGAGCACGTAGGAAGGCCGCACCATGACGGGATAGCCGATGCGTTGGGCCGCTTCGAGCGCCTGTTCCACCGTCACGGCCATATCCGACTCCGGCATCGGTATGCCCATTTCCGCCATCATCTTCCGGAAGCGGTCCCGGTCCTCCGCCAAGTCGATGGTGTCCGGCGAAGTCCCCAGAATGCGCACGCCGGCGGCTGCCAGCTCATTCGCCAGGTTGAGCGGCGTCTGCCCGCCGAATTGCACAATGACGCCGACTGGCTTCTCCTTCTCGTAGATACTCAGCACGTCCTCCGCGGTGAGCGGCTCGAAATACAGCTTGCTCGAAGTGTCGTAGTCGGTCGAAACGGTCTCCGGATTGCAGTTGACCATGATCGACTCATAGCCCGCATCGCGCAGCGCGAAGGCCGCGTGGACGCAACAGTAGTCGAACTCGATGCCTTGCCCAATCCGGTTTGGACCGCCGCCGAGAACCATCACCTTCGGCTTGCCGGAACTGACCGGGACGCGGTCTTCGCCGTTGTACGTCGAGTAGTAATACGCCGCATTCTCGACGCCGCTCACGGGCACGGCGTCCCACGCCTCCACCACGCCCAGAGCCGTCCGCCGGCGGCGTATTTCCACTTCCGCAATGCCGAGCAATTGCGCCAGATAACGGTCCGCGAAACCGTCTTTCTTCGCCCGAATCAGAAGCTCATCGGGCAGCGTTCCTCCGCGGTGCTTCAGAATCTCCTCTTCCAAGTCGACGAGTTCCCTCATCTGTTCGATGAACCACCGCTTGATGTGGGTCTTCTTGGAGAGAAGATCCACCGGGGCGCCTTTCCGCAGAGCCTCGTACATCAGGAATTGACGTTCGCTCGTCGGCTCATTGAGCATCTCGAGCAACTCCGGAAGCGTTTTCCGGTTGAAGTCCTTTGCGAACCCCAACCCGTAACGCCCGTTTTCCAAGGCTCGTATGGCCTTCTGGAGAGCTTCTTTGTATGTCTTGCCGATGCTCATGACCTCGCCCACGGCGCGCATCTGGGTTCCTAGCTTGTCCTGAGCGCCGCGAAACTTCTCGAAGGCCCAGCGGGCGAACTTCACCACCACGTAATCGCCCGAGGGCGTGTACTTCTCCAGAGTTCCTTCGCGCCAATATGGGATCTCATCCAGGGTCAGACCAGCCGCCAGTTTTGCGGAAATGAGCGCGATCGGGAACCCCGTCGCCTTTGAAGCCAGAGCCGACGAGCGGGAGGTGCGAGGGTTGATCTCGATCACCACCACGCGCCCGGTTTCCGGATTATGGGCGAACTGGATGTTCGTGCCCCCAATCACCTGAATCGCTTCGACGATCTTGTACGACATCTCCTGAAGCCGCCTCTGAAGGGATTCGGAGATGGTGAGCATGGGCGCGGTGCAGAAGCTGTCGCCGGTGTGCACGCCCATCGCGTCGACGTTCTCGATGAAGCAGACGGTGATCATCTGATTCTTGGCGTCCCGCACCACCTCGAGTTCCAGCTCCTCCCAGCCAAGAACCGACTCTTCCACGAGCACCTGCCCCACCAGGCTCGCAGCCAACCCGCGGCTGGCGACGACGCGAAGCTCCTCGACGTTGTATACCAGTCCTCCGCCCGTGCCTCCGAGAGTGTACGCCGGGCGTATGACCACCGGATATGAGAGTTCCGCGGCGATCCGCTCGGCTTCTTCGATCGAATAGGCGGGCGCGCTGCGCGGCATGTCGATTCCCAGGCGGTTCATCGTCTCCTTGAACGCCACCCGGTCCTCACCGCGTTCGATGGCGTCCACTTGCACGCCGATCACCTGCACGCCGTACTTTTCGAGCACGCCGGCGCGAGCCAGCTCGGCGCAGAGGTTCAGCCCGGACTGTCCGCCCAAATTGGGCAGCAGCGCGTCGGGACGCTCCTTTTCGATGATCTGCTCCATCGTCCTGAGGTTCAGCGGCTCGATGTAGGTCACGTCCGCCATCCCCGGGTCGGTCATGATGGTGGCGGGGTTCGAGTTTACCAGCACGATTTCGTACCCCAGGCTTCGCAACGCCTTGCACGCTTGCGTTCCGGAGTAGTCGAATTCGCAGGCCTGCCCGATGACGATGGGGCCGGAGCCTATGATCATGATCTTGTGAATGTCGGTTCTTCTTGGCATGGAAATTCGTACAAGCGGATTAGTATATCGGTTATCGGCCCGCGTTTTCGGATCCGGCTGCTAGGACCACTCCACCACTGCTTTCACAACCCCCGCTTCGCGGCGGACCCACAGCGGGAAGCGTTGCGGCATGAGGTCCGGCGGCACGAAATCCGCCGGCCACGCGGCGACGTCGATTTCCCCACTCTCCATCAGCGACATTACGCGGAGGTGCTCAGCCGGGGTGCTATTGCGGCTGGCCAGAATCGTCGCTTCCCGCCGGTGCAAGTCCGGATCGAAAAATGAAAAACGGTCGTTGATCAGGCCCACCAGGATCAGCTTGCCGCCTTGATCGAGCAACTGGATGGCGCCCTCCATCGACGGCTTGTCGCCCGTGCAGTCGAAAACCAGCATCGAAGGCGGATCCTTGCGCGCTTCCTCGTGCGAAGGATAAGCGCGCTCCAAGCCGTAGTTACGGGCGGCGAACTCCAGCCTCTCCGGCAGCCGTTCCACGACGCCCACGTCCGCGCCCGCCACGCGCAGGAATTCGATGACTGAGAGGCCGATGGGACCCGCGCCGATCACAATGGCGCGTTCGCCCTTCTGCGCGCCGGCCCGCCCGACCGCGTGGCAGCCGACCGCCAGCGTCTCGACCATCGGAATCTGCGCCGGAGGCAGCTTTCCGCACTTGTGGAGTTGCGCCGCGGGAATCAGAATGCGGTCGCGCATTCCGCCGTCGCTATGCACTCCTATAACGCGTAATTGCGCGCAGCAGTTCGTGCGTCCAACGCGGCAGGCAGCGCACGCCCCGCACGCCACATACGGGTTCACGGCGCAGCGGTCGCCCGGCGCAACATTCGTAACGCCCGAGCCGCATTCCAGCACCTCGACGGCCAGTTCGTGCCCCAGAATGCGCGGATAACTGAAGAAGGGCTGCGTGCCTTCATATGCATGCAAATCCGTGCCGCAAATTCCGACAGCCAGGACTCTGACCAGCGCCTCGCCGGCGCCGGGCGGGCTCGGAGATGGCGTGTCAACAAGCGCCAGGCGCCCCGGCTCTTCCAGTACGAATGTTCTCATGAGGCTAAGCCTCAAATGTAACAAACACCGGAACCCGGTCCGGACGCCCGGACCGGCTCGTTCACTTTGAAGGCGCGCGAACTCCGCCGAAATACTTCTCCACGATCCAGTCCGGCTGCCACTTGTCGGGCACTCGCTCTTTTCCGGTCAGATCCACCTTTTCAGGCGGCTTGTTCTTCAGCGGGATCTCCACGGTGTCGCCCACCTTCTCCTGCCATTCCTTCATGAGTTTCTGAAGCCGGGCGACGTGCTGCGCGTATTCCGGGCGGTCGATCAGATTCTTGGTTTCATTCGGGTCGTTCTGGAGATCGAACAACTGCAAGTGGCCGATCTTCGGATATGCGATCAACTTCCACCGGTCGTCTCTCACCGCTCTCTGAACCTGAATGTAAGGCAGAAACACCGAGTCCCGAATCTTATCCTTCTTGCCCTCCCACAGCGGCTTGAGGCTTTCGCCCTCAAGACCCGCGGGGCGCTGCACGCCGAGCACGTCGCAGATCGTCGGGAACAGGTCGTGGAGATAGGTGAAGGCGGTCACCGTCTTACGTTTCGGAATGCCCGGTCCGGCGATGGTCAACGGCACGCGCATGCTATGCTCGAACACGTTCTGCTTGCCGAGCAGGCCGTGGCTTCCCAGAGCGAGACCGTTGTCGGCGGAGTAAATGATGATCGTGTTGTCCGCTTCCCCGGTGCGCTTCAGTTCCGCCAATATGCGCCCGATCTGCTCGTCCATGTGCGTGATGAGGCCGAAGTATTCCGCCAGTTGGTCCCGGATGACGGCCTCGGTCCGAGGCCACGCGGCCAGGTTCTCATCACGTCCGCCCCGCATGGCGCCGTTGTCGAACGGCAGTTGCGGCAGGAAATTGGGCGGCAGCGGAGGACGGTTCCGGTAGTAGGCTTGGCGGTAACTCAACGGCGGATTGCGGGGGTCGTGCGGCGCGGTAAACGAAACATAGGCGAAGAAAGGCTTCTTCCGGTCGTGATTTCTGAGGAACTCGATCGTGGCGTCGGCGAACAGTTCGCTTGAGAATTTCTCGCCGGTCCGCTCGGGCGTCAGTTTCCCGTCCGGACCCAAGTCCCGCACCGGCACCTTAGTGTGATCCGCCATCCCGCCGAACATGACGGCTTTCCCTTTTTGGAAGCACCGCAGCCAGGCAGGCTGGCCATTGTGCCACTTGCCGGTGGCGAAGTTCACATAGCCGTTTTCGGCAAGCACCTCGGGAAAGAGCTTGGCGTCTTTGAGCGTGACGGTATCCACGTGGAACCACGTCTTCCCGCTCATCAACATGGCCCGGCTCGGAACGCACACTGCGCCGCTGTTGCCGCCAAAAATGTAGTTATTGCGGAACGTGACTCCGGACGCCACCAGGCTGTCGATGTTGGGAGTCTTGATATGAGGGTTGCCGAGCGCGGCGATGGTGTCGGCGCGCTGGTCGTCGGCGAAAAGGAAAAGGATGTTGGGCCTCTTGGCCGCAGCGCCGAAACCGGCACTGCGCGTAGCCGCCACGCCAAGCGCGGCCATCAACTCGCGGCGAGTCATCATTTGCATAAGGCAGTGGTCCTTAATTACACTGCCATTCTACTTCCTCCGAAGGAGATGCTATGCCTCGAGTCAGGTTTCTTGCGCCGGCCGCTCTCGCCGCCGTTCTGCTGAACGGACAAGAGTCCCGCCCAACCCTCACTCCGGACGAACTGCGCAAAGGAGCGGGCCTGCTCCTTCACCAGTTCGACCCGAATGAAGACCCGATGCCGTGGGTCAAGCGTTTTCAGGGCCTTCGCGCCACCGACGTGCTCGACGCCCTCCAAGCCATCGGCATCCAGGATCAAACCATAATGGATAAGGACATCCGCCCGCTCTGGCGGGACCATACCGACAAGCTGGAGCACCGCTTTTACGGCCTCGCCATTACGTATCAGTACGTCCCCACGAACCGCCCGCCCGCCGGGCAGATGGAATACGAAAAGTTCAAACAATGGCACAGCCATTGGTATCGCACCTACGCGCCGGAGCTATTTTCCCAGATCATCAAACCGGGCCATGTCGTGGTCATCGACGCGCAAGGCAGCGAGAAGACCGGCTTCATCGGCTCAAACAACGCTCTGAATTGGCGGTCGCGCGGCATGACGGGCGTGGTTACCAACGGCAACTGCCGCGATACGGACGAGCTGATCATCCAGAAGATCCCCGTCTATTCCAAATATCAAGGCGGAGGGACGCGCCCGGGGCGCATCGAAGCCGCCGCCATCAACCGCCCAGTCGTCGTGGGTGGGGTTCTGGTGCGCCCCGGTGATTTCGTCGTAGCCGACGGCGACGGCGTGGTCGTGGTGCCGCGGCAGCATCTTGAGCGGGTGGCGGAAATCGCCTGGGACATCGCAAAAGGCGACCGTGCCGGGCGGCGCAAGCTGTATGAAAAAGTCGGCCTGAAGCCGGATGCAACCATTAAGTGAGCTGCCCGCCGCCTCTTTCTAGAAGATCCTTTCGCGCCGGCGCGGGCGCAGCACCTGAAAAGCCGGTCTGCCGTTGCGGTCGGCGACGATCTCCACAACTTCAAGTTCATATCCAAGCTGCGCCGACATCCTGTGCAGCCGGGCGTTCTTTCCGGGCGTGACTTCCCGCCCGTCGACCCACGCTAGAAAGACGTGACCCTCACCGGAGAGCTGTTGGCGGACAGCCGCCCAGTCTTCCGGCTGGGGCGCTTCTTTCAGTGAGTCACCGCCCACCCTCATCGGCAACCCGCCCCGGCTGAGCAGAAGGAGGTTATCGATCATCCCCCAATCCGTGGCGAAGATGGCGCTCGCGTGCGCGCGACGCAAAGCTTGCGGAAGTTTCATGATGGCGTCGGTCCAAACCGTCGAGGCGCCATTGCGCACCAATTGGGCGTGATGCTGGTTGATGACCGCCAGGTTGGACACACACAAGACGGCAACAAGCGACGCTAGCGCCGTTCGTGCCGATTTCGGCGGCAGCCGCTTTGACGCTTCCGCAAAGACGATTGCCGCCAAGAACGCGGGCATGGGCCAAAGCAACACGGTGTGGTGGGCAGCCCCGCCGGCGTTGCGCGTCAGCGCCATTTGCCCCCAGGCTACGGCGATCACAATGATCGAAAAAAGGATCGGACGGCGAACCTGGGAGCGCAGGAAGACAACGCCCAGGACGAGAGCAAGCAAGTAGGCAGCCGGCATCAAGCTCTCGCGCGGTTCGCCCGCCCAGGCGCTAAGAGCCACCGACGCCCGCTCCAACACTCCCTCAGGGCGGCGCGGCTTGCCCGCGGCGTCGTCGGCGGCGATGTAGCCAAAGAGAGTCGATCCGTCGGCTGCGGAGACCAAAGCATCCCACTTGCCCCTCAGGTCCTGAAACGTGAACACGAGATGCTCTCCGACGCTTTCGGAGGAATGCTGGATGTTGTAAAGCAAGAACGGCGACGCTCCCAAGACGAACGCGCATGCCGCCACAACCACCGTCCTGAGGCTCACTGCGTTGCGGATTTCCCGAGGAAAGGCCACCAAGCCCCCGGCTGCGATCCCGCTCAGCATCCAGGCGAACAGCGCTTTGTCCCACATGGCAAGACCGAAGCACAAGAAAGCCGCGCCGAGTCCGGAGAGCGAACCGGAGGCGTGAAATCTCACCAGCAACAGCAGCGCCGCAAGCATCAGCAGATGCTGCAATGCCACCGGTCCCCAATCGAACACGGTGGTCAGCAGATACGTTGTATCCGTCGCCAGAAGAAAGCAACCGGCAAGAGCGGCGCGTGGGCCCGAAACACGCAAGAGGAGCCTCCCGAGAAGCCAGACGCTGAGAGCGCCGAACAGAATGACTGGAACGCGCAGCGAGTGCACAGACGGCTTCCATCGCTTGAACAGCGGCGCGTAAATCCAGGTTTTCACCGTGCCGAGGTAATTCAGCAGCATGAGTTGGTAGCTCCGCCCCAAGATCCTCACGGCGCGGGACTCGTCAGGCGGGTTATAAAGGGGCGAGGCGAACAGCGCCTCGTCCAACTGCACGCCCGCGTGGGGGACGAACGCCAAACCCAGCGCGCAGAACAGCGCGCAAGCAAGCAATATACAGCCGGTCACCCAGCCGCCAGGCGCGTTCACCGCCCCAACACCTCAAAAGGCGCAAGCAGACCGTAGTCCAGCAACTGGTATTCTCCGCCCGGCGGCATTTGCTTTGGAGCGCTGCGGAAGCTCCACGGACTCACCAGCCCCGGCCTCTGCTTGCCGTGGTGCGGACCCAACAAATTCTTCAGCGACCCGGCTACAATCACCTCGATCTTATTCTCCCCGTCTCGGACCAGGGAGGAAACATCGGCCTCGTACGGCTGCCAGCCGATGATGCCCGCCGGAGCGCCATTGACGCGCACTTCCGCCACCGTGCCGCTCCACTTGCCAAGGCGCACCACATAGCGCTCGCCCGCCTTCAGCCGGTAGGTCTGAGAGTAGGAAACCGCGTGCGAGTAAAATGGCCGCCCTTGACTCTTCCACGAGCCGAGTCCCAGGGGAGCGGGCGCCGTGATTCGCCATCCTTTCTGGAGCGGGGCAAGGCCGAAGTCGCCTAAGATGTACACCGGTTCAATCTCGTGATGCACGCTCATCGGGCGCGCAACCAGCTTCAGTTCATTTCGCCCGGGGACGGCGTTCGAGATGTCGTACACTCCAAACGCCCGGTCCAGCCACCACTGGTCTGGCAGCCTCCGCGCCGGCTTGCCATTCAACAACACGCCCCAGATTTCCGGTCTCTCGACCACCGCCTTCCATCCATTCGCGGCTGCCGCCCCGTCACGCTCGAAGAAAAAAGCCGCCTCAAATCCGGAGCCGGGGTCAAAGCGGTTGCGGTCGAGTATCGTGGTCTTGTATTGCACCGCCGCGTTCCACGGATTGCCCGCGAAGCCGTGCGCCTTGTAGGCGCGTTCCGCAGCCTCGTAATAATAAAGCCCCGGCTCGAGCTGTTCGCCGATCCGCAAGTCGCAGTAGTCAATGGTCAGCGCGTTCGGCTGCAACGTGCGAACTGACAGTGCCCCAGCCGGGCTCAGGGGCTTGAGCGAGGCGGAAGGCGGGTGCGGCGCCGCGGGGAGCGCGCCTGCGCTTCCGCTGAACAGAAGGACGCTTCCGGCGGGAGGCAGTTCCACGGAAACCACGGCGCGTCCCCCTTCCGCGCGCGCGGGGAAGGACTCGATCCTGCCCGTCAACGGATCCAGCCGCCCCACGGGCGCCGCCTTCAATCGCAGAGTTGCTTTGGCGGGCGATTCGAGGCTCGTGTTGGCGAAGAAGAGCAGTTCCCCGTCGCTCAGGCGGCGGCGTTGATGAAAAACGTGTCCGGATACCGCCGTGATGTCGCCGGGAAGCAGCGCGCGCTTCACGTCTTCTTCGTCCAGAGACTTCGCCCGCCTCCAAAGCGAGGCGTACTTCTCCGCCAGCCGACGCACGGCGTCGCTGGATGCGCCGTCGACAAAGGGTGGAGGGTCGACAAACGCGAGGACTTTGCCGCCCGCCGCCAAATACGCATCCAACAGTTTCACCGTCGGGCTATCCAGGTTCTCCGTCCCCGGCGGCAGCACAAACAATTCATAAGAACGTTTGCCAACGATGAGTGCGCCCCTCGCCGCCTTGCCGGTGTTGCGCATGATGTTTTCGCAACCCAGGTCATACTCGCCCTGCATGCGTTCGAGCCGCGTGATGAAATCCTGAAAAGCGCTGCCCACCTGGTTGAGCCGGGCGTCGGGCGCGCCCGCGGAAGCATACATCCAGGCTGTGCTGGTCGGTTCCAAAACCAAAATGCGGTTGACCTGCTCGCCCGAGGCGAGCGCCAGAGACAGGCGCCCGAAGTAGTCAGCCAAAACCTTGTATTGGTCCCACCACGGCGTGTGGTAGCTGAACGACTGCGGATAATCGTGCTTCCTAGCGCCCACTATGGTCTGAAATGACAGGTGCTGATTCATCAAGTTCACGCCCAGGGCGGCTTGCCAGTCTCCCAGGCGCTTCATATCTTCAAAGCGCAATTCCCATCCCGCTCCCCCATATGTCTCGCTCAGCGTTCGCCGGCGTCCGGTTTGATTGGCTACGCTCGCGAGTTCCTTCACGCTGCGCACATTGCCAAATTGCGCGTTCACCGTCTCTTCGTACTGGTTGAACAACATGTCGATTCCCGGCACGTGGTGCCAGGCGTACATCGCCATGTTGTCCGGTCCATGCGCCGGACTGGGCCAGCCGTGCTCCCAGTAGTGCCCAGTCCACGCCAGTTTTTTGGACTCTGCATACCGGTACCAGGGCTTCGCCCACCGGTCAATGAAAAGGTCCAGCAGTAAGGCGTAGTAATTGTGCCGTACCTTGCGCCAGTCACCCCTTTCTTCAAAGAGCGCAGGCAGATGGGGCTTCAGGTCGTAACCCCAGCGCTTCTGGAATTGTTCAAAGAGGTCCGGCGTCCACCGCATACAGTTCTTGCGCACGGGCACGATGATGTTCGGTTCGTCAGTGAAGATGCCGGGGACCGCCTTGCCGAACTCCGCCCCAATGGTGCGCTCATAACCGCGCATGGTGAGTTCGATGAACTTCTCGGTGACTCCAGGTTTGATCAGGTCAACGTACGAGAAACCGCCGTGCCAGGCTCGCTTTTCATAGAACGCGAGTTCGAAGCAGTAGACCTCGCCGGCGCTCCTCTCCAGAACGTACTTGCAATTCTTGAGGGTGTCCGGCTGCGCGGATTTCACCACCTTCATGATCAGCCCCTGCCCCTCGTTCCACGATTCCGGCATCTCAGCAGGCACGTGCCCGCCTGCAAAACCGCTGGGATAAGAATTCTCATCGTATAGCCACATCTTTAGACCCAGGCGTTTGCCCTTCTCAACCGCGTAGCGCACCAAGTGAAACCAGCGCTCCGACAAGTAAGGCGTGATCAAACCCGGGCGGGGATGAATGAACACTCCGCCGATGCCACGGTCCTTGTACTCAGTCAGAAACCGGTCGATGTCTTCTTCCATCACCTCGCCGTTCCACACCAGAAACGGCGCGGTGCGGTACTCAGCCGGGGGATCGGCAAATAGCTTGCGAAGCTGAGCGAACGAATCCGGCTCCGCCGCCCAGCCGGTCAAAGGGAGAACCGCCAATAAGTACGTCAGAGTCTTTCGCATGGCCAACCTGTTTTCTCCTGAGATACTAGTGTAGGCTTTTCATGATGGGAATCTTGGGGCAACTGGCCGCGGTGGGGTGCCTGGCGGCGCTGGCAGCGGGCGCTCCGCGCGCCGACCGTGGCCGCGCTCAGCAACAGTTCCAGGCGGCGCAGAAGGCTGCGCAGGCGGGACAGTGGAAGGAAGCCGAACGGGCCTTTACCCAGGCGCTGCAATCCAACCCCGACTTCGGAGCAGCCTGGCTCGGGCGGGGCAAAGTCATGCTCGAACTGGGCAACCCGAAACAGGCTGCGGCCGATTTCGACAACGCCGTGCGCACCCTCGAAGAAAAGGGCGAAGCGTACAAACTCCGCGGCGACGCGTGGCTGCGGCTTGGCGATCCGGTCAAAGCCGTGGAAGATTATGAGCGCGCTCTGGCGCTCAAGTACGTGACGGCTTCGTTATTCGTCAACCGGGCGCGGGCCCACGCCAAGCTTGGCAACACCACCCGCGCGATCGACGATTTCCGGGAAGGCATCCGGCTGCGCCTGGACGATCCGCAGCCGTACTGGGAACGGGGCAAGCTGCTGGCGTCCGTCGGGCTTTACCGCGACGCGATTGATGATTACGATCAGGCTTTGCGGCTGAAGCCGGATTGGGCCGAAGCGTATCAGTCGCGCGGTTTCGCTTGGGGCCAAGTCGGCGAATACGCCCGCGCCGCCGCGGATCTGAGTCAGGCCCTCGGGTTGCAGCCTGGAAACCCTGACGCGCTGCTGATGCGCGGCGCCGCTTATCGCCGCTTGAAGCGCTACACGGAAGCCATTGCGGACTTCACCGCCGCCATCCAAGCCACCCCGAAAGATCCGTTTCTGTATCTCGCCCGCGGCGCCACTTTCGCCGAGATGGGAGAGCACCAGAAGGCGTTGGAGGACCGCAGCGAGGCGATCCGGCTGAAACCCGATTACGCCGAAGCCTATGTGGCGCGCGGTGGTTCCTACCATCAACTCGGGCAGCACGACCTTGGCATGGCAGACCGAAACCGGGCCATCGAATTGCGGCCCGATTTGCCTGAGGCGTGGGTGGCGCGCGGCAACGCCCACTTTTTATTGGGACACTATGAAGCGGCCATTGCGGACCTCGAACGGAGTCTCAAGCTTCAGCCGGGCGACCGGGAAGTAGCGGCGCTCATCGACCGCGCCCGGGCGGAACTGGCCAAGCCGCCTGCGGCGCCGCCGCCACCACCCCAGCCGGAGCCAACCCCCGCGCCTGCGCCTCCATCCGCTCCTCTACCCCCTGCCGCGCCTGTGGCGCCCGCTCCTGCGGCTGTTCCCGAGCCAAAGCCCACACCGGAACCCAAACCCTCTCTTCCGCCCCCGGCAACGAAGCCGGCGGCGGGCGCTGCGTCGTTGGCGCAAGAAGCCGAGCGGCGCCACCGCCTCGGGCGCCAATACGCGGACCAGCAGCATTTCGACGAAGCCTTGCGCGAGTTGAGCGAAGCCATTCGCTTGAAGCCTGATCACGCCCTGGCCTGGAACGCCCGCGGCTACGTTTACCTGCGGCTGCGCGATTACAAGAAAGCTATCGCCGATTTTGACGAGGCCATCCGGCTGAACCCGCAGTATGCGAACGCTTACCGCAACCGGGCCGCAGCCCGCAAAGCCCTGGGAGACGCCGCCGGCGCAGAGGAAGATCTCCGGCGGTCCGGCGGCGTGCGCTAACATTGAGGAGAGCTGTGACCAGAAGAGAATTCTTTTTGACACCGGCCGCCGCGGCTCTGGCCGCGCAGCCTAAACCTGTTGATATTTCGCGCATCAGCGCCATCTCGGACGAAATCGCCCGCAGTCCTGCGGAGGCCATTGCCTTCGCGAAAAAGTACGGCTTGCGGTGGCTCGAACTGCGCAATGTTCCCGGCGGGCGCCAAAGCTACCACGATCTTTCCGACGAACAACTGAAGGCAGCCAAGAAAGAGTTCGCCGATAACGGCATCGGGGTTTCTTACCTCGACGCGCCTCTGCTCAAAATCTCCTTGCCGGGCACGTCCCCGGTCCGCCGGACGCCCGAATCGCCCGAAGCCAAGAAGAAGCGCGAGGAACGCGACACCGCGGCGTTCAACCGCCGGATGGAGGATCTCAAGAAGGCGGTCAATGCCGCCCACATCCTGGGCGTGGACAAGATTCGCGTGTTCGCCTTTTCGCGGGTGGAAGACCCCATGGCTTTGATGCCGCGCGTGGCCGAGGCTCTGGCGCCGATGGTCGAATTCGCCGGTCAGAACAAGATGTACCTGGCGCTCGAAAACGAGGGCTCTTGCAACGTCGCCACGTGCGCGGAGATGGCGGCGCTGGCCAAACTGCTTCCCTCCCAGTGGTTCGGCCTCAATTGGGACACCCTCAACGGCGGGAACCGGGAAGTCGCTTTCCCGGACGGCTACAGTCTTCTTCCCAAAGAGCGCATTCTGAATGTCCACATCAAGGGGCGCGCCGTGCTCGACGGACCTCAGAAACAGGATTGGGTGGCTATCTTCCGGACGATGGCCAAGGACGGCTACCAGCATCAGTTCGGGTTGGAGACGCATATCGACATCGGAGGTCCGGGCCAGGTGCCGGCTTCCCACGAAGCGATGCAAGCCATTCACGCCATTCTCAAACAGGTGTAAGCGGCATGACCCGGCGACGCTTTGCCGCAAGCCTGGCGGCGCCGGCTTTCGGCCGGGCGGCTCAGGCGCCCCGCGCGCAGATTGAGGCGCTCACCCTCATCAGCAAGCATCCGGATTTGTACCATGGATGGCCCACCGTGGGTATGCGGCGCAACGGGGACCTTTTGGTGGTCTATTCCGGGGGGCGCGAGGCGCACGTGTGCCCCTTCGGACGGGTCGAATTGATGCGCTCGTCCGACGGCGGCCAGACGTGGAGCTGGCCCGAGGTGTTGATGGACTCCCCCATCGACGACCGCGACGCGGGTGTCCTCGAAACGCCCGCCGGAACGCTGCTCGTCACCACGTTCACTTCGCTCGCCTACCAGCAGACTCTCGACCGCGCCAAGGACTGGCCGCCGGAGCGGCTGGAGCGATGGAGAGCCGTCAACCTGCGCGCCACTCCAGCTCAGAGGCAGGCCTTGCTCGGTTGCTGGATGCTCCGCTCGACCGACGGAGGCATGACTTGGTCGGCGCCTTATCGTGTCCCTTTAAACAGCCCTCATGGACCCATATCCGTCTCCGACGGACGCCTGCTCTACGCCGGGAAGCAGCTATGGGAACCGGTCAAGAAAGCCGGCGTTATCGAATCGAATGACGACGGCAAGACCTGGCGCTGGTTATCCGACATCCCCGCCCGGGCGGACGACTCGGTGGCGGACTACCACGAACTGCACGCCGTCCAAGCCGCCGACGGGCGCATCATCGTTCACATACGCAACCACAACAAGGCGAACGAAAGGGAAACCTTGCAATGTGAGTCCGCCGATGGAGGCAGAACCTGGACCGAACCTCATCCCATCGGCGTGTGGGGTTTGCCCTCGCACCTGTTGCGCCTGCGCGATGGGCGGCTTCTCATGTCTTACGGCTACCGCCGCCCTCCTTACGGGAATCACGCCCGCGTGAGTTCAGACAATGGCCGGTCGTGGTCGGAGCCCATCGTGCTGTCCGATGACGGAACCAACGGCGACCTCGGTTATCCCTCGACCGTGGAACTCCCCGGCGGGATGCTATTCACCCTATGGTACGAGCGCTTGAAGAGCTCGCCCTTCGCCGTCCTCCGCTCCGCCCGCTGGCGCCTGACGTAACAACTGCTCCCCTCCGCGCCCAATACTGTCAAAATGGAAGAGAATGACCGGACACGAAATTCGCCAGAAGTTTCTCGATTTCTTCGCCGAGCGCGGCCATCGCGTGGTGCGCAGCTCTTCTTTGGTGCCCGCTAACGACCCCACCCTATTGTTCACCAACGCCGGGATGAATCAGTTCAAGGACGTATTCTTAGGGCTCGAAAAGCGGGATTACACGCGGGCAGCCTCGTCGCAGAAGTGCGTGCGCGCAGGGGGCAAGCACAACGACCTCGAGAACGTGGGCTTCACCGCCCGCCACCACACGTTCTTCGAAATGCTGGGCAATTTCTCTTTCGGCGATTATTTCAAAAAGGACGCCATCGCCTTCGCCTGGGAACTAATCACGAAAGAGTACGGGCTGCCGAAGGACCGCCTGTACGTTACGGTGTTCCGGGAGGACGACGAAGCGGAGGAACTCTGGCAGAAGGTTACGGGAATCCCGAAATCCCGCATCTTCCGCCTGGACGAGAAGGACAACTTCTGGCAGATGGGCGAAACCGGTCCCTGCGGACCGTGTTCGGAAATTCACTACGACCTCGGACCGGAAGCCGCCGCCAAAGGGCGTGAACACGAACAGTTTCCCGAGGACGGCGGTGGGCGTTACGTCGAAATCTGGAACCTCGTCTTCATGCAGTTCGACCGTGACGCCGAGGGCCGCCTCACGCCTCTGCCCAGGCCCTCCATCGACACGGGCCTCGGCCTCGAGCGCGTTGCGGCCATCCTGCAGGGCAAGCTCTCCAACTTCGAGTGCGACCTGCTCTTCCCCATCGTCGAAGAAGCCGGCCGCCTCCTGAAGGTCTCCTACGGAGAAGACGAAAAGACCAACGTCGTCCTCCGCATCTGCGCCGATCACGCCCGCGCCGCCGCCTTCCTCATTCACGACGGCGTCGTCCCCTCCAACGAAGGCCGCGGCTACGTCCTGCGCAAGATCATGCGCCGCGCCATGCGCAACGCCCGCCGCATCGGCGCCGCCGAGCCTTTCCTCTATCAGCTCACCGGCTTCGTGGCCGAGTGGATGAAGCCCGCCTATCCCGAACTGCTCGAGAGCGTCCCCCGCGTCGCCCGCATCGTGCTCGACGAGGAAAAGCGCTACGCCTCCACCTTCCAGATCGCCGAGCGCGTCTTCCACGACGAAGCCCGCTCCGCCGCCGGTGGCGTCCTGCCCGGCGCCGCCGCGTTCAAGCTCTACGACACCTACGGCATGGCGCTCGACGAGCAGCTCGACATGGCCCGCGAGCTCGGCCTGACGATCGACATGGCCGGCTTCGAAGAGGCCATGCAACGCCAGCGCGAGCGCGCCCGCGCCAGCTGGAAGGGCGCCGAAAAAGCCCAGATCGCTCCCGTCTACCAGCAGGCGGCTGATGCCGGCGCAACGCAGTTCCTCGGCTACGACCATCTGTCCGTCAAACCCTGCGAAGTCCTCGCCCTCATCGTCGATCAGAACTCCATCCGGGAAGTGGACGCCGGCATGGAGTGCGAAATCGTGCTCGACCGCACTCCCTTCTACGCCGAGTCGGGCGGCCAGATCGGCGACACGGGTTGGCTCAGGGATGCCGAAACCGGCGACGTCATCGCCGAAATCGCCTCCTGCTACCGCCCCGTCCCCGGTCTGCATGTCCACAAGGCGCGCGCCTTCCGGAAGCTCCGCGTCGGCGATGCCGTCGAGGCTGCCGTCGATGAAAACGCCCGCCGCGCCACCATGCGCAATCACACGGGCACCCATCTGCTCCACGCCGCCCTCCGCAACGTCCTCGGCGCGCATGTCAAGCAGGCTGGCAGCGTCGTGGAGCCGGCGCGCCTGCGCTTCGACTTCACGCACTACGCCCCGGTTTCGCCGGAAGAACTGGCCGAAATCGAACGCCTCGCCAACGAAGCCATCCTCCGCGACATGCCCGTCAGCGTCCAGCAGATGGAACTGGAGAAGGCCCTCGAAACCGGCGCCATGGCGCTGTTCGGCGAAAAATACGGCGATAGCGTGCGCGTCGTCAGCGTTGGCGATTTCAGCCGCGAGCTCTGCGGCGGTACCCATGTCCGCCACGCCGGCGAAATCGGGCTGCTCAAAGTCGTCTCGGAAGGATCCATCGCCTCCGGCGTCCGCCGCGTCGAAGCGTTGACCGGCGCCGGAGCCCTCG
>Ga0101944_10004398_pt1 | contig 17586 bp, 15 predicted proteins | sample DewCreD2012metaG_FD_75245 | JGI IMG/M metagenome (GOLD analysis project Ga0101944, IMG submission 75245) | Hot spring sediment bacterial and archeal communities from British Columbia, Canada, to study Microbial Dark Matter (Phase II) - Dewar... ... | reverse complement strand
AGCGTCGAGGTCGCGCAGGACGGCCACGATTTGAAGGGCGGGAACGTCAGGCCCCGCCTGCACGTGCACCGTGGCTCTGGGGAGCTGGCCCACCAAGCCCTTCAACAGCCCCGCCGCGCAGTTCATTTTCCGCCCGCCGTTCTCCGTCTGCGCCACGCCCTGCCCGGCAAAGAGCGGCAGCTCGACCGTTTCGCCACCCTTGGGATCGCCACCCGGAAGCGCCAGGGCCACGACCTGCCGGTCCGGCAATTCGACCGCCGCCTGTCTCACCCCCAGTGCCGAGGCCGCCATCAACAGGCATTTCAACCCGCCCCACGGCGTCCGCTCGTCCGCCAGCGCGACCTTCAGGCTCACGCCGGACCGTGTGCCCTTCGCGTCGGCCGGCGGCAACGCCGTCTTGAGCAACTCGCCGACCGTCTGCCAGTTCTTCTCGGGCGCCGCCCATTGGTCCGCACTCAGCTTCGTTTCCTGCCGGTTGATCAGCAGGGTCGAACCTCGAAAGGCCGTAACAACCTCAGCGTCCTCGGCCGCCGCCAGGCGGCCCGCCAGCAATGCCGCGCAGAAGACCAGATACCGCATCGCTCGATCCTCCAACCCCATGACCTCACGACCGCCCGAACAGGCAGACGCAGCTTCGCGGAACAGCCGCCTTCGGCTGTCCCGACCTTCATCCGTCACGCAGGCCCACGCGAACAAGACGACCTTCCCCGCAGGCCGTCGCCCGCGACGCAGAGGACCACGCCCCACGTCAGCAGGCCCAGCACCAGCCCCAACCCCCAGGGCGCCCGGTCCAGTTCACTCAGCCCCTGGCGCCCCGGCCATAGCGGCGGGAAGCTGATGAAACTCGGCCCCAGCCAGAGCTGGTATGTGTGCGTCGTCTTGGTCAGGTTGAATCCGGCTTCGTCCGCGTTCCAGTACGCCGTGAAGCCCATGACGGGGCTCAAACAGGCCACCGCCTGCGTGCCGGCGTCGTAGAACGCCGCGCCGCGTTCGGATTTGCGCTGCAGCGCATGCAACGGCCCTTTCGTCCAGAGCAGGGCCGCGATGCTCAGCGCCAGTGCCACCGCCAAACCGGAACGCAACACGACGGAAGGACGGCCGCGCAACACGCAGAGCAGCGCGTGCGCACCGCACAACGCGGCCGCATAGGCGCAACCGAGGGCCGTCAAGGCCAGGACCGAGCCGAAGCGCAGCCCGCTGCCGGGCGCCAGCCAGATCCCCAGAAAGCCCGCCAAGGTCAAATCCACGGTCCGCAGCCAGGTGCAGGTGTGCGCCCAGCTTCCTTCGGTCGTGCGGCCGTCGGGCAACAGGGCGAAGCAGAGGCAAAGCAGGGAAAGGCTCACAACATACGAAGCCGCCACGGCCGCCGGCGCGGCGACCGGGGCGGAGCGCGGGACCGGGACGGCCATGGGGAGCGGAACGGATAACAGCCACGTCAAAAGAAAACTGCCTGCGAAGACGGCGACGAGGAGCGCCAGGGCTTGCGGCGCGAGGATCGCCTCACGCACCTCTCCGCCCAGCGTGCGAAAAGCCGCGCGCATCGTCGTCCGGGGCTGTGCCGTCATTCGTGCTCTTCATGCACCGAAGGAAGCGTCATCTTCGGGACCGGCGGCGGTCCGTCCTCCGTTTTCGGATCCGCGGCGGGTTTGGCGCGTGCCAGGTCGCCTTTGTCATGCAGGTCCGTCGGCGTCAGCGCGTCGCCGGACCACGGTTCGAGCACCAGCCAGCAGGGGGTGCCTCGGGCAGGGATGATCCGCCGGTTGATGCAGTAGAACCCCCAGCGATCGCCGCCGACATTGGCCTCCTCGGCCGCATCCAGCGGCGTGTTCAGGATCGCATCGGGATCGACCATGATCGCCGCGATGGATTTCTCCAGCTCCGCGCGCAGGAACTTCCTTCCGTCCTCCGTCGTGTCCCAGCGCGAACCGGTGAAGGCCCACGGACAGCGCTTCATCGCGCGACCGGTGGTATTGTTCCAGGCGAACTCCTCGATGGGCAACCGAACCGTCTGCTTGCTCTGCCCCTCCGGCGTGTGAATGGTCCGCTCGAATTCGACCGAAAGCATCACTCCGCCGCCCTTGGGCAGGTTCACCTTTCCGTTCTTGCGCACCTCGCCGACATATTCGTAGGCGCAAAGCAGCATGGCCAGGCACAGGTTGGTCGGCGAAGGATGGACGGCCAGGATCGTCTCGTGCAGCTTGGCATTCTCCCCCTTGCCGACCACGATGTACTCCAACGGACCCTGCTCGAGGACGAATTCGCCGCGGACCAGGATCAGCTTGGAAGCCTTGTCGATGAGAAGCGAATCGAGCCCCGGCTGCTTTTTTTCGGCGTTCTCGCCGAAACGCTTCAACCCGTCGCGCGGGACGGGCTTCAAACCGAACTTGGCCACCACCGCCTCGGTCAGGATGCTCTTCACCAGGTCCTGCCGCTCGTCCTTCTCGCCCTCCAGCGCCTTGATCAGCGCCCCCTCGGCGGCCGGACCCATCGCCCGAAGTTCCTTGAACGCCGCATGGCGGCGCGCAGCGTCGGTGCTCGTCAGGCAGGCCACCAGGGCGAAAGGCCGCGCCTGCTTGATCGCTTCCGCCAGCGCCGCGTTCTCTTCCTTCGCCAACCCGTCCAGCACCGCTAGCGTCTCGGGCCGCGCGAGCGAACACAGGGCTTTCAGCGCCTCGATGCGCAACGCCAGCGCCTGCTTCGCATCCGCGGCACAACGTTCGACCTCGGGCGCCAGCTCGGTCAACTCGCCCGCCGCGGCCGCCCCGATCAGCATCGGCCAACTCTCCACCGAGGCGCTTTTCGCAGCCAGACGCCAGTGATTCAGCAGCGTCTGCAGCCGTTCGGGATGGTTGGCCCGCCAGAGATACTCCGAACAGATCTCCGCCAGCGCCAGCAACGCCGTGTCGCGGAGGAACGGCTTGTCCGAGCCGGCCTTTCTGAACAACGCCTCGCAGGTCTTCTTGTCGAGCGCCGGATAGTACCGGTGTATCAGCCCCAGCATGCGGACCGCGACGGCGCGGTACTCGGGAGACTGCACCTCCGAGTCGGCCAGAAAGTTGACGTCGTCGAAGAGCCAGTGGATGTTCCAGTCGGCCAACACCTTGATCGCCGCTTCGCGCAACGCGATGGGTTTGTCCAGCTGGTAAATGTACCAGCGCAACGCATTGGCGCACTCGGCGTCACGCCGACCCTCCATCAGCTTCGCCAGTTCCTTCCGGCTGTCCTCGAAAGAGCCGGACGCGTCCGCCGCAAACGTATGCTGAAGCTCCTGCGGAACCGGCTCGGGCTTGGCCACCGGACAACCCGTGTCCGGCTGCTCCCCGCTCAGGCATCGAGCCATCAGCAACAAGGCCACCGGTAACCATGCCTTTTTCATGTCTCTTTCCCGCCTTGCATGGAAGCCCACCGCCAGACCACGTTCGCGCTACCCAGCGCAGACGTCCTTAACTGGGCCCAACCCTCCAATAGCTCGCATGAGAATTCCGGACCAGAGTCGCCAATTCCGGAGTCAATATAGCACATGCAACCTGTTGTCTACAAACGAGAAACACGATCGCATCCGCACGATTTGTCCGCTTCCCTCCACGCTGTACAGGTGCGCTTCACCTGCTGTCGGTTCGCTGCTCAACTGCAAACGGGAGATCGTCCCAAAAGTGCATGGAGTGCTGTCGGAAATATGCAACAAGGATGTGAAGGATGGGGGTGCCGTCGGTATTCGGGAAGGGAACGCAGGGGGAGGAAGGCCAGGCCGAGCGTTAGCGGTTGGATGAGCTAAGTACCGCGCCGCAGAAGTTCCAGACCCATGGCGCAGCGCCTGCGGGCCCGGCTCTTCGTTGCTCGCTCGTCACCGATCGCCTCCGGATAGGCTCCTCGCTCGCGCCTCGATCCGGACCCGCATCCGCAGCGCCATGGGTCAGGAACTTCTGCGGCGCGGTACTAGTATAGTTTTGGATCGGAATAGTGTCCGAATTTAGTCTGGATTCTTCGGACAGATTGTTTGCAATGTGCTCGTTTTCCCCATGGCAAGTCATTTCAGCGTCACGATTTAGTCTGTCCGAAACGGTCGAAATATCGGCGTCCTGTGCCGTTCTTGTAAATCCTTTATTGGCGGCGGGTGAGGGATTCGAACCCCCGAGACCCTTTCGGGGCCTAACCGCTTTCAAGGCGGTCGCGATAGACCACTCTGCCAACCCGCCGTCCATGGCCATTCTTGCATCTGCCGCCGCCGCTTGGCAAGTGATTTGTCGCACGAAGTGGAGTCGGAGTGCAGCCTGGGAAGGCCCAAGGAGCGGGTACCGATAGGGAGGAAACGTCAGTCCGGTTCGCGAGGCGGTACTACGCCCTGACTGCCGCAAGTCGTTGGGGTCTGTGGCGACCTCTGCGCTTTGGCGGTCGAAGTGCTTGTCGTTGCCGTTCATGGAGGGGCGTCATGGCGGTTGCCGCTCGGCGGCCTGCACTCGCACCAAGCCGCAGCGCGCGTAGAGTCAGCGGACCGGACGTGCCGGAACCCGTGAGGATCCTGCAGCGATGACCGCACCTGCCCGCATTCTTCTGACCAATGACGATGGACTCGGTTCGCCCGGGCTGATGACGCTGGCCCGCGAGCTGGTCAAGGCCGGATTCGACGTGCGCGTTGCCGCGCCCGAGCGCGAACAGTCCGGTGTGGGACACTGCGTGACGCTCTACACGCCCCTGCTGGCGGAAGCCGTCGCGCTGCCGGACGATCTGGCAGGCGTACCGGCGTTCAAGGTGGCCGGGACGCCGGCCGATTGCGTGAAGCTGGCCGTCACGAATCTCTTTCCCGGATTCACGCCGGACCTAGCGCTCTCGGGGATCAATCGAGGGCCGAACATCGGGATCAACGTCTTTTACTCCGGAACGGTCGGTGGGGCGCTCGAAGCCTGCATCAATGGCATTCCCGCCCTGGCCCTTTCGCTGGATATCTCGCCCGACGGCATCTGGCATTTTGCGCAGGCCGCGGAGTACGCCTTGGTCGTGGTGCGGACGGCCGTCGAGCGTCGCCTGCCGCCGTGGACGATCCTGAACGTGAACATTCCGAATCGGCCGGGCGCCGAGGTGAAGGGGTTCCGTTTGACGCGTCATGGGCGCTCCGGGTTCAAGGAGTTCTACACGGAGCACGAACCGGTGAGCGGGCGCCGGCGTTTCATGCTCGACGGGACGATGATTTATCGCGACACCGAACCGGACAGCGACTCGGTATCGTTGCGCGAAGGGTGGGTGAGCGTGACGCCGTTGGGCTTGGGACTGGAAGATGCGACCGGCCGCGGGCACGTTTCGGCGTGGCCTTTTTTTTCCTCGAATGCGCGATGAATCTGCAGCAGGCGCTGCTTGGAATGTTAGAATCTTCATAGGGAACGCTGCGCCGTCTTTCCGCAGAAGTTCCTTGATTTTCCTGGAAATTTTTCTTGAGAATTTCTGTGAAATGGACGATGATGAACATTGAGGGCCGGTGAAGGATGGCCGGCAGGACGAGTTCGCACCTGGCTCGGACGTAGACCGCGGCGCACACGGCACGATGCCCCCGCCGCGGAAGATCGACCTCTCCGGGGTCGGCACGCTCGAGTGCAGGGGGGCCCGTACAAAAGGAGGTGGTCCAGTGACGGCAGGTTGTAGACCCTACGGTGACCGGAGGGAGCTGTCCTCGTAAAAGGGACAAAGTCACTCGGTTGCACTGGCCGCGTCCTTTCTCCACCCATCGCGGACAGCCTTAAAGCAGGAATCACCGAACTCGGCTGCCGGAGCGATCCGCCAGCCGAGTTTTTTTCTACAGGGCAGAATGTCGAGGCTACCGATCGACCGGCGAGGGCAGTTTTTCGAGAAAGCGGATGACCAGTCCACGTTGATGCGCCAGGACCGTCACGCGAACGCGCGAGCGGCGGCCGTTGCTGGAAACCAAGGCGACATGCCGCATCTCTTTTTCGCCGAAGCCCAGCACGCGCCGCAGATAATTGCCGAAAGACATGGTCATGGCCGCGGGCAGGAAACCCATCGGTTGTTCCTGCCAGTGCCTGCCATTCTTCGACGGTACCGCTTCGTCGGCCGCGGCGGATCCCTTGGCGGATTCCTTTTTGAGCTTGGCGGAGGGCAGGGGGCGATAGCGCCTGAGGAGCAGGTGCAGGCGCGGGCCGGAACGAATCGCGCGAACTTCCGCGGGAAAATCCCGGAACGGCAGGGCGAAAATCAGCGGCACCAGCTTCGCCGCAATATGCTCGCGATCCTCCTCTTTCAGCTCGTCCGATACGATGCGGTCCAGCTTTTCGGGGTCCTGCGTCAACGCCTCGCTCAGGCGCAACCACAGGTTGTCCAGTCCGTCATCGTCGAGCCCCCAGGGTCTTTCCAAGTCCGTGAGCTGTCGTGCGCGCGAATAGGCCGCAAGGAATCGGGCCAGTATGTCGTGCCCGGCGGAAGATTGGGGTTCCGTCTCTCCACTGCTCATGCATTCATCATGAACCGCATTTCATGACTCGGCAAGGGCATTTGATCCGATTCGAAAACGGGCCCGCCGAAATCGAATTAACTTTCGATTCGGCCGAAAGTTGGGTGCGGCGCATCGACGCCATTGCGCGAGTGCATTCGCCGGAGGAGAACGTGGAGCGATGCATCCGCGGAGCGCTGTATCGCTATCGGAGAGGAAAATCCAACCGTGCGGCACCCGCTGAGCCGTTCGGGTCACGCCCGGACACCCAGGCGGTCCGACAATCCTTCGGGAGCAATGAAGCGGTCAGCGGGAACAACCCCGGCACGTGGTGCGCCGCTCGCGCGGCAAGAACCCCGCCCAGCAGGGGCGACACGGAAAAGAGTTCGCCCGAGAACAGCTTGGGCGCGACGACGGCCGCCTTCACGCCGAACGCCCGAGACTTCAACGCGGCCGCTTCCTCGCGGTCGATCGCGGCCCGATCCGGCGAGGAAGCGCAGACGAGAAGCGGATCGTCCGGCGCACCCAGTTCGGCGAGCGCGCCGGCCAGCGCGCCCTCGCCTGCAGCCAACGCGACGCCTGCAAGTGTGGCGCAGGGCGTGCGGTTCCGTGCCTTGGCGGAAGCCTCGCTCTCCACGACCCAACCGACGGCGCCTTCGCCCGGAACGATGCCGTCGTTGGACGGCTGCCAGAGTCCCAGTTGGCCGCTGGCGCTGAGCCGTCGGCCGGCATGCAGATGCGCGTGGACGGGCCGTGTCAGGCTCTCGCTGGCGCAAACCAGGACGATCCGGGACGACCCGGAAGCGATCTGGTCGAAGGCAAAGAGCAGCGCCTCGAGTCCCGACGTCTCCTGGCCGGAGAAGGTGGCGGCGCTGCCTTTCAAACCGTACTCGATGCAGACCAGCGACGAGGGGCTGTTGGCGTAGCCGTGCGTGAAGGGGAGCGGAGGTGCGAATTTCGGATTGGTGCTCTTGACCTTTTTCCAGAAAAGCCCCATCGCTTCGAGACACCCGAACGTGGTGGCATACGAGCAGCCGATCTCGACGCCGGCCGGACGCGCTTCGCGTTCCAGCAGTCCCGCGTCCGCCAAGGCCAGCTTGGCCGCGGCAAGCGCCAGGGCGCTGGTGCGATCGACGTAGGTCTTCAGGTTCGGCAGGTACGTTTCGATCTTGAAGTCGAGCGCCTCGAAGCCGAAGGCCGGCGCGCCGTCGGGCGTTTCGAAGCCGGTGATCTCCGGCGCGATCTCCGGAGGCGCGGACTGGGTCCCTTCGATCGCACGGGCGAAGGACGGCGCGGCCAGCCAACCGAATCCGGTCACGACCGCCCGATGCACTGGAGCGTCCTGGATCATGGCGCGCCTCCGGAACTCATCGGTCCCGCCGAACAGGCTCAATGCGAACCAGCCTACCCAGCAGGCGGGTCCCTGTAAACCGGACATGCCGTCCCCTGCACGGGTGAGGCGGCACCGGCCCATCGTGCTCGCAAACGGTGTCGTACGTGTCGGCGGCATCGTCGAATCCGGTCGAAATCGAATTGTCGACGGTGACCGCGAGAGGGACTGCGATTATCATCCCTTCGTGGCTTGCGCACGGCGTTTTGGGAAGGAGAAGGAGCGATGAGCGGCCAGGCAATCGAACGCCCCGGACGGTTCAACGACGGGCGCGATTGGTTTTTCCGCAACCGTTTCGGGCTTTTCGTCCATTGGGGCCTCTACGCCATCCCGGCATGGCACGAACAACACCAGTGGCGCCATCGCGTGGCGCGCGACGAGTACGCGAAGCTGGCGGCGCAGTGGAATCCCTCCGCCTTCGATCCCGACGAGTGGCTCGACCTGCTGCAGGCCGCCGGCATGAGCTACCTCTGCCTGACGACCAAGCATCACGACGGGTTCTGCCTGTGGGACACGAAACAGACCCCGTTCAACACGATGCGTACTCCCTACGGGCGCGACATCGTGGGGATGGTGGCCAAGGCCTGTCACCGCCGGGGCGTGCCGCTGTGCCTGTACTACTCCATCGCCGACTGGAACCATCCGAACTACCCGAATCTGGGTCGCCATCACGAACTTCCCGCGCCGCTGCCCGGCGACGCCCCCGACTGGGAAAAGTACATGGCCTTTCTCAAGGCGCAGGTCCGCGAACTCTGCACGAATTACGGCGAGATCCATGGGTTCTGGTGGGACATGAACGTTCCGCAGCATGTGGACCGTTCGGTCAACGACCTGATCCGCCGGTTGCAGCCCGCGGCCGTCATCAACAACCGCGGTTTCGACGAAGGGGATTTCGGAACGCCGGAGCGCGATTACGAAAAGGACGAGACGTGCGGTTTTTCCCGGCCGACGGAGGCCTGCCAGTCCGTCGGCATGGAAAGCTGGGGTTATCGCAAGGACGAAGACTACTACTCGGACCGGCACCTCCTGCGCAGCATCGCTCGCTACCTGGCCCGCGACGCGAATTACCTGCTCAATGTCGGTCCGACGGCGGAGGGACGCATTCCCGCGCCGAGCGTGAGGATCCTGGAACGCATCGGGAGGTGGTACGCCTCGGTACGCGAGTCGCTCGAAGACGTCGAACCGGCCTCGCACCGGATCCTTAACCGCCAAGTCCTGCTCACGCGCCGGGGCAACACGCTGTATGTGCACCTGACCGATATCGTCGGCAGCGCGGTGAAGCTGAAACCCATCGCCGTCGCCCCGAAGACGGCGACCTTGCTCAACGACGGACGACCCGTGGCCTGGGACGTGTCGCTCCTGCCCAGCGAACACGTCGAACACCGGCCGTGCCTGCGGCTGAAGGATCTTCCGGCAAACGAGCTTGCCGGCACGGTGGGCGTGGTGCGGTTGGAGTTCGACCGGTTGGACGATCCGGCCGATGCCGCAACGCCCGAGGTCGTCTCCGATCACCAGAAATAGCGGGCCCGCAGGCGCTGCGTCATGGATCTGGACTTTCCGCGGCGCGGTACTAAGTTGATGCGACCATGAGCGAACCCGGGAAAGGCGACCGTTTCGGCGAGATCGCCATCGAGCTGAAGCTGATCCAGACGTCGGATCTCTCCGAAGCACTGAAACGGCAGGCCGTTTCGCAGATGGAGCGGAAGCGCAAGCCGATCGGCGAGATCCTGATCGAGATGCGCGTGCTCGATCTGCGTCGCGTGCAGCGCGTCCTGCTGGAACAGAAGCGGCGCCGCGAGGCCCAGGCCGCGGGCGCCGGGACGGCGGATTCGATGGTGGCCAGCCGGCGTTTCGGCGATTTCGAACTGCTTGCCCGCATCGGCGAGGGCGGCATGGGCGCGGTCTACAAGGCGCGCGATCTGACCGGACGCATGGTCGCATTGAAGGTGTTGAACAAGGACATCGCGGGCGACACCGAGTTCATCAGGCGGTTTCAGCGGGAAGCGAAGGCCGGCGGGGCGCTCAACCACCCCAACATCGTCGCCGCCTATGCGGCGGGGGAACAGGACGGCCGGCCCTTCCTGGCCATGGAATTCGTCGATGGCGAGAGCCTGCGGGCGCGGTTGCGCCGCAAAGGACGCCTGGCCGAGAAGGAAGCCCTGGCCATCGTTCGCGGCGTCGCCGCCGGGCTGGCACACGCGCACAGCAACGGGTTCATCCACCGCGACATCAAGCCCGACAACGTGCTGCTGGGCAACGACGGCAGCGTCAAGATCGTCGACCTGGGACTGGCCAAGTCGCTGGAGGACGACCAGCGGCTCACCAAGACCGGCATCGCGCTGGGCACGCCTCACTACATCTCGCCCGAACAGGCCCGGGGCTTGAAAGACGTGGACCACCGCTGCGACATCTACTCGCTCGGCGCCACGCTCTACCTGCTCCTGACCGGCCGCGTGCCCTTCGACGGGAGCACGAATGCCGAGATCATGCTGAAACACCTCAAGGAGGACCTGGAGAACCCGCAGGACATCGTGCCCGAGATTTCCTTCGGCGCGGTGGCGATCATCACGCGCATGATGGCGAAGAAGCCCGAGGAGCGGTACGCCGACTGCCTGCAGCTGATCGAGGATCTGGACCTGGCCCTGATGGACCAGTTGCCCAGGCATGCCGGCCAGGTGCTGGCCCAGTCGTCCATCCGGCCCCCGGCGCGCATCCGCCCGCGCGCGGCACGCCGCCGGTCGTCCGGGGGGTGCCTGGTCCTTCTGCTGGCGTTGGGCGGCGTGCTGGCCTCCGCAGCCGGAATCGCGGTACGCCTGCTCGGCGCCTAGCTCCGGCAGGGTTGCAGTTGCAGCCCGGGCGTGTACACTCATTCGCTCCATGTCACGGAAAGAGAAGAAGAATCCGCACCTGCATTTCAGCCGGGGCGATCTGCGGCGTTGCGGACCCGACGGCAAACGGCTCTACCTCACGCTCGAGGAGACCGCGGCCCATTTCGGCATCAGCCTCCACGCGGTCCTGGAGTGGTGCAAGCTCGGCGTCATCCCCGAATACCGCGTCGGCGGCCGCATCTACATGAACCGCCTCGAAGTCCAGGCCTACTGGCAGATGTTCCAGAACAGGCGGTAGGCCGGCCGACGGCAGACCGTCCGCAGGCGCTATTCGTACCGCAGCGCGTCGATCGGGTTCAGCCGCGCGGCGCGCCAAGCCGGGTAATAGCCGAAGATCACGCCGATCGAGACCGAGACGGTGAGCGCCAGGATCACGCCGAAGGACTCCACCTCGGCCTGGGAGCCCGCGAAGCGCACGATGATCCAGGAGATCAGGAAGCCCAGGCCGACGCCCAGCAGGCCGCCCAGGCCGCTGATCAGGCTCGACTCCAGCAGGAACTGGCGCAGGATGTCCCGGTCGCGCGCGCCGATCGCCTTGCGCACCCCGATCTCCCGCGTCCGCTCGGTCACCGTCACCAGCATGATGTTCATGATCCCGATGCCGCCGACCAGCAGCGAAATGCCGGCGATGCCGGCCGAAAGGGCGGTCAGCCACTGCGTGAAACTGCTGGCCATCTCGACCATCTCGGCCTGGTTGCGGACGTTGAAGTCGGCCTCGGCCTCCGGCCGGATCCGATGCCGCTTGCGCAGCAGTTCGGCGATCGTCTCCTCGACGGTCTTGTTGTTCGATCCGTCCACCATCTTCACGTCGATCTCCGAAAGGTAATCCATGCCGAAGAGCTGTTTCATGGCGATCGGGTAGGGCACCAGAGCCAAATCGTCGGGGTTGAACCAGCCCTGGTCGCCCTTCGACTTCAGCACGCCGATGACGCGGAAATCCAGTCCCTTCAGCTTGATGATCTCGCCGAGCGGTTCCTGTGTGCCGAAGAGATCGTTGGCCGTCGCGGACCCGAGGATCGCGACGCGATGCCCTTCCTCCTCTTCGATCGGCGTGAAGGCGCGTCCCTTCTCCACGACGAAATTGCGGATGCCGAGATAATTCAGCGAGGTTCCCGTCACGCTGGTATTGGTGTTCCTGTTGTAGTACTTGAGCTGCGCGCGGCCGTTCACCACGGGCGCCAGTTCCGCGACATTCTCGACCTCGTTCAGGATCGCCTCCGCATCCTCCAGCTTCAGGGTCTTGACCGAACCGGACCGGACGCCGAAGCCGGCCGACTGGCCCGGACGGATCACCAGCACGTTGGTGCCCATCGCGGTCATTCGTTCCATGATGGATTTGCGCGTGCCGGTCGCCAGGGCGAGCATCGAGATCACCGCGCCGACGCCGATGATGATGCCCAGCATCGCCAGGAACGAGCGCAGCCGGTTGGCCATCAGACTGCGCAGCGCGACCTTGAGAATCGTCCAAAGCAACACGTCTTACGCTCCTTCCGGCGCCACCCGGCCGTCCAGGATCCGGATCTGGCGCCGGCAGTGCGCAGCCACCGTCTGATCGTGCGTGACCAGGATCACGGTGCGGCCCTGGCGATTCAGCGACTGGAAAAGCCCCAGGATCTCCTCGCCGGTCCTGCTGTCCAGGTTCCCCGTCGGCTCGTCGGCCAACAGGATGTCCGGCTGGGTGACGATGGCGCGCGCGATCGCCACGCGCTGGCGCTGGCCGCCGGAGAGCTGATTCGGTTCGTGGAACGCCCGGTCGCCCAGACCGACGGTGGCCAGCGCCTCGCCCGCCCGCCTGCGCGCATCCCGTCGGCTGGCGTAGAGCAGCGGCATCTCGACGTTCTCCAGCGCCGATAACCGCGGCAGCAGGTTGAAGGACTGGAAGACGAAACCGATGCGCCGGTTCCGGATCCCGGCCAGACGGTCCTTGGATAGGCGCGAGACATCCTCGCCGGCGAGGACGTACTCGCCTTCGTCCGGCGTGTCGAGACAGCCCAGGATATGCATCAGGGTCGACTTGCCGCTGCCGGACGGGCCGGTGATGGCCACCATTTCGCCGTCGCCGATCTCGAGGTCGACGCCGTCGAGCGCGCGGACGGTCGCGTCGCCCAGCACATAGGTCTTGCGGAGGTTTCGGGTACGGAGGCTCATCGCTTCATCAGGCCTCCCATCATCCGCATCTTCATGCGTTCCTGCTGCCGGGCCTTGTCCGCCTCGCTGCCGCCTCGCTGCCACCGGCTCTGACCGGCAGAAGCCTTCAACTGCACGATCTCTCCTTCGCTCAGGCCCGAAAGCACCTCGAAGTACTCCCCGTCCGTCGCGCCGACCTCGATGGTGCGCTCCTCGCCTTTCCGCTCCTCCCCGGTCTTGGGCGCGGTCTTCGCGGCCTCCTTCCGGGCGTCTTCGGCCATGGCTTCCGCCTGCAGGACGGTGACGATGCGGTCGCGACGGCGGCGTTCCACGGCGCTGGCGGGAACCAGCAGCACGTCCGTCCGGTCCACGGCCGTGATGGAAACGCTGGCCACCATCTCCGGCTTGAGCAGGTTCCGCCGCGGTCCCAGCACCTCGACCTTCACTTCGTAGGTCACGACGTTCTGCGAGTTGACCCCTTTCGGCGCCACGCGCACGACCTTGGCCGGGAACACGGCGTCCGGATGGGCGTCCACCGTAATCTGGGCCGACTGGCCAGGCTCGACCTTGCCGATGTCGCTCTGGTCCACCGCCACCAGCACGAAGATGCGCGAAAGATCCGCCAGCGTCATCACCGTCGTGCCGCCGCCGACGTTGCTGACGCCCGAGGCGATGATCTGGCCCTCCTGGACCTTGCGGTCGGCCACGATCGCGTCGATGGGCGAAAGGACCGTGGTCTCCTTCAGCCGCTGCTGCGCGTCGGCCAGCGCGATCTTGTCGGATTCGACCGTCTGCTCGGCAATGAGAATGGCCTGCCGGCGATCCTGCAGCGCCACCTCCTGCGTCTTCAATTCCTCGAAGCGGGCCCGCGCCAGATCGAAGGCTGCGGAGGCCTGGATTTGCGAAGAGAGCGAGCGATCGTAGTCTTCCTGGCTGGCCGCGCCGCTTTCCAGCATGGCCTTGTCCCGTTCCAGCTTGCGGTTCGTCTCGTCCAGGCGCGCCTGGGCCGATTTCAGCGCGGCCTCCGCGCGGATCCGCTCGGTCTTCAAGTCCCGTTCGGCGATCTGCAACTGCAGTTTCGCCTGTTCCAGCCGGGCCTGCGAAACCGCGAGCTTCACCGTGGCCTGCTTCACCGTCCGCTCTTCGTCGATCGGATCGAGCTGGACCAGGAGCTGCTCCTTTTTCACCGTATCGCTGACATCGACCGGCAGTTGGACGACTTCGCCGCTGGCCTTGCACTTGATTTCGACCTCGCGGTTGGGCACGACGCGGCCCGAGGCCTGGACGACGACGCGGAGATCGCCCTTTTTCACCAAGGCCGTGCGCGGCGCCTCGTCCTTCTTCTGCATCGCCGCCTGGGTGGTCTTCAGCGGCAGGTAGCGCCACGCGGCATAGCCCCCGCCCGCCAACAACGCCAGCACGACCAGGACCTTCCACATGTTCGCACCGCTCCTCGCTGCTTCGTCCGACCGTCTACCTTCTGGACCGGACTCCGTTCAGGAACAGCTCCACCAACAGCGCCACGGATACCGAGTCGGCCGCTGCTTCCAGCGCACGCGCACGCAGCAGTCCCAGCAGCAGTCGAGCCTGCGTTTCCAGCGGCACGTCGCCGCGCAGGTCGCCCGCCGCGGCACCGAGCGCGAGCACCCTGGCGACCGCCGTGCGCAACTGGCCGCGGCGCGCCTCGAATTCCGTCCGGTACTTGCCGTGCAGGGCCTGCAACCGTCCCGCCTGCTCGCCCATGATCCGCATCAAGGCGTGCCGGCCGCGAAAGAAACCGTCGATCCGCTCGCAGACCGCGATCAGGCGGTCCCGGAAAGGATGCACCAAACCGTTGGCCGTGCTTTCTTCGATGGCCGCACAGAGTTCCTCGTGGCCGTGCACGGCAAGCCGGAAGAAGAGGTCATCCTTGTCCTTGAAGTACCGGTAGATGGTGCCCTTCCCGACGTGCGCGGCTTCGGCCACCTCGTCGAGGGTGACTTCATGAAAGCGGCGGTCGCGGACCATCCGTTCGACGGCGTCCAGGATCGCCTTGCCTCGGTCATGTCCGGACATGCTGCGGCCCTTTCTGCAGAACTGACTGGTCAGTATCGTTTTTGCTTCACGGAAACCCGCAGAAGGAGGATAAGCCCTTGTTGAAAAAGGGATAATGGAGGGACCGGACGGATCGGTCCGGATCGTCCGATCGAAACGCGCAGTCTGATCGGCCTGATCGGGGTTACAACACCCACCCCGAAACGAAGAGGATCCAAATGGCGATCAGCACCGGCAACATGATGGGGATGGTGTAGCGGACGATGTACCCGAAGAAACTGGGCATCTTGACGCCCGCCGATTCGCTGATCGCCTTGACCATGAAGTTCGGCGCGTTGCCGATGTAGGTGTTGGAGCCGAAGAAGACGGCGCCGAGCGAAATGGCCAGCAGGAGCTGGTTGGGGGTGAACCCGGCCTGGCCGACATGTTCCAAGGCCAGCCAGGCGGGAGTGCCCAGCGATTTGCCCATCTCGAGGCCCGCCAGACCGTGTGCGGCCGAGAAGAAGTTCAGATAGGTCGGCGCGTTGTCGAGAAAGGAACTGAGGCTTCCGGCTGCCCAGTAAAACGCCGTCGGCGTCGCCACGCCCATCGACTGCGCGTTCAAGGCCAGGTATTCCAGCGCCGGGACCATCGTGGCGAAGAGACCAAAGAAAAGGAAGCCCACTTCCTTGATCGGCGCGAAGGTGAACTCGTTGGCCTGCAGGCACTCCTTGTTGGAAAACGTGTAAGCCGCCGCCGCCGCGACGATCTGCAGGACGGCACCTACGCCGTGCGTGTGGAAGATCTCGTCGAAGAAGACGCCGAACAGCACCACGCCCAGGAATAGGAAATTGTGCAGACCCGAGATGCGGACGCTGTTTTTCTCGGGGTTTTCCTCCCTGCCGTTCTCTTTCTCGTAGGCCGCCAGCGCGCGCAGGTCGAAGAGATAGAACATCAGGACCAGCAGGCCGACGGCGGTGGCCCACGCGGGCAGGCAGTGAATCGCGGTCCAGGCAAACGGCACGCCTTGCAGATAGCCCAGGAAAAGGGGCGGGTCGCCGATCGGGGTCAGACACCCGCCGCAGTTGGCGACCACAAAGATGAAGAAGAGGATATGGAACGGCCGGATGCGATGTTTGTTGATGCGGATGTACGAGCGGATCAGCAGGGCCGCGGCGCCGGTGGTGCCGATGACGTTCGCAATGACGGCGCCGACGATCAGGATCGCCGCGTTCAACTTGGGACCGGCTTTGCCCTTGATGTCGATCAGGACGCCGCCGGTGACGACGTACAGGCTGCCGACCAGCGCCAGGAACTGGAAATACTCCATCCCGACATGCTCCATCTTGATCAGCCCGTAATTCTCCACGCCTTTCAGCGTGGTCATGGCGTTCAGGCCGAAGAGGTAATACGAAATCATCATGCCGCCCAACAGAAAGGCGAAGTCCGGGTAATGATGCTCCCAGAAATGGAGGTTGACGAACGGCATCAACGCGATGGCCAGCAGCAGCAGCGCGAAGGGAATCGACAGGTAAAGCGGCACGTTGGGCGCCTCGATCTTGCTCCAATGAACGGGCGCCTCCCCGCCATGACCGCCGGCCGCTTCACCGGACTTCCCGTCCTGCGCGTCCTTCCCGTGCTCGCGCTGTGCGTCCGGCTTCCTGAACGCCGGGTCGCTTTCCGCCTTGAACTCCTCGACCGTCTTGCCCTTCATCCTCGCGAGATCCTCGACCGTCAACGCCGCCGGTCGCGGCAGCGTCTTGGCCAGGAGGAAACCGATCGCCAATCCTGCCAGGATGCTCAGAAGCCAGCACTTCGGCCCGTGAAATCCAACTTGAGGTGCAGCGTGCAGATCGTTACTCAAGGCGGTCTTCCTTCTCGACGCTGATGGCGGCAACCAGCCAGGAAACGCCCAGGGCGGGAATGAACCTGATTGGCTGGGGCAACGCGAGAAGCTTTATTATCATGTTCGAGGCGAAATTCAAACCACGGTACGCGACGATTACGATGCCGCATCGATCGCCGCCGTCAACGCCTTCTCCTGCTCGCGCAGTACCGACTCGATCGTCTGCGAGTACCGCGGTCCCAGCCTTCCTGACGACGTTTGGCGCAGGCGGTTCAAGCTTCTTTGAAACAGCCCCTTCAGACTCGCGCGGGCATCGCGCTTGCGCATAAAGGGCCCAGCCAGCACGATCTCATCCAGCACGACATAGTATCCGCGCTGGGGCTTGCCGCTTAAAGGAAAGTAGACCCCCGTGCAGATCTCCGGAATCATCCCCGTCTTCATGACAAAACCCTCCCTATTGAAAGCGGTCAGGAACTCTTGCGGTGCTCTACACGGCAACCGCAAACTTGCGAGACTTGCGGGTTTTCCCAAACACGCGCCATGCCAAAGATCGAAAAGAGCACAACCATTCATTAAATAGAGCTTTGTGTTTTATGTTAGCGGTTTGTTGGCTGCCTTCAGGATAACAGGACTTATCGGACGTCCCTTCCGCCAACTACAACCCGTTACCGAGAAATGAGTTGTCCGAATCCATAAGAAAGCTGATCGACAATCAATTCGTTTATCGCACCGGTGGGTGGACTTTAGCACGCTAACCAGCCGTGGCCGGTAGGGCTTGGAGTGGGCGGAGGATTTTCTTGCGGTCAGCGGAGAGACGTAAGGCAGAGGAAATTCGTTCCTGCCACTTGGCGATGCGCAATGCCGTGAGCATACGTGCGAAGGATGG
>Ga0101944_10004396_pt1 | contig 17593 bp, 12 predicted proteins | sample DewCreD2012metaG_FD_75245 | JGI IMG/M metagenome (GOLD analysis project Ga0101944, IMG submission 75245) | Hot spring sediment bacterial and archeal communities from British Columbia, Canada, to study Microbial Dark Matter (Phase II) - Dewar... ... | reverse complement strand
GTGGGCTGCCGATTAAGTTATGATGAAGAACTATGGAGAATACCCAGGACGGCGGTGACCCTGCTCAGGAATGCCGGCATTGATGTGGGTGTCATGGGAAGGGACGAGAATTGCTGCGGAGGCCGGCTTTGTGATATGGGGTACCGGGGAGAATTCCTTAAATATGCGGAGAATAATATAGATGCATGGAAAACTGCGGGGGTAAAGACCGTGGTAACCGCCTGTTCTGACGGATACCATGCGTTCAAACGCCTTTATCCTGCGGAGTTTGATTTCAAGTTTAACGTCCTGCACATTACAGAATTTCTTGACCAACTCATCAGGGAGGGAAAAATAAAGTTCACCAAAACCGTTCCTATGACGGTCACCTATCATGACCCCTGCCATTTGGGAAGACGAGGTGAAGCATATGTGCCATGGGCTGGAGAACAGAAGAAAATACGCGGTCAAGTCCTGATATACGAGCCGCGAAAATCCCGGTATAACGGTGCCCACGGTGTTTATGAGCCGCCGAGAAATGTGCTGAAAAGCATTCCCGGTATACAACTGGTTGAAATGGAAAGAAACAGGGAATATGCCTGGTGCTGTGGTGCCGGTGCCGGAGTGCGGGAACGGTATCCGGAATTTTCTTTATGGACCGCTGCCAAGCGGATTGAAGAGGCTGCGGCCACGGGCGCTGAAGCGATAGCGAGTGCGTGTTCCCACTGTGAGCGAAATTTTATTGACGCGATTAATGATCGCGGCGAAAAGATGAAAGTTTATGATATTGTAGACCTTGTTCAGGAAGCAATCTAACAGAGGAAACATCTATGGCACTATCAAGAGAAGTTTATGAATCATTAGAAGCCATCGTAGGGCCGGATAATATAACGGAAGAGCCGGCGACGTTATTTGCCTACGCGTATCAATGGATGGCGGAGCTCGTTCCCCCGGTAACTGACGGGGGCAAGTTTTTTGACCGGCCTGAGGCTGTGGTTATGCCGGGAAGTGCAGAGGAGGTTCAGGCTATAGTCAAAACATGTAACCGGTACCAAGTAAAGTTTCATGTTTACAGCACGGGCTGGGGGCCCTGGGCTGCGCCGCCCTCTGCCGGTCAAATCCTTCTGGATTTAAGGAGAATGGATCGTATTTTAGAGATAGACGAACAAAATATGTTTGCTGTGGTCGAGCCCTATGTGGTGGCGGGGCAGCTTCAAGCCGAAGCAATGAAGCGGGGCTTGAACAATCATATCAGTGGTGCCGGAGCAGGCACTTCGGTGCTTGCCAATGCCTGCTGTTTTCAGGGAGGCGGACCAGATTGTATTTATTTTGCTTCCCCTCAGGATAGCATTTTGTCAATAGAGTGGGTTATGCCTACCGGTGATATACTGCGGACAGGTTCTTTAGGTTCCGGACTGGGCTGGTTCTGTGCCGAGGGGCCGGGACCGAGCACCCAAGGGATAATCAGAGGCGCATTAGGAGGTTCCGGGGGTTGGGGCGTTGTGACCAAGATTGCTATACGGCTTGTGCATTGGCCGGGACCGACAGTAATGCCCATTGAAGGAACAGTGCCAGCCTACAAATCGCCGCTTCCTGAAAACCTTTTTCGGGCTGCGTTTCCGGCCTTCCCCGACTGGCAGGCCTTTGCAGATGCGATCTATAAGATCTATGACTCTGAAATAGGATATATCGCTCATAGACAGTTTGTCATGTGGGGTGATGAGTTGCAGGCGGCGTTTCTGAAAATAGTAACCGATCCAACCAAGCAACTTTGCGACCTGAAGGAACTACTGGAACTGCCCGAGATACAACAGCTTACCGAAGAGATGCGGCGCTGCTTTCAACTTATACTTGTTGGCATGACGCCACGAGACCTTGAGTATCAGCGGAAAGTTTTGGACAAAATACTCAGCGAAACAGGGGGATGGAACATAGCAGTAGTAGATGAGCCGGAAATACAGCGATACGTCCTTCTGTTTATGATTAAGTTGTGCTTCAAAAATCTCAATTTTACGGCCACCGGCGGTTTTATTGACACATATAACTCAGTTGCCACGCCAGACGTGTGGGCATCGGGGGAAATTGAAGCAGGCAAAAAGTTGTTGAAAAAGTATGCGGGCAGAATCGCGGATGCTGGCGATCAGGCGATGGGACCAATATCTGGACAAGGCGGCGGCGGTGTCACGGGATGGGAGGACTTTGTGTTCTATGACCCCCACGATCCTGATTCAGTTAAGGCAGCAATGGAAATATCAGACGAAGGAGACAAAATAAAGGCTGAAAAGGGCCGCCCTCCCGGCGGGATGCTATTGGGACTTGCACGGAATACACATGCCGACGAAGTAACTCGCGCACAGAAGCTGGCACGATCACCGGAATACCAATGGCAGCGTAAGATCAAGAAAATACTTGATCCCAATGGCGTCGGAAGCGGTAACTATTTCTGGGGAGCACCACAGTCACAAGAGGGAGAGATTCCCGAGGGTGCAGATTTCCCCTCTGTTTAGAAAATGGTTGAAAAGGTCAATTAAATGCGGACTGTTGAAGACCAAATCAAGGGAGTTATCCAACATGAAAATAATTGTCTGCATAAAGCAGGTTCCTGATCCATCGGCTTCCTCATCGGGCATTAAAGTTGATACTGAGGCTCAGTGCGTAATAATGCCCCAAGGCACTCCACCGGTGATGAATCCCTACGATGAGAACGCTCTGGAAGCCGCCCTCAAAATTAAGGATGCTCACGGAGCCGTGATCACGGTGATAAGTGCGGGACGAAATCTCGCCAAGCCGTTATTGAGGAAATCTTTAGCTGTGGGCGCTGATAATTTGATCCTGTTGGAAGACAATGTCTTTGAAAATCTTGATAGTTACGCAACAGCTCACCTATTGGCTGCCGCCATCCGCGAGATAGGAGAATACGATCTTATCCTTTGTGGAAGACAAGCTGCTGATACTGATGCGGGCCAGGTTGGTTCCGGTATCGCCGAAATTTTGAAGATCCCCTGCATTACTACTGCTTCCAAAGTAGAACCCAGCAATGGCACGGTGCGGGTAGAGCGGGTGGTGTCAGATGGCTGGGAAGTAATTGAGGTTCCAACGCCGGCGCTGGTTACAGCCAGCAGCGAGATCGGCGAGTTGCGATACCCCAAGTTGAAAGCTCTGCAGGCAGCTCAAAAGATGCCTATTATAGTTAGAACCGGTCAAGAGCTGGGGGTTGACGTGTCCCGGCTGAAGCGGTTAAACATGGTCAGGCTGTCTGCTCCCCCGGGTCGGAAAGCTGAGTGCCAGTTCATAGGTGGTGAAACCCCGGAGGAGGCTGGAACTAATCTTGCCGTGAAACTGCGGGAAGCCAAGCTCCTGTAAATCTATAAGAAGGACAATAGAAGAGTCATTGCGAACGCAGTGAAGCAATCTTTTAGGGGATTGCCACGTCGTCCCGAAAATCGGGACTCCTCGCAATGACAGCTTGACTGAGCTTGCCGAAGGCTGTTTTCTTTTGTTGTTTACTATAGAATCAGGCTGATCGACTGTACGGAGTGAATACAACGCACTACATAGAAAAAATCTAAAAGAACTCATCAAAAAAGGGTAAATCGTATGGCTGAATATGCAGGCATTATGACTTTTTGTGAGATCACCGAGGGAAGACTTCCTTCCATTTCTAAAGAGGTATTGGGCTGCGGCAGAAGGCTTGCCGATGAATTGGGACAGGAATTATGCGCTGTGCTGGTTGGAAGCGATGTGGAAAGTTTGGCTCAAGAAGCTATCGCCTTTGGTGCCGATAAAGCATATGTTGTTTCTGATCCTCTGCTTACAGAATATCAGACTGATTCATACGTATCAGTGATGGAAAAAGTTGTTCGACAGGTGATGCCCCAGATCCTCATCCTGGGGCAGACTTCTGTAGGGTATGACCTGGCGCCCATGCTTGCGTTCAGGCTCAATACCACTGCGACCTTGGACTGTGTTGGCCTTGCTATTGACCCGGAGACAAAATTGTTGATGCGGATTAAGCCTGTCTATGGAGGGAATGCCCTCGCCACCTTCGTCTGCGATTCGTATCCGCAAATAGCCACGGTTAGAGTCAAGACAATGTCGCCAGTTGAGTCGAATCCCTCAAAACGAGGAGAGATTATTGCCATTAATGCAGGTTTAGACCCCTCAGCCATAAGAACCAGATTGTTGCAAAGGGTAAAGGAAGAAGAGGGAGGGGTAAAGCTTGAGGATGCACGGATAATAGTTAGTGGCGGCAGGGGCATTGGCAGTGCAGAGGGATTTAATCAACTGAAGGATCTGGCAGCACTTTTGAAAGGGGCGGTTGGCGCCTCACGGCCTGCCTGCGATAATGGTTGGGCAGCCTACAACCTGCAGGTAGGTCTCACGGGGAAAATTGTCAGCCCCGATCTTTATATTGCTGTGGCGCTTTCCGGTTCCATCCAGCATTTGACCGGTTGCCTCCAGTCCAAGAGTATAGTAGCCATTAATAAAGACCCTGAGGCATTTATCTTCCGACAAGCCGATTTTGGCGTTGTTGGCGATTGGAAAAAGGTATTGCCCGCGTTTAGAGATAAAATAAAAGAGCTGCTGCAGGGATAAAAAAACATGTGCCTGACACGTCATTGTGATAATCACGCTTTTTTGATCAAATAGCACCTTATATTGCTCAGCGCTTTGCTCATGTATTGTCGTGTTGAAATGTGCATGCCACATTGTTTTACTACCAAATTGTGCGTTACAACTTTGATAACAAAAATAAAATAAAACCTGAATCGGTGTGCAAGTACCGCGGCTTATTGGGGTAAATTAATGCGCAAGTCTTTGTTTTTTTCGTGGAAACACCTGCCGGCAGTTTTTAATGAGCACTCCTCGTCATCAAAAAAACCTGGCGTTGTGTGGGAATACGGCATTATCTCGCCTCAATAACTTCTCAACTTCTACTGCAAAAAATACTACCGATGACAATGCGAGGGTAAGCATTAGTTCACTCAAAGTCAAAGGTTCTGTCTTAAATACGGGATTCAATGCCGGCACGTAAATGGTTGCCATCTGAAGAGTGAACGTTAAAAGAAAAGCGCCTACAAGGGGCTTGTTTGAAAGCAGTCCCTGAGTGAAAAGCGACTCCCTGTCGGACCGGATGGCAAGTACATGCCCCATCTGACTTAAACACAAAACCGTGAAAACCATTGTCTGCCAATGGGCATGACCGGTTTTTATTGACCATGCCTGAGTGAAAAGTGATACAAAACCCATGAGCAATCCAACCCAAATTATATGAGGACCAAGACCATGCGCAAATATGCTCTCCTGCGGATGTCTCGGCGGCCTGCTCATGACACCTTTTCCCGATGGTTCCGCTGCAAGGGCAAGGCCCGGGAGTCCATCAGTGACTAGATTTATCCAGAGGATATGGATCGGCAATAGGGGTATCGGTAAGCCGAAAAACGGGGCAAGGAATATAGTCCATATCTCGCCTGAATTGCTCGTCATTGTATATTTTATAAACTTACGGATATTATCAAAGATTCGCCTGCCTTCTTTTACCGCCTTAACAATGGTGGCAAAATTATCATCGAGGAGTATCATGTGTGCTGCTTCTTTTGAGACATCCGTCCCGGTAATTCCCATTGCTACTCCAATGTCAGCCCTTTTTAATGCAGGTGCATCATTAACCCCGTCGCCGGTCATGGCAACAAACTGACCCCGGTCCTGAAGCGCCTTTACGATCTTCAGTTTCTGTTCTGGCGCCACCCGGGCATAAACCCTGATATGCTCAACTCCTTTTTCAAACTCCTCTAATGTTAATTTTTCAAGCTCCCTTCCGGTGATTATTGCTTTTGATTCATCATCGATGATACCGAGCCTTCTGGCTATTGCCCGCGCTGTAATAGGATGATCGCCGGTTATCATCACCGGTTTTATTCCCGCTGTCTTACACATCAAGACAGCTTCTTTGGCCTCTTCTCTCGGGGGGTCCATCATCCCCGTAAGGCCTAAAATAGTGAGCCCTGTCTCTATATTCTCAGGGGACATATCATCAGGAAGGACATCCCATTGCCTCATGGCCACACAAAGAACCCTTAAGCCATCGGCAGCCATTCTCTCGTTAATCCTATAGAGAACACTACTATTAATAGCCTCCAATCCATCAAGAGTTAATATATTAATTGATTTATCGAGCAGGATTTCTATCGCCCCTTTTGTGAAGGAAATAAAACCTGCTGGCCATGTGTGTACTGTTGTCATGCATTTCCTGTCAGAATCAAACGGGATTTCGGCTACTCTGGGATATTTTTTTTCAAGCTCTTTCTTGTAAAAACCATATTTCCTGGCAATGTCATATAATGCAATCTCAGTGGGGTCACCAATAATAACGCCGTCTGCCCCCGTCTGTGCATCATTACTCAAGGCCAAGGCTGTCATCAAGGGATGGTCCGTTTTTTTGAGAGCATCCATCTCCGAAGCCCGAAGTATTTTACCGCCAAGATAGAGTTCCTCAACCGTCATCTTATTTAATGTCAGAGTGCCTGTCTTGTCTGAACAGATATATGTCACTGAGCCGAGGGTCTCTACCGCCGGGAGCTTCCTTATGAGGGCATTCTGCTTTACCAGTTTCTTCGCTCCAAGCGCGAGGGATATGGTTATTACCGCAGGCAGCGCCTCCGGAATTGCAGCAACGGCAAGGGAGATAGCCGTAAGGAGCATCAATAAGGGCTGTTCCCCTCTCATAATGCCAACGCCAAATACCATAGCGCATATGGCAAGCACCGCAATGGCGAGTTTTTGACCGAAGCTTGCAAGCCTTTTTTGAAGCGGTGTTTTTACCTCTTCTTCTTCCTGCAGCAAGGTAGCGATCTTTCCAAGCTCGGTATCCATGCCGGTTGCCACAACAACGCCGGTACCGCGACCATTGGTCACGAATGTGCCTTTGTATGCCATATTCTTTCTGTCACCCAGAGGCAGCATCTCATCATGCAGTGGTTTTGTATGTTTCTCTACCGGCACAGATTCACCAGTAAGTGCAGCTTCTTCCACATACATCTGCGCTGTCTCGATGAGTCTCATATCCGCAGGAACGATCCTTCCTGCCTCAAGCATTACCACGTCGCCAGGAACAATGCCGGCGGCGTCGATTGTTGCGGGCATGCCGTTTCTTATGACCGTGGTAGTCGGAGCTGCTATTTTTTTCAGGGCTGCCATCGCTTTTTCTGCCCTATATTCCTGTATGAAACCGATTACTGCGTTAAGGGCAACGATGACAATTATAGCTATAGTATCTGATACCTCTCCAATAACCCCTGATATAATAGCAGCAGCGATAAGGACAAGGATCATAAAGTCCTTAAACTGGTCAAAGAACATCATGAAAGGAGTCTTTTTCTTTTTCTCTTTTAATTCATTTGCACCGTATTCCTTCAGTCGCCTCAAGGCCTCTTCAGAAGAAAGCCCCTGAAGTGAGGACGTGAAATCTTTAATAATTTCTTGTATATCCTTTTGATGCCAGCACATAGAAAGTTAAACTCCGTTTATTCTCTTGCTCGCGGTAATGTGGGGCGCCTAATAGCACGCTCTAAAAAGATGAGGTCATTAATGTTTGGCATGCAGCTTTTTACTACTTCTTATATATGCTAAAAATAGCTATCCAAAATAACTTCAATTGACACATGAAAAAAACGAAGGCAATTGAAAAAAAGAGGAGGACTTGATGTCGTCCTCCTCTTTTTTTTCAACTACGGCTGTACGGGTTTTTGCTCGGCCGGTTTTTGTTCTTCCTGTTTTGGCGGCGGTGTGCTGCCAGTAATATTTTCGTCGTAGATTTTTACCGGATAGCGTTTTGATAGGGTGTCCAGATAGGTATCATATGCTTTCTTCTGCTGTTCCTGCTGCAGGCGCCGCTCTATTTTGCTCTTTGCCTCCTGCAGGGTCTCTTCTTTTTCTGGCTTTTTCTCGGCGACTTTAATGATGTAAAATCCGTTCTTTTCCTCGATGATGTCGCTTATCTGTCCCTCCTTCATAGAAAATGCAGCATCTTCAACCTTAGGTCCATAGGTATTGGAACGCTTCCCCTTAGAAAAAAATCCGGTGTTTCCACCATTATTCTTGGTTCGCTCATCTTCTGATACTTCCTTTGCCACTTTTTCAAAATCCTCGCCCTTTTTGAGACGTTTGAGAGTTTCAGCCGCTTTTTTCTTTTGGGCGCTCTTTTCCTCGCCTGTGGCATTTTCCTTTAATTTAAATTGAATAAGATTGACTTTTACCTTTTCCGGCTGGACAAATTCTTGTTTATTCTCATTGTAGTACTTTTCTATGTCTGCATCACTCACTTTAACCTTATCCATCACTTCCTCTTTGATAAGTTCCTGAATGATGAGATTATCAGCAATTTCCTTGATGCGTTTTGCCACTTCTTCTTTTTTATCAATGTTGAGGCGGCGAGCTTCCTGTGAGAGAAGACTCATTTTGGTCAATTGCTCAACAAGTTTTTTCTTGCCGTCCGCGGTCTCGTAGCGTTCACGGAACTGCGGTGGCAGCATGGACGTTTTAGCATCAATATCCGCCTGGGTGATTTTTTCATTGCCAACAGTTGCATAAACCTTTGCCTGTTCCTGCGTATCTTTGCTGTGTGCTTCCGGAATTCGCGACATCAAAAAGATGCTTAAGGTTATTGCGAGTGAAATAATCAGACCTTTTTTCTGCATATGATACATCCTTTCTTTTCGTGTTATTCTGGCATTTCGGGTTGCAATTGGTCGGTTGTTATACACAATTTGCCGCCGGCGGCCACTTCAATTTCCGCAGTGCAACCGCAAAGCTTCCGCTATGAAGTGAGCAATTCAAATTTTTTTAATATCCCCTGCAGTTTTTTTGTGAGATCCTCCGGCATGGCGCATAACGGCAATCTCATTTCTGGAGAGATCTTCCCCATAAGGCCAAGGGCGGTCTTGACGGGTATCGGATTTGTCTGCAAAAACATAGCATTATGCAGCGGAATAAGATATTGGTGAATCCGGCGGGCTTCTTCAAGCCGCCCTGCAGTAAACGCCTTAACCATATCGGATATCAGACGCGGCGCTATGTTTGCGGTAACGGATATCACCCCCTTTCCACCTACCGCTAATATGGGTAGCGTATTTATATCATCACCTGAGACCACAGAAAAGTCTTTTTTGCACAGCGCAACGATTTCACTTACCTGTGAGAGGGAGCCGCTTGCTTCTTTTATTCCCACCACGGTTGGAATCTCAGAAAGCTTTGCAACAGTTTCGGGAAGCATATTCACGCCGGTACGGCCGGGAACATTGTATAAAACCAAAGGAATATTTACCTCTTCAGCGATTTTCGTAAAGTGCTGAATCAGACCTTCTTGGGTTGGTCGGTTGTAGTATGGGGTAATAAGAAGGCAGCCGGCAACTCCAGCCCGCGCTGCATGCCTGGTAAGACGAACGGCTTCCTGCGTGTTGTTTGAGCCTGTTCCCGCGAGGATCGGAACCCTCCCGGCTGCGGCCTCAAGGGTGATATTGACAACTTCCTCGTGCTCTTCAAGCGAAAGCGTTGCCGCCTCGCCGGTAGTGCCGCAGGGACAAATAACATCGGTGCCATTATGAATTTGAAATTCAATCAGCTCGCGCAGCCCCCGGGCATCAACTTTGCCATCTTTAAACGGTGTAACCAGTGCAACCATTGAACCTGTGAACATAATATTAATGTCTCCTTCCTCTGAATATGTGTAACAGTTGAAAAGCTGTCGGCTTTTAGCTACGGACGATAAAAAAATATGTAAACACGTGCCGTTGAAGGCAGATTGCTGACAAGTATTTTAAGTATATGCTTCCTCCCAGAGTTCGCCTGAGCACACCACACGCACGGCGCCTTCCAGATAGACGCGGCCAAAGGGATACGCAGGATTGTCATAATACACAGTGAGGGATTCTCCGCCTCTGGTTTCAACCTGCGCCGGCGAGGTCACCATACCCAGAGACGAGGTTATAAGTGTAGCGGCAACTGCGCCGGTCCCACAGGCGAGTGTTTCATCTTCAACGCCGCGTTCATAGGTTCTCACGAGAAGGCTGGATGTGTTGATCACTGAAACAAAATTGACATTCGCGCCAGCGGGCTGAAACCGCGGATGAAAACGTATTTTTTTGCCCAGTTCACGGACGGGAACATCGTCTATGGTATTGCACAATACAACCGCATGGGGCACGCCGGTATCTATGAAATGCAGGGTCAGGTTTGTGCCGTTTACTGTCAAGGGCAGATTCAATTGCGGCGCCGGGGGCGAAGGAAGCTCTATTTTTACATAATTTCCGTTAATTTCTGCATGAATAATGCCGGCACGCGTTTCAAACGACAGGCGGGCGCCGGCCAAACCGTTCATAACCGCATAGCGGGCTGCGCACCGTCCGCCATTTCCGCACATATCCGCCTCGCTGCCATCGGCATTGAAAAACCGCCATGAAAAATCACAGTCTGAAGATTGCGGCTGCTCAATTAGAATAAGTCCATCGGCGCCAAGCGAGATACTGCGCCTGCACACCGCACGAACAAAATCAGGGACCGCAACGGTGTCCATCATCCGGCTGCGGTTATCTATGACAATAAAGTCATTGCCGCTCCCACTCATTTTGAAAAACGGGATTTTCATCTCGGGACTGCACCTTTGATTAATAAAAACATCGGGGTCTTAATGTTACTGCAAGTATTCCGGTATCCGCTCGCCGCGTATGAGGTCATCGTATTTTTCACGCTCCCGGATGACGAAAAAGCGATCGCCCGCTACCAGCACCTCCGGAATGCGCGGCCGCGAATTATAATTTGAAGACATGCTAAACCCATACGCACCGGCGCTCATAACGGCTAAAAGATCACCTGGTTCCAACGGCGGAACCGAGCGTTTTTTTGCCAGAAAATCCCCCGACTCACATATCGGGCCGACAATATCAGCACAAATGTTCTTACCTTTACGTTTCCTGACGGGCTGAATTCCCTGATATGAACCGTAAAGGCTGGGTCTGATAAGGTCGTTCATTCCTGCATCCACCACAATAAAATTTTTGTCGCCGGTTTTCTTAGTATAGAGGACCCGCGTTACCAGGATGCCGGCGTTTCCTACCAGAACTCGCCCCGGTTCAAGAATAAGCGATACAGAGAGTCCGTTTACCGCCTGCATAATCGCCTGCGCATACTGTTCGGGATGCGGCGGCGTCTCCTTTTTATAGGTGATACCCAGACCGCCGCCCAGATCGAGATAACGGACAGGTATACCGGCGCCATGGAGCTCCGCCACCAGGTTTTTTAGCGAGTGCAGTGCTTCTATAAACGGCCCCACCTCGGTAATTTGCGAGCCAATGTGACAGGCAATGCCCACGATGTCAAGATATTCGTGCCGGGAGGCATTTTTGTATTCTCCCAGTGCATCGCAGATCGGGATACCAAATTTATTTTCCCTGAGTCCGGTTGTGATGTAGGGATGGGTGATGGGATTTATGTCCGGATTGACCCTGAGTGCGATGCGTGCTTGTTTCTGCACCTGTCGCGCAAGAGTTCCGATGAGTTCCCGTTCCTGCGCGGACTCAACATTAAACATAAGAATTCCCGCGGCTATGGCATAGTTTATTTCCTCGGGCTTTTTCCCGACACCGGAATAGACAATTTTTTCCGCAGGCACGCCGGCTTTAAGGGCGCGGAACAATTCGCCCCCCGACACGACATCAGCACCCGCACCATGCCGGGCAAAGATTTTTAGAATGCTTAAATTAGAATTTGCCTTTACTGAATAACATGTCAGATGCGGGATTTCTCTAAATGCCGTATCGAAAACCGTAAAGTGCGATTCAAGCGTATGTTGGCTGTATAAATAGAAAGGCGTTCCTACTGCCGCAGCAATTGTTTCCACCGGAACCTGCTCGGCATAGAGATCGTTCCCTCGGTATTGAAAATCATGCATCCTGTTTCACCGTAATAGCGCTTTTCACTATTCTCGCATGTTCTTTGTGGCACGGGACGAAAAATCTTTTCGCCTCTTCCCTGGTGTCACTTGCGCGAGCATGAAAGCGCATAACATTAGGGGGGAAGAAAGGTAACCGTCACAGGCTGAGAATAGGCGCTTTCATTTTTTCGCAACGACTGGTCAACAGCGGTAACAACATACGTATAGGATTGGCCTCTGCGAGCGGTTTTGTCAAGCCAGGAGTTTTCTTCAATGATGTCTCTGCTTATGCGCGCAAAGGTTTTAGCTGCAGCGTCCTTGCGATACACAATGAATCCCGCAACACCTTGTTCAGCCTTTGCCATCCATTTGAGCATGACGCCCTCTTGCAAGGGAATTGCAGTGAGCCCCTGCGGCGCTCCCGGCGGTGTTATATCGTCAAAGAGCAGTGAAACTTCAGCAGCGGGAGCGCTTTCAATCACGGTGTCAAACACCCTGCGAACTGCCCGCACCGTATAATAGTATGTTTGATCAAAACTATCGGGACGATCTGTGTAGGTGGTCTCGGCAACGGGTTCGGGATTCAACGGAGGATTTTCAAAAACTTCCTGCTGCGAGCTGCGATAGATTTCAAAACCGACTTGTTCATCCAATGGATTACCGTTCTCAAGGGTTTCAGGAGAACGCCATTCAAGGATGACAGATCTTCCTGAACGCTCAATTTTTAATTCCTTTGGCGCTGCGGGCGGCACATCCCAGAAGACCGTCACCGTATCTGAATCTTCACCCCGCATGTTTCGTCCATTTAAACAGGTAATTTTATAGGAATAAACATTTCCCGGTTGCACTGCTCGGTCTGTATAATAAAACAGTTCACGCCTGGGCACTGTGCCGCGCTGCCCTTTATACGGATATTCAAACAGCAGCTTAAAATTTTTGGGACACTTCTGGCAGCGATCCTCAAAGCGAACTTCTTCGCGATAAATCTTAAAGCTTTCCAGATCAAGAAGCGGGGTCTCGTCAGTATTCAGCGTAGGCGCTCGCCAGAGTAGTATAATGCCGCCGGATCGAGCTACTGCACGAAATCTTTTTACTGATTGCGGTCCAATTGCATGCGGGACCAAAGGATCAGCTTTTTTGCCGCAACCAGTCACGGCGCCTGCACCCGCCGCAAGTAGCGCCCCGAAGCACAACAGCATCACGGCGAATCGGATACCGCGGGAGAAACCGGTAAAGAACTTGTTAACGCGACCGCACACTCTGTTTTGCTGCGGCATGGCTCTTTTTCTTTTTTTGGAGCTGTTTCCAGGCATTATTAATTGCTTTTTTGACGGTTTGCGGGGCAGTGCCGCCGCGCGCTGCTCTGCTGCGTACGGAATGCTCAATGGTAACACAGGTGCGGGCATCGGCGGTAATGGCTTTGCTGAAGGTTTGCAGTTCTTCCAGCGTCATCTCGTGCAGGGCTTTTCCGTGTTTGATTCCATAAGCAACAATACGGCCCACAATTTCATGAGCGGTTCTGAACGGGACACCTTTTGCGGTCAGATAATCGGCAAGGTCGGTGGCAGTCGTGTAACCCTGCTCGGCAGCCTTGGTCATATTCTGCTGCAAAACGTTAAGTTTCGGCAGGAGGGCGGTAAAAATCCTGAGACACGAGCGGAGCGTTTCCACGCAATCAAACAGCGGTTCTTTATCCTCCTGAAGGTCGCGGTTATAGGACAACGGCAATCCCTTTAAAAGCGTAAGCAGCGATACCAGATGCCCATATACCCGGCCGGTTTTGCCGCGAATGAGTTCCGCCACATCAGGGTTTTTCTTCTGCGGCATAATGCTGCTGCCGGTGCAGAAAGCATCGGGCAACTCTATAAACTGAAATTCAGGCGTTGCCCAGATAATCAGCTCTTCGCAAAAACGGCTCAAGTGCATCATGGTTATGGCGGCAGCGCTGCAAAATTCAATGAGGGTGTCGCGGTCGCTGACCGAATCAATGCTGTTTTCCGTGACCGCAGGGTAACCCAGCAGTCGTGCCACGTAGTTACGGTCAATAGGGTAGGGGGTGCCGGCAAGCGCCGCTGCCCCCAGGGGCATTCTGTTTACTCGCGCGAAGCATGAATCCATGCGTTCCTGATCTCTGCTGAACATTTCGTGGTAGGCCATGAGGTGATGCGCGAACAGCACCGGCTGGGCATGCTGAAGATGCGTGAACCCCGGCAGGATCACATGAAAATACTGTTCGGCCAGCGCGACCAGTGCCTGGCGCAGCGCGCGCAATTTTCGCAGTAAGTCGTCGATTTGGTCCCGAAGCCAAAGCCGAACATCCGTGGCTATCTGATCATTCCGGCTTCGGGCTGTATGCAGTTTTTTCCCCGCATTGCCTATCCGCGCAATCAGCATTGCCTCAATATTCGTGTGAACATCCTCCAGCGACACGTCCCAGGCGACTTTTCCCGCCTTCACTTCTTTTTCAATCGCATCCAATCCCCTCAGGATTGCCCTGCTGTCCTCCGGGCTGATGATTCCCCGCACACCCAGCATGCGCGCGTGGGCCCGGCTGGCGCGGATATCCCACAGGGCCAGGCGACTGTCAAAAGAAACCGATTCCCCCAGGCGCTCCATGAGTGCGTCTGTTGAACCCGCAAAACGACCGCCCCACTGTTTTTTCGCCATAATTTTTTACCTTATCCGATCCAACCAATCCGCCTATTTTTTCCTGTGCTTCTCTGTGGCGGACGCTCTTTTAATTATGCTGTCGATTTCCTGAAGAATCTTAGATGTTACCTCTTTCCGGTGCGCGTCGGAGATTTTATAGTGATGAACCTCTTCCAGAAGTTCCATCGTCCGAACACATACCTGATACGCAAAGTCCTGTACTTTCATCGCCGGCTCTCCACATTCCGGTACTCACGTCAGCATTGTACCCTGATATCCTGAAACCGTTCCATGAGACCCTGCAGTCTCTAAATCAGTCCGGAGATTCCCATATGAAACGGATAGTGGCGACGCAACTGGTAACGGTGCTTTTGGGGTTGTATGGTATAAGTCCCGGCGCGTACCCGGATACGGATGCGGCAAATCCGCCATCCGTGCCAAAAGTCCCGCTGAAACTGCTGACCTGGAACATACAGCTGCTTCCGGTCGGCCTGGAAGCGTTCTCCTCCGATCTGGATAAATTACAGCTGACCAGGGTTCCCTGGATCGTGGAATTTCTGAACCAATCGGACTATGATGTGGTCTGCCTCCAGGAAGTGCTGGATCCGACGGCAACCGACCTCCTGGTCAACGGTCTGCGCGCAACTTTCCCTCATATAGTGATGCCGCCAAAAGATCCTGCCCGCCTCTTGTCAAGTGGCGTGCTGTTCGCGGCCCGCGTGCCGATCGAACAGGTTGATTTCGTCTGTTATCCGGATTGTTCCGGCGTGGATTGCCTGGCGTCCAAGGGATTAACCATCATCCGGGGAGAAAAAAACGGCCGCGCCTTCATGGCTGCCGGAACCCACCTCCAGGCGGGAAGCCAGACAGTTCGGGATCAGCAGTATCAGTCCATGGCAGATGCCATCGCCCGTCACCTTAAAGACCATATCCCAATGTTTGTCATGGGGGATTTCAACACTGCGAAGGGGGAACCTCCCTATGAGCTGTTGCTCTCAAAAATCGCTGCAAAGGATTTCCCTGTCGATGACCCAAAACCCTACAGCGTGGATGCCGAAAACAGCTGGAAAGATTCCGGACAGCGCCCGAGGCTGATCGACCATATTTTCCTGAATCCCGGAGTTACCGGAACTACAATCACCCGACAGACGGTCCAGCGCGCGCGCAAAAACCACCAGGGTAAAACAATAGACCTGGCGGACCATTACGGCATCGTGGCGGAATCCCTGTTGATGGGTGGACCGGAAAAATAATCTTCCAATCTCCCGTCATTGAGATAAATTTGGCGTCCCATCAGCACCGGGGGATCTCATTCCTTCCTTCGTACCGCTACGCTTGCGTCCCATCATGTGAAAAATAAAACGCGCCGGCAGAAATGGAACTGCCAGCGCGTCAGTTAGCGGGAAAAATTTACCTACTCAACCGTGACGCTCTTGGCCAGATTCCGCGGCTGGTCCACGTCCCGGCCCAAATTCGCGGCAATGTAGTAGGCCAGCAGCTGAAGCGGAACGGCCACCACGATCGGACTGAACGGCTCATAGCACTCCGGCACGTAAATGACCTCTTTGCTGTGGGCCTTGATGCTCTCATCCCCTTCCGTGGCCACGCTCACCACCAGTCCTTTTCGGGCGGCGATTTCCTGGATGTTGGACACCATTTTCTCATAGGTGTCCCCTTTCACTGCGATACAGTACACCGGAAATTTTTCATCCACAAGAGCGATAGGCCCATGCTTCATCTCACCCGCGGCGTATCCCTCAGCGTGGATGTAAGAGATTTCTTTCAGTTTCAGCGCGCCTTCCAGGGCAGACGGATAATTATAATTGCGTCCCAGGAAGAAGCAGCTCTGCGCGTCCCGGTAGGCCGGCGTATCGGCCAGCTCCTTAACCTTATCATGGTGCTTGAGGACATACTCGACCTTGTCTGGAATCTCGCGCAGGTGCGCGATCATTTCCCGCGCCTGGGCCTTGTCGATCACGCCCCGGGTTTCACCCAGCCAGATGGTAAACAGGGCAAGCGCCATGCACTGGGAAGTGTATGCCTTCGTCGAGGCTACGCCGATTTCCGGTCCAGCCTGCTGGTACACCACCCCGTCCGATTCCCGGGCAACCGAAGAACCCACCGCGTTTACGATGGACGCCACTTTCGCGCCCCGGCTCTTCGCGATCCGGATCGCTTCCAGCGTGTCCGCGGTTTCGCCGGATTGAGAGACCGCAATCATAATGCTGTGCGGCGGAATAATGGGATCCCGATAGCGGAATTCCGAAGCGAGATCCAGTTCAACCGGTACCTTGGCGAATTTCTCGATAAGGTATTTGCCTACCATGCCGGCATGCCAGGCCGTACCGCACGCCACGATGAAGATTTTCTGGCAGGCTTTCAGTTCATCAATAGAGATGTTCATATCGGTCAGTCGGACCGAATCCGAGCCTTCTTCCACCCGGCCGGCCAGCGTATTGCGCAATACCGCCGCCTGCTGATGGATTTCCTTCAGCATAAAGTGGGGGTATCCTTCCTTTTCAGCGGCCGCGTCATCCCATTCAACCGTGCTCACCGGCACTTCAACCGGATTGCCGTAAACGTCCTCAATCTTTACGCCCTGCCGCGTAATCGCGCACACCTGCCCGTTGTCGATGTACATGACTTTGCGGGTGTACTTCATTATCGCGGGGACGTCCGATCCGATAAATCCTTCGTCATCGCCCAGCCCGACGATCAGCGGACTGCCGTGGCGGGCGGCAACGAGCAGGTCCGGATGATGCGCGCAGATTACCCCGATGGCATACGCGCCGTGACAGTCCTGCAGCGCCCGTTTCACGGCCGCAAACAGGTCGCCCTGATAATATTTGCTGATCAGGTGGGCAATGACCTCCGTGTCCGTCTGGCTGCGGAATACCACCCCTTCCGCCTGCAGGGCCTCCCGCAGTTCAAAATAGTTTTCGATGATGCCGTTATGCACCACAGCAATGGTCTTATCTACATTGAAGTGCGGATGCGAATTCACTTCGCTCGGCACCCCGTGGGTCGCCCACCGGGTAT
>Ga0101944_10004395_pt1 | contig 17598 bp, 17 predicted proteins | sample DewCreD2012metaG_FD_75245 | JGI IMG/M metagenome (GOLD analysis project Ga0101944, IMG submission 75245) | Hot spring sediment bacterial and archeal communities from British Columbia, Canada, to study Microbial Dark Matter (Phase II) - Dewar... ... | reverse complement strand
GACGTCCATGGTCACCGTTCCCGCCTTGGGGTTGGGCATCAAACCGCGGGGCCCGAGGATCTTGCCGAGGCGTCCCACCGAGCGCATCATGTCAGGAGTGGCGATCACGGAGTCGAAATCCAGCCAATTCTCCTGCTGGATCTTCTGCACCATGTCCTCGCCGCCGGCGAAGTCCGCGCCGGCATCTTCGGCTTCTTTGACTTTCTCGCCGGAGGCGATCACCAAAACCCGTTTGGACTTGCCCAACCCGTTGGGCAGCACCACGGTGCCGCGAACCATCTGATCGGCATGCTTGGGATCGACGCCGAGACGCATGTGCACTTCCACGGTCTCGTCGAATTTGGTGTACTTGATCTTTTGGATGAGAGGCACCGCCTCTTCCAGGGTGTAGAACCGAGCCTGTACTTGCTCAGCGGCAGACCTATACTTTTTTCCTGATTTGAGAGCCATTCTTCCTCACTGGTCCAAACGGCGCGCGCTCAACCGCCGCCCGCGCCTCCCAAGGTTGCGGGAACTACAGAGAAGACGAACTTACATCATACCACGCGGCCGCGCCGGCCGCAAAAACAACCCGCTCGCACGGGTTACACCACGTCCACGCCCATGCTGCGCGCGGTTCCCCTCACGCACTGGATCGCGGCTTCAAGATCGAAGCAGTTGAGATCCGGCATTTTGATTTTGGCGATCTCTTCCACTTGCTTCTCGGTGATCTTGCCGACTTTGTTCTTGTTCGGCTCAGCCGAACCCTTCGCCAGATTCACCGCGCGCTTGATCAGCACCGGCACGGGCGGAGTCTTGGTGATGAAGGTAAACGAGCGATCCGAGTAAATCGTGATCACCACCGGGATGATCAGCCCTTCCTGGTCCTTCCCCGACGTCTTGGCGTTGAACGCCTTGCAGAACTCCATGATGTTAACGCCCTGCGGACCCAACGCGGTGCCCACGGGGGGCGCCGGAGTCGCCTTACCGGCGGGGATTTGCAGCTTCACCTGAGCCGTGACTTTCTTTGCCATCGAAACCTCTGCCTATGCCTATTGAACCTTTTCCACCTGTAGGAAATCCAACTCCACGGGAGTCGATCTTCCGAAGATCGTTACCAGCACGCGCAACGTGTGCCGCTCGGGGTTGACCTCGTCCACCTTACCCTGAAAGTTGGTGAAAGGGCCATCGACGATGCGCACCGTCTCGCTCTTCTCAAACGTGACCTTGGGACGCGGTTGATCGGCGCTCGCCGCCTGCCGGTAAAGGATCTTGTTGACCTCGTCCGGACTCAGCGGCACCGGGGTATTCCCTCCACCCACGAAGCCGGTGACCCGCGGGGTGTTTTTCACCGCGTGCCACAACTCGTCGTCCATCTCCATCTCGACCAGGACATAGCCGGGATAGAGCAGCCTCTTGCTGGTGACCTTCTTGCCGCCCCGCAGTTCGACCACTTCTTCCTTCGGAATCAGAATCTGACCAATCCGGTGGGAAAAGCCGAACGCCCTGGCGCGGCTTTCCAAGGACTCCTTCACCTTTTCTTCGAAACCGGAGTAGGTGTGGATGATATACCAATTCTTGGTGGTCGCCGGATCGCCCGCCGGCGCCGCCGGCGGCGGTTGAGGAGGCGGAGCGTTCTCTACACCCTCCGTTGCGGGCTGCTCCGGCGCCTGTTCGGGCTGCTCCGGCTGCTGAATGTTATCCTGCTCGGACACGGGACACCGCCTACTTCGTTAGCGTCTGAAAGATCTTCGTAATCGCCTTGCCCACCACAAAATCGACTACGCTGAAGTAGGCTGCGAAGGCAAACACCGCCACGATCACTACGGCCGTCGTAGCCCGCACTTGTTTCCAACTGGGCCACGTCACCCGCCGCATTTCCGCCTGCAAGTCGGCGACATAGTCTTTTAGCCGCTTCGGCCACGCGGCGATTGTTGCAGCTTTGCTCTGTACTTCCATAGTCGACTGTTCCAGGGACTCCAGTTCCGGGAGTGGCGAGCGGCCGCCGGCGCCGGAAATGGCAGGGGTGGCAGGATTCGAACCCGCACTCGCGGTTTTGGAGACCGCTGGTCTAACCGTTAAACCTACACCCCTGCATCAGGGTGATTTGTCTGGGAAAACCGCCCGGCCACCCGGGCCGATTCCTTTCTTCTTATCCCAATTCTAGCTTACTTCGTTTCCCGATGAACCACGTGTTTACGGCACGAGGGACAGAACTTCTTGAACTCCAAGCGCTGGGTCGTGGTCTTCTTATTCTTCATGTTGGTGTAATTCTTGCGCTTACACTCGGTGCACTGGAACGTTATGATTTCACGTGGCATCGGTACTACTCCACTACTCGATAATCTCCGTCACCGTCCCGGCGCCCACCGTGCGGCCGCCTTCGCGAATCGCAAAGCGCAGCCCCTTGTCCATGGCCACCGGCGTGATCAACTCCACTTCCAAATTGATGTTGTCCCCGGGCATCACCATCTCCGTGCCCTCCGGCAGCTTCACTACCCCCGTCACGTCCGTCGTCCGGAAGTAAAACTGCGGCCGGTATCCGTTGAAGAACGGCGTGTGCCGCCCTCCTTCTTCCTTGCTCAGCACGTACACTTCGCCCTTGAACCGCTTGTGCGGCGTGATCGAGCCCGGCTTGGCCACCACCTGGCCGCGCTCCACTTCGTCCTTGTCGATGCCCCGCAGCAACAACCCCACGTTGTCGCCCGCCTGCCCTTCATCCAGCAGCTTCTTGAACATCTCCACGCCCGTCACGACCGTCTTGCGCGTGTCGCGGAAGCCCACGATCTCCACTTCCTCGCCTACCTTGATCACGCCCCGCTCGATCCGTCCCGTCACCACCGTCCCACGCCCTTGGATCGAGAAAATGTCCTCGATCGGCATCAGAAACGGCTTGTCCACCGCCCGCTCCGGAAGCGGTATGTAGTTGTCCACCGCCTCCATCAGCTTCAATACCCCTTCCTCGTACTCCTTGTTCCCGTTCAGCGCCTCCAAAGCGCTCACCCGCACCACCGGTATCTCGTCGCCTGGAAATTGGTAGGTCTTCAACAGCTCCCGCACCTCCAGTTCTACCAGCTCCAATAGCTCCGGATCGTCCACCGCGTCCACCTTGTTCAGCGCCACCACGATGTACGGCACCCCCACCTGCCGCGCCAGCAAAATGTGCTCCCGCGTCTGCGGCATCGGCCCGTCGGTCGCCGCCACCACCAGGATCGCCCCGTCCATCTGCGCCGCACCCGTGATCATGTTCTTGATGTAGTCGGCGTGCCCCGGACAATCCACGTGCGCGTAGTGCCGCTTGTCGGTCTCGTATTCCACGTGCGCAACCGCGATCGTGATCCCACGCGCCTTCTCCTCCGGCGCGTTGTCAATCGAGTCAAAGCTCCGGAACTTCACCTTCGGGTTCCGCTCCGCCAGGATCTTGGTGATCGCCGCCGTCAGCGTCGTCTTCCCGTGATCGATATGCCCGATCGTCCCCACGTTCACGTGCGGCTTGCTACGATCGAATTTTTCTTTCGCCATATCCGGTCAATCTCCTGTCTTCAATCTCCGCGGGCCGTTTCGCGCCCGCCTCACCTCGCTACTCTGCCCTGCACACGGTTGATGATTTCTTCGGCCAAAGCAGCCGGCACTTCCTCATAGCGCCCGAAATGCATGGTGAAACTACCCCGGCCCTGCGTCCGCGAACGCAACTCGGTCGCATAGCCGAACATCTCCGAAAGCGGCACCGACGCTTTGATGATCTGCGAAGTGCCGCGCAACTCCAAACCCTCGATTCGCCCGCGCCGGGAATTCAAATCCCCGATCACGTCGCCCATGTACTCTTCCGGCACCACCACTTCCACGGCCATAATCGGCTCCAGCAGAACCGGCTTGGCCTTCTGCGCCGCTTCCTTGATGGCCAGCGATCCGGCAATCTTGAAAGCCATTTCCGAAGAGTCCACTTCGTGGTAGCTGCCGTCGTACAGCGTCGCTTTGACGTCCGACATGGGATAGCCGGCCAAGACGCCGCCTTCGAGCGCTTCGGCCATCCCCTTCTCCACAGCCGGGATGAATTCCCTCGGGATCACCCCTCCGACGATGGCGTTCTCAAATACGAAGCCTGAACCCGGGGGCATTGGCTCCAGGCGGATCTTGACGTGGCCGTATTGGCCCTTGCCGCCCGTCTGCCGTACGAACCGTCCTTCCGCCTCCGAGCGCGTCCGAATCGTCTCCCGGTAAGCCACCTGCGGCTTGCCGACGTTGGCGGAAACGTTGAATTCGCGCTCCATCCGGTCGACGATAATCTCCAAGTGGAGCTCGCCCATGCCGGCAAGAATCGTCTGTCCGGTGTCGGGGTCCGTGTTCACCCGCAGGGTGGGATCTTCCTGAACCAGCTTGGCGATGGCCATGCCCAGCTTGTCCTGGTCCGCCTTGGTCTTCGGCTCGATGGCCAATTGGATGACCGGAGCGGGGAACTCAATCGATTCCAGCAGGATGGGATGGTCCTCGTCGCAGATGGTGTCTCCGGTAACGACCGACCGCAAACCAACCGCCGCCGCGATGTCGCCCGCCCACACCTCTTGGATCTCTTCGCGCTTGTTGGCGTGCATCCGCACCAGCCGCCCCACCCGCTCTGTCCGGCGCTTGGTGACGTTGTAAACCGACGAGCCCGCGCTCAAGCCTCCCGAATAGACCCGGAAAAACGCCAACTGGCCGACGAAGGGGTCGGTCATGATCTTGAAGACGAGCGCGGAAAAGGGCTCGTTGTCATCCGCCCGGCGGGCGATAGCCACTTTGGGGTCGTCCACCGCCGTGCCTTCGACGGGCGGAACGTCGGCTGGCGAAGGAAGAAAGTCGACTACCGCGTCCAACAGGTTCTGGACGCCCTTGTTCTTGAACGCCGAGCCGCAGACGACAGGGAAAATCTTCTGGTCGACGGTCGCCTTACGCAGACCGCGGAGAATGTCCTCTTCACTCAGATCGTGCGTGTCGAGGAACTTCTCGAGCAACTCGTCGTCCGCCTCAGCCGCCGCCTCCACCATGATTTCGCGATACTTCCTGGCCTGATCGAGAAGCTCTTCCGGGATCTCGACGTCGTCATACAACGCCCCCAAAGTTTCATCGCGCCAAACGCGCGCCTTCATGGTGACCAGATTGACGACGCCACGGAACTGATCCTCGCTTCCCACCGGAATCTGCACCGCCACTGGGCGGCACTTGAGGCGATCCACGATGCTCGCCATGGCGCGAAAGAAATCCGCGCCCACGCGGTCCATCTTGTTGATGAAGCAAATGCGTGGCACCCCGTACTTGTCCGCCTGGCGCCACACGGTTTCCGACTGCGGCTGCACGCCGGCGACGGCGTCGAAAACCGCTACCGCCCCGTCCAGCACGCGCAGGCTGCGCTCGACTTCCGCAGTGAAATCCACGTGACCGGGGGTATCGATGATATTGATCTGAATGTCGCGCCATTCGCAGGTGGTGGCGGCTGAGGTGATCGTGATGCCGCGCTCCTGCTCCTGCTCCATGAAGTCCATAACTGCCGTGCCTTCATGGACTTCGCCAATCTTGTAGGTCTTGCCGGTGTAGTAGAGGATCCGCTCCGTGGTGGTAGTCTTGCCGGCATCAATGTGCGCCATGATGCCGATGTTGCGCATCCTCTCAATGGGAACCGGCCTGGCCATAGAATTTCTCGCCGCGGTCTCCTTCTACCACCGGTAATGAGCGAAAGCCTTGTTGGCTTCCGCCATGCGGTGGACATCGTCCTTTTTCTTGATAGCGCCGCCGCGCATATTGGCGGCGTCGTTCAGTTCATTGGCCAGCTTCTCAGGCATCCCCTTTTCCGGACGGGAACGCGCGTTGATGAGCAGCCAGCGGATCGCGAGGCTCTGGCGCCGGTTGGCAGGCACCTCGATCGGCACCTGATAGTTCGCGCCGCCCACGCGCCGGGTCTTCACCTCGAGCATCGGCTTGCAGTTCTCGACCGCCTTCTTGAACACTTTCAACGGATCATCGCCGGCGCGCTCCTGAAGGATGGTCATAGCCTTATAAAAGACGTTTTGGGCGACTGTCTTTTTGCCGTCCCACATCATCGAGTTGATGAATTTCTCGACGAGAGTGGAGTTGTAGACGGGATCGGGAGCGACTTCCCTGACTTCTGCTCTGCGTCTGCGTGGCATATCCTTCCTCGCTTACGACTTGGGCCTCTTGGCGCCGTACTTGGAGCGCCCCTGCTTCCGGTTCGCCACCCCGGCGGCATCCAAGGTTCCCCGCACCACGTGATACCGCACTCCCGGCAGATCTTTTACACGGCCCCCGCGGATCAGCACGATCGAGTGCTCCTGGAGGTTGTGGCCGACGCCGGGGATGTAGGTGGTTACCTCAATTCCGTTGGTCAACCGCACGCGCGCCACTTTCCGGAGAGCCGAATTCGGCTTCTTCGGAGTGGTAGTGTAGACGCGGGTGCAGACACCGCGCCGCTGCGGGCAAGACTGCAACGCCGGACTGGCCGTCTTGAACCGCGGAGGACGGCGGCCTTTCCGTACGAGTTGATTGAAGGTCGGCACGAGACTCTCTTTCTCCTTCACGCCCCCACGCGGCCGCTGGCGCACCGCTTCCGCCGCAGGGCGTATCTCTCACTCAAATCTTCGCTATCGAAACGTGACCCTCAGGTCGACTTTCCGGATCCCGGCTTGCGCCGGTTCCCTAATCAGATCAGCCGGAGGCGCATAGCTTGTTCGCGCCCCGGAATCAGAGGATGTTGACTTCGGACAAGCCCATGCTCCGCAGGCTTGAGATCCTTTTGGAGTATCGGGGCCGGCCCCCGGCCGGACTTCCCTCACTGCGGAAAGCGGTAGCTCGGGAGCAGAAGACTCAACTCACCAAACCCTCCCAGAATACAAAACCGCCGGAGGCTTTGTCAAATGCTCCAAAAAGGCGATAATAAATAGTTGCAGGTGTTGGAGTTCACCTTAAACCGCCCCGCTGGGCAGATGACTCCTACGAGGGTTGGCCCTCGATAGGAGTTCCTCCGGTCGCAGGGTTCCCCAAGCAGCATCCGGCTTCCATGCCGTTTCTGAGTTGTCGAGGGAGGCTCTCATGGCTGCCAAAAGCCCGCTGAATGAGGCGCAGCGGCGGCGGTTGCTTACCAATGCGCAGTACGCCGACAAGCTTCTGTCCGATGTGGAGGCGATCCTCGCCGCCTCCGAGTCGAAGTCTATTTTCCCTAAGTACGTCCCGGATTTGACGCCCGCGCAGGCGCAACTGGTCCGCCACTCCATCGCACGGTTCCGCGAGCAACTGGGCCGGGTTCTCGAGGGCTTGGGGGTGACGCACGAGGGTCCGGCTTTCGGTTCCATGCACTCGATCCGTGTCACTTTGGCGTTCGCCCGGATTGCCGTGCAGGAAATGGCGCCTCAGTACCTTCGGGGCTACGGTCCGCTGGCTGAGGGCGTGGCGCCCCAACTCCAAGGACTGTGCGCCGAACTCGAAGGACTGCTGAAACGCCTCGACAGCGCTTTGGCGCAGGGTTCCGCCGCCGATCTCCAAGCCCGGCTGGTCCGGCTTCAACAAACCGGGGGCGGCGTGGAGTCACTAAGGCAACTGGACCGGATCATCTCCACCCACGGCTTGGTCGAGTTGCGCCCCCGCCTTTCGATGATCATCGAACGGCTCGAATCCCGCCATTTTGAAATCGCCGTTTTCGGCCGGGTAAGTTCCGGCAAGTCCTCTCTTCTCAATCACATACTGCAAACCTCCGTGCTGCCCGTGGGTGTGAACCCGATTACCGCGGTGCCCACCCGGCTGCTACACGGACCTCAACCCCTGCTGACGGTTAGTTTCGCCGACCGGCGAGTGGAGCGCCTGCCCCTGGAGCGTTTGCCGGAGTTCGTCAGCGAGGAGCACAACCCCGCCAACGTCAAGGGGGTCGTGCGGTTGATCGCCGAGATGCCCTCCGCCCGCTTGAAAGATGGGCTCACTTTCGTTGACACCCCGGGACTGGGGTCGCTCGCCGCCGCTGGCGCGGCGGAGACACTCGCTTACCTGCCGCAGTGCGATTTGGGAGTGGTTTTGATCAGCGCCGGAGGAACGCTCAACAGCGAGGATCTCTCCACCATCCAGATGCTCCTTGAGGCGGCAGTCCCGGTCAAGGTGCTGCTGAGCAAAGCGGACTTGCTCGCCCCTGCCGACCTGCAATCGGCAGTGAATTACACCGCCGGACAGATACGTTCCCACCTCGGCGTGGCGGTGGACGTTCACCCCGTGAGCACCGTCGCTTCGCACGCTTATCTTCTCGACCGCTGGTTCTCATCCGAGATAGCTCCACTTTACGAGAAGCATCAGGAGTTGGCCCAGGATTCGATACGCCGCAAGACGGGCGCGCTGCGGGAAGCGGTGGAAGCCGCGCTGAAGTCGAAGTTGAACGGCGGGGGCGAAGTTGCCCTGCCGGAGCGAGAGGAGATTCTGGCCATCGAGCGCGACCTGCGCACCGCCGCCGGGCGGTTGGAAGATGCTCGGGCATACTGCCTTCGGGCTTCGGACGATTTGCGCTCGCTGGCTCCACGCGCGCTCGCTTCGGCGGCTGAAGAACTGGCCGCACTTTGGACCGCCGGCGCGGCGGATTCCGCCTCTGCCCGCACCGCCGTGGAGGCGGCGGTTGCCAGAACCGCCGCCTCAGGAACGCAGGTGCACAGTTACTTGCAGGAACTCGCCCGGGAATTGGCGGCGGCGCTCGCGCGCGCCGCGGCGGCGCTCGCCACCAACGACGCGCCGGCCGAGCAAGAACTACTCGACCCGTTGCGCGAGATGCCCCGCTTTGACCCGCCTCCGGTTCGCCTCACCCTTTCCAGGCCCTGGCTTCTCACTCCCCGGGCTTTCGCCACTCAGCGAATCCACCGCAAGCTGCGGCGGGAGTTAGGAGGAGCGCTTGAAGAGGCGTTCAACACTTACGGCCAGTTGGTGGAAAGCTGGTCTCGCAAGGCGCTCGCAGAGCTTCAAAGCCGCTTCGACTCCTCCGCTGACGCCTACCGTGCGCAACTGGCCCGCTACGTCTCGCACGGAGTTGTCCAGGCGGAGGAGCGCCGCGCCATCGAAGCGGATCTCGCGCTTCTTGCAGAAACGCCCGGCGCGGCGATTGAAAGGTGACTCATGGACTTGAGCCGGAGGGCCGAGACCCAGGCGGCGTCTTTGCAATCGGGTGGGCCGGTCGACTCCCGGCGCTACATCTTTAGTTTCCCCATTTCGTCTGTGAAGGAGATCCCAGCGGGATTCGACGAACTGGCCGGTTGCGGGGAGATCCATGCCGGGGTATTCCTGCCGCAGGATGATCCGGATTGGCTTGGGCGGCGGCGATACCCGCCCAGAATCCTGCTGATAACGGCAACCGGGGTGGTTGTGGCAGCGCACGAGTCGGCTCGGGAACCGGTCTGGAAGCTGCCCATCTGTCAGGTGTCGTCTCTCGAATGGGGTAGGGTCCTGTTGTCGGGCTGGATTGTTTTCACCGGCGGCAGGACGTCGAAGCGCCTGCCGTTCAATACCCGCGGCATCATTCCGGTGGAGCGGTGCATCAAGGTTTTTAAGGAGCGATGGCTGCCGCGAGTTCACGGCGAGGAGCGGCGGCCCGAAACTTTCGGCGCTCCGCTTACGCTCAAGTTTGAATACGCGCGGGCGGCGGAACTAATGGATGGAGAAGCGCCCGTCTTGCAGTTCTTTCACCCAGCCGTCAGGCGCGAGCGGCGGATTCTCATACTCCGCCGGGTTGTGTGGGCGGGAGGCGATCTAATTGTAGTTACCGGGCGGAGACTGTTCTGGATCACCGAACGATGCCAGGGCCGATACGAACCCTACGGCACAGTGACGTCTTGCGCCCCGCTGGGGGGCGTCCGGGAAGTCAGGCTTGCCGAAGTTGGAGCCAGGGCTGGGGCGCAATTGCAGATCGTTTTCGAATCCGGACTCCCGTGGCGGATTCCGGCTGGCGAGGGCTTGGAAGCAGAGGCTGGGAGGTTCGCGGAAGCCTTGGGGAGACTGTTATGAGCGACGCCGCCCGATCGAAGGCGCTGAAGTTTGTCGTGTTGCTGGGCGTGGTCAGCTTGATGGCTGACATGACCTACGAGGGAGCCAGAAGCATCACGGGTCCGTTCCTCGCGGCATTGGGGGCGAGCGGGGCGGCGGTGGGCATCGTGGCCGGTTTCGGCGAACTGGCGGGCTACGGGCTGAGGCTCGTTTCCGGCGTGATCAGCGACCGGACGCGCAAGTACTGGGCGCTCACTATCACGGGGTATGCAGTCAACCTCCTCGCTGTTCCAGCGCTGAGTCTTGCCGGCCGCTGGGAGGCGGCAGCGGCCCTCATCATCCTCGAGCGCACCGGAAAAGCGCTCCGTAATCCGCCTCGAGACGCCATGTTGTCCCATGCCACAGCGAGTATGGGGCGGGGTTGGGGCTTCGGGCTCCACGAGGCGATGGACCAGGCCGGAGCGGTGGCGGGTCCGTTGCTGGTAGCCGCCGTGGTGCATTCGCAGAGCGATTACCGGGTCGCTTTCGCGGCGCTGCTCATCCCCGCGATCCTGGCTCTGGCGGCGCTCGCGGCAGCCCGGTTTCTGTTCCCCCGCCCTCAGGATCTGGAACCCATCGCCCGCCCATTGGCGACTTCCGGGTTCCCGCGGGTGTTTTGGGTGTACCTGGGCGGAGTGGCGCTGGTGGCGGCAGGATACGCCGACTTCCCGCTCATCGCTTACCACTTTCAGAAAGCTTCCGTTGTTCCGCCTGCCTGGATCCCCATTTTCTATGCCGTGGCGATGGGAGTTGACGCCTTGGCGGCGCTCGTCTTCGGATGGATGTTCGACCGGATCGGGCTGATCGCATTGGCGGTTTCGTCGTTTCTGGCTGCGTCTTTCGCTCCGTTAGCCTTTCTGGGAGGTTTCTGGGGCGCTTTGGCTGGAATGGCATTATGGGGTGTCGGCATGGGAGCGCAAGAGTCCATCATGCGGGCGGCGGTGGCAGGCATGGTGGCGAGCAACCGCCGCGGCACGGCTTATGGAGTGTTCAACGCCGGGTACGGGTTGATGTGGTTCTGTGGAAGCGCTCTGCTCGGAGTTCTCTACGACTTTTCCATTGCCGGGTTGATCGCTTTTTCCGTCCTTGCGCAGCTCGCTTCGATTCCTCTATTCCTTTGGGCGTGGAGACGCCATGGCTGAGGGGCCCACGGCGAACGGCGAACGAAACATCGAAGAGTTGATTGCGGCGCTCGACAACCTGCGGGAGGGCGAACGGGCGGTTGTGGCGCTCATCGCCTGCGGTCCGCGGGCAGTCGCCGGGTTGAGGCGTTTTCTCATCGGTGGACGACCCGCCACGGTGTATCAGCCGCGGCGCTGGGCGGTGGAGGCGCTGGGGGGATTGAACGCACGAGAGGTTCTCGAAGAGTACCTATTGCTGCCCCCGGTGGCTGACCCGGAAGTCCGCTGGGCCGAAGAAGCCGTACAAAACGCGGCCATTCGCGAGTTTCTGCGCTGGCCGGACGCAAGGACGGCGGATTTTCTTCTCGATTTGTCCCGCAAAAAGATGCTGGTGGGGCTGGTGGAGGTTCTGGGGCAACTACGCCTGCCGGAAGCCATCCCGTATCTCGACCGCGCTCTAGAAGACGATGTCTGCCGGAGCGCAGCCGAAGAGGCGCTGATCGGTCTGGGGGAAGCGGCGCGGGAGCATCTTCTGCTTTCAGCGGACTTTCGCCTGCCTGTGGGCCGCCCGGAGTCTCCTTCCAGCCTCCGCCGGCGGCAAAGCGCCTTGAGAGTACTGGCTGCCGTCGGCATCCGCCCGGAGGAGTGGCCCCGGCTCCAGAGGCTGGTTGAAGAGGAAGACCCCGAAATAGCCGTCCGGGCGTGCGTTCTGGCCGCCCACGCGGGCATCCGGGAGGCAGCCGGGGAGGCTGTGCCCCGCCTGGTGGGCCTTGCCCCTCGAACTCCTTGGTTCTTGCAGGACGAGATCATCGAGTGTTTGCTGGCATGGTGGGACGAAGCGCGCCCGCTGGTTGAGGAGGAGGTCGAGCGCCGCATGACGGCGCCGGAAGCCGAGCGCGTTCAAGACCGCGGCCTCCGCCTGTTCCTGCGCGCAATCCGTCTCGCTCCCAGACCATGACACGGCTGGCTGTCAGTGGCGGAACGTCCCCGGACCATCCAAATGCCTCATCAGCGCTTCAATCTTAATCAGGGCGAACTTGGCGCGCCCTCCGCTCGAAAATCGGGGGTCGGCCGCCAAACGGCACATGGCGATGATCTCGCCTGGATGCCCGCGGGCGGAATCCAGCACCCGCCTCCGAAAATCCTCCAGATCCACAATCTGCAAATGGAAAAAAGCCGCAGCCGCTTCGAACAAGCGCCGCGCTTCGGCTTCCGACAGCGGAGATACATGGACCGTCTCCCGCGGGTCCCAAAACAGCCGCCCCAAAACTCCCAGGTCAGAGTGGCGGCGGGCGGAGACGATGATCGACATCCCGCGCATGAAATAGACCCGCTGAAGGAACCGGTACGTTGGATGTCCGGCGTTCTGAACGCCGTCCAGTATGAGAGTCCCGGGCTCCGCCTCCAGCGCTTCCCATAACAACCCTCGAAGATAAACGCTGGTGTGCTCGTTGAGGAAGCGATCCCAATCTCCTCCCGCTCCCGCGAGGCGCCGGAGCGCGCCGTGCCCGCTGCGGAACAACTCCCGGGCCAGGAGAACCAGCAACTGGCGAGGCGTTTCGAAGCCAGGGACCCACACAAACCAGCCCGGAAGGGAATTCGGCTGCACGACGGATTCCAACAGCCGGGTCTTGCCGCTGCCTGCGGGTCCCAATAGTAAGCAGGAAGAGCGGCGGCGGATCGCCGCCATAAGGGCGCGCCTCTCCCGAGTTAAGCCGATCAAAGGGAGCCCCGCCTCCGGGTCGGAACGCCTGCCATGTTCGTCGACGTCGGCCATATTGCCTATCTCCAAGAAGACTGGCCAGGGGAGGGATGGATCCGACTCCCGCTGGCCTCACATAGGAGTCATTGGCCGCCCGGCGGCGTTACGCGGACCCCACCGCGGCCCTCAGTTTACCAAACTCCCCTCCCCGCAGAAAGGGGTTATCATGAAAGCCTGACGGGAGGGGCTATGCGGATTCTGGCGGTCCAGAACGAGTCCTACGAACACTTGGGCCTCATCGAGGCGGCTTTGCGCAAGGCGGGGATTGCGCACGACCGCATCGATCTATCGAAAGAACCTCGCCGTCGGGCGGCGGCGGAGTCTTACGACGGCTTGATCGTAATGGGTGGACCCGCTTCAGCCAATGACGATACCCCGGCGGTGCGCGCGGCGTTGGACATCGTGGCGCGGGCGCTCGGCGCCGGACTGCCTGCTTTGGGCATCTGTTTAGGCGCGCAAATGATCGCCAAGAGCCTCGGCGCCCGGGTGTTCCGCAATCCGGTGAAGGAGATCGGTTGGGCGCCGGTCTATTGGACGGAGAATGCGGCCTCGGACCCGTTGTTCCGTGGCCTCACGGAACCGGAAACGGTCTTCCACTGGCACGGAGAGACGTTCGACCTACCGGACGGTGCGGTATGGCTAGCACGTTCCGATCGTTGCCGCCATCAGGCTTTTCGTCTGGGCACCAATGTCTACGGCTTGCAATTTCACCTCGAGGTCACCCCGGAGATGATTGCTGACTGGCTCATGCAAGACGCCAACTGCGCCGACCTGCGCGATGTGGTGGAACCCATTGATCCCTCGGCGAACGCCGCCCGGCTTGCCGTTTTGTCGGGGCTGGTCTTCGGGCGGTGGTGCGGGCTGGTCGCCCGCCGCGCCGGGGTTAGGGCCTGAGTTCCAACTCTCCAGTCATGGGGTGGGCCCGGCCAGACAGGGCGTTGTACGCAAAGGCGCGCACACGCCAAGCTTTTCCAGCCAGCCGCTCCGCCGGGACCTCCGCGCGCCAACCGGTGACCAACGATTCCGGCGTCCCCATCCTTTGCTGAACGTCCGGGCGGGGATTCTCCGGCCACGCCAATCCTAACAGGCGGAAGGCGCCGTCCTCGTTTGCGCCGACAAGAAGAACGGCGTGCGCCCGCTCGCTCCGCTCGGCAAGGTACGCCCAGCCTGCAACGGAGAACCCGCCGGGCGTTCGATGGGCGTTTTCGAGGTTGCCGAAGTCGCTCGCCGGACCCGCCTCCTCCTGCCAGATGCGGCGAAAATAGAATCCATCCCACTGCGGAGGTTTCACCCAACCTTGGCGCGAAGCAAACGCAGCCAGTTCGCGAAAAGCTTTCTCATCCGCGCCGAAAAACACGTAGCGAAACGGCGGAGCCACCCATTCATCGGCCGCCGCGAACGCCGCTCTGCCCGCCAAACGTGTAAAGTAGGCGTGCCGCACCGATGCGCGCGACGGGTCGGTCTGAAAGCCGCGCAAGAAGAGCGCGGCGATGGCGAACGCCGCGAGTCCGGCGGTCAGCGCCGTGTAGGCCCGAACCCTGGCGGGCAATTCCGCCGCCATCTTCTCTAGCAAGAGCACGCTGAGAGCCACGACGCTCGCCGGAAGAAATGCCGCCGATGCCGTCCACCCTCCGGCTCCCTCGAGCGCCGCCGCAAGGCCGGCGAGAATCGAGTAGGCGCCGAGGGCGGCCCACGTCCACACAACGCGAGCCTGCCTCGGTCCTCCGAAGAGCCTGTACGCGCCAAAGACCAGAGCGGCGAAAAAGGCGCTCGTCAGCAAGCCTGCCGCCGGTCCGCCGCCATAGTGCCAGCCTAAGAGCCGCCCTCCGGCACCTTCTTGGAAACGCCACGCTCCGGGCAACGCAACCGTCAGCCATGCCACAGCGAGCACGAGCCCCATCCAACGCCGGCGGCAGGGGTTAGTAGCTATCCACGCCACGGCGGCAGCCAGCGCCGCCGCAGCCAGCTCCGCGGTGAGGGCGCCGTTCAGCCAAACGTTAAATCCGGCGGGGTGGAAGACGAAGAAACAAGCGGCTGCGAACACAGCCGCAGGCGCCAGGCTGCCCTCCGCCGCTCCCCGCCGGGCCAACGCCCGCAACAGCAGGCACAGAACCACGCCCACCGCCCACGCCGCCACGGCGGCGGCTAGGCTTTGGATGCCCGTCCAGCGCCAGAGCAGATAGTTCCAGGCGAAAACCACCCACCCGCCCGGCTCGGAGGCGGCCGACAACACGAATCCGGGCATCCCAATCCTGCCGGAGGAGTAATCGTCAAGCAGCCGCAGAAGCACCCAATCCCTGCCGTAGGGAACCGGGACGCTGTAGCGGACGGCGTGGTCCGCCATGTGGAGCGCCGCCGCTGCCCCTCCTCCGTACATCGCCAGGCGCACAGCGTCTTTGAGCGAGGGGAGGGCCGGCGGCTCCTGCCGGTCTTGGTTTCCGCGGGTCACCCATTCACCATGATTCCATGGCGGGCGTGGCTGTGGTCGAATAGCTTTATCGCATGAAAGACCGCCCACGCCTGACCGCGCTCTGCGCGCTCGCCTTGGCGGCGCTCCCTGTGAGCGCCGCCGCGATGGCCTTCCGGCTGCGGGATGGTCTATTCTGGGGCGATCACATCGGACTTTTCGCCGAGACGCGATTGCACGAGACGTTCTCTCTACGCGGGCTCTTCGCGTTCCACAACGAACATATCGTCGTGCCGATGAAATTGGCGGTGTGGGCCGATTTGCGCTTCTTCGGCGGCGAGCAGTGGCTGACGTTGGCGCTGGCGCTGTTGCTCGCGGCTGCGCCTCCGGTGGTCTGCACGATTCTGCTGGGACGGGAAGAGCCCTTGCTGAAAAGAGAGCGCGTGGCGTTTTGCGGCGCCATCTTCGCGGCGCTTTACTTGAATGGAACGCTGCTTTGGGGTCTCACTTGGCCCATTTTGCTCCAGCATTTCTTCGCCGTAGTAGCTGTACTGGGATTGGCCGGACTGCTCGGGTGGGGCAATCCGCACAGTCTGCGCGGAGCATCGGCGGCGCTTGCTTTGTGTGGAGCGGCGGCGTTGTCAAACGCCAATGGGGCACTCACGCCCGCTGTGTTGGGCGTGGTGCTTTTATTCCGTGGTAGAGAGCGCTTGCCGTGGTTGCCCTTGGCCGGAATGGCGCTCATCACGGCGCCGTACTTCCTGGCATACCGCTCCGCTAACCCCGCTGCGGCGCTGCCTGCGGCGGCGCCGTGGGAGACTCTGCATTTCGCGCTTCTGTTTATCGGAGGAGTCTACTGGCGGGACAGCGGCTTCCCGTACGAATCGCGTTCCGACCCGGCTCTGGTCTATCTCACTGCCATCGCTTTCTGCCTCTTGCTGGCCTGGCTGGTGTTGGGACTCTGGCGCCGCCGGGGCGAACTCACAGGTTTCGAGGTTTTCCATCTCACACTGATCGCTTTCGTGGTGGCGACCGCGCTCGCGGGCGGGCTTTACCGGTCTCAGTTCGGCGCCTGGGAGGGTCTCAACAAGAAGTACGCCGCTACGGCGTCTTTGGCCTGGCTGGCTGCGGCGTCGCTTTTGCTCCGCAGCCGCCCCGGCTTGCTCTTCGGCTCACCCTGGCGGCAGGCGGCGCTGGCCTTGGCGCTGCTGGCCACTCTGCTGCCTTCCGGCTGGCACGAATTCCAGTTGTGGCGGCGCTGGAACGGCCGCGTGCGGGAATGCACGGCCAGCGCGGCGTCAAACACCCCGGACCCATCCTGCCTGCGGAGCCTCTATTGGGACGCGCGCCGGGGAGCGGAGGTGCTCGCCGCCTTGCAGCGCCAGCGGAAGGGTTTCATAGGCACACTGCCGCTGCCCCACCCGGCTCAACAGCCTTCGCCCGCCTCCTCCATGAAGTAATACGCGATCATGTGGCAGACCACCATATGAGCGTCCTCAATGCGTCCCATGTGAGGCTCCGGCACATGGATGTGCAGTTGAGCGAGGGGACCGAGCCTGCCACCATCCCGCCCCGTGAGAGCGATGGTGCGGCAACCCAGTTCCGCCGCCGCCTCCATGGCCAGGACTACGTTAGGCGAGTTTCCGGACCCGCTGATGGCCATATAGAGGTCGCCGGGCTGCGCGAAATTGCGGAGTTGCTCGGCGATGGCCACCTCATAGCAGGCGTCGTTGGAATACGCGGTCAACGTCGGAATATTGTCGTGCAGCGCCATGATGCGGAAGCGCTGCGGGCGCCCGTAGCTGGCTCCCTTCAACATGTCGCAAACGAAATGCGCGGCTGTAGCTGCGCTGCCACCGTTGCCGGCTATGAAGGCGGTGCGGCCCTCCGCCCGCACTTCGCGAAACCAAGCTATGGCCTGAGCCACCTTCGCCGTATCGATGGAAGCGATGGCGGCTCTTAGAAGTTCCCTATAGTTTTCCGGAAAGTTAAGCATCTGCTAACTTTAAGTTTATGCTAAGTTCCGCAATCTTCCGCGAATACGACATCCGTGGCGTGGCGGATCGCGATCTGCCGAGCGAAGGCGTCGTATCGCTTGGCCGGGCCATCGGAACTTACGTCCGGCGCCGCAGCGGAGGGAACCGCGTTTTCGTCGCGCGCGACACGCGCCTCAGCTCGCCGCGGCTGCGCGACGCGCTGGTGGGAGGCTTGATTCAAGCCGGCTGCCAGGTGACCGACATCGGAGTGGCGCCGACTCCAGTCCTTTACTACGCCGCCTATAAACAGAATCCCGAAGG
>Ga0101944_10004392_pt1 | contig 17606 bp, 14 predicted proteins | sample DewCreD2012metaG_FD_75245 | JGI IMG/M metagenome (GOLD analysis project Ga0101944, IMG submission 75245) | Hot spring sediment bacterial and archeal communities from British Columbia, Canada, to study Microbial Dark Matter (Phase II) - Dewar... ... | reverse complement strand
GGATGCCGAGTGGCAGCAGATGCAAAACCACCCCATGGCAAGCGTCAGGCAGATTCTTAAACTCCATGCCTCCCATGAGCTCAAATCGAAAATCGTGTTGGCTCCCTTTGAGCACCATATCAAGTTCGATCTTTCAGGGTATCCCCACGTGCTCTTCAAGAACAAAGTGAGCCTCTTCGGCAGGATCCTCCAGATTGCTGACGTCTACGATGCCATCACCTCGCCTCGTGCCTACCGCAGCTCCTACATGAGTCCTGATCAGGCTATCGGCTTCATGATGAAAAGCGCAGGCAAGGATTTCGATCCGGTGCTGTTAAAAGTTTTCGCCATCATGATGGGGACCTATCCTGTCGGCACCCTTCTGGAATTGGACACGGGTGAAATGGGGATCGTCTCCAATTATCCGATGGAATCAGGAGGCCATTTGCCCAGGGTTGTGTTGCTGCACAAGGAAAGCGAGGGAACCTACAAACGGGGCGAGACGGTCGACCTTTCGGAGAAGGACCCGGACACGGGGTCCTTGCGGAGAAATGTGGTCAAGAGCCTGAACGCAGCCAGCCGGGGAATTCAGCCCGCCAGCTTCCTTCTTCAATAAACCAAAGACGTTCACCTTTACTGAGTGACGAGGCGGGATACCAGGAGGCCCCAAAACACGCGCGGCCGCCTGGACAATGTCGCTCCTTCATAAAACCAGCCCAGGTGCTGTCCGCACTGCCGGCAAAAGGCCATGCGCCAGGAATAACCTGGGAACCAGCTGTGCTCCTCCGTCGGTTCCCCGAAAGCAACAGCGCCTTGACAGTCTGTGAAGGTCTGAAAATCGCACTCTACTCCTGCAGGATTGACGAAGAGATGACGATGTCTGCCCCCAAACGGCAGCAGTCGGTCTGAATGGGTGATCAATCTGCCGCAGGCGCTGCATTGGAACGCCTTGGCCCCATTCCCTCCTGCTCCATGGGCTGCATGGGGGTCCATTCATTCGTCCTTCGAATCAACTGCTTTCAACTGAAGCGGACCGTTTAAGGCACAAAGGGACAGATCCTTTGTGCCTGGACCGTTTCAGAAACGAATCTTCACTCTTTGACCCGTGTCGAGAGTTCTTCTCCCTTTCCAGGAAAAATCAGAACTTCACGGTCTTGACGAGCCCCTCAAACTCCTTGATCTCTTGCGGTGTAGGCTTTCTTCGGAAAAGGCTCTGCTTCACCAGGATAGGGATTTTTCGATTCAGGGCCAGGGCCACCGCATCGCTCGGACGGCTGTCCACCGTCAACTCTTTCCCGTTCCACTTGAAAAAAACGCTGGCGTAGTAGGTTTCCTCGCGCATCTCGTTAATCTCCACGCGCAGGAATTCGATGTTGAGCTGTTGGAGGATGCTCAAATACAAATCATGGGTCAGCGGACGTTTGGGTTCCACCAATCCTTTTTCCTTGGCAATGGCCGTGAATTCAGAGTCCCCCACGAACATGAGAAAAAAACGGTCGTCTTCAGGCCGCTCTTTGAGTATGACCATGTTTCCCCTGCCGGGGTCGGCTTCGATGTGTACTTCATGAATTAAGACCATTTGTTCGATCACTTCCATGCGTTTCCCTCGATCCTTGCTCAGCCTCTTTGCCGAATTTCTTGACGATTTCCCCAAGTTCTTTAAGACGATCGTCCACTCGTCTGAAAAGGGTCCCCTCCGGGTAGGTCCCGTCGGGCTGAAGCGTTCCCGCTTCCATCCCTGTGAGGATCTCGATACCTTCCTCGATCGTGGAGATCCCCCACACGTGAAACTTCCCCTCTTTCACCGCCTCGATCACCTCCTGCTTGAGCATCAAGTTGCGGGTGTTCTTCGCGGGAATGATCACCCCCTGACGACCCGTGAAACCCTTGTAACGGCAGATATCAAAAAAGGCCTCGATCTTCCTCGTCACGCCCCCTACAGGCTGGATTTCCCCCTTTTGGCTGACCGAACCGGTGACGGAGATTCCCTGCTGGATCGGAACCTTCGCCAGGGCGCTCAGCAAGGCGTAAAGCTCCGTGCTCGATGCGCTATCTCCTTCCACCATCCCGTAGCTCTGTTCAAAGGTGAAGGTCGCGGTCAGGGAAAGGGGTTTGTTGTGAGCAAAGCGCTCCTTAAGGAACCCGGTGAGGATCATGACTCCTTTGGTGTGCAGCTTTCCGCTCATTTTGGATTCCCGTTCAATGGCCACAACCCCCTCTCTTCCCACCGAAACCGTGGCCGTAATGCGGTTCGGCTTTCCGAATTCGTGATCCCCTGTCCACAGGATCGAAAGCCCGTTGATTTGTCCCACCTTGGCCCCGTCTGTTTCCACCCAGAGGATATCTTTTTCCACGAGTTCCTTGATTCTTTCTTCCAGTAGGTTGGAGCGGAAAATTCTTTTGCTGATGGCCTTGTCCACGTGTTCTCTCTGGATGAACTCCGAGGGTTCCAGGCCGGCGTAGTAATTCGCCTCCTTGATGAGATCCCTGATGTCTCCGAGCTCCAGGGTCAGCTTTTCCCTGTCTTCGGTTCGCTCCATGCTGTATTCCAGAACCCTTGCCATTCCCGTCCGGTCCAAATGCCGCAGCTTTTCTTCACGGCAGAGGTTTCCAATCATCTGTGCCGATTGCACCATGGTTTCCTGTCTGCGGTCCACGCGGTCGTCCATGTGCGCTTTGACTTTGAAGAGCTTTGGAAACCGGTCGTCATACACATGGAGAAGCTCGAAAAGATAGGGGTCCCCGGTAAGCACGATCTTGATGTTGAGGGGAATGGGCTCCGGCCGGATCGTCCTCGTGCTGAACAGGCCGTAGAGCTCCCCCAGGTCCTCGATGCGGATCTCTTCATCCCTCAAAGCCCTCTTGAGCGCCTCCCAGGACAGCCAGTACTTGAGCAGGTCAAGAGCCTTCATGATCAGGTAGCCGCCGTTTGCCTTGTGGAGCACGCCGGGCTTCACCATCGTGAAATCGGTCACCAGAGCCCCGAACCAGACCTGCCGCTCGATGCTCCCGAAGAGGTTGGGATAGATGGGGTTGGATTCAATGAGCACAGGGGCGCCATGCGTCTCCGAGTGATCGATGAGCACATTGACCATGTACTTTCTGAACATTCCGTCTTTTTGGGGAACTTGAAACTGGGGGACCTGCGGCTGCTGGGCTTCCTCTTTTTTACGGAATTCCCCGATGTTTTCCAGGATGTCGTTTTGGACGGCTTTCAGATACTCCACCACATCGTTTTCTTCTTTGAACTTATCGACATAGGGTTCCATGATTTGGCTGACCACGGACAGGGCCACCTCGCTTTCAAGCTGGCGATGCTTTTCCTTGAAATTCGCCTCTGCATCCCGGATCCTCTTGACCCCTTCTTTCATCTTCTCCTGGAGCCGCTCGCTCTTTTCCCTCAGCTCGGTCTTTTCGCTCTCGCTCAACTCCCCGAGCTTTTCCTGGCTCAAGGGCATGCCTTCCTTGGTCGCGGGAATGATCATCATTCCCACCTGGGAGACTTGAAGAATAAACCCCTCTTCCCTGGCGAGATTCGAAAGCTCCTCGACGACCTGCCTCCGGTCTTTTTCAAAGGCCTTCTGCACCTCCGCCTCTTTAGCGCTGTACTCATCGCTCTCAAAGACTTCAGCAATCTTTTTCTGCACGGTCTCGATGAGCTCCTGCATGTCCTTCTTGAGCTCCTTGCCCCTTCCTGAGGACAGACGGATGGCTTTCGGCTTGTCCGGCTCCTTGAAGTTATGGACATAACACCAGTCCGGCGGTGTGGGTTCTTTCTTGGCTTGTTCCTCGATGTAAGTTCTTGCAGCGTAAGTGAGGCCTGCCTTGGGAGGGCCGGCAATGAAAATGTGGTAGCCGTTGGACTTCATTCCCATTCCGAATTTGATCGCATCGCTGGCTCGGTCCTGGCCCATGATCTTCTCTTGTGGCGCCTCCAGCAAGCCCGTGTGATCAAAAGGCAGAGAGGCTGCATCTACAGATCCCCTCAATTCGCTGAATGGAATTTCCAAGACTTGTTTGGCCATTTTCATCTCCATGGTTCTGCTGTTGGATTTCCCCGAGCGTGCATAAGCCAAAAAAACCCTTTAATGAACAGCCTGAATGCTTAAGCCACGCTTCGGGTATTATGGGCTGTCTTCGGTGAGCGACCAAAAATAATCATGAATTCTCCCTTTTCAACTGCTCCACGCCAGTCCTGGAAAAACTCCTCCCTCTCCTCACCCGGCTTTGCATTCATCATCCGAATACCCTATAATGCCGATTCTTAGATTGCGGATGAGCCGACGGCGGGGACCGATTTTTTTCTCTTCTACCCCTTCCTCTACGCTCTGGGCTCTGCGCTGATTCTTATTGGAGACTCGACGATGATCCTCTCAGAAAGGACAAGAAAACTCAAACCCTATGTGGCCGGTGAACAGCCTCAGGACAGGAAATACCTAAAGCTCAACACCAATGAGAACCCTTACCCTCCCTCACCGCTGGTGAAAAAGTTCCTTGAAGACCTTGACCCTGACCGCTTGAGGCTCTACCCTGACCCCTCCGCAGCCAGGGTGCGGGAAAAAATCGGGGAACGGTACGGGCTGAAGAAAGAGCAGGTCTTTGTGAGCAATGGTTCAGATGAGGCTCTCTCCTTCTGCTTTTATGCCTTCTTTGACAGCCGGCACGGAAAGCTGCTTTTTCCGGAGGTCACCTACAGCTTCTACCCGGTTTACTGCGACTACTACGGAATCGAATACGAAAAAGTTCCCGTCACCCCCGGCCTGGCTGTTTCCACCGGGGAGTTCCTGAAGAGAAAAGACTCCTGCGGGCTTCTCTTCGCCAACCCCAATGCGCCCACCGGCACCTGCTTGACCCTCGAAGAGATCCGGACTCTTTTGGACAACTACCCATCGGAAAAACCAGTGCTGGTAGACGAAGCGTATGTCGACTTCGGAGGGGAAAGCGCGGTCCCTTTGCTCCACAACCACACGAACCTGTTGCTCGTGAGAACCTTTTCCAAGAGCATGTCCCTCGCAGGTCTCAGGCTCGGTTTCGTTTTGGCCGGCAAAGAGATCGTCGATGCTCTTATTAAGGTGAAGGATTCCTTCAACTCCTATCCGGTCGGTACGCTCACGCAGGAAATCGGCCTGATCGCACTCTCGGATGAGTCCTACTATCGATCCATCAATACCAAGATCGTAGAGGTCAGAGAAAGCTTTTCCTCAGACCTCGAAAAGCTGGGCTGGACCGTGCTCCCTTCCAAGGCCAACTTTGTGTTTGCCCGCAAAGAGACAATTCCTGGAAAGGAGATCTACTTGAAACTCAAGGAAAGGGGGATCCTGGTCCGCCATTTTGACGCAGACAAAGTCCGTGACTACGTGAGGATCACCATCGGAACCCCGGAAGACATGCAACGGCTCCTCGAAGAAATAAAAAGCCTCTTCCAGAATGCATAGCGGGACAGGGAGAAAAACGGGGAAAGATCAAATCCTAGACCTCTTCACTCTTGATCTTCATGTGAATGGCTTCGCCGTCTGTGGCGAGAGCAGCCTCGAAAAAGACTTCCGAGAGGCTTGGATGGGGGAACACGGTCTTTTGTAAGCCGGCCACATCGATTCCGTTTTGCATGGCGAGGGTGGCCAGGGAGATCAGTTCTGTGACCCGGGGTCCGATCATGTGCACTCCAAGCACTTCTCCTGTTTGTGAGTCGGAAAGGATCATCGCTCCCCCCTCCTCTATTCCCATACTCCCGGCCCGGCCATTGCCGATGAACCGAAACTCCCCGATCCTCACCTTTCTTCCGGCTTGCGAAGCCTCCTCCTCGGTCATGCCAACAGAAGCGACCTCCGGGTCTCCATAAACACAGCTCGGAAAGAACAGTTGCTTGTTCGGCGCCGGCTCGCCGACCATGTGATCAATCGCCTGAATAGCCTGGACAATCGCCTTGTGAGCAAAATAGGGAGGGCCTGAGGCATCCCCCAGAACATAAGTTCCCTTCACAACTGTCTCCAAACCGGGACCGGTCGGAATTTTTCCCTCCACCATTTGCAATGCCGCGGCCTTGAGGTTAAGTCCTTCGAAAAAAGGCCGTCTTGTCCCTGTGAGCAACACCTTCTCAGCCCTGACTTCTTCTGGGCCTTTAGCTGTTTCGAGTTCAAGGCGCACCTCGCGTTCTCCGGGCTGCGCAGAGAGGACCGTTGTTCGTGTCATGACTCTGACTTTCCTTTTCACAAGAACACTTCTGTAGCGGTCAGAGAGATCCGCATGAAAACGTGGCAGGATGCGCTTTTCCTTCTCAATCAGAACCACCCGCGTGCCGAAGTTGTTATACATGGTCGAAAACTCCACTCCACGGATGCCCGCACCGACCACCGCCAGTGAGCGTGGAATCGCATCAGGATCAAGCGCGTGTTCCGTGCTCCAAATCGACCGGCCATCCACTTGAAGCCCCGTGTCATAGTCTGCTCGCGCCCCTGTAGCGAGAATAATGCGCTCCGCCTCAAGCTCCTGATCGCCGTCAGACGACTTGATGATCACTTTCTTGGGCGCAACAAAAGCGGCTTTCCCTGACAAAAGCTCAATTCCGTTTTCCTTGAGCACACCGGCAATTCCAGACCTTGAGTTCTCGATGAGACGCGTCTTTCTCCGCTTTATCCTCTCAAGGCTGACCTGCATGTCCCCCTTCATGAAACAGCATCCGCGGGTAGCGGTGATCATCAGGGAATCCTCCAAGAGAGTCTTTGTCGGAATGCACCCCCGGTTCAGACAGGTTCCACCCAGGACGTCGCCTTCAATAAGGACGGTTTTAAGCCCCCTCTGTGCGCCGCGGATGGCGGATGTGTAACCGCCCGGGCCTCCCCCCACAACGAGGAGATCACATCGTTTTTCCATAGTGAATCCCCATCCTCTACGAACAAGTCATCGTCGTCGGTTCGTTGACCTCATCCGATTGTCCTTGCACCTACCCTTTGCTTTTACCCGCCGTCTTTGGGGCGGGCTGGCCACCGTCTCACTTCAACACCTTTTCAAAAAGCTCGCGATGCTCGACTACCTCCTTCAGCCTCCCCAGGAACATGGACGCGGGAACCCCGTCGATCACCCTATGATCATGGGTGAGGCAGAGGTAGGTCATGATGCGTATGGCCAGGCGGCCCTGATGGACAGCAGGCCTCGGCCCGATCTTCCCTATGCCCAGGATCGCGTTTTGGGGAGGGTTGATAATCGGCGTCATGAAATCCGTCTCCACTCTTCCCCCGCTGCTGATCGTGAACGTCCCTCCCTGGTAGGCCGAAGGCTCCAACTCGTTCTGGCGCGCCTTCCTTGAGAGCCTTTTGATCTCCCGGCTCAAAGCCACCAGGCTCTTTTTGTCAGCATCCCTGACAACGGGAACGACCAAGCCTTCGTCCAGCGCCACGGCAACTCCGACGTGATATTCGTCCCAGCAAATGATCTCATCTCCAACGACCGCGGAGTTCAAAACGGGGAACTCTTTGAGGACAGACGCGACTATTTTTACCAGCAAATCCACATAGGTCAGCCTCGTGTCCGGGTAATCCAACGAGAGTTGCCGGCGGAAGTCCGTCAGTTCGGTCATGTCCGCCTCGGAAAAGACCGTGAGTTGAGCCCCGGTCTGAAGACTTGCAACAAGGTTGTCGGCTATCGTGCGCCTCATGCCAATAAACGGAATTCGTTTCAGGATCCTGCGGCCTTCGAGGCTGACCACGGGAAGGGCCGGAGCGTGTGCAGCCTTTGACAGGGTCCGCGGAGTTTCTTGCCCTTCAAAAGACAGGCGCACCCCCCACTCCTCTTCCTCCAGAGGCACCACACGGTCCTCCGCCGCTGCTTCTTCATCGGGGAGTCTGGCTTTGAAGGCGTCAAACTCCTCTCTTGTGTCTGCGACCACTCCGAGCAGCGCACCAATACCCACCTTATCCTTTGCCTTCTTCAGGTAGAAGATCAGACCAGCGGCAGGAGCCTGGATTTCATAGGTCACCTTTGCGGTCTCGATGACTGCGACTTTCTCATCCTTTTCAACAGGATCACCTGCATTCTTTGAAAGTTCGATGATGGTGATGTCTGACTGGGTCATACCCAGCTTGGGAATGTAAATTTCCGAGATCATGTTTTCTTGCCCCTGGCCGACCGTTCCTCTCTAAAATAAAAGACCTCTTCTCTGGAACAGTCTCTCAATCCGTCCCCACGTCGCAGCAGAAAGTTTCGCGATTTATCCCGCGCAACTTCTTTTGTGCGAGGAGGGAGGGCTTCACCCCCTCCCTCACGCGGGCGGGAGTAACTCCTGCCCTCACCTTCCCGATGGGACAGGATGTCAAAGCGTCCGTTTCACCGCTCGCACAATCGAGTCCTTGTTGGGCAGATAAAGATCCTCCAAGACCGGGCTACCGGGAATAGGTATCATAGGAGCCGCCACCCGCTGCACAGGAGCCTTGAGAAAAGAGAAATACTCGCTGCATGCCAGAGCCGCGATTTCCGCACCCAGACCTCCACGGATCCGGCCCTCTTCAGCGGTGATCAGACGGCCGGTCTTTTCCACGGACTCGAAGATGGTATCCTTGTCCAGGGGCACAATCGTTCTGGGATCAATGATTTCAATGTCGATGCCCTCTTTGGCTAATTCCTGTGCTGCGCCAAAGGCCTCATACAACATGAATCCGAAGGCAACGACGGTGGCATCCTTGCCTTGCTTCCGCACCACGGCTTCTCCAAAAGGCACGAGGTAATCCTCATCCGGCACCTCTCCATCAATCCCGCCGAAGAGCAGCTTCTTGTGCTCGAAGACGATTACCGGATCATCGCTCCGGATTGCCGACTTGAGGAGTCCCTTTGCATCGTAGGGAGTTGCAGGTTCGACGAGGATGAGACCGGGAGCCTGGATGAGTTGAGACTCCAGGCTCTGAGAGTGTCCGTAGGCCATACGAAGGCCAGCCCCTACGGCGGTTCTGATCGTCACCGGCACTCTGTACTGGCCGCCTGTGATGTAACCCCACTGGCCCAGGTGGTTGCAGATCTGGTCCATGGCGAGCATGGCAAAGTCACAGAACATCAATTCGAGGACAGGACGCATGCCGTTCAAAGCGGCCCCGATGGCCGCACCCGTAATGGCGTTCTCGGCGATGGGTGTGTTGACAACCCGCTCCTCCCCGAATTCTTTGACCAGACCAGCGGTCTGGCCAAAGGGGCTTACCTTCACGTCTTCCCCAAGAACAAAGACGGTGGGGTCCCGCCGCATTTCTTCAGCCAAAGCCTCATTGATAGCCTGCATGAAGTTGATTTTCCTGGCCATTAGAGCACCCCCTTTCCAGAGTACAAACCCTCGAACAGGTCTTGAGCCGTCGGATCCGGTGCAGCAAGTGCACTCTGAATCACTTCGTCAACCTGGATTTGAATATCCCTTCGGAGTTCCTGGTCCACTGCAGCAGTCAGCATTCCGCGATCCATGAGCTTCTTCTTGCAAAGATCAATGGGGTCTTCTTTTGCCCACTCCTCCAAATCCTTCGGGTTCACATACGTACCCGGGTCCCCGGTAAAATGAGTCGCCATCCGGAAGGTTTTGTACTCGATTAGATAAGGCCCTTTCCCACTCCTTGCATGCTCAACGGCTTTCTGGGCACTTTCGTAGACCGTTTCAACGTCCTGTCCCTCCACAATGTCATAGGGGATCCCATAGCCCGCGGCCCGAGGAGCCACATCCTGTGTCGGATAGTGTTCGCACATGTATGAGAGTTCGCAGAACTGGTTCGTGGCCACGGCGAAGAAAACGGGCAGTTTCCAGAGAGCAGCCATGCACATGGACGGGTGGGCATCCGCCTGATTGCACGTTCCTTCCCCCACGTAATAGAGCGTCACCTGTCCTGTTTTTCGCATCTTGGATGCAAGTGCGGTCCCCACAGCCATGGAGAAGTCTGCTCCCAGACTCGAAACAAGGCCAGGGATATTGTTCTTCTTGTCTGCGAGGTGAAGGGTGCCCTTTCCCTTACACAACCCCGTTTTCTTACCCAGGTACTCATGCCAGATGTCTTTAGGGTCCATTCCTTTGCCGATGAATTCCCCGACCCCTCTGTGGGTCCCGAAAAGAATGTCCTCTTGCCTCAATGGACCCGTAATCCCAACAGACACGGCCTCCTGCCCTGTCCCGAAATGCCCCATGAGCTGGATCTTGCCTTCCTTGAGCAGTTTCCCGTGGGTCTCTTCCATGGTCCGGACAAGGATCATCTTACGGTACAACTCTAAGAGTTTGTCTTTTGTTAATGGCATGGTCTGACCTCCTTCCCAAGTCTAAGGTTGATGAACCCGTAACGAGTCAAAAAATGCTCTTTCTTGTCATTCCCGCAGAGTCGGGAATCTCCCGCACAGAGCCCTTCGGCACAAGTCACCTTTGCGTCCCTCGCAAGCTCCTGTGAGCGCCCTCCTAAAGTCGGAATCTCGAAGGGCTCAGCTTCTGTTCAAATTCGCCGATCGACTGCCCGGCAAGAAGTGCTGTCACATACCGTCCGGTCAGAGGCCCGAGCGTCATTCCCTTGGTGTCGTGGCCTCCTGCGACGATCACGTTGTGGAGCGCCTGGAGACGACCCAGCAGGGGAATACCGTCCGGAGTGCACGGTCTCAGACCCCGCCACACTTCGCAGGGCTGTAAAGGTTCAACAAAAGGTAAATACAGGCCGGCCGAGCGATGAATGCCTCTGACGCGCTCAGGGTTGAGCGTCTGGTCAAGACCACTCAGTTCCAGTGCCCCCGTGATTCTGAGCGCACTCAGCAACGGCGCCACCGCTACATGCCGCTCCTCGAGGACCAAGGGCTGGCGGACGTTCATCTTGGGGTTGGCAAAAGTCTGGCTGATGCCCTTGCCTCCTTCAACCGGCAAAGGCACGCCAAGCATCCGTCCCAGAAGCCCCAGCCACGCGCCTGCGGCCAGAACCACCTGGTCGCCCCTGAATTCCCCTTTGGTGGTGAAGACAGAGTTCACGCGACGCTGGCCCAGTTGAAAAGCAAAAACTTCCGTGTGGGTCATGAACCGCACGCCCCACGCCGCCGCCTGCCGGGCAAGCCACTGGACAAACCTGGCCGGATCCAGTCCCGCGTCCGTCCCATAACGGACCCCTCCGATCACCGCCCTTCCGGCTGCGGGCTCCGCGGCACGAACCTCGTCGCAGGAGAGGACCTCTGAAACGAGCCCCCACTCCCTGGCCCTTGAAGCTTTTTCTCTTGCCCGCGTGAGACCCTTCTCGGTAAGGAACAGGTATAGAATCCCCTTTTGGTTGAAATCGTATTCACGGCCTCCGAGGCGGGCCAGCTCGAGATGGGCTTGAAGCCCTTCACGATGCAGCGCCGTAAAAAGCTCGCAATGGGCCGTAAATTCCTTTCGGCTGCAATGACCGACAAAGCGGATCAACCACTGCAGAAATCTGAGATCCGGCCGCACGGTGATTCCAAAGCAGCCCCCCGGATCAAAGAGGTGCCTGACCCCATCGCGGATAACGTCTGGCCCGGCAAGAGGCTCGAAATAGCTCGGTACGATAAGGCCGGCATTTCCCCATGAACTTCCGGAGCCGACCTCTCCCTTTTCAAGGACAAGGACGTCGGCGCCTGCAGAAGCCGCGTAGTAGGCCGCGGAGAGTCCGACCACGCCGGCCCCGATAATCAGCACATCCGCATGTTTGTTATTCATCGGCCTGATCCCTAAAGACTCGTCCCATGGCCGGCAACTCTAGAAGAGTCCACACGGTCTTGTCAAAGAAAAGCGTCCATCTCTTCCCTTCTGAATTGCAACCCATATCCTCACCTCTACAACCAACAAATGGCGGGATGAGATGTCCATGGAAAAACGAGATGACTATAAGATTACCGGGGCGCCTTCCGTCGCCGGCCGGAATGAGATCAAGGCGGCATGCGGAAAACTTGTCTTCCGTGTAACTGTTTGGCACTTTGAAATAAACACAGAAAAAGGCCATGCCTTTCAAGGAGCTAAACTGTTATTCTTCCGTTAGTATCCTAGCGGAAACAAGGGAGATCCTTGAGGCAAAGGGGGAAGGACTTCATTCATTCCTCCCGCAGTGTTTCCGCCCGCTGAAGCGCGGTCTTTTTGGCCTTCTCTGCAAGCTTCCTGGTGACGTATCCGGCTTTCAACCGCTCTTCCAAATCCTCCTGATCGGTAACCGACACCTTTCCGTCAGGCATCTGGAGCACGTCGATTTCCAAATCCACATACCGGATGCGGTCAGGATAAAATTCCACCGGGGTGTTGATGTTCACGTAGCGTCCGATGAACGCTCCGTCGCTCCGGAAGTAGGTATGCTGGTAGTACCACGAGCCCTCCTGAACCTCTGAAATCGCGTAATCTCCTTCCCTCTTGTCAACACCCAACCCGTCGTATTTGGTTCGGCCCTTGAACCTGGATCTTTTCAGCACCAGCCTTTTCCGGTCGAAATCCTTTTCAAGAATCCCTCCTTCGGAAAGATGGATGAGCTCTCCATCCACCTTCACATGCTCTATCTTCATTTCTTTTCCGTTTTGGAAGGTGTCCCAGATCAGGCTCTTTTCCATACCGCGGCCCACTGTCTCCCGCTTTTCAGGGTGGCCGGAAAGCGTTTTTTCTTCCAGGAGGTTCACATAGTCGGACGCAACGATTCGGAAATGATGGTGCCTCGGAACGGTGGGAAGGACCCTGTTTCGCAGTTCGTCCAGCGCGGCCTTCGCAGGGAAGGGAAACTCCACCTCCGCTGCTCCCTCCCCCCTGGTTCTACCTATGGCATCAAAGAAATACTCCTGAAGCGTTTTCTTCACGGCTTCAACCGAGCCGCTTTCACCGAGGAGCTTGACCCCTTCCATGTCCTCCAAGTCTGCGATTTCCAAGTCGTGCGGCCCAACCAGGACCAATCCTTTGGTCCTGCCGAACCTCCCGATGATCGTATCGGAAGGCGACACTACTTTCATACCCCGATCCAGAAAGAACCGGGTCAGCGCCGTGGAATAAATGCCCCTGATCTTGAGGGCGATGCTCATCTCTTTCCTAGAAATCCTATTCCATCAATCGTGACAAGGTTTTCACGAATCCGGCATTTTGCGCCCAGGATCCTCTCTACCAGCCAGAGCCTCGCTTCAATGTGCTCTGTCATGGAGGGGATGCGGAAGGTGCTCGTCCCCTTTGCAAGAGCCGCGAAAGGGATGACCTGGTCCGCCAGGTGCCTGTCCACAGTGGCGCCGGATCCGAGATCGGCCAAAAGATTCAGCGCCGTTTGCTTTCCGATGAATTCTGCACTCCGCCCCCTTGCGCCCGCCATGTCCGCGCCGATCAGGCATCCTGTGTCGGTTTGAGCCCATATCGCGAAAGCTGCTCCGGGCTGAATCGATGGGCCTTTGAATGCGGGCTTATCCCTCTCATCATAAAGAGGATCGATTTTCGGATCATACCCTCTTTTCTTCAGTATGCGTTCACATTCTTTTGCCATTCTTCGAGAAACGTCGCGTTCTTTCAGGTGCGAGGACAGCGAGATCCCGGTGATGGACTTCAGAGTCCCCTGGCTGAGCAGGTTCAAGGGAGTCAGGGCTTCTTTCAATGGCGCAATCTGCAACTCCATCATGCCCCCGCCTTTAGGGACATAGCCAGGCTGGATTATTCGGGCCTCCGCCTCAACGCCCATTTTTCGCACCGTGGGAAGCAGGACATGCTGCAGATGAAACAGGGAAGGCGCAAAATCTTGAAACAGTCCGCCTGTCATTCTGTGGGTCGACGCTTGGTTTGCAAAGAGGCTCAGGGGCAAAAGAGAAAGAGCCAGCATGGCGGTGGAACCTGCCGTCCCTATATCCCAGCTGAACGCACCGCCTTGGATCGCCTTTCCGGGATAGAACCAGATCTCCCTGGATCCCACGGTTCCGCCTAAGAGCTTACCGCCGCAAAGACTTGCAGCCGCCTCCAGAGCTTTCAGGTGCTGAGGTCTCAGACCTGGTTTGTCCCTTTTGGCCCGGATATTTCGCAGATGAATCTCTTGGCCGGTGAGGATGCAGAAAGGGATCGCATCCCGAACGATGGTGCCTGAGCCGGATTTCTCGCTTCCGTCTATTTCGAGCATGGGAAACTCTCACAAAGTCAGCCAATCAAGAATCTCAAGGCATCATAAACCTCGGTGCTTCGCGTCGGCTCAAGTGAGAGGTTGGCTGCCGCCCGCCTTAGGGGGCGGCGAGCCTTTTTCGCTGAGTTTGTAAATATAGGCGTCCACGGCTCTGCCGTCTTTGAGCCTCACGGTGGTTAGGACGCGCTCATAGCCCTCACCCTCAAACTCATCCAGCCTGGCCCATTGCTCAGCCAAACTCTCTGAGCTGAAGAGAAAACCTTCGACTTCCCCGCCCTGTTCATCCAACAGGATGCCCGGGTAGCCAACTGCTGCCCCCCAGCCTTCTTGGAGCAATGTACCGGTGACGGTGGCAGGCTCCCACTCTCCCGGGACATCCTTCAGGAGGTGTTCGTTAGGCCGACCCGGGGCGAGCGTTCCGTAAACGAAAAGTCGGTGAGTCATCGATTTTGCAAATCCAATCTCTGACGATACAAGCAAACATTCTCAATCGGTCGTCAAATCCCGTCAGCGAGATCAACGCCTTTCCGATGATGTCGATGCCATCGTACCGCATCGTGAGGTCTCGATGATTCGCCACCAACCATAGTATTCCGAAGGGATCGCTTTTTCTGCCATAGGAAACCCCTATTGGCCCGAACCTCATGCCAATCAAAAAGGCAGATCTTCGTCAGAATCGTCAATCTTTTCAAAATTAGGTGGACATGACTCTGGCTTATAACCCTCCTGTTTGCCTTCCTGTTCCCATTGGTACAACTCCTCATACCTCTCTTCTTGGAGAAGCCAGATGGGATCGGCATTGATTCGGATGAAATCGTCAAGCAGAATCCCATCGACGGTCGGTTCACGCTTGACGCGTTTCTGTTTTCCGTTGACAAATACGGTCATGCTTTCTTTTCTCATTCGCTTCTTTTCGGCCCTCTGAGCGGGGGTAAGCTTCTTTTTCTTCTTGTGCATTGTTTACGCCGCATCCTTTCTTATGTTCCAGATTCCATCGCTTAGGTTTCAGGTCCCGCAGGTCCTGGTTTCCTTTGGGTCCCGGGGTGGACCAAGCTACGCGCCTAGAAGGGCCTTCGAGCGTAAGACCTTCATTTTCATGTCTCAAAATGCCCAAACCCATCCTTACACTCGGATTAGGGGTTCATCCCTCCCCACAAGTCCTGTGCCATGCCCGGCGCACACGCAAAGGTCAGCGGCGAGAGCTTTCCAGACCGTCCGCTGGAGTGACTGGTCGGCCTTGTTAAGGAATGTCCAACTGCACCTTGACGGCTTCCTCAACCTTGCGCATATCCTCCACGGAAAGAATGCCAGCGCGCCTGAAGAGTCGTGCCTTGCTGACGGTAGCCAACTGGTCCGCCATGGCTTTGCTCTTTTTCCCTCCAAAAACCACCAGAGCCTCGCTCGGATAGAGACGATCCGTCTTGCTGGTGAGAGGGACGACCTGGACCCTGTTAAGGAATTTGTTGGATGCGTCGTTGCTCACGATGACGGCGGGGCGCTTTTTTCTTATCTCCCCACCCATGGAAGGATCAAAGTTAACCCACCAGATCTCACTCCGTTTCATTGGCAACATCCTTAAAGGTGGACTCAGCCCATTCCTCGGCTTTCCGTTCTCGTCCCTTGTCTTTTGCCATTTCGGCGTAAGCTGCTTCAAGGTTGGGACGAATCACGTGAGGACGGACTATTTCCTGAACGAATCTGCTGATCTTTCGGGGGCCTATGATCTTGTGAAGACCCTCGTAGACTTCTTCATCAATGGTTATCGTCAATTTCTTCTGCATCTCTCACCTCGCTATACGTGTACTATACGTATAATGGCAGGGATATGTCAATAGAGAAGAAAGTGCCTGATATCTCTGCAAATCGTGATCTACTCTCTCGGGCCAACATCGAAATCAGCCGCGCGGCCCCTCTATTGGCCTTCCGCTGGTTTGAGTTGTTGGCCACTCACTCGCTATGCAGCGCCTCAAGGACAGCGCTGGGATTCTTCGACGCGATTCGTAACAACGCCTTAGCCGGCCCTTCAGGTTGTCTTCTTCCTTGCTCCCAATTTTGCAGGGTGCGAACACTGACCCCAATTATAAGCGCGAATTCATTCTGGGAAACATGAAGGTTTTCTCGGACCATCGTGAATGCGAAATCGACTTTGCTTCCACTGGATTTCCTGGGGGAGCACTGGTAGGATTGGTTGAGTCCTGTGCAGCCCCTCCACTCCACTCGGAACCTTAAGGGACTCGAATGCGCGGGATTTCGCTGTTCGTGGAGGAACGAGAATGAAAGTGATCAAGATCGGCGGCGGTTCTTTGAAGGGAAGAAAAAATCAGAAAGAGGCAAAGGGCACATCCTCTTGGTCTCCGCCCTCAGCGGCCTCACGGATAGGCCCGCCGACAATATTCCCTTCTAGCCGGGAGTCATTCGCTTTGTAGAATGTCCTCAGATAAGCGCATTCAAGAAATCCGTTCCCTCCTGTCCCGCACCATGCTGCGGGACCGGGAAATCCTGTCCCGTCGCCTCAGCAGGGCCGGCAAGCTGGAGGACCCCTCTGATCTCCTTGCCGCCCTGGAGCGGCGGGCTCGGGAGTCTGCGGAGCAAAGGAAGCGTCGGTTGGAGCATAGGCCGCGGGTCTCCTACCCCGAAAGCCTCCCCATCACGTCCAAGCGGGAGCAGATCATCCGCCTCATCAAAGAAAACCAGGTGGTGATTGTCTCCGGTGAAACAGGCTGCGGAAAGAGTACCCAGATCCCCAAGATGTGCCTGGAAGCCGGAAGAGGGATCGCCGGGAAAATCGGATGCACCCAGCCCAGAAGAATCGCGGCGATCACCATTGCCCACCGCATTGCGGAGGAACTGGGCGAAGAGATCGGCCGCTCCGTAGGCTACAAAATCAGGTTCAGAGAGAAAACGAGCCGGCAGGCGTTCATCAAGATCATGACCGACGGGATGCTCCTCGCAGAGACCCAGGGGGATCCGCAACTCTATGAGTATGACACGCTCATCATCGACGAAGCCCATGAGAGAACCCTGAACATCGATTTCATTCTGGGCATCCTGAGGACTCTTCTCCCTCGCCGGCCGGAGCTCAAGGTCATCATTACCTCCGCGACCCTGGACACGGAGAAATTCTCCTCCGCTTTCAATGGAGCTCCTGTGGTGAAGGTGGAGGGCCGCACCTATCCGGTGGAAGTGGAGTATCTCCCCATCGATCCTGATCTGGAAGAAGCAGGGGAAATCACTTACGTGGACATGGCGGTCAAGGCCATTGACGGCCTTAAAGAACAGAAACGGGACGGCGACATTCTCGTTTTCATGCCTACGGAAGAGGACATTCTGGAGACCTGCGAGCGCCTTGAAGGCCGCCGGTATCCGGGGACAACGGTTCTCCCCCTGTTTGCAAGACTTCCGGCTTCGGAACAGGGACGGGTTTATTCCGTGAGCGGCTCCAAAATCGTGGTGGCCACCAACGTGGCGGAGACTTCTCTCACGATCCCCGGAATCCGATATGTTATTGACACCGGATTGGCCAGGATCTCCCAGTACCTTCCGCGGACCCGCACCACCAGCCTC
>Ga0101944_10004390_pt1 | contig 17611 bp, 18 predicted proteins | sample DewCreD2012metaG_FD_75245 | JGI IMG/M metagenome (GOLD analysis project Ga0101944, IMG submission 75245) | Hot spring sediment bacterial and archeal communities from British Columbia, Canada, to study Microbial Dark Matter (Phase II) - Dewar... ... | reverse complement strand
CGGCGATAAACTTCAATTTCGGGCCCGCCGTCGCGGCATCATCCATCTTCTTTAACTATGGGTCGGGGACGGGAGAGACGCCGGTGGGAAGCGGCCTTGATGGATCCACGCAGTTTGCTTCGGACTTCGGGATACTGAACCTGACCCAGGATGGATATGCGGCAGGAACCCTCCGGAATATTGCAATATCGGAAGATGGGGTCATTACGGGTATCTTCACCAACGGACAGACAAGGGCGTTAGGGCAGATTGCCCTCGCGAAATTCGTCGCACCTGATGGGCTTGCAAAGTTTGGGAGAAATCTCTATGGCGAGACGTTCGATTCCGGTCAACCGGTAGTTGGGACGGCGGCATCTTCGGGATTGGGGCGAGTGCTTTCCAATACCCTCGAACTCAGTAATGTCGACCTCGCCGAAGAATTCGTAAAAATGATTTCTGCCCAGAGGGGATTTCAGGCGAATTCGAGGGTTATCACGACTACCGACGAGATGATGCAGGAACTCGTGAACCTGAAACGGTAAGGATACTGCAAGGCAGTTCCGCTTCATGGGCGAACATCAGTTCGCCCTTTTTTCCCTCCTCAGCCCTTCGTTGAAAAATCATCACTGAGTCATTTCTTTGACGGAGATGATCCGGCAGCCGCGCCCTTCTCCATAAATTAATTGTTATTTTTCAAGGACATTTACCCAGGCATGCTCCTTGATAGAGAGACAGGGAATTCGCATATTCTGATGAAAAGGGGGCTGTATATGCCAGAAGAGAAGCCCGAAGTGGAGTCGGAGCAACCTCAGAAAGAAAAGCCGGCGAAAGGGAAGCTGAAATTGCTCATCATGATCGCAGGCGTCGTCCTCATCATCGCAGTGAGCGGATTTTTCACCTATTCCCTGCTCATCAAGGGAAAGGGAGGAGACGCGGACGGGAAGAAGAGCCAGGCGCAACCGGAAAAGACCGTACTCGTCGCTTTAGACCCCTTTGTGCTCAATCTCGCCGAACAAGGGCGCTTTCTGAAAGTCACCATGCAGCTCGAACTCTCCGATCCAACATATCAGCAAATGATCACCGAGAAAATACCCCAGATCAAGGATGCCATTATCATCCTCATCAGCAGTAAATCCTCACAATCGATTGCCAACCCTGAAGGGAAGCTCCAGCTGAAAGACGAACTCCTCCTCAGGGCAAATCAGGTAATCGGAAAGGACGTCATCAGGAACCTGTACTTCACTGAGTTTGTGATGCAATGAACGAGATATTATCCCAGGACGAAGTCGATGCCCTCCTAAAGGGGGTACAGTCGGGCGATATCGATACCGAAACGGCTCGGGAAAAAATCCTCTCCGGGATACGGCCGTATGACCTCGCTAATCAGGAGCGTATTATCCGCGGGCGGATGCCCGGTCTCGAGATAGCAAACGAGCGGTTTGCTCGCTTCTTTAGAAATTCGATTGCCACACTCATGATGAAATTCGTGAGCGTCGGAACGCAGGGCGTCCAGACGTTGAAATTCGGGGAATTCATGAAGACCATCCCCTACCCATCGAGCATCAACATATTCAAGATGGAGCCTCTGAAGGGCTATGCGCTCCTCGTGATTGAAGCACCCCTTCTCTTCGCCTTTGTGGAATTCTTTTTCGGCGGGACATCCGCGCTCTATACGAAATCTGAGGGAAGATCGTTCACGCCGATCGAACAGAGGATAAACAAGCGGATCGTGACGACGGTACTGGAAGATCTCGCCGTTGCATGGAATAATATCGCGCCGCTCCAGCCGGAATATGTCGGTTCCGAAATGAATCCCCAGTTTGTCACGATTGTCACCCCCAGTGAAATTGTCATCAAGATAGAAGTTCATGTCGAGGTTGAAAACTTTACCGGCAAGCTTTTTTTCTGCATCCCCTATTCCATGATAGAACCGGTGAAGGAGAATCTCTATTCCGGAATCCAGACCGACAAGGTCGAGATTGACCAGCGGTGGGTGGCGCAACTCAAGGAAATGATCATTGATTCGAGCGTTGAGCTCGTCGTCGAAATGGGTGATGTGGAAATACCCTTCGGCGACCTGATAAATCTCGAAGTCGGCAATATCATCAATCTCGGGAAATTCATAACGGATGAACTTCCGGTCAAAGTTGAAGGTATTACGAAGTTCTTCGGTGTTCCGGGGTACAGCAGAGGAAATCAGGCAGTCAAGATTACGAGAATACCGTGAAAAGGAGGAAGTATGACAGAGAAGCAGGACGTGACCGAGGAACCGAAATTTCAGGAACTGAAAACTGAAACGCCGGATTCTTCCCCCAAACGGGATATTGATTTCCTGATCGATATCCCGCTCACGATCACCGTGGAGCTGGGCAGGACAAGAATGCTGATCAAAGATCTCCTGCAACTGGGACAGGGTTCCGTCGTGGAACTCGAGAAACTTGCGGGCGAACCGATGGAGGTACTCGTCAACAACAGACTGGTCGCCAGGGGTGAAGTTGTCGTCGTAAATGAAAAGTTCGGTGTCCGGTTAACTGACATTATCAGCCCTACCGAGAGGATCAAGCAGCTCAGATGATCGGAGCATACCTTCAAATGGCTTTCGCCCTGATCGCGGTAGTCGGAATCATCGCCGTCGCCGGCTTCTTCCTGAAAAAAAGGCAGGAAAAATCATCGCTGATCAATGTCCTTGCCTATCAGTCCTTCGGACCCCGGAAAGGGATCGCAGCTCTGAAAGTCGGATCAGAAATTCTCCTCATCGGCATTACATCGACAGACCTCAAGCTCCTGAAGACCATGAGCGAGTTCGAACTTCAGCCGGAATTCGCCAGGGAAATCGACCGCAAACTGAGCAGATTGAGAACCATCAAAAAACGTTTAACTGAGCAATGAATATCAATAGCCCCCTCGTCGAAGTCTTTCTACTCATAAGCTTCCTGTCGCTCATACCGGCAATCCTCATCATGTTCACCTCCTTCACGCGGATCGTCGTCATCCTCTCCTTTCTCCGACAGGCACTGGGTGGCCAACAGATTCCCCCAAATCCGGTCATCATCGGTCTCGCGCTCTTTTTGACGCTCTTCATCATGTCACCCACGATAGATAATGTTACCAAGGAATCGATCACTCCCTACCTGAACAAAGATATCACCATGCAGGAAGCCCTGAAGAGAGCTGAACCTTCGGTGAAGGGCTTCATGCTGAAACAGACGCGGGAAAAAGACCTCGCCCTCTTCCTGAACATCGCGCGGGAAAAGGGGCAAACCCAGGCTGAAGATATTCCGCTCAAGATCGTTGTCCCGGCCTTTGCGATCAGCGAACTGAAAACCGCCTTCGAGATCGGCTTTCTCATCTATCTGCCGTTTCTCGTGATCGATATGGTTGTGTCGAGCATACTGCTTTCGATGGGGATGATGATGCTTCCGCCTGTGCTCATTTCGCTTCCCTTCAAGCTCCTGCTCTTCGTACTCGTCGACGGGTGGAATCTCATCGTGGGATCGATTGTCAGGAGCTTCCAGTGACCGTCGACATGGTCAAAGAACTCTCGTCTGAGGTGTTCAAGACAATCCTCCTTGTCTCGGGACCGGCGCTCATCGTCAGCATGGTGGTCGGTCTGGTGATCAGTCTCTTTCAGGCGGTAACGCAGATTCATGAGTTCACACTCACGTTCGTCCCGAAAATTATTGCCGTATTTCTCTGTCTGTTCATCGTTTTCCCGTGGATAGCCACGGTATTGATTTCATTCACCACCACCATTATCGAGAAGATACCACTGTACGTGAAGTGACGAAAGCTCCGTTCGGGAAAACGCACAGAGAGATGTATCAAGAGATAAGCAGCCCGGGGTTCAGAATACTTTATTGTTAGGACGAGATGGAGATTATCGGTCCCTATATAACAAATTTCATTTTCATCCTCCTGAGAGCGGGGATCGTGATGAGCCTGCTCCCTTTTTTCGGGAGCAAAAACGTTCCCGCCCAATTCAAGATTGGTGCGGTCGCGGCGTTTGCGCTTGTTCTCACGCCGGTTATTCACATTCCGGTGGAGAGCGCGGATATCCCTCTCGTGGTTCTGCGCGAACTCATTATGGGGATCACGCTTGGCCTGCTCGCACGATTTGTATTCCTGGCAGTCGATGTCGCGGGACAGGTAATCGGGAATGCGATGGGACTTTCCCTCGCAACGGTCTTCAATCCGGAAATCGGGCAGTCGACGGAACTGGCGCAGACATACGGAGTCATTACCATGCTCATTTTTCTTTCGATGGATGCCCATCATGATCTCATTGCCCTGTTCGTGAAAAGTTATGAGTGGGTTCCGGCGGGGAGCATATCAATAAGGAATGTGGCCGCGGAGGTTATTTCGGCAACCGGTCTCATCTTCATCATGGCAGTGAAGATAAGCGCCCCCGTGGTCATCGCCATGCTGATCTCCAGCCTGCTCCTTGGGTTTCTCTACAAAGCAGCTCCCCAGATGAATATCTTCTTTATCGGCTATCCCGTATATCTGTTTGTCGGTTTCATGGTCATGCTCATGAGTATGCCGGTCATGATTCCGGTAATCGGGAATTACTTCAGCGTCATGAAGGATGAGATGGCGAAGATCATTGCCCTCGCAGGAGGTTGAACATGTTCCCGCATGAAGAAAAAACAGAGCAGGCAACACCCCGACGAAGGCAAAAGGCTCGGGAGCAGGGCCAGGTTGCCCGGAGTCGTGAGCTTATCTCGATGGCTTCCATGGCAGGCGTCATCGTATTTTTCTCTGTCGCCGGGCATGCCTTTCTCACGCAGATTTCGGAGCTGACAGGGAATCTCCTTGGCCTCCGGTACGGCAATAATCCCGTAACCGCCATGCGGGCTACTGCGTGGGAATCTGTCCGGATCATGATGCCGTACCTCGGCATGGCCTTCACCTTCGCCATTCTGGCAGGTACCATGCAGGGAGGTCTCATTTACAAGCCGCTTGGCATGGAGACAAACCGCCTCAATCCCTTACAGGGGATGCAGAGAATCTTTTCCCGATATGGCCTCATCGAGTTTCTGAAAAGCCTTTTCAAGTTCACCCTGGGCGGACTGATATTCTTTCACATTATCAGGGAGTCCCTCCCGGTTTTTGCGGTCACGGTTGCAATGGACATCAGACAGATACAGGATATTGCGGGAGGTCTCATCGCAAAGACTGTGCTCACTGCCTTCGGTATTTTTCTCATTCTCGCCGTTGCCGACTACCTCTCGGAGCGCTGGAAATTCGAGCGTTCCCTGAAGATGTCGCGGGAAGAGCTGAAGAGAGAGTTCCGCGAAACGGAGGGCGATCCCGTCATAAAAGCCCGGATAAAAAGCATCCAGAGAGAACTGGCACGGCGCCGGATGATGCAGCAAATCCCGAAGGCAACGGTAGTCATCACCAACCCAACCCACATTGCGGTTGCGTTGAGATATAAGAAGGATGAAATGGAGGCTCCCAAGGTTATCGCTAAAGGTGCGGGGCTGATTGCCGAACGGATCAAAGAGCTGGCGCGGAAATATTCCATCCCAATCGTCGAGGACAAGCCGCTCGCACGTGCCCTCTACAAACTGAAACTCGACTCGTATATACCGGAAGCCTTATACCGCGCGGTGGCAAAGATTCTCGCCTACATCTATACGCTGAGAGGTGTGGCATGATCCATCGGGAGGGTAAGCCTTGAGATTCCTCACGCTCATCCAGCAGCGAAGCGATATTTTCGTCGCCTTGAGTGTCGTTGTCATCTTGGGAGTCATGATTCTCCCACTCCCGCCATTCGCGCTCGACATATTTCTCTCCCTTTCGCTTTCCCTGGCAATCGTGATTCTGATAACCAGCATCTACATCAAAAAGCCGCTGGATTTTTCGGTTTTCCCGTCGATCCTGCTCATCACAACGCTCTACCGGCTTTCCCTGAATATCGCTTCCACGCGTCTCATCCTCCTGAAGGGGAGTGAAGGCATCGATGCTGCCGGCCAGGTCATCAAATCCTTCGGCAGTTTTGTCGTAGGCGGAAACTACGCCGTCGGCCTTACCGTCTTTCTCATTCTGGTAATTGTGAATTTCGTCGTTATTACAAAGGGTTCGGGAAGGATTGCGGAGGTCGCCGCCCGGTTTATCCTCGATGCGATGCCGGGGAAGCAGATGGCTATCGATGCCGATCTCAACTCCGGACTGATCGATGAGTCGGACGCACGGAAGAGAAGGGCGGAGATTGCACGCGAAGCCGATTTTTACGGCGCTATGGATGGTGCGAGCAAATTCGTCCGAGGCGAGGCAATCGCAGGCCTATTAATCACCGGGATCAACATCGTGATCGGGTTTGTGATCGGCACCCTCCAGAAGGGTATGACCTTGTCAGAGGCGGCGAGAACGTTCACCATTCTGACTATCGGCGATGGGCTCATATCCCAGATGCCTGCCCTCCTCGTCTCCACCGCTGCCGGTCTTGTGATCAGCCGCGCGGGCAAAGACACCGATCTGAGCAAGGATATATCAAATCAGGTCCTCCTGAATCCGAAGACGCTCGGTACGGCGTCAGGCGTTATGGTCATCCTCGCCCTCATTCCCGGTCTCCCCCATATCCCGTTCTTCATCCTCTCGGCCGTATCGGGAGCGCTCGCGTATGCGCTATCAAAGCCTGCAGGGGAAAAAGAGGAAGAAAAAGACAAGGAACACGCGCCGGAGCCGGCAATCGAATCTTTCACCGAGATCGATCCGCTCACGTTGGAGATCGGGTATGGCCTCATTCCGCTCGTCGAATCCGGAAAGGCAGACCTCCTGAATAAAATAAAAGCGATGAGGAGGCAGCTTGCTCAGCAGATCGGCTTCATTATTCCTCCCATCCATATTAAGGACAATTTGCAGCTCCGCCCTCATGAGTACAGCTTTCTCATTCGAGGCATGGAAATGGGGCGAGGTGAGATCATGACAGATCATTTTCTCGCCGTCGCCTCGCAAAAGACAGAGGCGATCGAGGGCATACCGACCAAGGAGCCGTCTTTCGGATTGCCCGCATACTGGATCAGCGGAAAAGACGTCGAGCAGGCCCAGATGAAGGGATACATGGTGGTCGACTCCTCCACCGTCATCGCTACGCATATCACCGAGATAGTAAAAACGCACGCGTGGGAGCTGCTCACCAGGACGGAGGTCCAAAATATCCTTGACGCGGTCTCGAAAGTCTACCCAAAAATCGTGGATGAACTGATTCCCACCCAGCTCACTCTGGGGAGTGTTCAGCGCGTGCTCCAAAACCTGCTGAAGGAGCGGGTTGCGATAAACGATAAAATCACCATCCTTGAGACTTTGCTGGATTACGCGCCCTCGATCAAGGATCCCGACGCCCTCACCGAGCACGTGCGGCAAGCCCTTTCCCGGTTCATCACCAAACAGTATGTTTCGAATGAGAAGGATATCAAAGTCATAACGCTCGACCCGCGGTTCGAAAAGGACCTCGCCCAGGCGGTCGAGGCCAATGGCGCGGTGAGCCCCGATATCATCAGCAAACTCCTGAAGGCAACCGAGCGGATCATCACCGATAATGCTGCAAGAGGGATACAACCCATTATTCTCTGTTCTGCACAGATTCGCAGATTTCTTCGCAAGATTACCGAGAGATTTCTTCCCTCTCTCGTCGTGCTCTCGAATGCAGAAATATCTCCATCGGTAAAATTACAGATTACGGGGGTGGTGAGATATGAAGATTAAGAAATTCAAGGCGAGGAATTTCCCCGAGGCGCTCAGACTGGTCAAGCAGGAGCTGAGCGAACATGCGATCATCTTGGCCTCGGAGGAAAAAAAAGGGCTTAGACCATACGTTGAGGTCACCGCCGCCATCGATTACGAGTTGCAGTCCGCCCGCGGTGAATCCCGGTTGAGAGTCACGGACTTTGCGCCGAACCATGCGGGGGCGGAAGGCGCCGGCCGTTATGACGGAGGCGTGCCCGGTTTCGGTTCGCCCAGGATGCAGCCGCTGTCGGATGCATCAGCGAAGCCGGACCACCGTCAATACAGCGGAGCAATGTACCGGTCGCAGAGCGGCAAACCAGCGAACGACGGCAACCCCGGGCAGGGGACATCCCTTCCTTTCAAGAAAAAGGTCATTCTCAATTACCTCCGCGAGAGGTCCATACGGGAAGAATTTGCCCTGAGGCTTTGCGAATCTGCACGTGATCTCGACGATATCCCGCGCGTAATTAGTGCCGATATTCGCGTGGCGAATCACGACATTTTTTCTGCTGACCATGCACGGCGGGAGGATGCCGTATCTGGGTCGAGGGCCCTCATGTTTCTCGGCCCGACAGGCGTGGGGAAAACCACAACGATTGCGAAACTCGCCGCCCGGGCGATACGGAACGGGCGGCGGGTCGGCATCATATCGCTCGATACCTACCGTATCGGTGCGATCGAGCAGGTCAGGATATACGCGAAGATCATGGGGATCCCTTTGTCCATTGCATCAAACGGCAAGGAATTCAAAAACAGTCTCTCGGCGTTTGCCGGCACGAGAGACATGATCTTTATCGACACTTCAGGGAGAAACCCATATGACAACGACTATATCCGTGAAATGCTGGAAAATGTCCGTATCGGCTTCCCCCTTGAACTCCATCTCCTTATGAGTGCGAATTACGACGATGAATTCATGGTAGATACATTCCGCTCCTACGGGAAGCTGCCCTTGGATTACCTTTCCATCACCAAAATAGACGAATCGGTCAGATTTGGGTCGCTCTACAATCTCCTCCTCATCTATCAACGGCCAATCGCCTTTCTCACAACCGGGCAGAAAGTGCCGGACGACATAGAACCCGCCTCCGAAGACCGGCTGGTCGATCTCATTCTCAAGAAGAGGTGCTACGCATGCTGAGAGAGCAACGCGGGAAAAAGAGATATGTAAAAACCATAGCGGTCGCGAGCGGGAAAGGCGGCGTCGGAAAAACCAATATGGTCGCAAATCTTGCTGTGGCCATGAGAAAACTGGGGAAGGATGTGCTCGTCATGGACGCTGACCTCGGTCTGAGCAGCATTGATGTTCTCCTCCAGTTGGCGCCCTCCCATACGATTCAGCATGTCCTGAGCGGTGAAATGCGACTGCGGGACATTATCGTTGATGGCCCGCACGGCATCAAGATACTGCCTGCCGGCTCGGGTGTCCAGGAACTCACCGCACTCAATGAATTCCAGAGGTTGCGGATTTTGGAGGAATTTGAAGCCTTTGAAAGCGATGTCGAGGTGCTCCTCATCGATACCTCGCCCGGCATATCGGAAAATGTCGCATTTTTTTGTATTGCAGCCCAGGAGATCATCATCATTACGTCACCCGAACCGACCGCACTGACCGATGCATATGCGCTCATAAAGGTTCTCTCAACCCGCTATCAGGAAAAGGAATTCTTCATCCTCGTGAATTCGGCGAAACATGCCGAAGAAGGCCTGGAGATCTTCAGGAGGCTCTCGCTTGCCGCCGGAAAGTTTCTCAATATCTCCCTCGATTATCTCGGTCATATTCCCTGCGATGCAGATGTGCAGCGAGCGGTGAAGGCACAGAAAGCATTTGTGGACGTATTCCCGCAGAGTCCGGCTGCACAGCAGATCATGCAGATCGCTTCGGCCCTGGCAGGGTTCACCCTGGCGCAAGCGGATATTTTAAGGAAGGCGATGGGAAAGAAAATCCCCGAGGTTATGGAGAAACAGCGCAAGGATTTCATCGTGGGTTGCGTCAAAAACGGCATCAAAGAACTCCTGGCGAACAGGATATTCGATCTCATAGAATATTTCAGCGGTTACGGCTTCAATAAATCCCATTCTACTGCCTATGCGCTTATTTCATACCGGACCGCATACCTTAAGGCAAATTACCCGGTTGAGTTCATGACCGCGCTCCTGACCTCCGAACGTGATAATACCGACAAGATCGTCGAATACATCAATGAGGCAGGGCGCATGGGCTTGAAGGTCCTTCCTCCGGACATAAACGAGAGCTCTGCGCTTTTTGAGGTCGTTGATTCCAAAACAATACGCTTCGGGCTCCTGGCGGTAAAAAATGTTGGCGCCGGCGCCATCGAATCGATCCTGGAGGCCCGGAGAAATTCGCCGTTTGTCTCCCTGGAAGACCTCTGTAGCCGCATCGACCTGAGACTGGTCAATAAAAAGGTGCTGGAAAGCCTGATTAAGTGCGGGGCGCTGGACAGTTTTAACATGCCTCGCGCGCAGATGGTCGCCAATCTTGGCACAATACTGGAAGTCTCCTCAAAAACCCAGAAGGAGCAGGCGCGGGGCCAGATGTCTTTTTTTGACCAGGGGTTAGAACTTAACGGCTTCGCGACTTCCTTAAGCGGCAGTTTCACGCAGGTAAAAGAGTGGCCGGAACCGCAGCTTCTGGCATTCGAAAAAGAGATGCTCGGCTTCTATGTTTCAGGCCATCCCCTGGCGCGTTACGCAGGGCACCTGAAGCGCTTCACCTCGACTTCCACGGCTAACCTCCAACAGCACTCAGACGGAGAAGAGATAAAGCTTGTCAGCCTCATCGCCAAGATTAAACAGACCCTCACGCGCGCCAAACAGGAGAAGATGGCGATCCTGAAGCTCGAAGACCTTGACGGAGTGCTTGAGGCACTGGTCTTCCCTGACGCATATCAGAAGGTTTCGCGCTACCTTCTGCCCAATACCGTCGTGCTGGTAAAGGGGAGGCTTAACCTCAAAGAGGATGTGCCAAAACTTATCGTATCCGACCTTTATCCGGTTGAACAGCTCTATAAGCAGATTACCGGCCTCAATATCAACCTCTCCGGGATACCGGAAAGCCTGTTTGAGAGCCTTAAAACCCTGCTTGCCTCCTCCCGGGGCACTATTCCTATATATCTGCACGTCAATACCCCTGCCAGGGCAAAGACGCAACTGGTCGTAGGCGAAGGATTTTACATTTCTCCGTCAGAGAGCCTGATCCAGGAGATAGAAGGTCTGCTGGGAGAAAACCGCGTATCCCTGATAATCTAAAAAAACCGCCTAAATATTTCTTGACTTTGTAACTTTTTGCTGTTATTATAGTTGCAACTATGTAACCGGTTATAAGGGGGGTGAAAAATGACGAAAAAAGACATTATCCTTAAGGTTTCCGATGATACCAATCTCAAGCAGGCGGATGTCAAGAAGGTTGTTCAAAAGACATTTGACTGTATAGTTGAGGCGCTTGTCAGAGGAGAAAAGATCGAGCTGCGTAATTTCGGGGTCTTTAAGGTGAAACAAAGGAAGAGCCGCACCGGAAGAAATCCCCGCACCGGTCAAGTAGTCCCCGTCCCTCCCAGGAAAGTGGTAGTCTTTAAGCCAGGCCTGGAGATGAAGGGTAAGCTGAAGTAATCCTAAAAAGCTCACCTAACCCGCAGAGGCCATAAGACTTATCTAAAGGCGTTAGTAAAGCCCTTTTTATTTATCCGGACACAATGTTTAAGAGAGTTGCCGGCACAAAAGACATCCTTCCTCAGGAAACATTGCAGTGGCAGACGATAGAAGACCTGGCCCGCCAGGTCTTTTCCTTATATGCCTATCAGGAGATACGCACTCCCGTACTGGAGGACGCCGGCCTATACAACCGTTCTTTGGGTGAATTTACCGAGATCGTCCAGAAACAGATGTTTTTGGTTAATAATAAAGAAGACACCTATGCCCTCAGGCCAGAAGGTACTGCTTCGATAGTCCGCGCCTATATCGAAAATAGCCTGGACAAGACCGCTTCCTTATCCCGCCTTTATTATATCGGCCCGATGTTCCGCCTGGAGCGGCCCCAAAAAGGGAGGTTGAGGCAATTCCACCATATAGGAGCCGAGGTGATCGGTTCAGGCGAGCCGCAGGTTGATATCGAGGTCATTTCTCTTTGTGTAAGCCTTCTTAAGGCCTGGGGGGTTAGCGGGTATGAGCTGCTCCTTAACAGCCTCGGCTGTGTTCAGGACCGTAAGCGCCTGATGCGGCAGCTTTCGGATGCGCTTCGCTCCAGATCGCGTGAGCTTTGCGATGACTGTAAGGTGCGAGTTGAAAAGAATGTCCTGCGTGTGCTGGATTGTAAGCAGGAGGCATGTCGCAGGATTGTTTCCGGCTTACATATTGGCTCCAGCCATCTCTGCGGGGATTGCGCTGCGCATTTTTCATCCGTATGCCAGGGGCTTAAGAAACTGGGGATCGAATTTAGCGTAGAGCCGCTTTTGGTGCGGGGGCTTGATTACTATACCCGCACGGTCTTTGAGATCAAACATAAAGGGTTAGGCGCGCAGGATGCGCTTGGCGCAGGAGGCAGGTATGATAACCTTTGCGCTGAGCTCTCCGGTCCGCAAACCGGGGCCATGGGGTTTGCTTTTGGCGTAGAGCGCCTGTTGCTTATTGCAACCCCGCACGTTCATAAACAAGAGAAGCCTCTTGTTTTCGTCATAGGGCTGGGAGAAGAGGCTGCCCAGGAGAAGCTCCTGGTATTGGATGAGCTGCGCACGCACAATATTCCTGCTACCACTAACCTCGAGGAAAAATCGCTCAAAGGCTCAATGCGCCAGGCAAACGACATGAAGGCGCGCTTTGTCGCCATTATCGGAGAAAACGAATTAAAGAATAAGGTAGTAACTCTCAAGGATATGTCCAGCGGAGAACAGAAAGAACTGTCCCTCCCTGACCTTATCAGGACCGTTTCCATTTAACCCTATATGCACAAAGCAGTTCTGCAGGAAGTGTCCCCGCCAGAGGGGAGAGGGATAAAAGAAGAATGTTAAGAACTCATACCTGTGGGGAACTTAATACCGCAAACGTTGGCCAGGAGGTTACGCTCTGCGGCTGGGTAGCCAGCAGGCGCGACCACGGCAAGCTCATTTTTATTGACCTGCGCGACCGCCAGGGCCTGACGCAGACCGTCTTCATCCCTAAAGAATCCGGAGAGGCCTATAAGAAAGCAGGTGATCTGCGCAGCGAATTCGTGGTTAAGCTTACCGGCAAGGTGAACCGGCGGCCGCAGGGCACGGTTAATCCCAACCTTCCTACGGGCGAGATCGAGGTGCTGGTCAATGACCTGGAGGTCCTCAACCCCAGCCTTACCCCTCCGTTTGAGATCCAGGATGACCTGGAGGTCACCGAGGAGATGCGCCTCAAATACCGTTACCTTGACCTGCGCAGGAGAAAGGTGTTCAATAATTTCGTCCTGAGGCACATGGTTTATAAAGCCACCCGTTCATTCCTTGACCAGGAAGGCTTCATCGAATGCGAGACACCCATCCTGACAAAATCAACTCCCGAGGGCGCGCGCGATTATCTTGTCCCTTCGCGCGTAAATCCTGGCGAATTTTATGCTTTGCCGCAGTCCCCGCAGCTGTTCAAGCAGATACTGATGGTCTCCGGCATAGAACGGTATTATCAGATAGCAAAATGTTTCCGCGACGAAGACCTGCGCGCTGACCGTCAGCCAGAATTCACCCAGTTGGACCTGGAGATGTCTTTTGTCACCCAGGAGGATGTATTTTCTCTGATCGAGCGCCTGATGCAGGTGATTTTTAAAGAAGCAAAGGGCATAGACATCCCGCTTCCTTTTATGCGCCTGACGTTTGAGGAGGCACAGAAGAAATACGGATCGGATAAGCCTGACCTGCGGCCTGAGACAAAGACAGACTTTGCCTTTGTCTGGATTTACGATTTTCCGCTTTTCAAATACGACCAGGAGGAGAAACGCTGGGTGAGCGAGCATCATCCGTTCACTGCTCCGCGCCAGGAGGATGTCGAGGGTCTTGAGGCCGGGCTTGATAAGGCAAAGGGGCGTTGTTACGACCTGGTGCTTAACGGCACAGAACTCGGCTCGGGCTCCATCAGGATACATGATCAGGCGCTCCAGGAGAGGATTTTTAAGATACTCGGCATAGAGAAGGAGGAGGCGTATAAACGCTTCGGTTTCCTCTTAGAGGCATTTCAATACGGAGCGCCTCCGCACGGAGGTTTTGCCTTTGGCATGGACAGGCTCCTGGCTATCCTTGCCGGAGAGGCAAGCATCAGGGAAGTGATCGCCTTCCCTAAAACGCAGAAAGCGTTTTGTCCGCTGACAGGAGCTCCGTCGGAGGTTGAAGAAAAGCAGTTAAGGGAACTGGGGATTGTTGCGAAGAAAAAATAAGTTACCCACCGCCGCAAGGCGGCGGCTTACGAGGAGGTTATATGAAACGGATAATGGTAACGGCAGCGGGGGTGGTGTTGGGGGTATCGCTTTTGTCGGGTTGCGTGGTCAGGTCGTATAAAGTGGTAAAGGACAGAGTTGACCAGGATCTGAGCGTCGGCAACAGAGGGTTCCTTAAGGGTGATGCCGCAGAACCTGCTGATAGGAAACTGACCCGTACGACCCGCGTAATCGAAGTAGAATTTTATTCTCCGGTTAAAGTGGAGAAAGAACCGTTGGCAAGGCCTCGGGATTCTTTTATGGATTCGTCAGATCAAGACCAGGGATGGGGGAATCGCGGATATATAAGCGGCACGCCGGTTGAAGAGGGAGAAGAGTTTTCAACGCGCAAGAAGGCAAAAAGTCCCCGCCAGGCCGAAACTCCGGCTGAAGCTGGATTGCAGCCATACGTAGTGCAGAAGGGGGATACCCTGCAGAAGATATCAGCCAAGTTTTATGGCACCACCAAGCGCTGGAAGAAGATCTACGATGCCAATACAGACGTGCTTAAAGGGCCGGATAAGATTTACCCCGGCCAGACCATTAATATTCCCAGAGAAGGGATGATTGCCGAGGCCCCCGGGAAACTTAAATAACCGGATGTTTATTCCGGCGGGGGACACTTCCTCCGGAACCTCTTTTCTGGTAAGGGGATAAAAGGAAACGGTCCTGTTAGACTGTTAGATGGAGAAGATTATACAGCTGGAGAGTAACCTTCAGGCGCAGCAGCTTTTCGGGCTGCATGACAGCAATATTAAACTCATAGAGAAGGCCTTTAAGGTTAAAATCACCCTGCGCCAGGACCTGGTTAAGATTAAAGGCCCTTCGGTCAGCATCAGCAAGGCGCAGTCCTTTATCGAAGATTTTCTTGAGCGCATGCGCCAGGATCCCGGGTCTTCGGAAGGCCGGCTCCTGCGCGAGCTGCTCAACGGGCCACAGCAGGAGTATGCGCAGAGGCCTCCTGAGGTCTTTGATTCTCCCCAAGGTCCGCGCCCAGGTTCCCTTACGCGCCCCAAAAAGACCATCGGCCCCAAAACAAAGGGGCAGCGCGATTATGTGGAAGCCATCAAATCGCACGATATTGTTTTCGGCATAGGGCCTGCAGGCACTGGCAAGACCTACCTTGCTATGGCCTGCGCAGTAGAGGCATTCAAAAGGCAGGAGGTGCGCCGCATCATCCTGACGCGCCCGGCAATCGAGGCAGGGGAGTCGCTGGGGTATCTTCCTGGCGATATGTACGAAAAGATCTCTCCGTACCTGAGGCCTCTCTACGACGCCCTTTATGATATGATGGAAGCCAACATCATCGAGCGCTACCTTGATAACGGCCTGATCGAAGTTGCGCCGCTTGCCTACATGCGCGGCAGGACCTTGAATGACGCCTTCATCATACTTGACGAAGCGCAGAATTGCACCGTGGAGCAGATGAAGATGTTTTTGACGCGCCTGGGGTTTGATTCCAAGGCTGTTATCACCGGAGACATTACCCAGAGCGACCTTCCCGGAGGCAAACCCCTGGGGCTGCTGCAGGCAATCGAAGTATTAAAGGATATCGAAGGAATACAATTCGCCTACTTCAGCGGGTCCGATGTGGTAAGGCACCCCCTGGTACAACGGGTTATCGAAGCCTATGATAAAGCCGGCCGTATTAAGCAAGATTAAGTTTTCTCTGGCAACCTGCCTCATCTATGCGCTCAGTTTTATCCTGCGCGTAAACTTTATCCTTCCCACCATGCTGCTTGCCCTGGTCATTTACATAAGGTCTTTTGCGGGGCTGGCTAAACTTAAAAATCACCTGCTTGAGCTTTCCCTGCTTTTTGTTCTTCTTTTTGTCGGCGCCTACATCATGGTCAACAACGCCATCCCTGTCCTCTATCTGCCGTTCTGCGTCATCCCTATGCTTGCGGCGATTATTTTCAACGAGCCGAGGCTTTCGCTCCTCTTGTCCGCCGCCTGCTCACTGACCGTGGCGCATCTTGCGGGGAACAACTTTTACCTGGGCGTGCTGTTTTTCAACTCCGGCCTCATTTCCAGCATCCTGGTTTTTGACGTGCGCAAGCGCACCGATATTATCCGCGCAGGCTTCATTGTCGGCATTGCGCAGGCGGCGATGCTCCTTTTTGTCGACCGCCTCCTGCCGCACGACCCAGAGCGCTATATGGTTATCTTCCTTAACGGCATCGGCTGCGGCATTATCGTCATCGGATTCCTGCCGGTTTTCGAGTACCTTTTTAAGACCGTTACTAACATCAGCCTTCTGGAGCTGGCTGATTTCAACAATCCTATCCTGCAGCGTATGATTATGGAGGCGCCCGGCACCTATCACCACAGCCTGGTGGTGGGCAACCTTTCTGAAGCCGCCTGCAGGGCAGTGGGCGCACATGCGCTCCTGGCGCGCATCGGGGCGTATTATCACGACATCGGCAAGCTTGAGAAGCCAGAATATTTCAGCGAGAACCAGCCTTCAGATGAAAACAAGCACGATGTCCTTTCTCCCACCATGAGCAGGCTGGTGATTATGAACCATGTCAAGGAGGGGGTGGAGCTAGCCAAAAAAATCAAGCTTAATCCCCGCCTCATCGATTTTATCCGCCAGCACCACGGCAACAGCCTCGCGTATTATTTTTACCGCCGTGCGCTTGAGACTGTCGAAGAAGAACAGCAGGTGAAGGAGGAGGGTTTCCGTTATGAGGGCCCCAAGCCCGATTCCAAGGAAACCGCGATCGTGATGCTTGCCGATTCGGTGGAGGCGGCAGCGCGCTCCCTCAAAGAACCAACCGCTGCCAAGATAGAGGACGTGGTGCACAAGATCATAAACAATAAATTCATCGACGGCCAGCTTGACCAGTGCGACCTTACCCTGCGGGACTTAGAGAAGATCTCGGCGGTATTCATCCGCATTTTAAGCGGCATCTATCACAGCCGCGTAACCTATCCGGAGGCAGCCAGGGGTGAAGATAACCATAAAAAACCTGCAAAAGAGAATTCCCCTCACAGCGCAGGCGAGGCAGGCGATAAAAAAAGCCGTTCGTGAATCCTGCAGGAATGGCTTGCGCCTGCGCAAGGGAACCTCAGGCGGCTCGGTGACGGTGTGCGTTGTTGACGATAAGGCGATCAAGGAACTTAACCTTTATTACCTTGCGCACAATGAGGCGACCGATGTCATCACCTTTGATCTTTCTTCGCGCGGCCGGCTGTGCGCGGATATCGCCGTTTCCGCAGATACCGCGGCACACAACGCGCGCCTTTACGGAACCACGCCTTTGGACGAACTGTTACTGTATTGCGCCCACGGCATGCTCCACATATTCGGTTATACCGACGATACCCGGCCCCGGCGCAGGATAATGAACCAGAAGGCCGTGAGCATCCTCAGGAAGGCATTCCCCACGCGTATATGGCGATTTATCGAACCCAGGCATTTGTCTTAAAAAGAGAGAACTTCCGGGAGACGTCCCT
>Ga0101944_10004387_pt1 | contig 17623 bp, 16 predicted proteins | sample DewCreD2012metaG_FD_75245 | JGI IMG/M metagenome (GOLD analysis project Ga0101944, IMG submission 75245) | Hot spring sediment bacterial and archeal communities from British Columbia, Canada, to study Microbial Dark Matter (Phase II) - Dewar... ... | reverse complement strand
AGAGGTCACAGCCACCCTCGGCCAAGGCCACGGCCTGCGCGGCGAAGGCGGCCTCGGCCGCCGCCGGGTCGCAGGCGCCGAGCGGGGCGAGGATCTCACCCGTGGGGCCGATCGAGCCGGCGACCAGCACGGGCCGGCCGGCCCGTTCGGTCGCCCGGCGCGCCACCCGTGCCGCTGCCCCGTTCAGCTCGGCCACGCGGCCCTGATGGCCGTGCAGCGCGAGCCGGAACCGGTTGCCGCCGAAGCTGTTGGTGAGGATCAGATCGGCACCGGCGGCGACGAAGCCGCGGTGCACGGCCTCGACCCGGTCCGGATGCTCGACATTCCAGAGCTCGGGATTGTCGCCGGTCACGAGCCCCTGCTGGAACAGGCTCGTGCCCATGCCGCCGTCGGCCAGGAGGACCGCACGTTCGGCCAGCAGCGCCGCCAGCCGATCGCTCATCCGGGCGTCTCCCCGCCTATCGCGCGTCGGCGGGGGCGACTGTCCGCCGGGCTGGTCCGCCCGAGCGCCCGGCGGCGCTGGCGCAGCGCCTGCGAGCGCTGGGCGCCGCAGAGGGCGAGGTGGCCGCGCCCGCCGCCCTGGCCTCCGAGATGAGCCTGGTGCGGCTGCTCTTGCGCGGCACACTGCGGCCGGTTTTCGTGGCCGACGATGCGCCGCCCGCCGACTGGGGCGGCCAGGACGTATTCGTGGCGCCGGAAGACTGGCGCGAGCGCCTGCTGGCCGCGGGCTATGAGCTGCACGCGGCCGGCTATTCCCTGGCGCCGGTCCCGACCGCCCATTGGCTGCGCGCGCTGCGGACGGCGGGGCCGCGGGCCGCGTACGAAGGCCGCAAACGGCGCTGCTATGTGGCGATCCGTCCGGCCGCGGCCGGATCGGCGCCGCCGTAAAGGCGGGCTGCCAGCTCGTTTGGAACCGGGGGGCACTGCGATTTGCGCCGCCCGCGAACGTTCCGGAGGGGGTGTTGGCAGGGTTTCTGCTTTACCCCAATAAGCAAAGGGGGCTACTATGCTCTGGAATCGCTCGGCCCCGCAGGAAGCGAATCGAGGGGGAAAGGGAGCGCCATGTCCTTCGTCAATCTCGACAAGAAGGAAATCAACTTCAAGATTGTCTATTACGGGCCGCCGCTGAGCGGCAAGACGACCAATCTCGAATACCTCCACGCCGTGATGCCGAAGGAGGTCAAGGGCGAGATGACGATGCTCTCGACCAAGCAGGATCGCACCCTGTACTTCGATTTTTTGCCGCTGGAATCCCGCGCCATCAAGGGCTTTGTCTCGCGCTTCCAGCTCTACACCGTGCCGGGCCAGACCATGTACAACCAGACGCGGCGGCTGGTGCTCTCGGGGGTGGACGGCCTGGTTTTCGTGGGCGACTCCCAATGGGACTGCATGGAGAACAATGCCGACAGTTTCAAGAACCTGCAGGAGAATCTGCGCAGCCACAATCGCGCGCTGGAGGACATTCCTTACCTCCTGCAATTCAACAAGCGCGATCTGCCGAGCGTCGCGCCGGTCGAATACATGGATTTTCTGCTGAATCCGTTGAAAACCCGCGCCCGCTATTTCGAGACGGTCGCCACGCAGGGCATCGGCGTGGCGGAAACGCTCAACACGATCTGCAAGATGGTCATGGCGCAGTTCATTCAGCAGCACCAACTGTCCGTGGATGAACTGGTGCGCAAAGCCGCCGGATCCGAGGCGCGCTGAGAGGCTGGGCATGGTCGTTACGGTGGAACAGAGCCGGCTGCTGAACAAGGCCGTCGCCGACCTGGTGGCGCAGGCCGAGGCGGAGGAGGCGTACCTGACGGACTTTGACGGCAACGTGCTGGCCCAGGCGTCGCCGCACGACAGCCGGTCGGTGCAAGGCATTGCCGCCCTCAGCGCCGGGGCTTTTTCGGCCACCCGGCAACTGGCCGGGTTGATGGGCGAGGCGATGTTTCAATCGGTGTATCACCAGGGACACAACACCCATCTGTACATGCAGAGTCTGGCGTCGCAGTTCTTGATTCTGGTCGTCTTTGCGCGCCAGACCACGGTGGGGTTGGTCAAGCTCTACGTCAGAAAACTGAGCGAGGAACTCGACCCGTTGCTGCGCGAGCTGGCGGGTCAGACGGCGGCCGGCGTGGGAGCCGACCGCGAAGCCTTCGCGCTGGACCCGGCGGGGCGGCTGTTCGAGCAGCGCCCGGCTTCGCCGCCGGCGGCGCCGGAACGGCGCGCGCCGCCGTGATTCGGAGCCGAGCGCGCGGCGCCGGGGGCGGGGGGCCGCCGGTGTTGTCCATGCATCGCTTCAGCCGCACGGAAATGTTGCTCGGGCCCGCAAACCTGGCGCGGCTGCGCGCCGCGCGGGTGGCGGTCGTGGGCCTGGGCGCGGTGGGCTCCTATGCCGTGGAGGGACTGGCCCGCGCGGGCGTCGGCGGATTGCGGCTGGTGGATTTCGACGTCATCCGCCCCAGCAACATCAATCGCCAACTCTATGCCCTGGATTCCACGGTCGGGCGGCGCAAAGTGGATGTGGCCGCGGAGCGCGTGCGCGACATCAATCCCGACTGCCAGGTCGAAACGCTGTGCCTGTTCGCCGACCGCGCCACGGCGCCGCAAATCCTGGCGCCGCCGCTCGACGCGGCGATCGACGCCATTGACAGTCTCGCGCCCAAGGTCGCGTTGCTGGCGGCGGCGCTCCAGGCCGGCGTTCCGATCGTCTCCAGCATGGGGGCCGCCACGCGTCTGGACTACCGTTGCATTCGCGTGGCGGACCTGGCCGAAACCTCCGTCTGCCCCCTGGCGCGGCTGGTGCGTAAGCGGCTGAAGAAACTGGGGCTGGGCGGCGGCGTGACCTGCGTGTATTCCGTGGAGCCGCCGGCCGTCGGGGTGGCGGGGGCGGGGGAGCCGGCGGCCGAGGAAGCGGAAGCGGCGCCGCGCGGCCGGCGGCGCCGGCCGCTGGGCAGCCTGTCGTGTCTGACCGGCATGTTCGGCTTGATTGCGGCCCACGAGGCGCTGCGGCGGATCGTGCCGACGGAAAGGCCGGCCGCGAAGCCATGAAGCCGGAACAGCAGCCTTCCAGCAGCGGCGCGCCGCCGGGCTGCGATTTAGTTTTCGTGCTCCCGCATCTTGGCGACGGCGGCATGCAGCGGGTGGCAACGACCATGGCCGCGGCCTTGGCCGAGCGGGGCTGGCGGGTGCAGGTGATCACGCTTTTCAACCGGCCGGACGCCTACGCGCTCGACGCGCGGGTGAGCCGCACGCATGTGCCCGCCATTCCGACGCTGGCGCAGACGCTGCGCCGCGCGCTGCAGCGGCAGCGCGAGGGGCTCGTGCGCGCGGCGGCGGCGGCAGGCCTGACGCCGTATATCCGGCGGCTGCGGGCGCGGTTGCCGGCCCGGCGGCGGCTGGGCGTCGAAAAAACCGGCGGCGGAAGCTCGTTGTGGGCAGCGCGCTGGGCCTTGCGCGGTTGCGGCCTGCACGCGCTGCGCTGCGCCCTCCGCGGCCTGGCGCCCCGCGCGGTGATGGCCTTCGGCGGATCGGCCGGCGTGTTGGCCATCGTGGCGGCGCGGGGCCTGGGGTGCCGGGTGGTGGCGTGCGAGCGCAACGATCCGGCGCGGCAAACGTTGAAGTTTCCCTGGCAGCAGTTGCGTCCGGTGGTGTTTCCGCAAGCCGACCTCGTCACGGCCAACAGCCAGGGCGCGCTCGCCGCCCTGGCCCGGTTTGTCGAGCCGAAGAAACTGGCCTTTCTGCCGAATCCCCTGGCGCTGTCCGCCGCCGACGAAAATCCGCCGCCGGAAGCGCGGGAGCCGGTGGTGCTGGCCGTGGGTCGGCTGCATCGTCAAAAGGGATACGACCTGCTGCTGCGGGCCTTTGCGGAAGGACTGGGCAGTGCGCCGGAGTGGCGGCTGGTCGTGCTGGGCCGGGGCGAACAGGAGGCGGAACTGCGGGCGCTGGCTGGGGAACTGGGGCTGGAGGCGCGCACGGAATGGCTTGGACAGGTGGCCGATCCTGGATCACACTACCGGCGAGCGTCGATTTTTGCGCTGCCCTCGCGGTACGAAGGCATGCCGAACGCCTTGCTCGAGGCCATGGCGAGCGGCCTGGCGGTGCTGGTCAGCAATGCCTCGCCGGGGCTGTTGGAACTGGTGCGCGACGGCGAGACCGGCCTCGTGACGCCGGTGGAAGACTGCGCGGCGCTGGCGGCAGGGTTGCGCCGGTTAGCCGCCGACCCGGGGCTGCGCCGGCGGCTGGGCAGCGCGGCCCGGGCGCGCGCGGCGGACTTTACCCTGCCGCGGGTCGTGCCGGTCTGGGAACGGGTGGCGGGATTGCGGGACGACAAACCGTGTTGAAGAATTGGCAAAGTGTGCGGACGGCGATGCGCGCGCTGGCGTGGGTCGTTGCGGACGGCGCCTGGCGCTTGCGCCGCTGGGCGGGGGCCGCGGTCGCCGCCGGCCTGCTCGGCCTGGGCCTGCAGTTGGCGGCGTTCGGGATGGTGTTCCGCTATATTCGGGCCGTGGAGCACAACCGCTGGATCGCCTGGCCGGGGTTGCGCGGACCGGCGCGGGACCTGCCCGCGCTGTTGTGGGCGACCGCCGGCGGCGCGGCGTTGTGCTGGTTGGGCGGGGCGGTGGCCGTGTACGCGGCCCGTGTGCTGCCGCTGCGCATGCGGCGCGCTTATCAGGAATTCTGCTGGGCGCGCGCCGTGCCGTTGCTGTGGCGGCTGCCGCTGCCCGACGCTCCCCAGGCCAACCGCTGGGTGGCGCAAGGCCTGGCGGGACGGGTGATCGGCAAAGGGGCGCGCGCCGCGGGCCGGCTGCTGGCGGCCGCGATGAACGCCTTGTTGCCGCTCGGCCGGCTGGCCGCCTGCGTGGTCGTTCTGCTCTGGATTCACTGGCCCATGACGCTGCTGCTCCTCGGGTTGGCCGCGGCGGGGCTTCTGTTTCAGACCCGCTACAACCGCGCCGCCGGCGGCTTGTCGATGCGCATGGAGCGCGGCGCCTCGTCCGCCGGCAAGGCGCTGCGCAGCTTGTTGGCGGGCGGCGGCGCAACGGCGGACGTCGCTGCCGCGGCGCTGCGCGACAACGAGGCGGCGCGCCAATGGGACGCCCTGATCGGACGGCTGGAGCTGCGGGAGCGGGCGGCCCTGGCCATGAACATCCTGGGCGCGGCGGCGTTGCTGATCGTCATGGCCGTCGTCAGCGGCGGGACGCGCACCGGCGCGTTGGAGTGGACGCTGGTGGTTGCGTATCTGGCGGCGCTGAAATACTTTATCGCCAACCTGGGCCTGATCGGTTCGGTCTTGACGAGCGTTGGCCGTTTTCTGCCCCAAGTCGTGCGTTACCAAGAGTTTGTGATGGAGATCGAGCGAGCGGAACCGAGCGCTGCGGACGGCGAGCGGCCGGCGCGGCTGAAGCTTGAGCGGGCCGACGGCGGGCCGCCGGTGGATTGGGGAGGAGCGGGGCGGCGCTGGGTGGCCGCCGGCGCCGCGGGCGCGCGCGAGATCGCCTGCCGGCTGCAACTGGCGGCAGACGGCAGGCCGCGGATCGCGGTGCTGCCGGCGCCGGAGAGGGCGGCGGACGGCGAGCGGCTGCGCGCGGCGGCGGAAGCGGCGGCGGTGGTGGTGGCCGACGAGGCTTGGGCGCGCGCCGGCGCCGCGCTGGCCGCCGCGGCGCAAGCCGCGGCGGTCTTCCTGGTGTGCCGCCGACTCCCGCCCGAGGAGGCCGCGGCGGAAGAAGAAGCCGTGGTGGCGGAGGCGGAGGGGGGGCTGCGGGCTTGCACGGTGGGGTGGCTGCGCGAGCGCGTCGAGCGCTGGGGCCAGGCGCCCGGCGGCGGCGGATGGGAAGACGAGGACGACGAAGAGGATGACGAGGACGACTAACCGCCGAGGGATTCCAGCCAGCGCGCGGTATCGGCGTTCTGGAAGCGCTGGTGCAGGGCGGCGATTTCGGCGCCGTGCAGCCGGACAAGATCGGCGCGGATTTCGGGCGGAAGCGGAGCCCGCGGGCGGCGGTTGCGCGGCGTCTCCAAGTCGGGAGGCAGACTGGCGGGGTCGTCTTTTACCCCCAGGAAGCGGCAGACCTCGGCGAAGAACGCGGCCGGATGGTCCTGCAACCGATCGAAGAAGCCGATCCAGAGCTGCGCCGCCGGAAACCAGCGTTCCCAGCGCGCCAACGTTTGCATATACTCGCCATGACGGCGAACGCTGGGCTTTTCGAAGAATGCGCGCAACTCCGCCGTGGAAACAGCGCTCAGATCTGCGGCGCCCCGCTTTTCAAAATGCATGGCGGCTTGAGACCACGCCCGTTCGACAGGGTTGCGCAACAGATAAAGAATCCGAGCCTGCGGCGCGAGGCGGCGAACGCGGGCGACGTCCGCTTCTTCAAGCTGGGCATAGGCCGGCGTGGCTTCGCCGCAGACTTGCGCGCCGGCGGGCGCGAACAGCGAGGCGTACCAGCGGTCGGTGCGCGGGCAGAGCAGGAAGCGCGCGTACCACAGGCCCATCGCGCCGGTCAGCACCTTGCCCGGCGAACGGCGGAAGCGCGCCAGCACGTGGTGCGCTTTGGTGCCGTCGGGCCGGCGCAAGAGCCGGAAGATATTCGGCAGCCGCGCAGGGTCATTGAAGTAGTTGAGCGCTTTGACGGGCGGAATCCAAAGTTGCGGATGCCGCCGCAAATTGGTGGCGAGCCAGGTGGTGCCGGCTTTCTGGGCGCCAATGCAAAGAAAATCCGGCGGACGGGGGAGCAGGCTCATCAGCGCCGCAACGTACCGCCAACCGGGAGCATTCGGAAGCGGTAAAATGCGGCGGCGGAAAGGTGAGGAGCGATGGAGCAACCGGTCAGCGTCGTGTACATTGCGGCCAAAGGGCACAGCGGCTCCACGCTGCTCGATCTGTTGTTGAGTTCGCACAGCCGCATCGCCAGCGTGGGGGAGCTGAAAATGCTCTCCCGCCGCAAGGAAGAGCGGCGCTTTCTGACGCGCAAGCGCTGCGCCTGCGGGGCGGAAACCCCGCTGGCGTGCCCGTTCTGGTGCGCGGTGGACGAGCGGCTGCGGCGCGCGGCGGGCTTCTCGCTGTGGGAGGCCGATCCCGAGGCCGAAGAGGACGGCGCGTTCGCGCGGCAAAATCGCGCCCTTTACCAAGCCGTGGCGGCGGTGAGCGGCCGACCCTTCGTGGTGGACTCCTCCAAGGGCGGCCGGCGGCTGGCGCGGCTGCTGAGCGTCGAGGGGCTGGCGGTCAAGCCGCTGCATCTGGTGCGTTCGCCGTGGGGCGTGGTGTACTCGAACGTCAAACGGGGGCGGGACTGGCGCGAGCATGCGGCGCAATACACGCGCGCCGTGCTTTCCGCGCGCCGCCTGCTGCGGGGCGTGGACCATCGGGTTGTGCGCTACGAAACCCTGGCGCGGCAGCCGGCGCGGACGCTGCGCGCGATTCTGGCGTGGCTGAACCTGGAGTTCGAGCCGGCCATGCTGCGCTGGACGGAACACGAACACCACAACTTCGCCGGCAACAGCATGCGTTACGACCGCAGCGGCGAGATTCGCCTCGACGACTCCTGGAAACGCGGGCTGACGCTGGCGCAGCAGGCGGGGGTGGCGCTGAAAACGCTGCCGGCGCTGGCGGCGCGGTGGCTGCCATGAAGGCGCCGGCGCCCCTGCAGGTGACCGCGGGCGTGCTGCGGCGCGGCGGCGCGTTGTTGATTGCCCGGCGCGGGCCGGGGGACGCTCTGGCGGGGCAGTGGGAGTTTCCCGGCGGCAAGATCGAGCCGGGCGAGACCCCGGAGGCCTGCCTCGTGCGCGAACTGCGGGAAGAACTGGGGGTGGAAACGCGGGTGGTCCGCTTTCTGACCCGCACGACGCACAGCGATTTCCACCGGACGGTGGAACTCCTGTTCTACGAGGTGGAGCTGGTTCGCGGCGCGCCGCGCCCGCTTTGCCATGACGCCATCGCCTGGGTTGCGCCGGCCGAAATGGCCGGCTACGACTTTGCCCCCGCCGATCGGCCGTTCGTCGCGCTTTGCGTTGCGGGCGCGCTGGGGTTGACGTGAGGGCCTGAACGCAACGGCCTGGCGGAGCGCCGGGGCCGGCTGCGCCGACGCCAGGGGGCGCGGGGCGCGCGTCGGCGACTCAGCGCGGGCGGTAGATTTGCCGCAAGACGGCGGCTGCCTGAGCGTCCTGGGGGTTGAGCCGCAGCGCTTCGCGCGCCGTCTGTTCGGCGACGGAGAAATTCTGGGCCTGCAAGGCGGAGTCGAACACCAACTGCAGCCAGCGATAGCGCTCCACCTCGTTGGTCGCCTGGAATTTCAGCAGGCCTGGCAACGCCCGGTCGGTGTGTCCGTGGTAGAGCGCCACGCGGTGCACCTGCTGCGCCACGCCGAAATCGTGCGGCCGCATTTCGAGGCAGCGGACCAGATTCGGCAGCGCTTCTTCCAGCGGGCCGCGTTTGTAGCCGACCCACCAGTTGGCGTCGAAGAGGCGCTTGAAGGCGAACTGGCTTTGCGCCCACTCGCGCAGGGGCCGCAGCGCCTCCGCCAGTTCCGGGCTGCGCTGGAGGGCCTGCTCCACGGCGTAATCGCACTCGAAGGGACTGTCCATCCGTCGAAACTCCTCGGCCAGACCCTGCCAGTAGCGGCCGCTGTGGCGATAGGCCTCGAGGCGGTCGGCCAGTTCCGGCGCCACGGCCGGGGCGACGGCCTCGGCAATGAACTGGTAGCCGAGGGGCGTGCAATGCATGGCATCGGCCACGAAGACGGACACGCCTTCGCGGGGCGCGGCGGCCAGCCGTTGCTGGGCGCGATCCAGGTGGGCCTCGGCGTCGGCCAGGCGCGTGTTCGGGTTGGCGGCCGCCACCTCCGCCTGGATGGCGCTGTAGAGCTGGTGTTTGCCCAGATAGATCGCCAGCCCGTTCGTTCCGAAGCGGGGTCCGTAGTGGCGTCGTTCCAGCTCGCTGGCGACGATGTTCGACGTGGTGCGGCAGACCGGTTTCTTGACGATGACCAGGGGAATTCCCCGTTCCCGGCACAGGTCGGCCATGCGCTGCAGGTTGGCGCGAAAATCGGCCGGGTTGACGTTCGGCCGCGGCCACGTCACATCGAGCGCGTCGGCCAGGCGGCCGACCAACTGGCCGAGCCGCAGGCGCCGGGCCCAGGCCGTCGAACGGGACGCGGCGTAACCGACCCAGCGCCGGTCGGCGCTGCCGACCTTGAGCAGGCGCATGAGGGCGTCTTTTTCCTTCGAGTCGTAACCGTCGCCGGCCACGCCTGCGTCGTTCCAGCCATGATAGACCACGACGCAATCCGGACGGCTGGGCAGCCCGTAGCGCTCGAGCACGATCAGGCTTTGGAAGGTGGCGTAGCTGGACATGCCGAGATTGAACTCTTCGAACGCGTTCGTGCCCGCGGCGTCGTTGAGCAGTTTGACCGTGCGCCGCGGGTAGGAGAGCCAGCGGTGGGGCTGGGAGGTGGAACCGCCCAGGAAGACAATGCGTTTCACGCCGGGCGTTTTCTTGGGTCCCGGGCGCTGGAGAAAATCGTTTTGGGCCACCGCTTCCGGAGGAAAGGTCCAGACGTAGCCGGGCGGGTCCCAGACGGTGTTGTAGTGCTCGTCCCGTGTTCCATCCCAGAGGCCGACCCAAGGTTTGAAGAGCAGCTTTTGGCGCGGTTCGTAACGGAACCCGATCGCCCGCAGAATGCCTTCCGTGGCGCCCAGCAGCAGGAAGGTCGAGAGCAGCGCGAGCAGCAGGCGTTTTACCCACAGGCGGCCCGGACGCGGCGCGGCGTGGGATGGCGCACGGGCGGCGGGCGGCGGCGGATGGCGACGTTTGTTCTGGGATTGACTCATGGCGTTTTGGCGGGCGCAGGCGGCGTCTCGGCCGGCCGGTTACGGTTTTCAGCGGACTGCGGCTGCCGGTCGTTCCGGAGGCGCAGCGCCGCATCGCAGCCGTAAGCGGCGAGGATCCCGAGGGTCAGTTGAAAGACCTGCAGGAATTTGTTGGGATTCCGGATGTTGTTCACCAGGGGCAGTTGGTAGAACAAGGCGTAGAGCGGAAAGAACTTGCCGAACGACAGGAGCAGCGTGACGACGCAAGCGCCGGCCCAGAAAAGCATCTCGGCGCGGCGGGTGGGCGCTGTGCCGTTGTCGGCCGGGCGTTGCTCCGCGCGCGGCGGGGCGGCGGCCGCCGCCGCTCTGGTTTTGGCAGAGAGGCTTCCGCGGCTTGCAGGCCCCGCCCGGTTAGCGGCGGTTGCCGGCGGCAGACGCTCGGCGCGCAAGCCGACGACCGCGGCCAGGATGGCGAAAAGGGCGAAGGCGATGGGAATGGCGCCGAGGTACTGGTTTTCCAGCTTGAAGTTCTGGAAACCCTGGCCGGTTCGTTCCCAGCCTGCGGACCGGCCCATGCGGCCCCAGTAGGGTCCGGCCGGCTCGCCGCTGCGCCAGCCCATGTAACCGGGCGCGATGAAATCGATCGTCTCTTCCGGCGGCCAGCTCCACTGGGTGCAGAATTCCCACTTCTGTTCGCGGCTTTCGCTGGGCTCCGCCCCCTGGCCGGTAGGCTGAACGGTGGTCGTATAAGTGCGCATAACAGCCGGCAGCGCCAAGAGCAGGGCGACGGAGAGCGCGGCGACGGCGTCTAACGCCACTTTGCGGCGGTCGCGGAAACAGCCGTGGACCGCGTATAGAAAGAGGCCATAGGCTCCGAGGACCAGACTGAAAAACAGCCCCACGTCCTGTTGTTCAGCCAGCATGCCGCCGAAGCCCAGTCCCGCCAGCAGCGGCCAGCCGATCCGGCGCGATGCGGCGGCAGCGCTCAGGCCGCCGAGGGCCAAGGCCGCGAAGAACAGGACGGCGAACTTGGGTGTGTGGCCGGCATAGGCCAGGGTCAGGTTGCTGCCCAAGCCGACGAAAACCAGGGAACCGAGGATGGCCGCGGGAGCGGACACGCCGCGGCCACGCAGAAACAAACCTAGAAAAAATGCCGCAAGGACCAGGTCGAGGCCGTGGATCCAATTTACGTACACCTTGAGAGGCAGCAGCCAGGTGAGCAGGCTCGTCCACACGACCGGCAAGGGACCCATTGGCAGACCCAGGAACGACCAATCCATCCAACAGCCTCGGAACGCGGCGGGGAACAACGGATCGAACCTGGCGACCCAGCCGATGTTGTCGTCCGTGGAAAACAGGATTTGTCTGCCGTCGAGGACGCCGCGAAAGAGCGCCAGCCCCCACAGCGCGAAGGCAGCGGCGAGAAGCCCAACGGTCCATGGTTTGCTACGGCCTTCGGCGCTTCCGTTGCTCATGGTTTTCTCCTGGGGGGCCGCAGTCCGGCGGCGTCTGAGCCGGCGATCAGCTCTTCGAACAACTCCCGGTACTGGCGGCCGACGGCGGCCCACGAAACCTCGGCGACCAGCTTGCGACAGTTCTCGCGAATTTCCGCAAACCAGGCGGATGGCCGCTGGGCAAAATCGGCCAGACAACGCCGCAAGTCCGCGAGATCGTCGGGGATGTAAAGCCACCCCAGACGGTAGCGCCCGACGACGTCGCCAAGAGAATGCTGGTCCGACGCGATCACGGCCTTGCCGTGCTCGACGGCCAGACGGAGATTGCCGCTGCTGGTGGGGTGCCCCTGGCGGTAAGGCAGAATCACGGCGTCGCTCGCCGCAAAGTAGTCGTGCATTTCCTCGTCCGGGACGCGACGCCCGATCACGCGCAGCCGGTTGCGCCAGGGCTGGAGGGCCGGGCGCTCGATATCGCCCCAGGTGCTTTCGTAGAGCCCGCCGGTCTCGCCCACGATGCAGAGTGTGAAGGAGGGGGGCAGGGTTTCCAGCGCCTGGAGAACCAGATCCGAGCGTTTGATCCGGCTGGCGGCTCCGAACAGCAGCAACACCCGTTCTTCGGGAGGGAGTCCCAGGCGCCGGCGCGCCTCCGTGGCCGAGTAACGGCAGGTCAGGTCCTCATGCCCTTCCGGGATCACCCGGACGCGCGGCGAGGCGGCGAGACCCGAGGCGGCGACCATGGCGGGGTGCTGGAACACCAGCGCCACATGTCTCGGCAGTCGTTGCAGGATGCGCTGGTTCAGCCAGCCGCGCAGACGGGTGCGCAGCGGCAGCGCCCGCATGGATGCGCCGGTCCAGAAGACATACGGAATCACGGCGACCGTGGGGGGCAAACGCGAGCGGCGGGCGGGGGAGAGCAGCAGGCGCAGAATCCAGGGCTCCGTGTGGGCGAAGTAAAGAATGTCGTAGCCGGACGATGCCTGGGACAGAGCGCTGGCGGTCACCAGCAGCGCCTCGGCCGTCAGGCGCCAATACGCGCCGAAGCGGCGCTCGGCGGCCGTCCACCAGCGCTGCTGCGGCGGCGTCAGCCGGCGTTCCACGCTGCGATACGGGCAGAGCCGGCCATCCGGGTCGGCGGGGTTGCGCTCCGGAAAGGCCAGCAGGTCCGCCTGCAGGCCGGCGCTGATCATGGCCTGGACCCGCAGGCGGCTGATGTAGGGGGCGTCGGCTTGGGCCGTGATCGTCGGATTGCAAAAAAGCACGTTCATGGCCATCGCGCCGGCGCGGCGTTACGCGGCTCCCGAGTTTGAGGGATTGCGCCGCAGGGGAACGCTCAGGATGCGGTCCACGAACGCCACGGCGGCCGGGCCGAATTCCTGCCGCAAACGTCGGCGATAGCCCTCGAAGGTGTAGTACTCCACAAAAGCCGCATCGCGAAACTCCAGCACCTGCCGGGAGGTCAAATAGCGGGTCGGCAGCGGCGTGGAGTCGGCGGAGTACTGGCCGTAACCCGACCAGGTCTTCGGCAGCGGCAACCCGGCCTGGCGGGCTTCCTCGTACAGCGCCGTGCCCGGATAGGCCATGGCGCTGTAGAAATTGGCCCACTCGAAGCAATAGGCTTTGGCCATGTCCAGGGACAGGCGCATCGTCTCCAGCGTGTCTTCCGGAAGCCCGAAGATGAAATTGCCCACGATATGGATGCCGGCATCGTAAGTCCAGCCGATCACCCGGTCCATGGTGGTCGTCGGGGTGCGTTTGCTGATCGCCGCGCGGACGCGTTCGCTGGCCGACTCAAAACCGTAGGCCAGCCAGTTGACGCCGGCCTGCTTCATCTTCTTCAGCAGCTCGGGATGGCGGATGCTTTCCGCCCGGGCGTAGGCCCACATGTTCAAGTCGTAACGGCGCGCGATCAGCCGATCGCACAGCTCTTCCACCCGCTCGGGCTGGAGGGTGAAGACATTGTCCAGAATGCGCAGGTTGCGCACCCCGTGGCGCGTGACCAGTTCGTCGATTTCGTCCAGCACGTGTTCCAGCGGCCGAACGCGGTAGTTGGGGCGTCCGGCGACGACGTTCACGCTGCAGAAGGAACAGCCGAACGGGCAGCCCAGGGTGGTGAACACGGCGCCATAAGGGGCGCGGCGGTCCAGGTTGTCGAAACAGTGCCAGTGGTGGGCCCGGTAGCGCGCGGGCGGCATCAAATGCCAGGGCACGCGCGGCAGCGCGGCCGCCTCCAGCATGGGCGCCTGCCCGCCGGGCGCGGCGCCGCCGCGTGGCCAGAGGCCCGGGATGTCTTCCAGCGGCGCGGCCGGGCCTTCGGCCCGGCGCCGCAAGGCCCGCACCAGGCCGACCAGCGGCTCGTAGGCTTCGCCCCGGCAGACGTAGTCGCAGCCTTCTTCGGCGAGCGTTTTCTCCGGATAGGCAGACGGCACCACGCCTTCCAGCAGAACGGGAATGTCCGGAGCGGCGTTCTTCAACGCTCGGATGGTTTCGCTGGCCGCGGCCATCTTGGTCACGTCGCCGGAGTTCAAATAGTCCGTGCAGAGGCACGCCAGCCGGGGCCGCCGCCGCGCGGTCTCGGCCGCGACCTGATCCGGCAGCAGGCCCAGCGCGTCCGCGTCCAGCAGGTCGGCGCTGACGCCGCGTTGCAGGGCATAGGCGACGAACAGCGCCGCCTGCACGGGCGGAGTGATGGCCGCCACGTCGGAACCGAGCTCGCCGTAGGCGCGCCGGCGGTTGTTCGGGTAGATGACCAGCAGTTCAGGAGCGTTGGACATAGGCGCCAATTCTTTCCAGCAGATCGGCCTCGCTCATGCCGTTGAGGCGATGGTGCCGTTCGCGGCTGCCCACCTCGAAGCCATAGCGGTCCGGGATGCCGACGGTTTCCACCGGCAGCACACAGCGGTGGCGGCGCAACAGTTCCAGAATCAGCATGTCCAGACCGCCTTTGCCGACAAACCCTTCCTCGAGCGTCAACAGGCGGGGATAGCGGCGCAGCGTCTCCAGCAGGGCGGTTTCGTCCGGCTGCTTGAGCAGGAACAGATCGACCACGCCGATCGCCAGTCCCCGCGGCTGGATCTGGCGCGCGACGGCAAGGGCGGAGTGCGTCATGCAGCCGGTGGCCACGAGACAGAGGTCGCGGCCGCGGAGCAGTTCCTCGAAGCCGCGCTCCACGCGCAGCGCCGTTGGCGCCGGATACAGGGCGGGCAACGCTTTGCCGTCGAGCCGGATGTACTTGGGCCGAGGGGTGTTCAGGGCGTGGGGGACAAAGGCCGCGGCGCTGACCCAGTCGGCCGGCGAAAACACTTCCAGGTTGGGAAGCACCCGCAGAATGCATAGATCTTCCAGCGCCTGATGCGACGGTCCGGAGACGTCGTAGCTGTAGCCGGCCCCGACGCCGATCAGGTTGACGTTCAGCGGCCGCAATTGCGAGAGCAGGGCCAGATTGACGCGGATTTGCTCGTAGCAGCGCATCGAGAGAAAGGGGGCGATGGCATAAGCAAAGACGGTGAAACCTTCCAAGGCCAGTCCCGCGGCCACATTGATCAAGTTTTGTTCCGCGATGCCGACGTTGACGAAGCGGTCCGCATGGCGGCGTACGAGTTCGTCGAGCACGGGCGAACCGAAATCGGCGGAGAGAAAGAAAATGCCGCGCTCCCGCGCCATCGCTTGCATGACGGCTTCCAGGAGGGCATCCCGCATTCTACGGCTGGGTTCAGGCATGGCTGGAGGCAATGACGGCTTCGACTTCTTCGGGCGAGAGCGACAAGACGTGGCACAGCGGCGAGGCTTCGAGGCGCGGCACACCCCGGCCCTTGACCGTGCGGGCGATGAGCACGCGCGGCGCCGGGGCGGGCTCGGCGCGCAACGTCCGCAGCGCCTGTTGGACGGCGTACACGTCATGGCCGTCCACCTCGCGGGCGATCCAGCGAAACGCGGCGAACTTCCGCGCCAGAGGCTGCAGATCGATGATGTCGCGGCAGTCGCCCAGGATCGAACGGCCGTTCTGGTCAACGATGGCGGTCAAATTGGCGAGGCGGTGATGTCCTGCCAGCATGATCGCCTCCCACACGGCGCCCTCGTAGAGTTCGCCGTCGCCCAGGAGCACGACCACCGAGGCCTTCGAACGCTTGCGTTGCAACGCCATGGCGATGCCGCAGCCGACGCCCAGGCCGTGGCCCAGGGAACCATTCACGGTCTCGTAGCCGGGGATGATCGGGTCGGGGATGCCGCCGAGAAAGGACCCGTCCTGCCCCACGCGCGCCAGTTCGGCCGCGGGGAAGAACCCCAGATCGGCGAGGATGGGATAGAGCGAAATCGAGCCGTGCCCTTTGCTGGCGATGAAACGGTCGCGGCCTTCCCAGCGCGGCTCGCCGGGCCGAAAGCGCAACAGCCCGCCGTAGTAGAGCGCGACCAGGATTTCTACGCAAGACAGAGACGAAGCGACGCGCGTGTCGGGCGCGCGCGCGTGAATCCGCAGCGTCTGCTCCCAGACCTGCCGGGCTTTGGCCGCCAGATCCGCGGGCTGCCGAGCGCGCGGCCGGCGCCGCGGCGCGGACCTAGCGCCAGACGAATTTTTCGCGGACGACTTCATAGAGGTAGGCGCAACCCCACCGCACCACCTGCAACTTGCGGACGCCGCCGACGCGGGGCGGTTCATCCCCCGGGATTTCGGCGCAGCGCAGGCGGCGTTTGGCGGCCCGCACGGACAGCAGCGGTTCGATGCCCACCCGCGTGCAGAAGAGCCGTTCCTCGGTCCGGAAGCTTTCGTCTTTGTCGAGGTCGAGCAACCCGTACAGCTCTTTGCGCCAGGCGCGGTAAATCACCATGGCGTCGGTGTAGTGCGCGCCGTGCAGCCGGTTGATCAGCCACGTGAACATGGCGTTGCCGAAAGCGGTGATCCAGTCGTCGTCCTCGCTCTTGGCGCCGGGGGCGTAGCGCGACACGATGACCATGTCGTAACCTTCCCGCATTTTGGCGATCAGCGCCGGGATGAGTTCGGGGATGGAGTTGCCGTCGGGGCTGAAGGTGATGACCACGTCGCCGCGGACGCGGGGGAGGGCTTCGGTATACGCCTGCCGGATGCCGGGGCGTTGCTGCACGAACACGTCGTAACCGGCCGCCCGGGCGTATTCCAGCGTGCCGTCGGTGGAGCCGCCGTCGGCCACGAGAATCTGATCCACCCATTCCGGCCGCACGCGCGGCATGATGGCGCGCAGGCCTTCGACTTCATTCAGCGTCGGCATCAGCAGCGTGGTTTTCATCCGGGTCGGGGGGCGCTTCGGGCGGGCGCGTTACGGTCGGGTGGTGGCGGATTTGCCGGTCAGAACATCGCAGACGAAATGAACGTCAGCCGGGGTCAAGGCCTGGTTGTTGGGCAGGAAAAAGCCGCCGTCGAACAGCCGATCCGCCACCGGGCAGGAGAACCGGCCGTAGCGCTCGGTCCAGAACGGATGACGGCCCAGATTGCCGGCGGTGAAGATGCGGGTGTCGATCTTGTGCCGGTCCAACGCCCGCACCAGCCGGCGGCGCTGTTGCGGCGATTCGGCCACGGCGCAGAACGAGATGCTGCTGATGGTGTCGCCCGGAAGGGCCCGCTGGAAATCCACGCAGCCGGCCAGGCGCTGCTGATAGATGCGGTGGTTGCGCACGCGGCGGCGAATGGTTTCGTCCAGCCGGCGCAGTTGAATCTGGCCGAGCTTGGCCCCGATGTCCGTCGGCCGCAGGTTGTAGCCGGGAATCAAGAACAGAAACGGCCCGTGAAAGGGATCGAATCCGTAGCGGCGCATCGTGCGGCGCGCTTCGGTCTTGGGCAAATCCTTCAACCAGCCGTGGCTGCGCAACATCAGCAGGTGCTGGTAGAGCCGGCGGTCGTCAGTGGAGACGACGCCGCCTTCCACCGTGGCCATGTGGTGGCCGTAGTAGAACGAAAAGGAGGCCAGACTGCCGAAGGTGCCGACTTTGCGTCCCCGGTGCAGCGCGCCATGGCTCGCGCAGCAATCCTCCAGGATTTCGAACCCGTATCTGCGTTGCAGCGCCAGCACGCGCGTCATGTCGTTGGGCACGCCCAGCACATGCACCAGCATGACGGCGTCGGGCCGTTCCCGCTTCAGGATCGTTTCCAGTTGGTCCAGGTTGAGACCGAAGGTGGCGGCATCGCTGCCGCACATGAGCGGTTGCCATCCCAGTTGGATGGCCGGCGTGATCGTCGTCACCCAGCCGGTGGCGGGCACCACCACCTTCTTGCGCCGCGCCCGGCCCGCCGTTTCCAGCGCCGCGTACATCAGCAGATTGGCCGACGACCCCGAGTTGCACATCACGCTGTACTTGACGCCCAGCCAGCGCGACCACAGTTCCTCGAACCGCCGGGTTTCGGCGTC
>Ga0101944_10004386_pt1 | contig 17628 bp, 31 predicted proteins | sample DewCreD2012metaG_FD_75245 | JGI IMG/M metagenome (GOLD analysis project Ga0101944, IMG submission 75245) | Hot spring sediment bacterial and archeal communities from British Columbia, Canada, to study Microbial Dark Matter (Phase II) - Dewar... ... | reverse complement strand
CCAGAGAACGGAGGGCCAGCCAGGCTTCCTCGTTGTACTCGGTCTTGATTCGTTCGCGCCCTTCCAGACGGATGTCGCCGGGCTGGGGCCCCCGCTGCTGGAGACAGCGGCCGAGGAGCAGCGTGGCGGTGGAGTCCTCGCTGGCCTGGAGGCTGCGGCGCAGCGCCCCGGCGGCTTCTTCGTACCGGCCGGAGCGCCACAGCGCATAGCCCAGATTGAACTGGATGTCCGCGTCCGCAGGGTTGGCGTCGGCGGCTGCCTGCAGGACGGATGCCGCAGAGGGATCGTTCAGGCGGAGCAGCACGGCGCCGAGGTTGTTGAGCACCTCGGGCAGCGGAGCCAGGCCGGCGAGCGTGCGCAGGGCGGCCGCGGCCGCGGCGAATTCGCCCGTCCGGTAGCGGGCGATGGCGAGGTAAAACAGGGCCGGGCGGTAGTGAAGGCTCGAAGAAGAGACTTTTTCAAACCAGGATGCCGCCGCCGAATCATCCCTGAATACGAAAAAATTCAACCGACCCAATTGGTACGAAACAGGGGACCATTCCGGGGCGATTCTGGCGGCGGCGGCAAAATATTTATGCTGAATTTGAGGCGTGGCTGCGCGTATTCCCCGGGCGTAATTTTCGAGAGCGTCCAGCCGGATTTCGGGGTGCTGGCGGCGGAAATCATCCTCCGTTACCATCGCCTCGGGCCTCAGCGTCCGGAGCACCTGCCAGGCGAGCGACGTCTGGGCCGCCGACAGCGCCTCCAGGGGTTTCTCGATCAGGAAGGCGCCCTTGCGGACGAGGCGGCGCGCGTCGAGCAGGTGGGCGTCGATACGGAGCATGGCGCCGGAATCCGGTCTGGCCCCGCGGGGCCGGATGTCGAAGGAACCGTGAAGCACGAACGCCGCATCCGCTTCTGCGGCGGCCTCGATGGCCGTGGCGCGCGCCATGTGAGCGTACCGGCGCAGGCCCATCTCTTCCATCGCCTGATCGCGCAGTCCGGGGGGGACGACGGCGACGCCTTCAGAGGAGAGGACTTCCACGAGGGTCTCGCTGACCGAGTCGCCGATCCAGTCCAGGCGGTTGTTGCCGGTGAGATTCGACAGCGGCAGAACCAGCAGCGCATCGGAAGCGGCCGCCGGGAGAGACAGGCCCATGGCGGAGGCTAGCGCCAGTACGGACAGCATCGGGAACCGGAGCATCATCAGACCGGAAAAGAGACGAAAAGGGCGGGATGCCCGCTGCCGAGCAGCCCGCCCGGGAAACACGGAAGAAAGGAAGGGCCGTTAATTGCCGGACTCTTCCTCTTCGCGCCCTTCGCGCATGGCTTTGAGGCGCTCTTCACGGCGCCGGGCTCTCTCTTCGGCGCGCTTGATGAGCTGCGCGCCGGTGAGCTGGAGGATGGCCAGCTCGGCGCCGTCGCCCTTGCGCCAGCCGACGCGGATGATCTGGGAGTAACCGCCCGGACGCTGGGCGAAGCGCGGAGCGATTTTGTCGAACAGCTTCTTGACGGAAGACGGCGTCAGCAGGAAGCGCGCCGCCTGGCGGCGCGCATGGAGAGTGTCCTGCTTGCCGAGGGTGATCATTTTGTCGAGGAGCGGCTTGGCGGCCTTCGCCTTGGGGACGGTCGTGATGATGCGCTCGCCTTCGCTCTCGATGACGCTGGTGACGAGATTCCGCAGCAATGCGCGGCGCGCGCTCATGTCGCGCTTCAGTTTGAAACCTGCTCGTTTGTGCCTCATATCGTTCGTTACCCTTGGAAGCGCCCCGCGCCGGCGGGGCCTGTGGTGGTTATTCGCTCAACTCCTGGGGTTCTGCGCCGCCGGGAATGACGGGGTTGCCGGAGGGATCGAGCAGACGGCCCTGGCTGTCGATGCGCATGCCGAAGGAGAGCCCGAGCCCTGCCAGAATTTCCTTGATCTCGTTCAGCGACTTGCGGCCGAAGTTCTTGGTGCGGAGCATTTCGGCCTCGGTCTTCTGAATCAGGTCCTGGATCGTCTGAATGTTGGCGTTCTTCAGGCAGTTGTAGGAGCGGACGCTGAGTTCGAGTTCTTCGACCGAGCGGTTGAGAATGTCGTAGATGGCGCCGACGGGCCTCTCGACGGCCTCTTCGACAGCTTCCGGAGTCTCCTCGAAGTTGATGAAGATGGCCATGTGGTCCTTGAGGAGCTTCGCAGCCATGCCGATGGCGTCCTGCGGGCTGACGGCGCCGTTGGTCCAGACTTCGAGGATGAGCTTGTCGAAATCGGTCATCTGGCCGAGGCGGGCGGCCTCGACGCTGTAGCGGACCTTGCGCACGGGGGAGTGGACGCTGTCGATGGGGATGTAGCGCAGCGGCAGGTCTTCATCGAAATTGCGGTCGCGGGAGACGTAGCCCCGGCCCTTCTTCAGGCGCATTTCGATCTGCAGCGAGCCGCCGGCCGAGACGGTGGCGATGTGAATATTGCGGTCGAGAACCTCGACATCCGGCCCGGTTTCGATCATGGCTGAAGTGACTTCGCCGGGCTGGTCCGTGCGGAGGGTGAGGGTCTTGACGCCGTCGTCCATCATCTTGAACGGAATCTGCTTCAGGTTCAGGATGATGTCGGTGGCGTCCTCGACCACGCCAGGGATCGGGCTGAACTCGTGCTCGACGCCCTCGATGCGCACGGCGGTGATCGCCGCGCCCTCGATCGAGCTGAGCAGGATGCGCCGCAGCGCATTGCCGATGGTGGTCCCGAAACCGCGCTCGTAGGGCTGGGCGGTGAACATTCCGTACCGATCGGTCAGCGTCTCGGTGTTGGCGACCAGCCGCTTGGGTTTCTGGAATCCTTTGAACATCTGTGCGCTCCTCTTACTTCGAGTACAGTTCGACGATCATCTGCTCTTCGAGCTTGATCTGGACCAGATCCTCGCGCGCCGGCTGGGTGAGAATCCTGGCCTTGAAATTGTCGCGGTCGACTTCGATCCAGTTCGGAGAGGGCAGATGAGCGGTGGCCTCGAGCGAGCCGAGGATGGCCGGGCTCTTGCGGCTCTTCTCACGGACCTCGATAACATCGCCTGGCCGGAGCAGGTAGGAGGGGATGTTGACCTTCCTGCCGTTGACGGCGATATGGCCGTGGCGGACGAGCTGGCGCGCCATGGCGCGCGAGGCGCCGAAGCCCGCGCGGTAAACGGCGTTGTCGAGGCGCCGCTCGAGCAGATTGAGCAGCGTGTCGCCGGTGACGCCCTTCATGCGCGTGGCTTTTTCGAACAGGTTGCGGAACTGGACTTCGTTCAGCCCGTAATAGCGCTTCGCCTTCTGTTTTTCGCGGAGCTGCAGGCCGTAGCCGATGATCTTGGGACGGCGTGCCTTGCCATGCTGCCCAGGGGGGAAATTGCGTTTCTCAATGGCGCACTTTTCCGTGTGGCACCGGGCGCCTTTGAGGAAAAGCTTCATGCCTTCGCGTCTGCACAGGCGGCAGACTGGACCAGTGTAACGAGCCAATGGACCTCCTTCGTTCCTGTTGAACCGAGGTGCAGTTTACGGCAGCCTGAGGGGCTGCTTTCTTCCTGCTTTCCCTGCGTTGCAGCCGGCCGCGGATCAGCCGGCGGAAACCTGACCTACGGACGCGCTTCGCAAAGCCGCCCGGAAAAAAACCCTTGCCAGACGGGGCGTCAGACGCGCCGCCGCTTCGGCGGACGGCAGCCGTTGTGCGGGATGGGGGTGACGTCCCGGATGGCCTTGACTTCAATGCCGGCGGTAGCCAGCGCGCGGATGGCCGATTCGCGCCCCGAACCTGGCCCGGCGACGCGGACTTCCACCTGGCGCATGCCGGCTTCCTTGGCGCGGTTGGCCGCCGTGATGGAGGCCTGCTGGGCGGCGAACGGCGTGCCCTTGCGCGAGCCGCGGAAGCCGAGCGAGCCGGCGCTGGACCAGGCGACGGTGTTGCCGGCCGGATCGGTAAAGGTGACGATCGTGTTGTTGAACGTGGCCTGGATGTGGCAGATGCCCACCGGCACGTTCTTCTTTTCTTTCTTCTTGAACGACTTCTTCTTGCCCGCCTTGGGTTGCTGCTTGGCCATGGGTGTGGACTATGCTCCCTCGTGCGACTTACTTGCCAGCCTTCTTCTTGTTGGCGACGGTGCCGCGGCGCGGCCCCTTGCGGGTGCGCGCATTGGTGTGGGTGCGCTGGCCGCGGACCGGCAGGCCGCGGCGGTGGCGCAGCCCGCGGTAGGCGCCCATTTCGATGAGCCGCTTGATGCTCATCGACACTTCCTTGCGCAGATCGCCCTCGACGGCGCCTTCCTCTTCAATGATCTGGCGGAGCCGCGAAACCTCTTCCTCGGTCAGATCCGCGATCTTCTTGTTGAAGTCGATGCCTGCCCGGTAGAGAATCGACTGCGCGCGGGCGCGCCCGATTCCGTAGATGTAGGTCAAACCGATCTCGGCCCTTTTCCGGGCCGGAAGATCCACGCCTGCAATGCGAGCCATACGTCCTGCCTCCTGCTAACCCTGCCTCTGCTTGTGCTTGGGGTTCTTGCAGATCACGCGCACCACGCCATGGCGGTGGATGACCTTGCACTTGTCACAGATTTTTTTCACCGATGCCCGGACTTTCATGACAATCCTCGATAAGCCAACCTGTCTCGGCCGCGCCGCTCAGCGGCGGGGCAACACCTTCACCACTCGGCCCCGGCCGGGATCGGAAGCGGTCAATTCCACTTCCACGCGATCCCTCAACCTCAGCCTTTCAAATCCTCGTTTCACCGCGGGGGCCAGGTGGGCCACCACGACGCGGCGGTCATCCAGCTCCACTTTGTACGTCAGAGCCGGCAGGATTTCAACAACCTCTCCGGCGGCGGTTCCTGCAGGCCGCGCGCCGCTGCGATCCCCGATCACGGCCTCGTCAGCACCCATGGGCCGTTGGACGTCACCGCAACCGTATGTTCGAAATGGGCGGCGAAGCTGCCGTCGCAGGTGACAGCCGTCCAGCGGTCCGGCAGGACTTTCGTCTCCGGCCGCCCGGCGTTCACCATCGGCTCGATCGCTAGAACCATTCCCTCCTTCAGGCGCGGATTCTCGTTGCGCCGGTCCACATAATTGGGCACCTGCGGCTCTTCATGGAGCGAGGCCCCGATGCCGTGGCCGACAAACTCGCGCACCACGGAAAACCCGTTCTGCGTGACATGCCTTTCGATGGCGCCGCAGACATCGAACAGGCGGTTGCCCGACTTCATCTGCCGGATCGCCAGCTCCAGGCTCTCTTCGGTGACGTCGAGCAGGCGCTGCACTTCGGCGCTGATCCTGCCCACGGGAACCGTGATAGCCGAGTCACCGTAATAGCCGTCGATAGAGACGCCGGTGTCGATGGAAACGATGTCGCCTTCCTTCAACACGCGCTTCGCCGACGGCATGCCGTGAACCACTTCCTCGTTGACCGACGTGCACAGCACGAACGGATACCGCCCGCCGGCCGCCGGCACGTAATACCCCTTGAACGCCGGCTTCGCTCCGGCGTCCCTGATCATCCGCTCCGCTTCGTTTTCCAGATCGAGCGTCGTCACGCCCGGCTCGACCATCTGTTTCAGCCGCTGGAGGATCTCGTAGACGAGCAGACCCGCCTTGCGCATCTTCTCCAGTTCGGCCGGGCTCTTGCGGATGATCATTGGAGTTTCAGCAAACTCCGGATTCTGTCAAAGATCTCTTCGGGACTGCCCGTGCTGCCGTCGACTTCCAGCAGCTCCGAGCGGCGCTCCCGGTAATGATCGAGCAGGGGGCGGGTCTGACGCTCGTAAGCTTCCAGGCGTTCGCGGATCACCGATTCCCTGTCGTCGTCGCGGATCACAAGGCGCGCCCCGTCCAGGTCGCATACCTCAGGCTGGCGGGGAGGGTTCGATGTCAAGCTGTACAGAGTCCCGCACACCGGGCAGACTCTTCGGCCCGCAATCCGCGCGATAACTTTAGTGTAATCCACTTTCAAGTGAATCACCAAATGCCGATACCCGCGCTCGGCCAGCAGCGTGTCCAGAACGGCGGCCTGCGGCAGGGTTCTGGGATATCCGTCGAGGATGAATCCCCGCAGGCAGTCCGGCTGGGCGATGCGGTCGGCCACAAGCTGATTGACCGCCTCGTCGGGAACGAGGCGCCCCGCCTGCATCAGATCCTTCACCCTCAACCCGAGCTCGTCGCCGGAGGCGATGCGTTCGCGCAGCATGTCGCCGGTGGAGATGTGCGGGAATCCCGTGGCCGCCTTCAGCAACCTGGCCTGCGTGCCTTTGCCCGAACCGGGCGGACCGAACAGGATCACCGCCGTGGGCCTGAGCTGGGAGAGATCTTCGGAATCCAAATCTTGTATCGCTTCTGCCATCTGGGCCACCGGCGGCTCACTCCGCCAGGGCGGCGCGACCGCGGTCCTCGAACCGGGAGGACCAGCCTCCTGCATTCACAAACTCAGAACGAACTCCGCCGGCCGCGGATCCTGCCCGCGCGCGGCGTGAAACCATCGTAGTGGCGCATGATCAGCTGCGCCTCCACCTGATTCACCGTATCCATGGCGACGCCCACCACAATGAGGAGCGACGTGCCGCCGAAATAGAAAGTCACGCCCAGGCCGTCGAGCAGCCAGCGGGGGAAATGGGCGTCGATCCAGTTGCCGAGAGCAGCCGGAGGCAGATGCTGCAGCTTCAGGCCGCCGATCATGATCTCCGGGATCAGGGCCAGCATCGCCAGATACAGGCCGCCGACCACGGTGATCCGCGTCAGAATCCTGTTGATGTACTCGGCCGTGTTGCGGCCCGGCCGGATGCCCGGAATGAACCCGCCGTACTTGCGCATGTTGTCGGCGGCTTCATTCGGGTTGAAGATGATGCTGACGTAGAAGAACGAGAAGAAGATGATCAGCGCGACGAAGAGCACGACATACAGCGGCTCCCCACTGCGGATGGAGCTGAAGAAACCGGACAGCCATTTGTTGTTGGCGATGAACGGAATGCCCTGCAGCGTGAGCGGGAATGCAAGCAGCGAGGAGGCGAAGATGATCGGGATGACGCCGCCTGCATTCACTTTCAGGGGCATGTGCGTGGACTGCCCGCCCATCATGCGCCGCCCCACCACGCGCTTGGCGTACTGCACCGGGATGCGCCGCTCGCCGCGCTCGACGAGCACGATGAAGGCGACCACGAACACCATGATGGCGAGGATGATGATCAGCTGGAGCGGGTTCCAGACGTTGGTGACGAACGTGTTCTGGTAGACGTTGGCGATCGCCGCGGGCAGTCCGGCGACGATGCCGGCGAAGATGATCAGCGACATGCCGTTGCCGATGCCGCGCTCGGTGATCTGCTCGCCCAGCCACATGATGAAGGCGGTGCCCGTGGTGAGCGTCAGCATCGTCATGGCGATGAATCCGAAGCCCGGGTTGAGCACGAAGTCGCCCTGGCGCTGAAGCGCCGTGGCGATGAACAGGGACTGCATCATCGACAGGCCGACGGTGAGGTAGCGCGTCCACTGCGTGATCTTGCGGCGCCCGAGCTCGCCTTCCTTCTGCAGCTTGGCCAGGGTGGGGACCACGACAGTCAGAAGCTGGAGCACGATCGACGCCGTGATGTAGGGCATGATGCCGAGTGCGAAGATCGTCAGGCGCCGGAACTGGCCGCCCGAGAAGAGATCCAGGAATCCGAACAGCGTTCCCTGGTTGCGGCGGAAGAACTCCTCGAACCGGATGGCGTCCACGCCGGGGATGGGGATGGCGGCGCCAAGACGGTAGACGGCCAGAAGGCCCAGGGTGAACAGAACCCTCTGGCGCAGGTCCGGAATCCGGAACACATTGGCCAAAGCTTCAAAGAATTTCTGCATGGCTCAATCGTTTCTCCTCCGCACGCGGCACAGGCCGGGCGGGAGCGCTACTTCTTCTTTTCTTCCTTGGGCCTGGGGCCGCGCGGTTTGATGCCCAGCGCGGCGGCCGTGCCGCCGGCGGCCTGGATCTTCTGCAGAGCCGTCTCCGAGAATAGGTGGGCCGTCACGGAGATCCGGCGCGTCAGCTCGCCGTTGCCGAGCACCTTCAGCCCGTCGCCCAGCTTCTTGACGACGCCGGCGGCCATGAGCGATTCGGGCGTGAAGGTGTCGCCCTCGAGCTTGTCGAGCTGTCCGACGTTGATGACCGCGAAGTGCTTCCTGAACGGCTCGTTCGAGAAGCCGCGCTTGGGCAGGCGGCGGTGCAGGGGCATCTGGCCGCCCTCGAAGCCGCGCATATGGCCGTAGCCGCTGATCGACTTCTGGCCCTTGGCGCCGCGGCCGGAGTACTTGCCCCGGCCGGAGCCCATGCCGCGGCCGACCCGGCGCTGCTGCTTGACTTGACCCTTGGGAGGCTTCAGGCTGCTGAGATCCATTACTACTTCCTTTCCGCCGCGTCGCCGCCGACGATCTCCAGCAGATGGGGCGCCTTGGCCACCATCCCGCGGAAGCCGGGCGTATCGGGCTTCTCGACGATCTGGTTCAGCTTGCGCAGTCCGAGCGCGCGGACGATTTTCTTATGGTCGGGGTGGGCGCCGATGGGGCTGCCCTTGAGCCGGATTTTCACGGTCGCCTCTGCCATGCTACAGATTCTCCGGTTGGATGCCGCGCAGGGCGGCCACCTCCGCCTTGCTGCGGAGCTGGTCGAGCGCGTTGATGGTCGCCTTCACGACGTTGTGGGGGTTGGTCGTGCCGAGCGACTTGGTGAGCACGTTGCGGATGCCGGCGGCTTCGATCACGGCGCGCACGGGACCGCCGGCGATGACGCCGGTGCCGTCGGGGGCCGGTTTCAGCAACACGGCGCCGGAGCCGAACCGGCCAAGGGCGAGGTGCGGGATCGAGTTGCCGAGCGTGTTCACCTGCCGCAGGTTCTTCTTGGCGGCTTCGATGGCCTTCTTGATGGCGGCAGGCACTTCGCGCGCCTTGCCTTTGCCATAGCCGACGACTTTCTGGTCGGCGTCGCCGACCACGACGAGCGCCGAAAAGCTGAGGTTCTTGCCGCCCTTGACCACCTTGGTGACGCGGTTGATGCTGACAACCTGCTCTTTCAGGTTGAGCGTTTTCGGGTCGATGCGTTTGGCGCGATTCGCTGTCATGTCAGAACTCCAGGCCCGCTTCGCGGGCGGCGTCGGCCAGGGCCTTGATGCGGCCGTGATAGAGATAGCCGCCGCGGTCGAAGACGACGCGCGTAATGCCTTTCTCGCGGGCTCGCTCGGCCACCAGGCGGCCGACCTCGCGGGCGCCGGCGATGTTGCCGCCGCCCGCGGGCGCGCCCTTCTCGTTGCTCGAAGCCGAGACGAGGGTGCGGCCGGCGCGGTCGTCGATAATCTGCGCGTAGATGTGCTTGAGGCTCCGGAACACGGCCAGCCGGGGCCGCTCCGGCGTGCCCTTCACCTTCCGCCGGATGCGCACATGGATCCGCCGGCGGCGTGCGTCTTTGTCGATGGAACGCTTCATCTCTTCACCTCAACTCCGCCCTTACTTGCCGCCTGCGCCAGTCTTGCCGACCTTCTTGCGCAGGACTTCGCCGGTGTAGCGGATGCCCTTCTGCTTGTACGGCTCCGGCGGACGCAGGCTGCGGATGTTGGCCGCCACCTGCCCCAGCAACTGCTTGTCAATGCCGCTGAGAACGATGTGGGTGTTCTTGTCCACCTTGCATTCCACGCCCGGCGGCATCATGAACTCGATGGGGTGCGAGTAGCCGAGGCTGAACATCAGGACGTTGCCGCGGGCTTCGGCGCGGTAGCCGATGCCGACGATGTCCAGCTCGCGCGTGAAGCCCTGGCTGACGCCCGTGACGGCGTTGGCCGCCAGCGCGCGGGTGAGGCCGTGCAGCGCGGCGTACTCGTCGCCATCGCGCTTCACTTCGAGCATGCCGTCGTTCTTCTCGATGCGGATTCCCTTCGGCACGGGCACGGCGAGCTTGCCCTTCGGCCCTTCGACAATCAGCTGCTCGCCGATCTGAACCTTGACGCCCGCAGGCAGCGGGATCGGCTTTTTCCCAACTCGTGACATTGTTGACTCCAGTCCGCTTTCCAGGAAACCTGTGGATTTCCAGACCTGAATTCAGCCGCGCCTCAGTAGACGCGGCACAACAGCTCGCCGCCGACGTTCTGGCGGTTCGCTTCCCTGCCCGTCATGACGCCCTTGGGCGTGGTGAGGATGCTGATGCCCAGGCCGCCCAGGACTTTGGGGATCTCCCGGCTGCCGACGTAGACCCGGCACCCGGGGCGCGACACGCGCTCGAGGCTCGAAATCACCGGGGCGCCGTTGTCCTGATACTTCAGGTACACGCGAATGGCCTTGTGGCTGCCTTCGTCGACGATCTTGTAGTTGAGGATGTAGCCCTCGTCCTTCAGGATGCGGGCGATCTCCAGCTTCAGTTTGGAGGACGGCACATCCACCTTGGGAAACTTGGCCTTCAGCCCGTTGCGGATCCGCGTGAGCATGTCGGCGATGGGATCGGAAACCATATCAGACGTTCTTCCTCGCGACTCGTGTCTGTTGCCCTCGGTTTGGCGTGCTCAGACGCGGCTGCGGGCCGCGCTGCTGCGCCAGAAACGCACTGCCTACCAGCTGGCTTTGGTGACGCCGGGAATCTCGCCGGCGAGCGCAAGCTGGCGGAAGCAGATGCGGCAGAGTTGGAACTTGCGCAGGAACCCGCGCGGCCGGCCGCACCGCTTGCACCGGTTGCGGTGCCTCACGGCGATCTTCGGCGTCTTCTTGCCCTGGCTGCGGTCCTGCCGGATCTTCTCTTCCAGCTTCAGGTCCCGGGCGATCTTTGCTGTTGTTGCCATGTCAGGTCGTTGCCTCCCGCTCTGTCTTCATCCGCTCAGTTCTGGCGGAACGGCATGCCGAGCTGCTTCAGCAGGGCCAGCGCCTCGGCGTCGGTCTTGGCCGTCGTCGTGATGCAGATGTTCATGCCCTTCACTTTTTCCACTTTTTCGTAGGAAATTTCGGGGAAGATGAACTGGTCCTTCAGGCCGAGCGTGTAATTGCCGCGGCCGTCGAAGCTGCGCGTGCTGACCCCGCGGAAGTCGCGCACGCGGGGCAGCGAAATGTTCATCAGCCGGTCGAGGAACTCGTACATGCGGTCGCCGCGCAGCGTCACCATGCAGCCGATCGACATGCCTTCGCGGAGCTTGAAGGCGGCCACCGACTTGCGGGCTTTGGTGACGACGGGCTTCTGGCCGGTGATCTGCGCCAGCTCCTGCACGGCGCCGTCCATCAGCTTGGGGTTCTGCGTGGCCTCGCCCAGGCCGATGTTGACGGTGATCTTTTCGAGCTTCGGAACGGACATCACGTTCTTGTAGCCGAACTCCTTCATCAGGGCCGGAATGACTTTCTTCTGGTAATGCTCCCTGAGTCTCGCCTTCATTGCTGCTTCCTCTCGTGCTCTCGGCCGCGGCTCACTTCTTGTCCAGGATCTCGCCGGTCTTCACGGCCACGCGGACGCGGCGCGGCTTGCCGCCCACGGTTTCCGTGCGCGTGCCGATGCGGGACGTCTTGCCGTCGCTGGTGACGATCATCACGTTCGAGACGTGGATGGGGCTTTCACGCTCGGCGATGCCGCCCTTGATGCCGCGGGCCGGGTTGGGGCGGACGTGCTTCTTCACCATCATCACGCCCTCCACCAGAATGCGGCCGGTTTCGCGGTTCACTTCCAGCACGCGGCCGACCTTGCCCTTGTCCCGGCCGGCGATGACCTTCACGATGTCGTTCTTGCGGATGCGGATCCGCAGGGGTTTCTTCGGCTGATTGTGCCTGTCGGCAAGACGGCCGGCCATGTCAGATCACCTCCGGAGCGAGCGAAACGATTTTCATGAAGCGCTTGTCGCGCAATTCGCGCGCCACGGGGCCGAAAACGCGCGTTCCGATGGGCTCGCCGAGGTCGTTGACCAGAACGGCCGCGTTCGAGTCGAAGCGGATGTAGGTGCCGTCCTTGCGGCGCGTCTCCTTGCGCATGCGCACGATGACGCACTTGACCACTTTGCCCTTCTTGATGTTGGAGTCGGGCGCGGCTTCCTTCACGCTGGCCGTGACGATGTCGCCCAGGCCCGCCTGCAGGCCCTTGTCGCCGCCGCGGGGCAGGATGCACATCAGCTTCCGGGCGCCGCTGTTGTCGGCGACCTCGAGCATGGTTCTCATTCCGATCATGGCAGTGTCCTCGTCGTTGCTAGCGAATCCCTGTCCGGCCTATTGCTCGTCGGCGAGCTGCACGCTGGTGTCGGCGGCGCGGCGCACCACCTCGGCCAGCGTCCACCGCTTCAGCCGGCTCAACGGGCGGCTCTCCACAATGCGCACCACGTCGCCGAGGCGCGCCGTGCCGGCCTCGTCGTGGGCGTAAAACTTCTTGCGCCGGGTCACGATCCTCTTGTAGAGCGGATGGGGCACGCGGCGGGTGACCTCGACGACGATCGTCTTGGCCATCTTCGTCGAGACCACTTCGCCCACCTTCTCGGTCCTGCGCTTCACGGGTGTTTCTGACATCTGATTACTTCGCCTCCGCTGCCTTCAGTTCCCGCTCGCGCCGCACCGTGAGGATGCGCGCCTTGTCTTTCCGCAGTTCCCGGTACTTCTTCAGACCGTCCATCTGGCCCAGCGACATCTGCAGGCGCAGATGGAACATCTGCTCGTCGATTTCATGGAGCTTCACGTCGAGCTCCTTCGTGTCCAACTCTCGAATCTTGTCGGCCTTCATGGTTTCATCCCGATCTGGCGCCGGCTCAGGCGTCGGTCTCCTGCCGGACGACGAACTTGGTGCGCACGGGCAGCTTCATGGCCGCCAGCCGCATCGCTTCGGCGGCCGTCTCCTGCGGCACGCCTTCCATTTCGAACAGAATCTTGCCGGGGCGCACCACTGCCACCCACTCTTCCGGCGCGCCCTTGCCCTTGCCCATACGGGTTTCCGCAGGCTTCTTGGTGATGGGCTTGTCGGGGAAGAGCCGGATCCAGATCTTGCCGCCGCGCTTGACGAAGCGGGTCATCGCGATACGCGCGGCCTCGATCTGGCGGCCGGTGATCCAGGCCGGCCCGAGGGCCTTGAGCCCGAACTCGCCGAAGGCGATGGTGGAGCCGCGCCAGGCCTTGCCCTTGCGGCGCCCGCGCTGCTGCTTGCGGTACTTGACTTTCTTCGGCATCAACATGGGTCGATCTCTCCCTGGTCAATTCGCTCCGGCGCGGTTCACTCCCCGGCCGCCGGCTCATCCGCCGGGGGCGGCGGAGGGGGCGGCTCGATGGCGGCTGCGGGCGGAGGCGCGGCGGCCTGCGGCTGGCGCTCGGGGCGCGGCTCGCGCCGTTCGCGCCGCTCAGGGCGCGGATTGCGCCGCGGCTCGTCGCTGCGGCTGCGCCGCGTGAAGCCGTCGGTGGGCACTTCGCCCTTGTACACCCAAACCTTGATTCCGATGACGCCGTAGGTGGTGTAGGCCTCGGCGAAACCGTAGTCGATGTCGGCGCGCAGCGTGTGCAGGGGCAGCTGGCCCTGCAGGTACCACTCGCTGCGGGCGATTTCGGCGCCGTTCAGGCGGCCGGAAACGCGAACCTTGATCCCCTTGCAGCCGAAGCGCTGGGCGCTTTCCACGGCCTTGCGCATGGCGCGGCGGAAGGCGATGCGCTTCTCCAGCTGCAGCGCGATGGACTCGGCCACCAGCTGGGCGTCCATCTCCGGCTTGTGGACTTCCTGGATGTCGATGAAGACTTCCCGCTTCGTCTTCTGCGCCAGCTCCTGCTTCAGCTTCTCGATTTCGGCGCCCTTGCGGCCGATGATGATGCCGGGCCGCGACGTGTGGATGGTGATGCGGAGCTTGCTGCCGCCGGGCCGCTCGACTTCGACGGCGCTGACGCCGGCCGCCTTCAGCCGCTCCCGCAGCATCTCCTTCAGCTCGAGGTCTTCGTGCAGAAGCCGCGCATAGTCCTGCGTGGCGAACCAGCGGGAGCGCCAGTTCTTGGTGATCCCGAGCCGGAATCCGTAAGGATGGACTTTCTGACCCATGCTATTCCTTCTCCGCCTGCTGCCCGCCGCGGGGGCCGACCTTGACGACGATATGCGCGAGCCGCCGCTGATAGCGGTAGGCGCGCCCCATCGGAGCGGGCCGGATCCGCTTCATCCGCGGCCCTTCGTTGACGTACGCTTCCACCACGAACAGATCGTCGACGTCGACCTCGCTGTCGCGGTTTTCGGCGTTGGCGATGGCCGAACGCAGCACCTTCTCCACCATCGGCGCCACGCGCTTGTTCGTGGTGCGGAGGATCGTGATGGCTTCGCCGGCCTTCCTGCCGCGGATGAGGTCGACGACGAGCCGCGCCTTCTGCGGCGACGTCCTCACCATTCTGGCTTCCGCTTTCGCGATCATCTTCCTGTTCCTTTCACTCTCCCGTGCCAGCCTCAGCTCTTGCCGGACTTGTCACCCTTGTTGGCGTGCCCCTTGAACGTGCGGGTGGGAGAAAACTCGCCCAGCTTGTGGCCCACCATGTTTTCGGTGATGTAGACGGGGATGAACTTCTTGCCATTGTGCACGGCCAGCGTGTGCCCGACGAATTCCGGCAGGATCGTCGAGCGGCGCGACCAGGTGCGGATCACCTTCTTCTCGTTCTTCGCGTTCAGCTGCGCGATTTTCTCGAGCAGATGGCCGTCGGTGAACGGCCCTTTTTTCAGTGAACGGCTCATCGTGCCTCTGCCTCTTTCCCGTTACTTGCCCTTCGACCGCGGCGTCACGATGAAGCGGTCGGTCCGTTTGTTGTTCCGCGTCTTGTAGCCGCGCGTCGGCTGGCCCCACGGCGTCACCGGGTGGCGTCCGCCCGAGGTGCGGCCCTCGCCGCCGCCGTGCGGGTGGTCGATGGGGTTCATCGACACGCCGCGGTTGTGCGGCCGCCGGCCGAGCCAGCGCGTGCGGCCCGCCTTGCCCAGAGATTCGTTCTCGTGATCCAGGTTGCCCACCTGGCCCACGGTCGCGTAACAGTTGGACGGCACGCGGCGCACTTCGCCGCTGGGCAGCTTCACCAGCGCCGTGCCGCCTTCCTTGGAAACCAGCTGAGCCGCCGCGCCGGCCGAGCGCACCATCTGGCCGCCCTTGCCGGGGCGCAGCTCGATGTTATGGATCGTCGTGCCCGCCGGAATGTTCTCGAGCGGCAGCGCGTTGCCGGGACGGATATCGGCCTCGGGACCGCTGACTACGGTCTGCCCCACTTCCAGCCCCACAGGCGCCAGGATGTAGCGCTTCTCGCCGTCCGCGTAGTGCAGCAGGGCGATGCGGGCCGAGCGGTTGGGGTCGTACTCGATGGCGGCGACGCGCGCCGGCACGCCGGTCTTGTCCCGGCGGAAATCGATGATGCGGTACAGCTTCTTGTGGCCGCCCCCGCGGAACCGGATGGTGATCTGGCCCTTGTTGTTGCGGCCGCCCGACTTGGACTTGCCCTCGACAAGGCTCTTCTCGGGGCGGTCCTTCGTGATTTCATCGCGCGTGACGACGGTCATGAACCGCCGCGACGGCGTCACCGGCTTGAACGACTTGATCGGCATCCAGGGCCTCCCTTACAGCTCCGCGAACTCGGGCATCTTCTCGCCCGGCTTCAGGCGGACATACGCTTTCTTCCAGTCCGAGGTGTAGCCCGCGTAGCGGCCGCGCCGCCGCAGCTTGCCTTCGAACGTGGCCGTGCGGACATCCTGCACCTTCACCTTGAACAGCTTCTCGACGGCGTTGCGGATGTCGGTCTTGGTGGCGTCCAGCTTCACCTGGAAGCAGAGCGTCCGCTCGGCGTCTTTCTTGCCCACGGCCTTTTCCGTGATGATCGGGCGGAGGATCACATCATAGAGGTTCATTGCGCCAACGCCTCCGACAGCTTCTTCGCGGCTGCCTCGCTGAGCAGAACAGTCTTGTGAGCCAGCAGGTCGTAAGTGGTGACGTCCCGCGTGGCCACCAGCTTGACCCCGGGCAGGTTGCGGCTGCCCAGCTCAAGGTTGCGGTTGGCTTCCGCCGCGTTGACCAGCAGCACGCTGCGCTGGGCTTCCAGCTTGCGGAGGACCTCGGCCATCGTCCGCGTCTTGTGGTCGGCCAGCGTCCAGCCGCTGACGACTTTCAGCTCGCCATCGCGAAGCTTGGCCGTCAGGGCGGAGCGCAGGGCGCCGAGCACCATCTTGCGGTTCAGCCGGTAAGAATAATCCCGGGACACGGGTCCGTGGATCGTGCCGCCGTGCCGCCACAGCGGCGAGCGGATCGAGCCCATGCGCGCCCGTCCGGTGCCCTTCTGCCGCCACAGCTTCTTGCCGGAGCCGGCCACTTCGCCGCGCACTTTCGTCTTGGCCGTGCCGCTGCGCTGGCAGGCCAGGTAGTGGCGGACGCTCTCGTACAGCAGGTGCTCGTTGACGGGCGCGTTGAACACCGCGTCGGACAGCTCGAGCTCGCCCACCTTGTTGTTGTTCAGATCGAAGACGTCAACCTTGGCCATGGCTGTCTTACCTCTTGGCGCGGCGCACGATGACGTAGCCGCCGTTCGGTCCGGGCACGGCGCCCTTGACCATCAGGACATGATCCTCGGGATCGACGTCGATCACCTCGAGGTTGCGCACCGTCACCTGCGCATGCCCCATGTGGCCGCCCATGCGGGTGCCGGGGAAAACGCGGGACGGGAAGCTCGAGGCGCCGATCGAACCGGGGGCGCGGTGGAACATCGAGCCGTGGGTGGCGTCGCCGCCGCCGAAGCCATGCCGCCGGACCACGCCCGCGAAGCCGCGGCCCTTGCTGATGCCGGTGACGTCCACCTTCTCCTTCGGCTTGAACTGGTCCACCAGCACGCGGTCGCCGGGCTTGAGATCGGCGCCGCCCTTCAGCCGGAACTCGCGCAGGAAGCGCGCGCCGCCTTCGATGCCGGCCTTCTTCAGGTGGCCGGCCATCGGCTTGTTGGGCTTGCGGGTCTTCTCGATCAGGGCGAGCTGCACGGCGTCATATCCGTCGCGCGCGGGCGTCTTGCGCTGCACGACGACGCACGGGCCCGCCTTCAGCAGGGTCACGGGCACGACCTGGCCGTCGGGCCGGAACACCTGGGTCATCCCAATCTTTTTGCCGATGATTCCTGGGCTCATATCCCTCAATTCCTTCACTGCTCGCCTCCCCGGCTTCGGCCGCCGGGGGGTTCAATCCCGCAATCGCCGCCCGTCCGCATTGCGGCGAGCGCGCCGCTCAGTTGGCCCCCTTGTGGTAGGCCTTGATCTCCACGTCGACGCCCGCAGGCAGATCGAGCTGGCTCAGGGCGTCCACGGTGTCCTGGGTCGGATCGAGAATGTCGATCAGCCGCTTGTGAGTGCGGATCTCGAACTGCTCGCGCGACTTCTTGTCGACGTGCGGCGAGCGGTTCACCGTGTAGACGCTCCGCTGAGTGGGCAGCGGGATGGGGCCGGCGACGCGCGCGCCCGCCCGTTTGGCCGTCTCCACAATCTCCGACGTGCTCTGATCGAGCAGCCGGTGGTCGTACGCCTTGAGCCTGATTCGGATTCGCTTGGTCAGCATTGCCTTCCCATTCCTGCCGGGCGCGGCCGCGGCCGCGCCCGGCTGTGGCTGCTACTCGATGATCTCGGTCACCGTGCCGGCGCCGACGGTGCGGCCGCCTTCGCGGATGGCGAAGCGCAGCCCCTTGTCCATCGCCACCGGCGTGATCAGTTCCACCTCGAGCGACACGTTG
>Ga0101944_10004385_pt1 | contig 17632 bp, 9 predicted proteins | sample DewCreD2012metaG_FD_75245 | JGI IMG/M metagenome (GOLD analysis project Ga0101944, IMG submission 75245) | Hot spring sediment bacterial and archeal communities from British Columbia, Canada, to study Microbial Dark Matter (Phase II) - Dewar... ... | reverse complement strand
CCGGCCCGAGCACGTCGGGCAGGGTTCGGCTGAGATTCCCGAACTGATACGCCGGCGGGTTAACGAATTGAGAGGTGTCGAAATACCGGTTCAGCCGCTGCTGAACGGGACCTTCCAGCTTGGCGGAGACGCCCGTGCTGTTGGGCCGTTGCCCGCCGCCCTGCGACTGGGTGGTGTTCACGCTGCTGGTGACGGACAGCGTCCTGCCGGTCTGCATCGTCCCAACCCAATTGATCTGCCAGCCTTCCGTGACCTTTCGCGAGAAGGCGTTGCCGCGCGAGAACCAGCGGCGCCCGGGACCTACCGGCACCTCCCACACGCCGCTCACGACCAGCCGCTGCGGCGTATGGATGCTCGACAGCCCCCGCTCGGCGGCGCGGTTGTAATTGTCCTGGCGGTTGCCGACGTCATCGAGCAGCTTCGAGTTGGTGTAACTGCCCAGCAGCGTGAAGCCTTGAGAAAAGCGCCGCTCCACCTTGAACAGGAGAGCGTGGTAGGTGGATGAGCCATCGGTGAACTCCCGCACGGTCACGCCCGTGAAGTGCGGGTACGGGCGAATCAACTGCGCGACGGTTGTAGTGGCGGTGGCCAGTGAACCGCTGGCGATGCTCCCAAAGAACGGGTTGTTGACCCGCGCCAGAAGACCGTCCTGCAAGCGCAACTGCTCGGTAGTGAGCTGGTTGATGTTCAAGTTGCTGTTTTGCAGGTTGATGCCGCGGTTCCCCGAGTAAGTTGCGTCGATCAGCATGTTGGGCGCCGGCGCCCACTGGATGCTCAAGCTGTACTGCTGGGAATAGGTCACCGGGCGCTTCACCTCCGTAAACTGCACGCCCTGGCCCACCAGTGTCATGAGCCCGTCCTTGGCGCCGATGGGGGCCAGCAGCCCGTTGGGGAACGGGTTGCTCAGGCGGTCGGCGGGCGTCACGCCATCGAGCGACGTGACCATCGGAGTGGCCACGCTGAAGCCCGGAGACGCCCCAGTGCCCCGTCCCGCGTTGGTTGTGCCGGAGAAGAAAATCCCGTAGCCGGCGCGGAGCACCAGCTTGGAATGAAGTTGATGGGCGATGCCGACACGCGGCGAGAAGTTCTTCCACGCCGCTTCGGTCTGCCCCCGAGGCTGACCGTCCACGCCCGCAAACAGCAGGCCTCCATTCACCCTGAGATTCGGCGCCTTGGCTTGTAACGGATGCGGCGTGTTGTAAGCAAAGCCTCGCGTCATCTGGTTATAGCGTTCCGTCCGCGGTCCTTCGTACTCCCAGCGGAATCCGAGGTTCAGGGTCAGCTTGGAAGTGGCGCGGAAATCGTCTTGAATGAACCCCCCAATAAAGATGTTCTGGAAAGCGGTGGCCACATTCCGGTCAATGCTGCCGCTGTTGGCCGTTCCCAACAGGAAAGACGCCACCGAATGGCCGCTCACCAGGTTGCGGACCGGATCGGGACCGCGGGTGCGGGCTTCGTTGAAGGAAAACGTGCCCGAAGCGTTCCCGACGCTGTTGCCCACATCCCGGTACACGCGCGCCTCGAACCCCGTCTTGAGGGCGTGCCGGCTGCCGATGCGGGTGGTGTTCACCTGAAGGGTGTGGACGTCGCTGAAGTCCTCTGCGTCGCCCGTGCGGCCCACGCCGGCATACCCGCTGATGGAGATCACCGGGAACGACTGGCGGACCACCTGGGACTCCAAAGCCCTGGGAAAGCCAAGCGAGCTCAGGCGGAAGTCGCGCGGGCGGTACTCGGTTACGTTGCCGAAGCGCGACACGCCGTAACGGATATTCAGCAGCAGCCGGGGAGAGAGGCTGTTGATATAGTCGAGCGCCGCGCCGCGGCTGAGGCGGTTCAGGAATCGCGACTGCGTGGCCAGGGTGCCGAAAACATCGTCGTCTCCCAAACGGGGCCGCCGGCTGGCCGACAGCCGCACAAAGAGACGCTGGAGAGAGGTGAAATTATGGTCCGTCCGGACGACGAATGCGTCGTAGTTGTCCGGAGAAGCCCCGGACCAGAAGAAGTTGTCCACGCCTGTGGGGCCGCCGCCCGGCTTGTTGGGCAGGGCGTAATGCTCCATGATCTTCAGAGCTACCGGGTCCATGCTGCTGCGAGGTATGCGGTTGCCGGGGAAGGGGTCTCGCAAAAACCCGCCCGATACCGCCGGGTTGGAGCGCGTGGTGAACGGGTCATAGATAGGAAGAGCCTGGCCCTGAGCATTCCGTATCCCTGAAAAATCGCCCGCCCGCTGCTCCGCCGTCGGCACGGTAGTGAGCATGGAGGTGGGATCCGACTGCCGGATGCTCTCCCAACTGCCGAAGACGAACGTGCGATTGCGCCCGTCGTAAACTTTGGGGATGTAGAAGGGGCCGCCCGCAGTGGCGCCGAACTGGTTGTAACGCTGGCGGGGTTTGCCCTCGTTGACGCTGTTGTTGATGAAGCTATTGGCTTCCAGCTTTTCATTGCGCCAGAATTCATACATGGATCCGTGGAACTGGTTGGTGCCGGATTTGATCGTCGCGTTGATGACGCCGCCGGCTGCGCGCCCGAACTCGGCATCGTAGGTGTTGATCTGCACCTTCATTTCCTGCACTGCATCCGGCGAGGGGACGAACGCCACCTGGCTGGTGACGTTCATGTTGGCGATGCCATCCAGCAGGATGTTGTTGCTGCTGGCGCGGCTGCCGCCCATCGAGACGTTGGAGACAGCGCCATTATCAAATGGTCTGGTAAACAACCGCGTATCGGTGGGCACCATTCCGGGCGCGATCCGCGCCATCAGGTACACCGCGCGCCCGGCCATCGGAAGATTGACCAGACTGGTCTGTGTGACCACCTGCCCGACGGAGCCTGTGGCAGTCTCCAGGAGTGGAGGCGTGCCGCGCACGACCACCGTCTCGGTCAACTGGCCGGGTTCCAGCACCACATCCACCTCGATGCGGTCCTGCACCCGCACCATGATGCCTTGACGCTCAAACGTCCGGAACCCGGGCAACTGCACCGCAACGGTGTAAGTGCCGGGTATCAGGAATGGAACAGTGTACGTTCCGGCCTCGGAAGTCACGGTCTTCACCACCGTGCCGGTGTCCTGGTTGGTGACCACTACAGTCGAGTTGGCCACCACCCCGCCGCTGGCATCGGTGACGCGGCCCAGAATCGTACCCCGAAATTCCTGAGCATAAAGAGCTGCGGCGCAAAGCCAAAGAGCAATCAATCGCCCCTGCATGTTACCCCCCGAACCGGAATATCTGTTTATTGGATCCGGTCCAGAATCAGTATAGCCGGGTTCTCGCGGGGGATCAATGCATCGAGGCGGAGCTGTCGTTAGTATGTGATTTGTCCGGTCCGTTTTCACTTTTCAGACGTGCGCCCAAGGCCCTGGGGCGGATTGACAGGGGAGGGGGTAAGGCTGTAGACTCTGAGCAAATTTGCTTTGTGCCGGAGCCAAATGGCGATTCCGGTAAGAAGGAGGGGCTATGCCGCTTGAGGGAGAGAATCGCTTCGCGCTTGCCGAGGCGATCAATAACTTGACCCCCGCAGAGTTTGCTGCGCGGTACGTCAACGTGGGGCCGCGCCAGTACGGGAATGTGACTGATGGACAGCGCAACGATCCGATTGAGCGGGCCTTGGCCGATGCCGATGCGCCCAACAGGCCGGACCCGGTGATCGAGCGAATCAAATGGAAAGCCGCGGCTCCGCATGGGATGCAGGCATTGGGCGAGGAGTTCCGTCTCGAGAAGAAGCATCCCCGGCATCCGATGGGACACTATCTGGCGGGATTTTACTCAGAGTGGCAGAGGACAAGCCGGGCCACGGACTTTTTCGGCTGGCTGAATTCGCTGGGAGCCGCGGACGTTCAGCGCATCGCTGTCAACAGCGGTCTTTCCCGGGAAGAGATCAACAACTTCATGAAAGGCGTCGCCTACCTGAATGCGGCGGGCCGCCAGCCGTACCGGTGCCTAATCCTTAGCGGCATGATTCAGTGGCGCGGGAAGGCTCTTGACACGCGAGACATGAAGGTTGGCTGCGGTGAAGGGCTCGAACGAGGCATGGCGATTTGGGTGATGAGCCCCCACAATGTCTTCTATACGGCCAGCCACGATGTGGGTGTTTTCCACCACTCCAGTTTCCTGGCTGGCGGATTCGTGAGAGCCGCCGGAGAGTGGGCGGTGGAAAAGGGCCAAATAAAGTACATCAACAATCAAACAGGCCATTACATGTGCTCAACTGAGCAGCTTGCCAACGCGGTCGGGTTCTTAAAGCAGTACAACCTGTTCAGACCGGGCGCGAAAGTCGATCCTTACGCCGAAGGATCCCATACAGTGGACGCGTTCCTGAACAAATATAGGCCAGGGCATGAGGTGCCTGACCAGAAACGGATGATCGGCGCGCACCGCGGGCCGCACGTCTCGATCGGCGAGCACCGCAGGCGCTAACTCCCACATTCCACGCATGATCAAAAGGGGCCAGATTCGCGGCGGCAGATACCATACTCGCGTTCCTGTCCCGGTTTTCCATGGCTTTTAGCAGCGCATCTTGTACTTTCATCATCCGCTCCACTTCCGCGGCCGGGTATTGCTTTTGGTTTTCCAACCTTCAGCTTCACCCACCCGCTTCTTTCAAAGCGGACAGATCACGAGTGAATTGGACCGGACAAATCACATACTAGCGACACAAGCCTGGGTGCGAGTAGACCACGGGTACAGGTGGGTGTAGAATGTGACTCGTATTCCGGAGGCAAGAATGTGGCGAGATATCGCAATTGCCCTTTTCGCTCTGGCTGTTTTTGTAGCCGCAGCGTTCGGTCAGGAAACGCGAGGCATGATTTACGGGCGCGTCAGCGACCCGCAAGGCGCGGTGGTGGCGGGCGCGCGCGTTACGGTTACGAATGTGGACACCAACACCTCGGTGGAAACCCAGACCAACGCGAGCGGGTATTACGAGGCGAACCTGCTCATCCACGGGAACTATCAGGTGACTTTCGAGGCGCCAGGGTTCCGGCGGCTGGTCCGGCGGGGCATCGTCCTCCCCATGAGCACACGCGCCGAGGTGAGTGTCACGCTCGAGTTGGGACCGGTGGCCGAGTCGGTCACGGTGGAGGCCGCCGCACCGCTGATTGACGCGGTCTCAGCCTCCTCCGGGCGTGTACTGGAAAACCGCACGCAGCAGGCGCTGCCGACCTCTTTTAACAATGTGACCATCCTGGCCCGCTTTGCGCCGGGCGTGCAGACCAACGGCGAGGTCCGCATCCTGGACGCCAACGATCAGGGTTCTTCTTCCGACTACCGGGTAGCCGGCAGCGTAGGCGGCAACGAGTGGGCCATTGACGGGGCGCCCAACCAGGGCGTCGCCCGGCAGGTCGGTTTCCTGCCCCACACCGACGTAGTGGCCGAGATGAAGATCGAAACCGGCGGTTTTGATGCCTCGATGGGGCACACCACGGGGGCCGTGGTCTCGCTCGTTTCGAAAGCCGGAACCAACGAGTTCCACGGCAGCGCCAGCTTCCAGCACATCCAGAACCGGTGGAACGCGGCCAACTTCTTCACCGCACAGCTTTGGCAGCGGCAGATTGCCGAGGCGGAGGCCGCGGGGAACCTGGCGCGGGCGGCGGAACTGCGCAGGACGCCGAAACAACCCGGTGGCCTGAAGAACTACTGGGCAGGCACGCTGGGCGGTCCGGTGTGGATTCCCAAGGTCTTCAGCGGCAAGGACCGGCTGTTTTTCTTTTTCAGTTACTACGGCAAGCGCTGGTCCGAGACAACGTCATCCCAGTACTTGAATCACACCTTCCCTACTTTGGCCGACCGCGACGGCAACTTCGCTCCGCACCTGCTCGTGGATGCGGTTCGCTACCAGATACACGACCCCAACAGTGTGCGGCCGGATCCGGCGCGTCCCACACAGTACATCCGCGATCCGTTCCCCGGCAATATTCTGCCCAGATCGCGCCTCAACAATCCGGCGTACTCGTTCTATTCGAAGATCATTCCCGCGCCCAACAACAACCCGGCCGATCCGAGAAGAGAGCCTCTCAACAACTGGCTGGCGGTGGCGATGCCGTGGACCGCGGACTACGTCGCGCTCACCAACCGGGTGGATTATCACAAGTCTTCGAGAAACCGGTTTTACGGCCGCTGGTTGTGGGATAACTACGACTTTGACCGCGGCGACTATACCTTCGAGACCATGCCCGGGCTGATGAACAGCCGGGCCATCCGCGACAACCTCAACTGGATCGGGGACTGGGTCTGGACGCCGACTCCCAGAACCTTGCTGGACGTCTCTCTTTCCATGCACCGGTACCGGATCAGCAACAGCATTCCTACCGGAGTCAAGAGATTCAAGCCCTCGGACCTGGGCTTGCCGGCTTATCTGGACCAGAAAGCGGGCGACTGGGCGATGGTTCCCACGATGGCGCCGTCGGGTTATAGTTGCGCCATCGGCGGTTGCTTCGGTTGGTCCACGCCGGACATCCAACATTACCGGCAGTTTTCCTTCAAGCCCGATGTGTCCAACGTTCGCAGCCGGCACACCTTCCGCGCGGGCGCTGACGTGCGCTTGCACTCGCGAGCGGGCGGCAGCCTCGGCTACACTTCCGGATACTTCTCTTTCGACAACTCTTTTACCCGGCGCAACAGCGACACGTTGACGCCGGCAGGCTCGATCGCCCATTCGTGGGCGGCCCTGATGCTGGGCATCCCCAGTGGAATGAGCATAAGCACGAACGACACGCACTATATGTCTTCGCCTTATGCCGGCTGGTACGTGCAGGATACCTGGCGCGTCACGCCGCGGCTCACGCTGACTTACGGCTTGCGCATCGAGTATGAGACCGGCCCGCGCGAGCGTTTCGACCGGATGCTGCTTTGGTTCGATCCCACGCTGAAGCTTCCGATTTCCGATCCTGCCCAGGCGGCGTATGCGGCGCGCCCGCTAGCGGAGCGGTCCGCCTCCGACTTCGTTGTCCGCGGCGGCACCGTCTACGCCGGGAAGATGGGCGGCAGGAACTGGTGGGATAGCGAACTGATGTGGTTGCCGCGCGTGGGAGCCGCCTGGCAGTTTGCCCCCAAGACCGTCCTCCGCGCCGGTTACGGCTTGTTCTATGACACGCTGAACGCGATGCTCAATGCGCCCAACCAAACCAATTACAGCCGCTCGACTTCGACGGTGTTGACCACGGACTTCGGCTATAACTGGCTGGTGGGCGATCCCCGCAGGGGTGTTTCCCCGCTGACCGATCCTTTCCCGGTGCGCAGCGACGGCACTCGTTTTGACGTTCCGCTGCGGGACGCCTTGGGGGAGATGGCGCTGGCCGGCCGCAGCTTCTCGTGGTACCCAGGCAATTTGCGGCACGCGCGCCAGCAGCGCTGGCGGTTTGGAGTGCAACGGCAGCTTGGCCAGAATAACGTGGTTGAGGTCTCGTACGCCGGTTCGTATTCGGACCGTAATTACTTGGGCAGGCCGCTGAACCCTTTGGCTGAGAAATACTGGGCAAGCGGATCGGTGCGCAACAACGCGGTGGCTTCCGATCTCAGCCAGAACCTTCCCAACCCGTTTCAGATGAGTAATTTCTCTTCCTTGCAGAACACGCACCCGCTCGTTTACCAGGATCTGAACACGCTGAGTTTCTTCCGCTCCGCCACTATCAGCAAGGTGCAACTGTTGCGGCCTAACCCCCATATGGGCACGCTGACCTTGAATGGCAACGACGCCGAAGTGCGTACGGACGAAATGCAAGCCAGCTTCGAGCGGCGATTCGCGAAGGGTTTCAATCTCTATGTGGCTTACACGCGGAACCGCAACCGCGAAGCTGATTATTTCCATGACGAGTTCGACCCCTCGCCGACCTGGAGGGAGAGCAACGACAGCCGTCCCCACCGGATCATCGGCACCTCGGTGATCGAACTGCCGTTCGGCAAGGGCAAGCCGCTGGCGAGCGGGGGCGTACCGGCGGCGCTCCTGGGTGGATTCCAGCTTGGGATTACTTACGAGTTCCAGTCCGGCGCCCTGCTGGACTTCGGCAATCTGTTCTTCTACGGCGACCTGAAAAATATCCCGCTCAAAGACGGGAAGACCTTCAGCCGCTGGTTCAACACGGCAGACTTTGAGCGGATCTCGTCCCGAGCCCCCGCATCCTACCACCGGCGGGTCTTCCCGACCAGGGTTCCCGACGTGCGGGCTGACTGGACCAATCATTGGGGCGGCAGCTTGCAACGGGAGGTCCGGTTTCTGGAGCGTTTCCGCATGCAGTTCCGCATGGATGTGCTGAACCTTTTCAACCGGACGCAGATGGCGGCGCCGGTGACCAATCCGCTGGCCACCAACTTCGCCGAGTGCACGCAGCAAGCGTGGACCACCAAGCGCTTCCTACAGTTTCAGTTGCGGCTGGCGTTCTGAGCGGACCCGCTGGCGCTGGCCGGGTTTTGACCGGCGAGGGAACCCGCCCAGGGCGGATCAGCAGGTCTTCGCCGGCATCCTCGATCTCCAGCGGCACAATGCCCGGCATCGCGCGGAACGGCGCCGTACGGTCGTTGCCGAAAAACGCCAGATACCAGCAGCCCCGTTCGTCTTGAAACAGCGTGCTATGGCCGCCGTGTGGGACTCCGGCGCGCCGGCGAGAGTAAGGTCCGGTGAGCTTGCGCGATACTGCATACATCATGTCGTAAGTCCCGTCCTGTCGATTGCCGCCCCCGTTCCATTCCGCTGCCAGCACGACGTACCAGCGGCCGATTTTCCGCAAGAAGATGCCTTCATAGCCCACCTGCTCGCCGTCGGCGGTGAGCAATTCAACGGTATCCCCGTCAAAGCCGCTGAGGTCCCTCTTCAAGCGCCGCAAGAAACGTCCCTGCCAGACAAAATAAGGCGTCCCGTCCTCGTCCTGGAACAAGGATGCGTCGATCTGAGGCGCCAGGAACGCGCGGTTGCCTTCGTAGGTGGGCGCATAGGGGCCTTCCGGGCGCCCCGTCGTGCTTTTCAGCAAACCCATGCCCAGCCGGTTGTTCACGCACCAGGTGAGCCAGAAATTACGGTCGAAATAGTGGATTTCCGGCGCCCACAGCAGCCGCCGCGGGGCCTGGTTGTACCACAACTCGGGCTTGGAGCCATCGAGCGTGAAAACGGGCTTCACATACTCGAAGCGGCGGAGGTCGCGCGAGCGCCACAGGTGTATGGCGTCCATGTTGCCGGAAGTGCCGGTCATGAAATAAACGCCATCGCCGCCCCGGGTGATGGAAGTGTCGCGAATCCAGGGGAACGGGGCGCGCTGTCCGGGCACGGGGTCCATGGCGGCGGGCTGAAGAGCCGCCACCGGACCACCCTCATACAAGGACGAAGTGTCCGGGCGCAGCAGGATGCCGGCGGGCCGGTACTTGACAGGGGGGTCGGGCTTGTCAAAATCGAAACCAATGGGCCACACCGGCTTGGTGGCGTCCACTTGTTCCACTCGGAAGGCGCCGGGCTTGAGCCGGAAGACGCCGCGGTGGTCGGTGCACGAGTATGTGGCCCACAGCGCCCCGCCGGGACCGCGGAAGAGCGTGGTTTGGCCCGCGTGCGGGAAGGCAAGATAGCGCTGCCGGGTGTAACCGGAATCCGGCTTGCCGGAGACCGCCACCCAGGTATCATCCGTGCCGCCCGGCTCGCCCAGGCGTCCCAGATCCCCGTGACGGAGGCGTCGTTCGGCGACGAACAGGTGATAAAAGCCGCCCACTTTAGCCAGGAACGCGCCGCGCATTGCAACGCTGCGGACGTCGCCGGTGAGCGGTTCAACGACTGCTGCCGGCTCGGCGGCGAGTCCGTCCATGGGATCGGGCTTCATCCGCGCAACTTCACCGCCGCCCATCACCCAGTAAAAGGTTCCGTCGTCGTCGAGAAACAGCGAGGGATCTTCGCCGCGCACCGTGATGCGGACATGGCGGTGCGCACTGTTTGCCAGATCGCCTGGCTCGAACTTCAGCAACACCGTGCCGCCGCCTTCCAGCCCGGCCGTCAGATAGAAGGTTCCCTTTAGGAAATGGATTTCGGGTGAGCGCGCGGGGGCAGGCAGCGAAATGGTCCGCAGCAGCCGCCACTGGCGCATGTCGGGCGAACGCCAGATGGACGCCTGGCGCGAATACACAGCGCCGCTAGCGCCCGCCGCCGACCCCGTAAGGTAAAAGGCGCGGTCCGGTCCCAGGCAGATGCTGACGTCGGTGAGCGGAGCATCGAACAAAGGCGCTAAAGGCTTAGCGCCGGGCTTCGGCGACAGCGCCGCATATTCGCGGACGACACCGTGCTGGGCCCAGGCGGCGCAAGCGCCCAGCGTCAGGATGAGAAATCTACGCATGGCCAATCCAAAGACCCTCCATTCTGTCACACAGCGCGCCTCCAGATTCTTCTGTGGTTGCAGATCGCTGAAAACAGTACTGTTGAATATGACTGATTTTGTGTGGCACAAACAAGGGGCATTGTGTTCCTGTCCCGGTTTTCGCGGTTTTCGAAGTGCTATGCTGCTAACGGTTGGGCATGGATCCGCTGTGGGCAGACCGTTTGCTGTTGCGGGTGGTGGATGACGCCATGGCGGAGGTGTCGCGGCGGGCGGGAGAACATTTGGCTTGCCGGGCGGGGTGCACGGAGTGCTGCATCGGACCGTTTCCCGTAACCGCGCTCGATGCGTTGCGGCTGCGGCAAGGGCTGAAGGAATTGGCGGCGCGGGATCCGGCGAGGGCGGCGGAGGTGCGGCGCCGGGCTGCGGAGGCCATGGAGGCGATGCGAGCGAGCTTTCCGGGCGACGCGGCGGCGGGCAGGCTTGACGACGAGGCGGCGCCGGAGCACCGCTTCTGGACGGAGTTCGGCGGCGCGCCTTGCCCGGCGCTCGATCTGTCCACCGGGCTGTGCGATCTCTACGCCCACCGCCCGCTTACCTGCCGCGGTTTCGGACCGCCCGGCGAGATCGACGGGCGCAAATTGCCGCCGTGCCGGTTGTGCTTTCAGAACGCAGCCGAAGAGGAGATCGAGGCGTGCCGGGTGCGGCTCGACCCGGACGACATTCAGGCTTTGATTCTCGCGGAGATGGGCGATCCGGCGGACACCGTCATTGCCGCGGCTCTGTCTTTGGATCTTTAGCGAGATACAGGGTTTGTGAGGGGAAGGCGAAGTCCGTGCCGGATGCGGCGACGATTTCCTTGATTCCCACCAACAGTTCCTCGCGGATAGAGGTGAATTCAGCGAAATCGCTGGTCAGGACGTACGCGTGGACCTCGATTTCTAAAGACGAGTTGCCCAGCCGCTGGAAGCGCACGCGCAGAGTTTCCTTTTCGACTTTGGGATGATCTTCAAGCAAGCGGCGAACGCCTTGCAGGACCGCCTGAAGCTGCTCGGCTGTGGTTTCGTAACGTAAAGATAGGGCGGGATTGAACCAGAACTTGTCCCGCAGGGTGAAGTTTTCGACGATCATGTTGGCCAACTGCCCGTTGGGAATGGTCACCACGGTGCGGTCCAGGGTGCGCACGCGGGTGGAACGCAAGCCGATATCTTCCACCGTGCCTCTCTGCGCGCCGAAAACGCAGAAGTCGCCTACCCGGATGGCGCGGTCCGACAGGACCCAAATGCCGCCGAACACATTCTCCAGCGTTTTCTGCGCCGCCAAGGCTACCGCGATGCCGCCGATGCCCAAGCCGGCGAGGAAGCCTTTCATCTCAAAGCCCAACAAGCTCAGCGAGATGAGGAAAACCACCACGATGACGAGCGCCTTGGTGATGCGCTGGGTGAGCAGCAGGATGGATCCGGTTTCCATGTCGCCGCGTTGCACCATGCGCTGGTAGGCGAGCTTGAGCCCCCGGTTGACCCACCGCCAGATGAGCCAAGCGATGGCGATGGCGACCGAAATGCGCACCGCCCGCCCGTAGTACTGCCGGTAAAGCAGCGGGATGCCGAAGCCCAACAAAGCCAGATAGTGAACCAGCATGGTGGCGAGCACCAACGCGGGCGTGCGGACTTCCTGCCAGAGCGATGTCTTGAGGTCCGTCCGGCGGAGGCGCGTGAACACCATGATCGGCAGCAGGACAAACAAGCGGAGCAAAAGCCACCCGGCTGCCGCGGAGATGGGAATCAGCACCACTGCCGCAAGCCACCGCCACAGATCTACGCCGAGCCACTGGTTTTCGACGAGGGCCGCCGGCAGGCGTCTCTCGATTTCCGGATAACCCACCTCGGCATACATCTCAGGAACCCGGTCGAGGGTTTCGGAGGCGATCAGCCAAACCTGCGCGCCGCTCTTGTCTTGCACACGGACGAGGACGAGGGGGTGCTTGCCGTCGGTGGCGAAGTATCCGGCGACTTCCTTGTCAGGCGGCAATCCGTCGTCGAGCGATCCTTCGGGGACGTTGCTGATAAGGTCCAGATTGCCCAAAAAGAGCTGGTCCATCACCTCGCTCAACTCGCGCGCCAGTTCGGCGCCCCGGCGCTCGCGCTCATGCTCGGAGATCTGCAAGTATTGCGCCGCCAGCCGGTACTTCCGCGACTGCGCCGCGCGGAGAAAACTCATCACGGCGCTGCGGGGAGTAGCGCGGATGGCCGAATGGGCAGCCTCGCCGGGGCCGGGTGGAGGGAGCGCGGCGGAAATCTGCGCGCCGCGCAGACAGGGCGCTAACAAGGTGAGCGCGGCGGCAGCGGCTAGAAGACAGGTCGGCATGGCGAATTATCGTAACGTAAACACAACGGATCGCTTCTATTGATTGTAAGAGGGATGGCGGTCCTCCGAGTATTCGCGCCCGCGGCGCTGGCTTTCAGCCTGATGGGGCAAGTGTGGCCGGGCGGGGGTCCGCTGCCGCGCACGGGACCGCAGATTCCGAATCCGATCCCCCGGCGGGCGCCGCGCGACGGGAAGACGCAGCAGGCGCCGGTATTGGAGTACCGGGGCATGGTAAAAAGCATCGGCGCGGAGACCCTGGATGTGGTGCTGGCGGACACGCGCATTCTGACTCTCCGGCTGTCCAGGGAAACGAAATACTGGAAAAATGGCGCGCCAGCGGAGCGTTCCGAGCTGAAACCTGGCGCCGAGGTTCGGGTGGAAGCTCGCAGGCGGGAGGAGGGTGCGCTGGAAGCGCTGAAGGTGGAGCTGTTGAAAGCGCCGCCTGCCAGTCCCCAAGAACCGCCCGCTCCAACGGTCACGCCGCTTCCGCCGCCGGACGAAGACGACGCGCCGCCGAAGCTTCAGCGGGGGCGTCCGGCGCCCCGCCCCTCATCGGGCGCGCCGGTTGAGGAGCCGGCGGCGGTTGCGCCGCCCCCGCCCGAATCCCCGGACGAGTTTCTGGAGCAGGCGCGCACTACGGCATTGAGTTTCAGCGAGTCTCTGCCCAATTACCTCTGCCGCCAGACGACTGCGCGCTACGAAAGCCAGACCCGCAAGCCGAATTGGGTCCCGCTCGACGTCGTGACGGCGGATTTGGTTTACGAAGACGGCAAGGAGAGCTACCGGAACATCCGGATCAACGACAAGCCGCTGAAGAAGGGCGCGGAGGAACCGCCGGGCACTTGGTCCACCGGCGAGTTTGCGTCCACTCTGTTGGACTTGTTCTCGCCCGCCACTGCGGCGCAGTTCAGGCGGGTGAAGGATTCGACTGCGGCGGGGCGTCCGGCTGTGATTTACGACTTCCGCGTGGAGCAGCCGAACTCGCACTGGAGGGTGAGCGTAGGACCGGAAACGGCGTATCCTGCGTACAAAGGTTCGCTTTGGATTGACAAAGAGACGCGCCGGGTGCTGCGCATCGAAATGCAGTCCATCCGGCTTCCGGATGAATTTCCGGTGGACAAAATCGAATGGGCGGTGGATTACGATTTCGTGCGTATCGGCGGACAGCCGTACCTGTTGCCGGTGCACGCCGAGAACCTGGCTTGTTTCCGGGGCGGCTGGACCTGCACCCGCAACGCGCTCGATTTCCGGAACTACCGCAAGTTCACCAGCGAGAGCCAACTCCTGGTCACCGATTCCACCATCACTTACGACGAGGGCGGGGAGCCGAAGGCGCCGACGAAGCCGAAGTAAGCCCGCTCAGGCGGAGCTATGACGGTTCGACGATGGCTTGGATGGTTCCGGGGGCGTTGCCTTCCAAACGGTTGTTCACATAGATGTATGCTTCCTGGTTGCGAGCCTTGGCGTGGCGCATGATGTCGCGGATGGCTTCGCGGGTGGAGGGATCAGGATCCTGGATTTCGCGGTAGGGGGCGAAAGTGTCCACTGCGCGCTCGTAGTTGCGCCCTTGGCGAAGGAGGGCGCGCACCACGGTGAAGTCCGCCGTGAACGCGCCGGGCAGGCGGATTTGGGCGGCGACTTGGGGCATGCGCGTCCAGGCGTTAAACGTGTGGGCGGCGTTGCGGGCGCTGAGGCAGGCGAAATATTCGGGGGTCAGGTACTCGGGGTTGCGGATTTCCACGGCGTAACGGAAATCCTGGGGCAAGGCTTGGAGGAAGGCGTCCAAGCGGGTGAGGAAGTGGTCAAGCGAAGGCATCGCCTGTTTGGAAAAAGTTCCGAACTCGAAAATCACGGCGCAGACCTGGCGGGCGTACGGGCGCAGCAAGGAGGCGAAGGCGGAGGTGAACAAGGCGGCGTCGAGGAAGTTGGGATTCTCCTTTCCGCCCCGGGCGCCATACCGGGCATGGGTGGGGAAGATGCGGACGGTTATATCTTCGGGCGCCTTAAAGGCGAAGCGCAGGGTGGAAGGCGCGGAGCCGAACAAGCGGCTCCAATACTCGGGGGAAGGGAACTGATAGAAGGAGAAGTCCCCGCAAACGGTGGGGAAGACTTCGGCGTACTCGGCGAGGCACTCGGCTTCGAATTTTTTCTGGGAAAAGCGCCCGCGGGTCCAGTAGCGGCTTTCGGTGTAGACTTGACCGATCCACCCTTCATACTTCCAAGAGCTGGTTCCCAGGAAGATGCCGCTGCCGGCGAGTTCGGACAGGCGCGCGGCGAGTTGCGCCCGGAACGGGTTTTCGGCTTGAAACAGCGGGAGCATAAAATGATTCCCCTCGTTCTTCCAGGGTACCGCGGTCCTGGTAGACTGAAGGCAGCGGGCATGTTGTCCATCGTCATTCCGATCCATAACGAAGAGCCGGCGATCCTGCGTCTGTATGACAAGCTGACGTCGGTGCTGGAGCGGCTGGGGCGCCCTTACGAGGTGATCTTTGTGGACGACGCCTCGACGGACCGCAGCTTCGAATTGCTGGCGAATCTGGTGGAGACCGACGCCCGCCTGAAGGTGATCCGGCTGCGGCGGAACTTTGGGCAAACGGCGGCGCTGGCGGCAGGCTTCGACGAGGCGCAGGGCAGCGTGGTGATTTCGCTCGACGGCGATTTGCAGCACGATCCGGAGGACATCCCGGCGCTGCTCGGCAAGATCGACGAAGGCTATGATATTGCCAGCGGCTGGCGGAAGAACCGCCTGGACAACTTTGTCACCCGCAAGTTTCCCTCGCGCGTCGCCAACTGGCTGATGGCGAAGATCTCCGGACTGGAGCTTCGCGATTTCGGCACGACTTTCAAGGCATACCGCGCGGAGGTGCTGAAGGACATCAACCTGTACGGGGAACTGCACCGGTTCATTCCCGCCTTGGCGAGTCTGTACGGCGCGCGGGTGGCGGAAGTGCCCATCCGCAACATCCCGCGCACGGCGGGAGGATCGCACTACGGTTTGAGCCGCACGTTCCGGGTGTTGTTCGACCTGATCACGATGCGGTTCCTGCTGAAGTACTACACGCGCCCGATGCACTTTTTCGGCAAGTTCGGCTTGGTGGGGCTGGCTGCGGGAGGCTCGATCCTGGCGTTTCTGGCGGGCAAGAAGCTGCTGGGCTATGAGATCCTCTTAGAGCATGGTCCACTGATGGTGGCGGGCGCGCTGCTGGCGCTGGGCGGGTTGATGATGTTCAGCACCGGGCTGATAGGCGAGATGGTGATGCGCACCTATTTCGAAAGCCAGGGACGCAGAATCTACGCGATTCGCGAGATCCGCGCCAAGAAGCCATCGAAAGCCAAGATGGAGTAGCCTGTCCGCTGAGAAGCGCCACTCACTTATTTACGCTCACTTCGCGGAAGTAGACTTTCGAACTCGCGTCGTGGTTTTGAAGACCGATGTAGCCGTATTCCGGCCGGGGACCGCGGACGGGCTCATACCACATCTTGCGCGGGGGCGCGGGCTGACCGGGGCGGAGTTCGTTCACTTTCTCTCCGTTGAGATACACGATGGTGGTGAGCTTGTCGAGGACGATGTCCATGACGTTCCATTCACCGACAGGCTTCTGAGCGCGTTTATCCACTTTGCTGAGAGAGTAAATGGAACCTGTCGCGTGCCATTCGTCACGGGCGGCGTCGATCTGCACCTCGTAACCGTTGTGGACGCCATACCAGGGGTCTTTGGGCTTCTCCGGCATTCGGATGATGACGCCGGAGTTGTCGCGCTCGCCGGTGGTCTTAAAGACCACGCGCAGGGTGGTGTTGCCGAACTTCTCGCGTTCGTAGTAGAGCAGCCCCATGCCTCCCTCGGTGTACATGGCGCCGTTTTCGACCACGAAGCGGCCGGGTCCGGTCATGACCCACCCGCTGAGGTCCTTTCCGTTAAACAACTGCTTCCATTCCGCCGCCGGCGCGGCGAGAGGCAGTAGGAAGAGTGCCGCTATGCGAATCATTCGAAGCTCTCCAAATCACCCATTGTATGTCGTAGCATAGGCGGAGGAGGGTTTTGCCGGATGAAGAGATTTTTGTGCGCGGTTGCCGGCTTGTCGCTGGCAGCCGCATCCGTTCGGGCGGATTTCAGCTATGAGCAGTCGTCGCAGATCGTCGGGGGCATGGCGGCGGCGGCGATGAAGCTGGCGGGAGCGTTTTCGAAGAAGGCGCGGGAACCGATCAAGAGCGCCACTCTGGTAAAAGGGAACCGCATGGCCACCGTGCACAGCGATTCCGCCACGATTATCGATCTCGACAAGCAGACCATCACCGAGGTGGATTTTGGCAAGCGCACCTACTCGGTGATGACGTTTGCCGAGATGAAGCAGGCGATCGACGAGGCTTCGAAGAAGCTGAAGAGCGACGCCAACATGCAGTTCAACGCCTCGATCAAGGAGACCGGGCAGACCAAGGTAATCGCCGGGCAGAAGGCGCGGCAGGTGATTGTCACCGTGGAGATGGAGAGCACGGATCCGAAGACGAACCAGCAGGGCACGATGGTGGTGACGTCGGACATGTGGCTGGCGCCTGCCGTGCCGGGATACGGGGAGATTCGCGCTTTCTATGAGCGTATGGCCAAGACGGTGAATTGGTGGCCGGAGATGAGCTTTGGCGCGGCGGCGGGTCCTTCGGCGCGGGGCATGCAGGGTTTGATGCGCGAGTCGGCGAAGCTGGATGGAATCCCGGTATTGCAGATTGTTCGGATGGGCATGAAGGGCGAAGCGGTGGACGAGTCGGCGATTCAGCAGACTGCTTCCGGCGAGCAGCCGAAGGTGGATGTAAAAGGCGCCGCCGCCGAGGGCGCCGCCGGCGCCATTGCGGGCGGACTGGCGGGCAGGTTGGGAGGTTTGGGAGGCTTGGGGCGGAAGAAAAAGACCGAAACGAAGGCGGAGGAGAAACCCGCACCTGCGCCGCAGGCTGCGGCGCAGGCGCCGAAAGAAGATCTGGGCGTGCCGGGCGCTC
>Ga0101944_10004384_pt1 | contig 17641 bp, 22 predicted proteins | sample DewCreD2012metaG_FD_75245 | JGI IMG/M metagenome (GOLD analysis project Ga0101944, IMG submission 75245) | Hot spring sediment bacterial and archeal communities from British Columbia, Canada, to study Microbial Dark Matter (Phase II) - Dewar... ... | reverse complement strand
AAGCGATCCCATACAAAAGAACAGGATACCTCTCCAATCGTCTACTGACAAATACGTAGTGCCATTAGCAGTTACTCTGATCCACTTGTCTAGAGTACGATACGATCCGCTGCTGGGAGCTACGCTTTTTACAGTAGCCTCGATTGTGTCTATCGTAGCTTTGGTAGCTAAACGACGCAGATAATCTGTTAGGGCTTTTAGGTATAGCTCCAGTTCTGGCAAGCTATGCTGTCGGAGTTCCGTCTCTGGGACTAAGGGAAGTCTCTCTGCTGAGGTTACTCTTAGCAGCCTTAGGCTATTAGCAGAATCTAATGTTGGGCTGGGCATAGTCTAGCTTTCTAATCCCATGCAGCGTCTGGTCTAATCCAGATTCTATACCACTGAATCTCAAAGGGTTCAGTACTATAGAACCTTACTTGAATCTGTCTAGCAACTACATCGACGTAGAATCTAACTTGATTAAACTGTGATCCTAGATATACACTTTGAGCTTCGCTTTGTACGAATCCACTATTTCCGTCTACAGCATATTCCATCCATAGCTTTCCTCCCCTAGCTAGCACCTCCACTTCAACGCACCTGCAGTACACAGACTTGAAATCTGCTGGAACGCTAAACTCAGGAGTAGCCCATTCAAAACTAATGGGCGATCCGTTGTCGTAGAAGTACTGTGACCAATCTCCAAAGTAGTTAGCGTATCCTTGAGTGTGTACAGCGCCGGAAGAGTCTCCGAGCAGTAGCGATGGGTATTGTCTCGTACCACCAAGGCTGTCGATAGTTCCGCTGAGTTCGTCGATAGTCCCAGTCAGTTGGTCTAGCGGAGCATTTGCTGTAGTCTCTAGCCACCCGAAGGCAGTTATTCTAGTAGCATAGTCATACAGGCTCCATCTACGCTCTGCTGGATTACTTGGGTCCATCTCAAGCACCAGTACATATGAGCTAGTAGAGCTAGTAGGAAGTACGAAGTAGCAGATGTTCCGTGGCTTGTCGTATGCAGCAGCAGCTCTATTACGATACTCCCAATCTAGCTTAGAATACGTTGGGCGAACCTGCTCAGATAACTCTCGTAGTACCCTAGTTCCATCGAATGCGTAGATACCATTCGTAGACATGTATAAGTGGTAAGGTCCAAGATCTACTACCGCCCTACTAGATAGAAGCTTAGAGTCACGAATAAGCTTCTCAAATATGTAGATCGCACCACCGCCTACGTAAGTCACTACATAGATTGAGTCTTCTGTGTAGAGGGCTAGTCTGTCGTTAAGCGTATAAAGAAGCTGGATGCTGCCTTCGGCATCTCCTAGAATAGCAGCTCCAGCAGTACCGCTAGTAAAATCGACCAGCGACCCAGCAGTACTCCAGCACACCGTATAAGGAGCATTTGCAAAGCCAGTGATATTTCCTAAGACTAAATGGTTGTAGTAGAAGGCTACTGTCTTGCAAGTAATAAATCCCGTAACAGGCTCTGCCCAACCAGAAGCTCTAGCTAACACGTTGCAAGCTACAGTGCTCCCATCCCAGTACCTAGGTGGATCCACTCCATTAGTGAATATAAGCCATGTACCTTGTGATGAGCCTACTCCAACGCACCAAGATAGTCCATCTTCCTCAGTAGCCGTAAGGTCTACAGATTTTTGAAGATATCCACCAGTTGCGTCTGCAGGAGTTCCAGAGATCGTAAACGTAAAGGTATTCGCATCGGGAGCACTAGCGACGGTCCATGTAGCGTTATACGCAGATACAGAAGTCCCTCCTATGGTAACTCTGTCTCCAGCAGTTAGTCCGTGCGATGTACACGTTACAGTTACAACATCTGATACACGAGTACAAGACGTGACGGGCTTAGTAGCGGATGCTACATTGTTTCCTCCGGTGATCTCTACCCAATTGGCGCCAGCATTATCGTAGTAGTAGATACGTCGTGTGGTAACGCATACTAGACGTATCACACCAGCAGCGTCGCTAAATGGGATAATAGCTACCGGTGTGCCTACGAGAGAGCTGCCCAACTGCTCGTGCCCAGCTCGACTACGAAGTCTCCCCTTGTGAATGTCGATGTTCACACATGATGGAGAATATCTTCCGTTGAGCTGCCCAGCTGGAACCAGCGTATTCAGCCCTAGAAATGGAAATATTCCGTCATTCGGTATGCTATACCTACTAGATCTCATAAGACTATCCGATCTTCCAAATCTCAATAGTCATATACACGTTGTTCTGACCAGAGATTCCGTGCGCCCGACCTTGGCCAGAAGCAGCATTAGTTACCTCAGCAAGGTGGTCTACACGAAAAGTCTTACTAGAAGCTAAGGTAAACTCTCCAGAGATCACTGATGTAGATGAGCCATACGGAGACGTACTAGGCGCAAAGCCAGTAGTGCCAAGCAGAGTGGTTACGCCATCTGTCCCATTGTACAGTCTGGCTTGATGTGCGCCTACAGCGTATGCTACACACTCTATATGCACACGATACCTACCAGCGGGCAACGCAAAAGTATCGTTGGTAGTATCTACAGAACAGATACCTGCAGAATCAGACTCCTCAGACGTAATATTACGCTTAGTCCAAGTGCTCGCAGTAAGTCCGCCTCCATGCACAGAAAAACCCGCTTCCTGTATGATGCGGACATAAGCATCCGTATGAAGCTGATTCCACGATGTGCCCGACCATATGTACAAGCCATTGTCGTCGGTATCATGCCAAAGTCTCCCAGCGTCTCCAGAAGTGAGAGAAGTAGATCCATCAGGACGAGTAGTTGGCGCAGCTGACTGCGAATAAGCTACAGCACTACCAGCCTTATGCTCTCCTCCAGCAGAAGAGTTTTCCAGCGTAGCGTGCTCTTTGGAGACTCGAATTCTTGTTCCTACTCTAAGATCCCTAATCTCCTCATCAATGCTACTAGCACTAGAGGATCCAGACGGATTAGACTCGTTCCAAGAATCTCCATCACCTAACGGCATATAAAACTCCTAAGTCCAAACTAGGACTGTAGCTGTGACTAAGACTAATGCTACACTGCGCTATGGCGCTCCTGGCACTATCCAAGGACCAATCCAATTACGAGGAGGTTCGTATCCTAAGAACTGTCTCACATCCGAAAATTCCTTAGCTACGTATTTCGTAGCTTCGCTCTGCTCGTCTGCAATAACGATCTTGCGCAGATACGACATAGCATGAGCGTTCCAGTTTTCGGCTTCCGGAAACATTCCTATTGATCTAAGAGTGTGTGCCGTAGACCAGCACACGAGAAAATAGTCTAGCTCAGGTACAATACACGAATCTGCATCTACAACAAGCTTGGGGATTTTGCGCACATAGGTATAAAGTACAGTGTAGTTTTTGTCTGCGTAGCAATCAAAGTACACTGTACTGCCTTCTAGGTAGCCACACTTTGGCATTCCGAGACTAGTGGAGGTTACGGAGGGATGGGCCGGAAGGAAGTCTCTCTTAGGATAGATAGTAATGAGACTTACGCATGTAGGTACAGTATCATCCTGAATGCGAAGCTCATTTAGCCTATGAAAGTCATCGGCCAAAATAACACTACGTTCATTAGCTAGAAGCGTCGTACTAGTTTCGTTACGTGCAGCTCTAAAAGAATGTGCAGCGGCAGCGTAGTCAATAGCGAAATCAAAGCCAACTTCGATTACAGAGTCTTTGTCTGTCCTGTTGCCCAAGTTTGCACGCACTGCCTGCTTTAGCTGCTGCCTAGTCATAGCGAACTCCTAAGATAGATTAATCTACGATCTTAGTCCATGTGTGCGAAGTTGCATTAGTGTACGCTGTGCAACGATACACATCGTCGTTAGTAGAATCCCAGCAGAGATCCCCAACTCCAGTAGGGGCATCATTAGCCTGATTGCTGCTAGGAGCACCTGCTTTAGAGAATATAGCAATTCTGCGAGCCATCGTAGTACCACTGTCATTACTAGAATCACGCAAAAACACTCCTCCCCTTCGTCGCATTCCATTAGTAGGAAGCCCCATCTTCTTTAAAATAGCAGCAGTCAGAGCCGGAAGGCTAGACACAGTGAAGTTTGATCCAAGACTAGGCATAGTTCACCTCGTTGATAGTTCTATATAGTTACTATGATGGCATAGTAACAAACTTGCGTTGAAGCTCCTTAGTAGGCTGGCCATTACGCCTATAGTCTCGTCTAAGAAGCTCTGCAGTGCTATCGTCTACGATAATAGACGAATCTGTCAGATGACCTGTACGAACCTTTGGAACACCAAAGATAGTACCTCCTGCATTACGAATCTTAGAACAAAAGTAACCATCTTCCCACACAAACTTGGACCGCTCTTCGAGAGACATGACTGGAGTACTATTGAGCTGCTCACTAATGGCTGCCTCCGAGCTGGCCTCTGTATTCACTAACGAGATCCAGCCCTGATAGAACCAAGGCTCTGTGAGGTTGTCTTTTGCCCAACGCAAATCCAGCAAGGCACAAGCCAATCCACAACTAGTGATTTGTACGGGCACAGCATCTGGAGGAGAGAACACCTCAAAAAGATCCTCATTACTGTTGGGCTGGTTAGGCACTCGAATAGTCCAAGTGTTTGTGTATGGATATCCTCTTCGATAGGTATGTCCAGTCACCAGCCTAGCACCAGCTTTAACTAGGTCTGGTGACTGGATTGCCTCAAGGAGCCACACGAACGAGTTGGGCGGAATAAACATATCCATATCAACCCACATGATATAGTCTGCGTCGCATCCAATTGCGGCTTCGACTATAGCGAGTCTAGCCATATCATGTGGAAAGATATTATGCACCTTGCTAGTAGCCAAGTCTGCATGCTTGGCAATCTCTGCAGCGAGGTGCAGATGAGATTCATAGACCTCATGTGGAATGTCGCCTACAGTGGGTATTCCGAGAAATACTCGCATTGGATCTCCTACGAAGTATACCTAATACTAATACTGCTACTATAGCCACTACAGGCAGCTAATCCAAGTCTTAGCTGACGTATTAGCAGCTGGAGTAGTAGTAGCCAAAGCTTCGAGCAAGACTCCAAATCGCGTGTACAACGGAGCAGTCCCAGCAACTACACCATACGCAATGGCAGTCTTTGCGTCTTCGAGCTTGCCAACGTGCCCAATTGCCATTGCGGTGTTCTGGTCACGTTTCCACTTAGCAGTGCCATTATAGCCGAGCACTTGAATCCAACCATACTTTCCTGCAGCAAGCGTGGGAGCCATCACAACTCCAGCCGCAAGCATCAAGTCAGCGGTAGCTGGAGTAGTAACGTACTTAGTCATATTAGCGCCATCAGACGCTTTATGACATACCCATTCGCCTTCAGTCATAGCAGCGCTTGCGTTGTTGTTCTTTACCCAACGATACACGCTGCCATCGTCTTCGTAACGAAGCCTGCCGACTCCTTCAACGTCGGTGTCCTTAACGTCTGTGATACTGGTTGCCCAGATTGTTTTGATTGTGTTTCCCATAACTGATACCTCTAGCTTAAGATCTTAAGAGATCTGAGTGACTACATCTGATACCGTAAGCACCTCACAAGCACGCAGCACGCTATGCTACGTCAGGCTACGCCACGCTGCGCTACGCTACGTTAGTCTGAAGCAGAATGTGCCGCCTAGGCTGCGTACTGATGATGTTCATACGACAGAATATATACGCAAGCCTCTCAGTCTGATTTGCCACAGGAACCCACTCAGACATGCTGAACCACATATTCGGATCGTACACCACTTCGATGTACTTGGAGTTCAGCATCATGATGGTGTTCTCTGTACGATTCGCCGACCAAGTAAGAGTCTTTCCTTTATACCGCAGCTCATCAAAGCCCAAGTTCGCCAGCGGCGTGTCAACACCACGAACGATCTGAGTTTTGTCTTCAGCGAAATCTTCGTAGATTTCGTAGATGGTGCGTGTAGTAAGAATGATGTCAGGGAACTCCTGATTATTTCCTGCTACGTTGTAGGCAGTACGCATATCCGAAAGCAAGTTAAGCTGGATAGGCGTATTGAGGTTCTTGTACTTTGAACCCCACCACGAATTAGTAGCAGAAGTAGACGGAGTAGCCACTCCACTAGACACCGTGAAGGCAGAGCACCGAGTGATCTTACCATACGTTCCTGTCGTAGCAGAGGCGTATGGAGGAAGCACATCGTTGAGACCTTGAATCTCCTTGCCCGACTCATCAGAGACTACTGCACGCTCAAGATCAGTCTCAAACTTCTGCGGCAGCGAGTCGCGGGCTTCCTGAATACGCTGGGCCACATAGTCCTTGATCTTAAACTTACCGGAGTTCTGAACGTCGTCAAACAAAGAGCGCTGAATATGGACAGAGATGTTACGAAAAGTCCAAAACGCAGCGGTTTCAGTTTCGACTTCACCCTGCCCAAGAGTGTCACCTTTTGACACTGCAAGAGGAGTCGGGCCAACGCCATACCGAATCGTTCTTTCGATATACCGTCCGCCAACCTGAGGAACAAATCGTCCCTTGAGCTTGAGAAGTGCCCAAACATTCGTTGCCAGCAAAACGTTGTCGATAGCAACGGGCCGAATCTCGTACCAAGTCTGCAGAAACTGATTGTCGATAGTTTCTGTCAGCGTAGGAAGTGTAGTAGGCATAGTTACCTCTTAGTTGTAATGAGTAGCTTAGGAGCTGCTGTGTACTAGGTACTAGGTACTAGGTACTAGGTAATAGTCCTATCAATAGCAGCCCTCAAAGCATTGCGAAAACCATCAGGACCGAGTACTGCTTTAGCCTCTTCAGGGTTTGTTCTGAAAGGCCTTGCCGAAGTTGGTGTAGGACGCTCAGACTCAGGGTTGGGCTGAGCATTTGAGTTAAGCATGATTGGCAATCCGCGCTCTAGCTTTGCCAAGATATAGAGCTGCCTAGGAGAGAGATTACGATTGTCTTTGTAGATACGAACCATGTCAGATTCGTACTGATCGAAGTCCTTGAACTCCTTTCTAGCGTCTTCGATCTGCTTAGTCAATTCCTGATTGCGTTCGTTGATGTACTTTTGCTGCATGTATTCGACGCTCTGCTTTATAGGTCGAAGTTGAGCAGCCAGCTTTGAGATCTGCGAAGCCGTATACTTCTGAATCAATGCAACAATGTCCTTGTTAGACATGTTATCAAAGTCGATCTTTGAGAGATCTAACTCAGAAGCTTGGGCATTCGTAGCTCCAACAGAGTCTTCAAAGTCTGCAGAGCCAGCAGAGCTAGATGCCCTCCGTGAGCCGTCGAAGTCAGTATCATCAAGCGAATCAGGATTCCTAAGTGGAATAATCTTAACCCTCTTTCCAGTAGCCTTTGCATCGTACAAAGCCTTCACGTCTGGATCAAGCAACATACGCTGCACAACCATAGACTCCGCTCGACGCAGCAACTCTTTGTATTCAGGAGAGTTCTCGTCGAGTCTAGTCGAGGTAGGTTCGGCCTGCTTAGTAGGCTGCTTGGCTGTGCGCACAGATTCAAGCTCTGTGTCTGGATCAACGACGGATGTATCGTCGAGCACCTGACCAAAGTCATACTGCTTAGCAGAACCAGTGCTTACGTTGTTGTCACTCATGCTTACACTCACGCTCATAAAAGCTCCTACACAGAATAATTAACTAATGCGATACGAAATACGCAATACGCAATATGCGCCAGTGCTACCAATCACACATACTTAGAGCGATCTCTATTCATACAAAAATTCCTATAGGCAACCTTCAAACCACGAAGATAAAGGTTAAAATCATGATCAGTAAAGAATCTACTGCGTGGGTTAGACTCTTCAAAAGAGATAACCCAACCGTGTTCGTTATCGTAGTAGCCGAATACGCACAGTGGAGAGGCTTTAGTACTAGTAGTACTAGTAGTACTAGTACTAGTAGTACTAGTACTAGTAGTACTAGTTGGCTTCTCAACAGAATCACTAGTACTCTCCACGGATTTTTGCTCCTTCATACAAAGCTCCAGATAAAACGCCCAACTCTTTGCACCTACGACGTAAAGCATCTTCAGAGGTAAACTCTACTGCTCTGTCTTCTTCTAGGTGTTCGAGTACAATGGGCTTAAAGTATTTAAAGCAGACGCCACTGACAGACTCGTCTTGCTTCTTAGAAGTAGTACGAGGTTCGCGAAGATATAGCCGCTGCCTAAACTTGCGAATTTGGTGCCACATCAGGAGATGCTCCCTGCTGATTTCCGTTCTGTGCTAGAAGCTCTGGCTGTACGGAGCCATCTAGCACTCCGGGCTTAAAGATTCTGCTGAACTCTGGATCATTCATTTGACGAACCAGATATCGTCTAAGCTCAACTTGATCAACTGACGGATCTTGGGCTGCGATAGTGTAAAGCTGCAGAGCGTTCATACGCCTAGATCGCAGCGACATCTCATCACCGTCTACGAGCGTAACGTCGTACTTGTACTCTCCACGGATGGTATCACCGTTGAATTGTACCCACTGACGTTGCCCAAACTGATCTAAGATTTCGGCTACTCTAGGAGCCTTCCAGAACTCTGTGATGATAGCGTTGATCTTTACGAAGATGTCTCTGAAGCAAAGCTTGATTGCCTTGTGCCTTCGGCTTAGGCGCTGCATCGAAGAGCGGTCAACTACAGCTGCTTCAGTAGCTGTACGTCGCCCGGATTGCTCAAACTCGCCGAATTGATTTCGACTGAAGCCTACTGTCTCGCGGGCATCACGTCTAGTCTTCTCTGCTTCTTGATATAGCATCAAGTTTGGAGGAGCCTGCAATGGCATTATGGCTTCGTGAATGGACTTTCCAGATTCAGTAAGGTTCCTGATAGCCACTGCTACGCCAACGTCGGACGACAAGCAGCGCTCAAGCTCAGACTTGCTAATAAGGCTCTCGTCGTAGAGCCACTTCAAGACTGAGATTCTTCTATGCTTAGAAGACTGAATAGTGATATCCATTATCTCAGCTTGGTGTGCTCGGAGGTAGTATGCGTCTGATGTAGTCCAAATGGATCGAGTCTTGGGTATGAAGCCCAGCTCGACGAATGGAAGCCCTTCTAGTTGCAGAGCATCAGGATCTTTACGAAGAAACTTATCGTATCCAGAGGCTATTACTAAGATGTTTCCAGTGCGTCTATCGTGGATCTCCCAGAGTTCGCAATACTCTGAGCATTGTTGATCTAGTCCAGTGGGCGAAGAGTATAGGATGTCTCCTATGCGATATGGCTTGAGTGGAGACTGATACGACTTAACAAAGTCCTCCATGCTCATGACTGGACGAAGATCTCTTTTGTTGGAGTATTTGGGATCGGCCTTGATGTCGTCGATATGGCGAACTACGCGATGGGCAATCCACGGAGCGGTGTCTAGATCTAGTGTGCCCCAAGGAACTACGATGTCATGTGGAGGCACTGATCTCACCCAAGGGTATCCTGGCCTAGAGCCGCCGAATTCGATTCGACGCATCTTTGAATCAAACTGAGTCATAGATGCACCGATAGGCTCTCCAGCTAATGCTGGGCCAACGTCCGTAGTAGGGTTCCATCCAAACTCTGAGTCGTATCCGATCTTCAGGAATCCTCTAGACCATAGGAACGCATGTAGTACGGATATCTCTACTTGTCTGTCAATCTGTAGATCAGACACAAGCATGTTGTCTACAGATTCTCGAATTCTAGCACCTTCTACGAAGTCGAGCCTGCGTGGGTAGACGCTAATGTATGGTCTAGGTACAGTTAACGATGATAGCAGCGCATCGCCCGTCGCAGCAATAAGGTTGGGCACTGCTTCCTTCTGTGCTGGATGCACGTTGAAAAACAGTGCTTCGAGTTCGGCCCACTTCGCCTCTAGTCCATACTGATACCTATAACGAAGTCCTTCGTCTATCTCGTCGAACCAATCTTCAACTGTAAGCTCTTTGTAGGCCATATGTACTCATGAGATTTAGAAGACTATGATAGTCAGCCACTTAGCTACGACGAGGAGCCTTAAACAGCAACTACATGGGAACGACGAGCACAACAGCGACTATAGATAACGCTACATGCAAAACGCCACCACCAATTATCTTGCTTAGCATAACAGGCCCTCCGCCCTCGACTATAACGAAGTCTAGGGTTGGATATAGCCCAGAGGCGAAATACGGAGCTATGCAGCGTATCATTTATGTCTCCATAGGATTCTATAGGCTTCTGTAGGCTTCTGTAGGCTTCTATAGGATTCCGTAGTAGCTAGTGCTAGTGTGTACTAGCATAAGCTCAGTACGTTCCAGCCGTAGCTCTAGTAGACGTAGTAGTGTTCCTTCGTACCGTGAACCGAGTAGTTGTGTTGTCTCGCTTATAGAAAGTCCAAGTCTCTGTTCCATCTCCGTTGTCTGTGACAGTGGCCTTGCCGTTTATGAGGGCCACTAGAGCCTCCCAAAGCACAGTGATAGAAATTCCATCTACTGTGCTGGGCAAGCGAGACAGCAACGAGGTAACTCCAGAAGAATCGTTGACAGAGAGGTTGGAGGATGTACGGTATTCTGGAGAGACAAGGCCTACAGCAAAAGTATACGGGACACAACCAGTAGCAGTAGCTATTCCAATAACCCAGCCGTTGTTTGATACTTCTCCAACAGTGAATTCGTAGTAGTATACTCCAGGCATAGTGGCAGTACTGACTTCTACCTTATTACCTCCACCGACAGTTGGAGTAGATCCGTTCACGGATAGGTACACAGTCATCCCAGTGCCACCCTTTCCGGTAACGGGGTTGCCAGAAGAGTCCTGTAGGAAGATTGGTACTCTACGATAGACGGCGGTACTTTCACCGTATTTTATTAAGTCCCACATGACTAGAATGCTCCGTTAAATCTGCCTCTAACTCCTACTCCACTAGTCTCCTGACGCTGCGCCGCCCCGATGTCAACGTAGCTGCGCGTCGCAGAGTAGCCGATATTGAACGTCGGCAAGCCAACCGCCCTCATGTTCTCGCCAACCGAGAAATCGCCACTGGCCGGATCAGAGAACTGCGGGTCCGTTGTGACGGTGTTCGTCAATAGACTCTCGTATCCTGAAGTAATCTGATTTGTGCAGTTGTATATTGCGTTGCTGTCGAAAATGCAGGACTTAGCCAGCAACTCGGCGGCGTTGTCGGGAGATGTTCCGGTTATGACAAATGCCGTGGCGCAACCGACTACCGCATTGTTGAAGAAGAAGCAGTCGAACTTCGCGCCTGTAGAAGTGGCATCAAAGCTGATTCCGTTGGGGCTACCAGTATTCGCATAGACTGTGTTGTTTAACACCAGTTTATTATACGAATAGTTGGCAATGTTGATACCAGTAGTCGTCGGGTTGTAGATGATGTTACCGATGCAATTCTTGATATCTACATTATTCACCATATTAATACCAGTAGCGCAATTCCTGACGAAGCAATAGAACGTGTTGCATTGGTGGATGCCTATGACTGTAGCGTTCTCCACATAGCAGCCAATGGCGATGGTTGAGCCGGTGCCAACAATACCATATATGAAGTGCGTAGTTCCAACATCGGTGACTTTGATTCTTCGCAGAGTCGTGAAGCCGGCGCAGTTGAATGCATAGCCTCCATGCGAACCACCAGTGGCATTCTTCTCAACATGAAAATCCTCAAAGAGCCAGCGGGCTACACTCGCTGAACTGAAAGCGATGCCGGTGGAATTGTTCATATAGGTGATCTTCGGGAGAACGGAAGCGCCCGATGCGCCACGTAACGTAATCGCGCCGTTTGTTGCATCTCCCGCCCTGCGCATTACGATGCCAGTAGACCCCAGGCTCTCCGCGTGGCCGTCTTCCATCTCGATGATCCATCCGGGCATCGCGTCCCCCGCGGCGGAATTATTGTCGAACAACTTCCTGCTGGTTGTCGCGCCAATACTGGCGCGTTTCCCTCCGATGGCCCACGAGAGGCCGGTGGCCGATGATCTGAATGCATCAGATACGGTCACCGTATACAGCAGTTGATCCTTCCCCACGATCTTACCGAAGTTCCGCGCACCGGCCGTCGGGTCATTCAGGAAAATGACGTGCGAACCATCCGTGGCAACTCCGCTCAGATCAGGACTCCCATCTAGGGTAACGGTCAGGCCATCGGCGCTGGTGGAGGCAGCCGAGCCGGTCAGCGCCGAAATCGGTCCCGCGCCACTCGCCGCGGTATCCGATCCTGTCGACGAATTGATCCTGATGATCGGAAGCGCCATCATTCACCTCTCAGAATCGCATCCAGCTGCTCGACCGTCCCCGTGCCGTCATTCGCCTCGATCCAGTTGTAGGCACTAGCTTCAATCTGGTCGATCCGTTTTCGCATCTCAGCCACAGTCGCTTCGCGTCGCTTGTGCATCTCGACCTGCCAGCGGGCGCGAATAACGTCGGCGTCGGTAACGACGTATCCGGTGCCAAGACCGCAGGCGTCTGCGAGCCTATACGTGCTCTCGACTCCCCATGACAAGATCGTATCCGCGAGCTGCTGCGTCAGAATTCCGTGAGAGACGAAGCTATTGATCTGGAGTTGCACGACGGGAGATGCTACATCAACGCCATTGCCGCGCAGATAGCCGAGGGTATCGTTCAGAATAGCTCGATGGATTCGGGCTTCTAGCTCAGTCGGATTTGCGGCAATCGAAGCATTCAACGATTCGATCGTTGCCTCGATGCGGGCGATGATGCCAGATGCTACCTCGACGCCAAGTCGTTCCATAAGGATGCCGGAAGTAACCCTCTCGGAAGGCTTAAGCTTCGTGATGGTATTGTTGATGGCAGCAGCACAGTCCGCACTAGGTAGATCTGCAAACACTTCCGAGCACAAGCGTTGAAGTTCAGTCATTGCTTCTTCTCCGTTAGGTTATATAGCTGAGTTGGAGTTACGAGTTTTGGGTCTAGGTTATGTAGCTCTCCAGCGTGCTGCAGAAGAGTTACTACTAGCTCTGAGCAATGCATTCGTCTGCGTCCGAGTAGCCCGAACCAGTCGTAGCGAATGCGCTTTTGTAGGAGTCTGATGGCTGCTGATAGTACGTCTTGCTGCTGTTGGGCTGATAGCGGATAGTTAAGCACATCCCACTTTATGGAAGGCTGGATGAGCTTAGCTCGAACTCCACCATCACGAGGAGAGCTAGAGATACATATAGGTTGGCCATGGAGTTGTCCTAGCTCAAGCTCGACGTGAGAGTACGGTCCGCCAATGAACAGCACTAGTAGTCTGTCGTACCAGCGGCCGTAGCGAGCTTTGTAGAACAGTATTACCATAAAGCTCTCGGACTAGCTCTCGGACTAGCTCTCGGACTAGCTCTCGGACTAGCTCTAGCTTAGACTCTATGTAGCTATTCGTACTTCTTTCTGCTAGCTCTCATCTCGCCTACTAGCTCTTTGACTTCGCCGGCGAGCAAGTTTACTCTGCTAGTAAGCTCTCTCACAGCAGACATATCTGACTCGTGCCTAGTAGATAGTTCTCGAACAGAACGCTCAACTAGCTCCACTCTATGCACGTGCTCTGCATCAGACAGCCTTTGATCTCCGATAAACTGCCCAGCTGCAAAGGCCCCCATTACCAGCATTACGCTCGCTTTCCAAAGTAGCTCGCCATAGTTTTGCAAAAACGTTTTCATACCCACCTGCCTCTACTGTCTCTATCTTGTGGCCAGTATAAGTCGATGACAAAGCAAACTGATACTGCAAACCATACAGCGTATACGATTAATCCACCAGCGAAGGTGAAGTGCTCTAGGACTGGAGCAAAGGTTGCTGCTATGGCCCAACCTATGGCGAGGAATATAGCTAAGCTGATGTATCGTGGAACTCGACGACGCTTGCGAGGAGTAGAGGACGGCTGAGGAGGTTGTGGAGCTGAAGTATTAGTCATACTATTTTTCTCCTTCTCCTTTTCCTTGTGTGGTCAAGCCTGCAGAGTCCGCAGAGCCTGCAGAGTCCGCAGATCCCACACGATTACGATACACATTCGGGAATGGGCTAAACGCGAACCACGCAATCGCAAGCAGACTAATTATCCACAGAAGCCTAATCGCCCAACTCAACACTGTGGGCAGCATCCAAGCTATCACGATCATTCCTACACCGAACATCAGAAGCGTAGCTCCAGCTTCGATGAGCAACGGAACTTTAGCTCGAAGAACTATTCCAACTACTACGAGCAGCATTCCTAGCCCAACTCCCCAGACTCCCCAGCTGCGTAGTGGCTTGAGATCAGCGTTTGTAGCATCGGCTAGTTGGGTACGAAGCTTTTCTGCGTCAGTAGCTACGGACACAGAAGCCTTAGTGAGCGTAGCTAGAGCTGACATAGAACCAGTGATATCGGTTCTAGCTTCGGACACTAAGGTTTTGGGGATTGGATCAGAGATAGCTGGGATCGCTCGTTCTAGCTTTGTGCTGGCTTGTTGGAGATAACGCGAAGACTCGTTGGAGTACGCGACGAGCGTTTGGCTATTGATGGAGCCTGCAGAGCCGCTTGCGAGGCCAGCGATGCTACCTGAAGTCGTCTTGCCCGATGCCGAATCCAATCCGAGATTAGGCTTAGGCAAGCAAGAGCTACACCCAAGGCATATAGCGCCGCAAAGAATATAGGAAGCATAACGGACCATCCTAAGCTCGTGGTATGAGACTACACTACAGCGCTGCTACAGCGGAGTCGTAGTGATAAATCCTGAGCCAGTTATTCGTACGTCTCCGGCTGTGGAAGATCGTACCTTCGGAGTAGACCCAGGCTTACAGACCTTACCACATGTATAAGACCTAGCAATGCCGCCGTTTGCAGCAAAAGATCCAGAGACTAATCGCTCTCCTGCGTCAACCACACCGTCGTTGTCGCAATCATCGAATACGTCTACAGTCATAGCTGCACCAACTACGATGTCTATGTCAGCGACTACGAGTTGGTGGTTGGATAAGAGCGTGACTGCCTGACCTCGGTCGTCGTAGAGCGTAACTGGCGCAGCGGTAGTTGCGTCAGATGACACAAACTCAAACCTAATTGGGCGATCAAATAATTTCCGCATCTGCATAACGGCTCCTAAGTTCGGAATAAGACATGCTAGAGAAGCCAGAAGAGCTAGAGAAGCCAGAAGAGCTAGATAGCCCAAAGCTATTGGAAGCTCCGTCTGGGTCGAAGGTATTCTCCAGCCCAGCTGCGGTAGTGGCTCTCGCAGGATTTCCGGTTTGAGCTAGTTCGTAGGCGATAGACGGTACGTATGCTAGTACGTCGTATGTCCTGCCCTCTCCAGCCAGCATGGTTTTTGAGAGCATCATACGCATTACGTATTCACACGAAGTAGGATCGTACTTTGCACGTTCTTGCTTCTCTTCTCTTCGAGAGCGAGTTATTGCCCAGAAGGGTAGCTGATATGCTAGAGTGTCTGCGATGTCGTCATGCGCACCAAGCGGGAATGTTACGAGCTGGGTGATGAGGTCTTGCATGTGATGCTTAAACAACAACATGCCAGAGAATACTAGCGGTTGGAGTCCGAGAATACGAGTAGACTTAGACTGCCTGCCCGGACGAATTGGCTCAACTACGAAGTAGGTCTGATCGTGCTTCATTCTTTCGCGTACCCAGTAGCACATAGAAGATTGGTACGCTACTGCTTCGATTCCTACCTTGATGGGATGGTAGCGTCTAACATGGTCGAATATTGTGTCGATTACTTCTCCAGCATTGCATCTAGCTCTCCAATAGTCTACGACGTAGACGTGCCCGGTGGCGAGAGACTTAGCTGCTGTGAGGACTACGTTGTAGTCAGATCTCCGCTTGTTGATTACGTCATCGTAGTTTGCTGCGAGGTCTACTGTGGTGTAGTAGATCATCTCTCGGTCTGGTACTACATCGTAGTAGAGGTTCTTGAACCACTCTAGCTTGAAGCCCATCGAGCTAGCTTGCATTGGGCGATTTCTATACAAGCACGAGAACAAGTATGGCCCAAGGTCACGTTCGAGGCTAGCTAGTACAGATTCATCAAAACGCTCAGGCCACCTAGGCTTGCCATTCGGAAGCTCGATTGTGAGTTCGTAGAATTTAAACTCACTGTCGTTTTCTTGGATCCATGAGAGTAAGTCTCGCTCAAACCAACGAGTACCTACGACTATGGAGCGCCCGATCTTGGGGTTTACGAATAGTGGGTATATGGTACGATGGGCACCGATGGCGTATTCTACGTCCTCTTGGGTAGGTAGGGTGTTTTCTGCGGAGATGTCGTCTCGCTCTGGAGCTACTGTGTCGTCTTCGATTATCTCACAGTAGTGTCGCCCAACTACTTGTGTTCGAGTGCCGGCTTGCTCGAATGTGCATGTGCCGTCGAGAGATGGGCGATGCCGTCGAAGCTCTAGCATTTCTGCAGACCAAGTGCAATCGGAGTTGGGCAGTACCTCTGGAAATAGAATTCTTAGAAGCTGGTTTCCTTCGTAGTGGGAACGAATGGTAGCCAGCTTCTTCATGGCATTCTTGGTAGTGTTCATTCGAATGAGAAAGTTCCAATCCTCCTTGTCGATGTAAAACTTTCGTAGGTGCTTCCAGATTGGGTAGGCAATGGAGCAGATCGAAGACTTGAACCATGAGCGGGGCATGAGGATTCCTAGCTTGCGGATGGATTCGTCTTCGAGCTGCTTGCAGAGGTCTAGGTGTACGTGAGGTACGAGGTCTGCAAAGCCTAAGATGGCTTTAGCAAAAAAGTATAGCGAGGATAGGGCTTTTGTGCGGATGGAGTTTAGGGCATCTTGGGATAGGGGAGAGGAAGTAGGTGAGGTCGAAGCGGTCGAAGCGAGAGCAGAAGCCCCAGCACTGGCATCGACTTGAGCTTCAGCCTTAGCTATAGATATAGGCGAGGTTATGTTGGACTGTGTTTCAGACATCTACGGTAGTCTGTTCGGTTGCAGAACTATTAGGTTCGTCGCTAGGATTAGTGGTGGGCTGAGGTTCGCTAGGCTCGTCGGCGCTGCTAGCCTTGCTGGCTTCGCTAGCCTTGCTGGCTTCGCTAGCCTTGCTCGCTTCGCTAGCCTTGCTCGCTTCGCTAGGCTCCACTTCCTTCATAGTCTGAATCAGCAGATTAATCTGCTCTGCAGAAACCTGCACTACAGCGCTGCTTCCTCCGAGAGATGCGTCCGAAGCGCCCAACGTTCGGTCGAGGATTTCTTTTGCTGCTGATAGCTGTACGCGCTCATCCACCGACTCAATCATCAGCCTGCGTAGCGTAGTAGCTGCGTCGATACTAGCAGAGTCGAGCGTTTCTCTGGCCCGGACCACGGACAGCATTCTGCCGTCTTGTAATGCCCGCTCGCGCTCAGTACGCATCTTAGCTAGCTCAGAGCGGTGCAGTGGGTTGTTTAGGATGAGCTGTACGGCTCTATTTGACATACCAAGAGCTACAGCGATATCTGCGGACTTGAGTCCGTCGAGGTAGAGTTCGAGGACTCGGCGGTGGATCGAGGTGATAGTGCGGATTGAGTTGGAGCTGGGGCTTGGGCTAGCTTCGTTGCCCAACGGATCTTCCACCGGAGCTGCTGGCAGCGTCTGCGCCGATGGCGTCGCTTGAGCTGCTGGCCTGAGATACTCTAGAGTATCGTTGCTAGGGCTTGGGCTAGGTCGGAGTAGAGGTTTGACTAGGTCCATGTGAGTATGACGCTAGGCTAGGGCTTGGTGGACAGAGCGTAGCTGGGCGTTTGGTGTAGCT
>Ga0101944_10004382_pt1 | contig 17645 bp, 16 predicted proteins | sample DewCreD2012metaG_FD_75245 | JGI IMG/M metagenome (GOLD analysis project Ga0101944, IMG submission 75245) | Hot spring sediment bacterial and archeal communities from British Columbia, Canada, to study Microbial Dark Matter (Phase II) - Dewar... ... | reverse complement strand
GTCGGCGCCCACGTCGGCAGCCTTGGTGTAGATGCCGCCGCCGACGCGCATAAACAGCGCCAGCAGCGTGCCGCCAAACCCGAAACCGAGCAGCGCATCAGGAGCAGCCTTGCCGAAGATCAGAAAGATCACCGTGCCGCCGAACAGACCCAGCCCGTCGGTCAGCATGCCGGTGATCGTGCCGGCACGATAAGCAATTTGCAGGGCGCCGCCGAAGCTGGTGCGGGCGGCATTGGCCACGCGCACATTGCCTTCCACCGCCATCCGCATGCCAATCTGGCCGACCGCCAGTGAAAAGCCCGCGCCCATCACGAAGGCGATGGCTCGCCCAAATGCGATGTAGATACGCGCATTCTCACCGAACTCCTCGGTCGCCTCCGGCGTCGGATTCACGATGTAGACGCTGAAGAAAAGCAACACCGTGAGGACGCCGATAAATGGCAAGATGGTGCGCATCTGGCGTCTCAGGTAGGCATCGGCACCTTCCTTGATCGCCCCCCAGATGCTCTGCATTTCCTTGGTGCCCTTGTCGGCTTTGAGCGTCTGCACGCGCAGCATGTAGGCATACGCGAGACCCAAAATCGCGATGCCCACAACGCCGAAAAGGGCGTACGTCTCGAATGGGTTCATTCCGTGCATGGAAACCTGAATCCTCCTCTGTCAGAGTACATTGAGATGCAGTATGGTGGCAACACATAAAAAACTCCTGCTCTGGGTCAGAAAGCAGGAGCCATCACTTCGCGCCGTTGAATGTGCCTGTGCTCCCACAGGGCTCAGCACAACACCAATCGCATATTGTAGGCCGTCCGGCGCAGAATGTCAAAAATTGTCAACTGATTCATGCCCGGCCGTGTCGGGCGTTCCGGGCGCCGCCGCAGGCATCTGGGGACTCTCGAGGGGACACGGTGACAGGCGCGGCATCACGCGCCAAACAAAGGCGCCGAACTCCGCGCACGGGGACGATCCGCGTGCCGAAGTCAGCGCCTTCGTTTCTTGAGACAACACTGCGCCACACCGCCGCCGGGCGCGGTCCCCCCTCCCGGCGCGACAGCGCACAGCGCGAATCAATTCTCTGTCAGGACCACCTGGTCGTATTCCACCTCGAAGCGCAGCTTGTGCCTGGCTTCCTCCTGAGCCAACGACGTCAGGAGGTCGCGCAACGCAGCATCCGGTGCCAGGGAGGCCAGCTGGTTGTACAGCATGAAGGCGGCCTTTTCCTTTTTCATGGCCACGATCAGAGCACCCTGGTAGTCCAAATCCGGACCTGGCTCCACATCCACCAGGTAGTCGGTTATGTTCAGATCAGCCACCTTGCGCGCCGCCGGCGCGAGCTGCTTGCCAGCCTTGACAGCCAGCAGCTTGGCCTTGTGTTTCTTCTCCTCCTCCGCGAACTCAAGGAATATCTGGCTCATACCCGGTCGTTTGACCTGCTGAGCCAGGTCGGTATAGAACTGCGCCGATTCTTCCTCGCCGCGAATCGCGAAATCGAGAATACCTTCCACAGTTGTGAGGTTGTCCACGGGGTTGTGCTCCTTCTGCATACTCGCCAAGAGGGCGCTGGATTTCCGGGGGAATAATACCTGGCCGGTCTGATTCGCGCAAATGGAGGCATCAAGGGCCGGATAGCCGGTTCGGCGATTCTTGGGCACAGCGAGAAAACACGAAGATGTATTCGTGTTTGAACACATAGAAACCGCCGGCCAACGCCCGATAGCGCCACAACTCGCGTTGCTGACGCTTGGCTGTGGTCTGCTCGAAGTTCTTGACGATGATGCTCTTCAACGTGAAGCCCTCTTTCAGCACGACGTCCATCGTGCGGAATCCGAGCGGAATCCACTCGCCAGCAGCGTACTTGTCACCGATTACCAGAACCAGATAGCGCCCCGCGTTGAGGACGGTGGCGACGCGCCTGACCACCTGGCGCATGCGTTCCAGGAACTCATCCACAGAACCGGCATTGGAAAGATCGCGTGGATCATCGCTGAATCGGATGATGTCGTGGTAAGGCGGATGCATGATGACGAGATGGACTGACTGTTGGCCGTGGGACATCAAGAGCGCACCGTAGTCAAGCGAACAGCTGTCGCCCACGACGACTTCGGCCACCGTCCGGTGCGGATTCGGCTCTGCCGCGATGAGACGACGCGCCTCGTCGGCGACCCTGGCCTGTAGCTCGATGCCCAGTGCGTGGCGCCCCAGGCGCTGGCTTTCGATCAGGGTGGTGCCGGCGCCGGCGAAGGTATCCAGCACCCACTCCCCCGGCCGCGTGTAGCGCCGCAACATTTGATAAGGAATCTGCGGGACGAAGTTGCCCCAGTAGCCGGCCGAATGGACTCCCGAGTTGTCACGTCGCTCAAACAGCCACAGGCTGTCAGTGAGGATGTCATCGTAGGCCTGCCAGCAATTGAGATTGATGTCGTTGACACCGTTGGTGCGTACGGCTGTCAGGCTGCGCTCGAGGCGGTCCAGGTAATAACGGGCACGTTCCAACGTCCGCGCGGCGGCAATCTGCTCCAATCGAGCGGCCACGAATCGGTTGCCGGCCGCACTGGAGTCGGGGTCAAGCTGCCACCGCGTTTTCAATTCGGCCACGGCACGTCGCAGGTCGGTGACGGACTCAGCCGACCGCAGTGCAGCCAGTTCACTCAGAATCGCCTTCACGCCGCTGCCCGCTCGTCACCGGGTGTCACGAAACGCAGCAACTCACATGAACCCCTTGCGTCTCAGTTCGTCGCTAACCTCGATGTTGTGGCGCCGATATTCCTGCTCGATCTGACGCCGCTGCTCGTCGGTGGCATCAGCCGGATAGCAAATCTCATCCAGAATTGTCGGCAACATCTCGGTCTCACCTGACATGCGGATGCGCACGTGGCGGTCATTGGTCATCCGATGAGTCGCATAGAAGTCAAGATAGTCGCCACGTTCGTCGCTGCCGAAAAGATAATGTATGGTCCAACCGGCCATCTGCAACTGCCCGGGCTGCCGTGTTGCCAACGCCTCAGCCGGCAGACGAATGTCCCACTGGCCGAAATAAGCTTCGAAGATCTGGGCTAACCTTTCCAAAGATTGTGAGCCTGCCAAATGCCTGACCTGTCACCCGAACTCATTACGATTGTGTCACCAGGTCATCATCCAGATAGCGGCGCACCTCAGCCATCACCTGGTCAGTGCTCTGAAACAGAATGCCGGTCATTCCAACTGCCTGAGCACCCTCGACGTTCTCAGCGAAATCATCCACGAAAACGGCCTCGTGCGGCGACACGCCGAGACGGTCCAACGCAATATGGTAAATGCGTGGATCAGGCTTGGCTACGCCCTCCTCGGACGAAATGACGAACAGATCAGCCACTCGACCAAGGCCGAAACGCTCATCAAACATTTCGCGCGCCCCGGGCCACGCATTGCTGAGAATAGCCGTCTTATACTGTGGCCGCAGTTCACCCATGAACTGCACCAGGACTTCGTCCAACCGGTCACCGGCCCAGAAATCACGTCGCAGCTGGTGCAACGTCTCCTCATCCAAACCGTAGCGGGCACCGATGTACCGCCAGATGTCGCGCTGGGTCGCCAGGCCGATCATCGAACGGTCGCTCAGCTCCGAAGCAAACACCATCCGATCCAGCTCGCCACGCGCCAGACCCAGTCGCTCTTCCCAGCGACGCCGTCCCGCCGCATCAGCGGTACGAACCAACACCCCGCCAAAATCAAAGATCACGGCCCGAATGCTCACGGCGGCTCCTGCCGATACCAGAGCGGTCACAGCCGACCTGATTCATCGCATCCCCATCAGCGCCCGACGATAGCGGAGCGCCTGGTCTTCGGGCAGCTGGCCGTTGAGCTGCACCAGGATGTTACCGCGCGTGTAAATCCACGAGAAGAACTGCGGGTCCTGGTTGCCCAGGTCCACATAGTAGCGCCGCGCCTTCTCAAGCTCAGCCGGATCGAAAAAACTGTAGATGCGCCCGCTGCAGCCATCACAGACCGAGGGCATCGAAAAGCGGGTCGCCTCGCGGGCCAAGAAGGGAGCCGCACCGTCATCAACGATCAATGCCTCGGGACTCTCACACTCCAGCCCGGCCGCCAGGAAGGCATCTACGACATCAAGACTCTCCCACTCGTTGCGCGCGGCCACACGGCCTGTCGCCGGCGACGGTTCAACATACCGCTCAGCCACACCCTGTGAGGCCGGGTTATAGTTCATTTCCTCCCATATCACCAACCCCACACCGGCGCCGATCAGACAGCTGAGACACGAGCACGCCAGAACGCCAAGGATCAGTGCCACCGTCATCAGGCCGGCCGGGCGGCGGCCTTCTGGAGGTGCTGCGTAGTCCTGGTTGTAGTCAGGCTGATAGGATTGATCGTCGTAGTAGGGTTGTTCGTAGCTCTCGTTGCTCCAGGTCTGACTCACGGTGCGTTCCTCCATCCGTAGGTGCGCCGATCGGAGGCTGCAACGGATGCGAGGCAGCCAGCCTCGGCCAATGGGCGGATTATACCCGCATCAGGCACACCTGCCAACCCGCAGGCGTCGAGCCGAATGACACTGTCTGGACTGAGATGCCTCAGGCGCGCAGTAGAGCCGGTGGCGCCAGCCACACCAATTCACCCTCCAGGCCGCCCTCGCGCAGGTCCACGCGCGCCAGCCCGCCCTTCTTGCATACAATGCGCCCACCACCGATGAGTGCACTGATGGTATCGCTGAAGTCAGGCTCGTGTCCTACCAGCATCAGGGTTGCCAGCGTCGGTCGTTCCGCCAGAATAGCACGCAGCGCCTCCGGCCCAAAACCAGGCGCCAGCCTGTCATCGCTCACCAGCCGATCCCGCAGGCCGAGCACATCAGCGAGAATCTCGGCCGTTTGATAGGCGCGCGCGAGGGGGCTGCTCAGTATCAGGTCCAGGCCCAGCTGCAGGGACGCGATAGTCTCGGCAATGCGCCGCATCTCCTGCCTGCCACGCGCCGTGAGCGGACGCGAGAAGTCGTCGCCCGACCACTCACTGCGGTCAGCCAGGCCATGACGGAGAAAATAGAGTCGTGTCATCACTCAGCCTCCTTGGCTACGCCTCTTGAACACCCGGTGGCTGATCGGCCAACTTCTCTCCGCACCGTCAAGCTGCACAGCTGGCGTCTAGACCAACGGCACGATCTCCGCACTCAGCTGTCCGCCCTCGATCGTCAGCCGCCCGACCGAGAGGTGACCCGCGTGGCCACGCGTCGCCGAACCGGGGTTGACCATCAGCACGCCTCGAAAGGCAGCAATATGTGCATGATGAGTGTGACCATAGACGATGCAGTCAGGCGCGTCCTTTTCAAACTGATCCCACAGATAGCGGTGGAGTGCTTCGAAATCGAGCGGTTCCCTCAGCACCCGCTCGGGTTGCGGCACGCCATGGCCGTGGATCAAACCGATTCGCTTGCCAGCTGCTTCGACCACAGTTCGGTCGGGCAGGGCAACGCACGCCGCGGCCACGTCCATGTTGCCGTGGACCGCTGTAACCGGCGCGATCTCGGCCAACGCATCCAGGACACCGGGCGCAACCAGATCACCGGCGTGGAGAATCATATCAACGCCCTGGAACGCCTGGTGAACCGCGCCGGGAAGCACTGCACCCGACAGATGCGTGTCGCTGATGAGTCCGATAATCATTGAACCACCACCATACTGTCCCGGTGAACGACAGTGGGGCCATACTCAAACCCCAGCAGCGCCGGGATTTCGTCAGACCGATGACCTCGAATAACGTGCAGAGAGGCAGAATCATAATTGGTGACGCCGCGCGCGAGCTCACGCTGCCGACGATCGAGCAGACGCACCGTCTGCCCCCGTTGGAACTCACCGTTCACGCTCACGATGCCCACGGCGAGTAGACTCTTGCCACTTTCAACCACTGCCCGGGCGGCGCCATCGTCAACCTCCAGCTCTCCCGCCGGCGGCTCGGCCAGGATCCAGCGCTTGCGACTCTCGACGCGGCTTACCGCAGTACGGAATCGCGTTCCGATGGCCTCGCCGGCCACGAGACGCAGCAGGATGTCCGGTTCGCTGCCAGCAGCAATGATCACCTCGACGCCCGAGCGTGTCGCCAGCTCCGCCGCTTCAATCTTCGTGATCATGCCACCCACACTGACAGCCGAGCCACGGCCACCCGCCAGCCGCCGCACCTCGTCGGTGATCGCCGGCACAACCGGGACGAGCCTGGCCCGTGGATCCCGACGTGGGTCGGCCGTGAAAAGACCCGCCTGGTCCGTGAGAATGATGAGCAGGTCGGCATCCACCAGATTGGCGACCAACGCCGACAGGTTGTCATTGTCGCCGATCTTGATCTCATCCACCGCCACCACGTCATTCTCATTGATAATCGGCACACTCCGCAGGCCGATCAGAGACATTAACGTGTTCCGCGCGTTCAGATAGCGCTCCCGATCGGCAAAATCGCCCCGGGTCAGGAGCGCCTGTGCCACCTGGATGCCATAGAAGCCGAAGAACTGCTCATACAGCCCCATCAAGACCACCTGACCCACTGCCGCCATCGTCTGTTTGAACGCGATGTCCTTGTGGCGCGCCGAAAGGCCCATTCGCTCACGGCCGGCGAAGATGGCTCCGGACGACACCAACAACACCTGATGACCCTGGCCGTGCAGCGTTGCCATCTGCCGCACCAGATCCAGCATACGCGGTCGACTCAGGTGATCGCCGCCCATTGTCAAGGTTCGGGTGCCGAGTTTGACAACGATTCGCATCGGAGAAACCTTACCTACCCGTGACAGGTGCCCAGGCCGGAAAGAGAGACACTCAGCATGGGACCCGCCATCGCCTATTCCGCCGCTGACATCAGGTTCTTGATCGCTGTGTACGCCGGGCGAGGCGTGCGATCCGGATTCAGGATCGCGTACCAGCGCATCGGCTCGGCGGCAGTATACCAGGGAACGACACTGAAATCCAGATTGAACACAAACAGGCCCTGCACCCAAGGCCACTCTGAGCGCGTTTTCTCATATGCCCGCACCAGATACTCTGCCTGCTGCGCTTCGCTGACGCCAATCCGTTCGTGCTCCTCAAGGTTCCAGCTGCTGCGCAACACCCAGCCCAGCTCGGTGATCCAGATCGGCGTCGCCGCGTCGTCGTTGTCGAGCATCACCTGCCGTTGCGCCACCACACGCGCCAGGCTCAGTCCCCAGACATCCTGATGATCGGGATCTTTGCCATACGCATAGGGATGGCTTCCCAGCGCGTCAAAGCGTCCGCGCGCGCCGGCGCGATACATGCCGTGCAGAAACTCGAGGTCTCCCATCGCTGTCGGGCTGCCATCGCCGGTGGTTGCCAACCCCCCACTGATGACCAGGGCCTCCGGATCAACCGCCTTGATCGCATCATAGGCCGCGCCAAGCATCCGGGTGTACCGCTCCGGGTCGGGCGAGAGGTAACCCCATTCGTAGTTCAGGTTAGGCTCGTTCCAGATCTCGTACGCGGCCACCTGCCCCCGATAACGGCGTGCCAGTTCGGCGACGAAGCGACCGAAGTCAGCCACATCGTCGGGCGGATGGGTGAGAAAGGTGTCTTGCGGCCGTGCCCAGGCCGGTGTGCCGTGAATCCGCAGTAACACGCGCAGCTGCTGGCTCTGAAACGCGGTCACCGTGTTGTCAGGGTCACCCCAACGGTAGTGGCCACGCCGAGGTTCCACCGTCTCCCAGTTGACGAAGCCCTTGGCCCAGTTGAGTCCCAGGTCACGCATCAGATATGCCTTGCTCAGGTCGGCAATGTTAAAGCCAAATGCAAAGCCGTCCACCCGCGGCGACACTGGCGGTGTGCTGCCAGCCACACCCACTGGCGCGACCAGCGTCTCAGCGGCCAGCCAGTTGTCGGGGCGCAGCGCCAGGTCGGAGCGCAGCTCGCCAAAATCATCCCATCCCGGATGTCGAGTCACCCGCACAGGCTCACCGCCGTCAGGACGCAGCGCAAACAGGTCATGGTTCCCCCCTTGCCAGGCGGTGAAAATCAGCCACCCCTCGTCACTGCCGGGCGTCGCACCCCGCGACCAGCTCAATGATCCGATCCACCCATCGCTTTCCCAGACACGCCGCGCCGAGCGACTGTTCAGCGCCTGTATGTAGATTCCGGGGCGGTTTTCCTGATCCCAACCCACGAAAGCAACGTCCCCCCCATCCGGCGACCAGGCCGGAGCAGTGGCTTTGAGCGGCCAGCGGGTCAGTGGGCGCTCGTGACTGCCGTCTGGGTTGATCAGATGGATAGCCTCGCTGTCGTTGCGCACCGCCGCGAATGCGATCTGGCGGCCATCCGGTGACCAGGCGGGCAGACGGTCGCTGTCGTCATTGAATGTGATCTGCGTCGCCGGGCCACCGCCGACCGACTGAATGAAGAGCTCCTGGTCGCCATCTCGCTCTGAGACAAAGACGACCCGTGTGCCATCCGGCGACCACGCTGGCCAGTAATCCCATGCCGGATGCTGCGTGACATTGACGAGGTTGCGCCCGGTGCTGTCCATCACCCAGATCTCGCTGTCGCCGCTGCGATGGCTGGTAAAGGCAATCCGACAGGTGGCCGCGGGATCAGCACAGGTGGGCGACCAGCTGGCATCCCAATCACCTGCCGGATGGCGTGTCAGATTGATCGGCTCCGCTCCAGGCGCCGCGACATACACCTCACCGTTCCCCGGACGGTCGGACGAGAAAAGCAACACTTCGTGGCCGGTGACCGCTGCCTCAGGGATAGCCGTTGCCGGAGCAGCGGTGGGAAGAGGCGATGCTAAGGGCGTGGGCGCCGTCTGCGGGACGCAACCAACTGCCACGGCAACCGACCAGATCAGAACGATCAGGCTCATTGTCACACCTGGCCCTGCACCGGCGACGTTCGGGAACGCGTCTGTGAATCGCCTCATCGGTCGCGACACAGGATCACTGACCTGTTTCCCCCGTGCGGACGGCGACAAGGAGCCGGGCACGAGCACCATCCACTTCGGCATCCTCCCACCGCGCCGCAAACCCAGCCGACTCCAGACGGCGCAGAGCAGCCGCTTCGGACACCGGACGAGGCGTGGTAAGATCATAGGCACGATTGATCAGCCAACGCAACAGCGGCACGGGTCGCAAGTACCCCATGACGACAATCACCAACCGCCCTCCCGGCCTCAGCACACGCGCGACTGACCTTAATGTCGCGGGGTCCAAGACGAACTCAGCCGGGAAGGTCACAAGCACCGTGCCAAAACTCCGGTCCGGAAAGGGCAGCTGCTGTGCACGCCCACGCACCAGACGCACCGGCAGGTGTCCTCCGACGAGACGGCGTCGGGCGATGCGCCCCATGTAGGGAGAGAGATCAAGGCCGAACGGTGTATGGCCGCGGCTCAGGAGATCAACCATCAAACCGCCCGTGCCGTGTGCCAGGTCGAGAATCGGCGCCTCGCCCAGACAGCACAGCACCGTGCGTCGCCAGGCACCCCACTCGCCGAAAGAAACCAGCCACGCTACCAGGTCATAGGTGAATGCGAGTTCGTTGTAAAGCAGACGGAAGATAAGCCGCACCATCCAGCGTGGCAGTGTCATACAGCGAGGCCCCTGACCATACGTGACCGCATTATAACCAACGTCGTCGTCCCCACACAAGCCCTGATAACGCCCGTTCGTTCGGGTTACCCAAGTTATGACAACGATTCCAGTTTCGTTATGTCTAATATCTATTGCAAAACTTAATAATCATAGTATAATATGAGTACCACTCATAGCACGGCGAGTCCCAGGGAGGAGAGGACCTGTTGCTCGCATCAAGAATGCGGCCCCCGGCGTGGCAGCGTCGGCGTGGTCGTCCATACCAGGAAGGAGGGTAGAAGACAATGCGTCGAAAAGTGTTGTTGATTGTGGGGTTGGTTCTCCTGCTGCAGGCGCTCTGGGTGCCCGCCACCCTGGCCGCACCGCCCGCACCCAGGTATGCGCCGGATTGGGGCAGTGGCGGGTTCTGGTACACGGTACAATGGGGTGACTCACTGTCCAGCATCGGCTGGCGCTACGGTGTAAATCCCTGGACCATCTGCAGCGCCAACGGGCTGTACAACTGCAATTACATCTATGCCGGACAGCGGTTGTGGATCCCTGGCGGCGGGGGTTCCGGGGCGGGCTGTGTGGCATACCATACCGTGATGTGGGGACAGACTCTGAGTGGCATCGCCGGCTGGTATGGCGTGAGCTCCTGGAGAATCGCCCAGGCCAATGGTATCTACAATATGAACCACATCCGCGCCGGCCAGGTGTTGTGCATCCCCGGATGGTGGTGATCGCCTGACCGCTGAGTGACCCTCGTGGCTGGCTTCGGGCACGGCTGGCCGAAGCCAGCCAGCCGCTGAATTGCAAAAAAACCCGAAATATCCCCCTTCTACGGTCGAATCCCCGCTTTCGATAGTATTTTCCTGCCGACCTGACGCGAAATCGGTTGTCGCCCTGCTGGCCTCATGCTAGGATAGGGAACGCCGTGGCCCACGCCGGTGCAATCAAGCGGGCCCAGACCGAGTTCCGTCATCAGTCGAGGCAGTAGGGATGAGAATACTATTGGTTTACCCGGAGTTCCCGGATACGTTCTGGAGCTTCAAGCACGCCCTGCCGTTTCTGGGCAAGCGGTCGCCCTATCCGCCGCTGGGTTTGCTGACTATCGCCAGCATGCTGCCTGGGCACTGGATGAAGCGGCTGGTGGATACCAGCGTGCGCCCGCTGACCGATGCCGATCTGAAGTGGGCGGACGTCGCATTTCTAAGCGGAATGCTGGTCCACAAGCGCGAACTTCTGTCGATCTTGGCGCGTTGCCGGCAGCGCGGCTTGCGGACAGTGATCGGCGGCCCGGTGTGCAGCAGTGTGGAAGACCTCCCTTTATATGCCGACCATGTGGTAATCGGCGAGGCCGAGGACTTGATTGCGCAACTGGCGGCCGATCTGGAACGCGGAACAGCGAAGCCGGTATACCAAGCCGGCGAACTGCCCGACCTAGCCAAGACACCCTTGCCCGCCTTGGAGCTGATCAACCCCAACCACTACGCGGCCATGGCCGTTCAGTACTCGCGCGGTTGTCCATTCAATTGTGAGTTCTGCGACATCATTAAGATCTACGGCCGCGTACCTCGGACAAAATCGCCGGCCCAAATGGTCAGCGAAATGGAGCAGCTTTACGAACGGAAGTGGCGGGGTTCGGTTTTCATCGTCGACGACAATTTTATCGGAAACAAGAAACGGGTTAAGGAGATGCTTCCGGTGCTGGCGGACTGGAACCTCCGGCGCGGCCGGCCATTCACATTCTTCACGGAGGCCTCGGTGAACCTGGCTGATGACGCGGAGCTGCTGCGGAGGATGAAGGAGGCGTGCTTTACCAGGGTGTTCCTCGGCATCGAGACCCCGGTGGAAGAGAGCTTGAAAGAGGCCGGCAAGTCGCAAAATACGCGCAGGAATCTGGTTGAAAGCGTGCGCCGTATTCAGAGCTATGGGATGGAGGTGATGGGCGGGTTCATCGTGGGCTTTGACAACGATCCGGACGACGTCTTTGACCGGCAGGTGGAGTTCATTCAGGAGAGCGCGATCCCGCTAGCGATGGTGGGTTTGCTCCTGGCGCTGCCGGGCACACAACTCTACTGCCGGCTCCTGAGGGAAGGCCGCATTTTGGATGAAGGGCACGGAGACAACATGCTCGCGAGGCTCAATTTTATCCCCAGGATGGATCCGCAGAGATTGATTGCGGGCTATCATTCCATTCTTCAGCGCATTTACCATCCCAACTTGTACTACGAGCGCGTCCGGCGATTCCTGTCCCATTACTCTCCCGCACATCGTCCACACCACGCAATGTCGGATTACATCGCCCTGGCCCGTTCGATCCTCAAGCAGGGCCTATTGGGGAAGGCTCGTGCCAGTTACTGGAAATTGCTGCTGGATGCCGCCACTCGTTATCGCCACGCTTTCGGAACGGCCATCACATTGGCCATCATGGGGCACCATTTTCAGGTGTTGACCGAGCGCGTCTGCCGGGCCGACCATAGGATTGCCGGCTAAAGGGGAGCGCGGCGGGAATCACGTTATGCCGCACCGCCCGGAGTTTGCATCGCCGCGAGGACCTGATCTAGCGCAACGGTAGCGAAGGTTGTCGCGTAATCGGACATCCCGTAAGGAATGACGAGCTGACGGCCGTTGAGCAGACTACCGCATGAGTAGACTACATTCGGCACATAGCCGTCCCGTTCGTCGGCATTCGGCTCGAGAAGTGGCGTGGACAGACGTCCGATGACTTGCGCCGGATCGTCCCGGTCAAGCAGAACCGCGCCCATGCTGTACTTCCGCATCGGTCCCACGCCGTGGCTCATCACGAGCCAGCCGGCCTCGGTTTCAATCGGCGAGCCGCAGTTGCCCAATTGAATGAACTCCCAGGGGAACTTGGGCTCCAAAAGGAGTCTCTTGCTGTGCCAGAAATGCAGGTGGTCGGAAAACATCAGGTAGAGATTCTCCGCGTCCTGCCGGCCAAGCATCGCATAGTGACCGTCGATCTTTCGAGGGAAAAGCGCCATGCCTTTGTTCTCGACGGCTGGGCCGTTCAACGTGATGAATTTGAAACGACGAAAGTCCGACGTCTCGATGAACTGTGGCAGCACCGTTCTTCCGTCGTACGCAGTGTAAGTCGCATAATAAGTCTCGGCGCCGTCATCGCCCCGGAAGAGAACGAAACGGGCATCCTCGATTCCTTTACTCTGCGAAGGAGTCACTGGGAACAATACTCGTTCTGACAAATCCGATTCCGGCGTAAACTGCACTTCGTAGTTGGATCGGGCCAGCATCAGTGTCTCTTCGGCAATCCCCTGAACCGTCTCCAGTTCGGTTTGCGGAACTTGGTTCTCAGCGTTCAGGATCGCGTCAGTCAGTTCCTCCAAGGTAAAGTCATCCGGGAGACCGCCGAGCACCAACCGGTTGAAGCTGCCCATGAGCCGGAGTTCTTCCAGTTTCCGTTCAAACAAGGGCTTCTCAAACGACAGACTGGGCACTTGTAACGGCTCGATGCAGTATCGGGAGGGGGTGGCCATCGTGATGCCGCCCTTGGCGTCCACGATTCCACTCCGGAAGACGATCGAGGAGACGTGGCCCTCGGCCGTGGCCCGCAAGCTCAGAATGAAACGCAGTGAGCCGGATGGTACGCCCGACTGATCGAAATGCGGCACCATGGAAGGATTGAACAGCGCGGCGGCTTCGAGTGAATACTCGTGAGTGAAATACGCGCCGAGTAATAATTTCCGTTCCTCCGACACTATCTCGCCAGCGGGCAAGGCAGGACGCGTCTCCTCGAACCGCCGGCGCAGGAACTCGTCCATCCTCAGTTGGCGATCACCGAATTCGGCCCGAATGCGCTCCAAGAGAGTGTGGACGGCGTTCTCCGGCAGAGCCATCACACGGGTGAAGATCTTCAGCGACCGATGAGCGCTCATGAGACGGAACGGCCGGGCCAGCACGTGAGTACGATCCGGCCTCAAGACGACGCTGCTGCGTCTTAGATCAATCGGTTTCATCGGATCCCCGGGGTTGCCCGACCGGCTTGTTGAAAGGCGGCCGCAGAGTTCTGTATCAGGCGCATCTCGGCGAGTGACATGAGAAAGGCCAATGTGGATTCCGCCCCTTGATTCTCGTTCCCCCGGTCCGCGTGCAACGCGTCGCGGCAGCCACCGGTCTGAGGGCAGTAGAGTTCCTCCCCAAGATCGTTCCAGCCGAGGAACCACTCAAAGGCGCGCTGCGCCTCTTCATGCCACCGCAGGTCGGCCGTGGCGCGGTAGGCTTCCAGGCACGCCGAGACCGTACTATGGGCCTCGATCGGCTGCTGGTCAAATTCCGCGCGTATGCCGTTATGCTTGTAGAATCCATTGCTACCGATGGGCCGAAACCAGCCATGGCGTGAAGTCTGAACAGTCACGAGCCAGCGCAAAGCATCGATCCCTCGGTCAGACACGCTCTGCTGTCCCGTGGCGCGTCCGCTGGCAATCAAGGCGTGAGCGAGCTTGGCGTTGTCGTATGACAGCCCCTCTTCGAACCACAACCAGCCGGGCTGGGCGACTTTCTCGAAGATGGTCATCAAGCGCCCGGTCAAATCCCCCCCGACTTTGCTCGCGAGCCGGCCACCATTCAGCCGGCGTAAACACTCGTGAATGCCAATCAGGCCGAACGCCCACGCGCGCGGCGACGTGAAATCCATCAACGCGGGCAGCGCGTCCAGGAAGAGTTCGCCAGTGATTCCACGGTCGCTCCAATCGGGTGCGCGTCCAACTACAGTGCCCAACGCCCAAATGGCCCGGCCGTGGCTGTCTTCCGACCCTTGTTTGTCGAGCCAGCGGCGGTCGATCCCAAGGAAATTGTGGAAGCGCCTCGTTCGTGGGTCGAAGGCATCGTGCAAAAACGCTGTGTACGTTCGGGCAAGCGCCTGGACATGCCTCGGGGCGTCTCCCAATTGGTCCAACAGAACAGCAAGAATGAGTGCGCGGGCATTGTCGTCCGTACAATAGCCCTCCGAGAGGTTGGGCGCGGTGAGAGATGCGTGCTGGAGAATACCCGTCGAATCGGTCATGTGGTAGAGATGAGATAGATTCACCTCGGGAGTCTCATGTCGCCTGGGGACATGCTGCTGCGCGACACCCGCCCCGTGCGCCGCTGGCCCCTGACGGCGCGCGAGTTCAAAGGATCTCATGTACAGCCCGGCTGTATGGCTCCAGACCATCTCCCGCCCTAGCCGGTAGGCGTTGGCGCTCATGGTGTTGCGGCGCGGCTCATCGCGCAACAGCGCCGTCACCTCCCGCGCAATCGCCGCAGAGTCTGCAAATGGCACCAGCACGCCGCGCTGATTCTTCAGGAGTTCGGCAGCATGCCAATACGGCGTTGAGATCACGGCATTGCCCGCGCCAAACGCATAAGCTAATGTTCCCGAAGAAATCTGGGCTTCGTCCAGATAGGGAGTAATGTAAAGATCAGCCGCACCGAGATACTCTGTCAGTTCTTTAAGCTCAACAAAGCGGTTATCGAAGATGACATTGTCTTCAAGCTTGTTTCTCTGGACGATGGCCTCGAGACCGACGCGGTAGGCCTCCCCTCGCGTACGCACTTCGTTGGGGTGCGTGGCGCCCAGCAGGATATAGACTACGTCGGGGAACTCCCCCACGATATCCGGGAGCGCGTTGAGCATGTATTCGATTCCCTTGTTCGGAGAAAGCAGCCCAAACGTGAGCAAGACCCGTTTCCCACCCACGCCACATTGAGCCTTGTAATGGTCCGAGGCGACGAAGGACACGTCGGGGATACCATGCGGGATTAGATCGATCTTACGTTGGGGTACCCGGTACACGTCCTGCAAGATCGATTGTCCCCGTTCGGTCATTACCACCAGCCTGGTAGAGTGTGCAATCAGATTCTTCATCACCCGCTGCTGGTCGGCGTTTGGCTTGAGAAGAACGGTGTGGAGCGTGGTGACGACCGGCGCGTGTATTCCTCGCAACAAGGCCAATATGTGGCTGCCGGCCGGCCCGCCGAATATGCCGAACTCGTGCTGGAGCGAGACCAAATCCACGCTGCTGGAGTTCAGGAAGTCCGCCGCTCGCTGGTAAGAGTCCAGCTTCTGCTCCTCAATCTCGAAGCGAACGGCATCCGGATATTGGTAAGACCCCTGGGTGTCGTTGACCGGGACCGCGAAGCACTGGCATTGGGGATGCCGCGCTGCCACCGCCCCGAGCAGGTCCGCTGTAAATGTGGCAATGCCGCACTTGCGCGGCACGTAGTTGCCCAGGAACGCGATGCTTCGAACGCCGGATTCTGTTCTCACTTGTGACCTGCCTTGTCGCCGTTACTTAACGCCCTAATCGGGGAGTTGCCCCTCGAAGGGTGCAGACATTCTGACCTATGCCGTTTCAATCAGAGCCTGGCTCGAGAAGTCTGCATGCTCTTCCCCATTCGCATCAGCGGCTTCCTGGCACCGGGTACAGCGCTGCGCCCACGGCACGGCCTCCAGCCGTTTGGTGCTGATCATTTGTTCGCAGTCGATGCAGATCCCAAAACTGCCGCCGCGAAACCGCTGCCGTGCGGCTCGTACCTGGCGCAGAAGGACGGACTCGCTATCCAGATTTCGAATCACCAGATCGCGCTCCGAGGCAAGCTGGAGCTCATCCATCTGATCCGCGCTCCTCTGAATCGAGATGCAGTCCCAGCTTCTCAAAGCGCGAACCAGTTCCAACTCTCTTCGTTCAAGGATTCGTTGAAACCCTTTCAGCCGAACGTGTGCATTGTTCGTGGCCATTGCCGTCCTTTCATCCCTCCGGCTAGCCTGTCTTCCATGCAAGCCGTGGACCAATGGAGGCGGTTCCGCTGAGCCAGAAGCATTTCCAGCCAACCGGTCACATGCTGCCCAAGGGCGAGGCGACCATATGCGGTCACATGACCCCGTACGGTCAGTTCCGAGGCTCCCGCGCCGAGGTGTCGTGAGGCTGCCGGACGTGGACACATATGAACGAAGACGACTGGATGCGGTTGGCCCACGACGTGCCCTTATAGAAAGGCGCAGGTCCTGCTCAAAAGCGGGCGCGGCACATTGCCTCCCCAAACTTCGCGGGCAGACCTCAAGTTGACACCGAAGGAGAAGAGGAAATGAATCTGTTCAAGACAGCAACAATAATGTGTGGCATGGCGCTTATGAGCGCGATGTTCACCCCAAACGCAAGTGCGGATGCTTGGGACAGGAAGTCCGTGATCACATTTAGTGGTCCGGTAGAAATTCCGGGGGTTCACCTCAAAGGGTGGGGCGTGCTTCCGGCTGGAACGTATGTTTTCAAGATCCTGGACTCGCAGTCCAACCGCCACATTGTCCAGATACTCAGCGAGGACGAGAGGACCGTTTACGCAACGATCCTGGCGATTCCGAACTATCGCCTGAAAGCGACCGACAAGACTGTGATCACATTCAGGGAAAGACCTGCGGGTCAGCCGGAAGCGCTGCGAGCATGGTTCTATCCTGGCAGAAATTGGGGCGAGGAGTTCGTTTATCCGAAAGCCAAGGCAGTAGTACTGGCCAAGACAACCAATCTGCCCGTGCTATTCACTCCGGCCGAGATTCCTCTTGAAGTCGCCGAGCCGGTCAAGTCGGCAAATGAACCGGTTGTCGTGGAGCTGAAGCGGGCGCCCGTCATGGCGATTCAGCCGACTGGGGAAGCGGTGCAACTCGCGCAAGTGGTCACTCCGCCGCCTGCTCAGGAACTCGAGCCAACAGTGATGGCGCAGGCGAGCCTTCCGGCAACAGCAAGCCCAGTTCCGCTGATCGGGCTGCTCGGACTGCTGGCGCTGGGCGGCGCCTTCGCGGTCCGCACAACCGCCAAACGAATGAGATAGAAGCTTTTAGTTTAGTATCGTTCCCGTGGCCCGCCAGGTGCGCCGGGCCGCGGGTGGCGAGGAAAAGAGGTAGAAGCATGCGACGGAGAGTGATCCCGCCACTGGTGTTCTCGACCAAACCCCGGCGAAATGGGAATGGGCATTACGAAACCTTCGCGCGGGGCCTGGCGGTGCTCAACTCGCCGCTATTGAACAAGGGCACCGCCTTCACGGCTGAGGAGCGGAAATCGCTAGGCCTTACGGGACTCCTTCCACCGGAGAT
>Ga0101944_10004381_pt1 | contig 17645 bp, 10 predicted proteins | sample DewCreD2012metaG_FD_75245 | JGI IMG/M metagenome (GOLD analysis project Ga0101944, IMG submission 75245) | Hot spring sediment bacterial and archeal communities from British Columbia, Canada, to study Microbial Dark Matter (Phase II) - Dewar... ... | reverse complement strand
GATGAGGCATGGACCACCGGGGTGCTGTTGGCCGAAAGCGTGGTGGAGTTGCTGAAATCCGGCAAGCCCTTCACTCGCGAGAATCTGGAAGCCACCTACGTCAAGCGGCGCCGGGAAAGCTGGGTGGAGCGCGAGGGGCGCATGGCGGAGCGGGCGCGCGACGGCTTTCACCGCAATGTGATCGCCGGGTTGATCGGCATGGCGCTCGCGGGTTTCACCAACGGCAAGCTCGCCATTCCGGCGCGCGCGCGTCCCACCTACGACGTCCCCGACGTGTTCGAGTTCTTCAAGGATCGCATACCGGAGGAAGAGATCGCGCGCATCAAAGCGGAGTGCGCCGAGAAGAACCTGCCGCTGCACGACGCTCTCATGAACCGTTGCGGCTGGCCTGAAATTCCTTATGACGGCAAGCTTCTGATGTCGCATCAGGACGCTTTGCTCGTCGGCGGGAAGGTGCAAGCGCCTCCCGGCTTTGCCGACCATGTGGTGTTTCTTTATCCCTCGCTGTGCGAAACCTGCGGCACGCAGATTTGCGTGGAGGTCTGTTCCGGCCAAGCCATCGCTCCCGGACCGGATAACCGCCCGGTTTTCGACAAGGAGAAATGCGTTCACTGCGGCGCCTGCCTTTGGAACTGCTCGGAGACCATCGACGACGAATCGCGCCGCACCAACATCTCCTTCCGCGCCGGCGCGGGCGGCTTGCATTCCGCGCAGAACTAGCATCCCGCGCACTCGCCAGCCGGGGCGATAGAATGCGCCTATGGATCGCCGTCAGTTTCTTGGTCTGAGTTTGGCCGGCGCGCCCGCGCTGGCTAGCGAACAGCGTTATCTGAACCGCAAAACGGGGGCCAATCCTTTCCGCCTTCGCGAGGTTGGCAAACGCCCCCATGTGTTCCTCGTCTCTCTCGACATGGTCAGTCCGGACCACTACCATCCCAGCCGGACGATGCACCGCCACATGGAGTTGCCGGCGATTCGCTCGCTCATGGCGGATAGCGTAACGTTCCATAACGCCTTCTGCACCGCGCCCCTGTGCGCTCCGGCGCGCGCCGCCCTCGCCACGGGGCGCTATTCCTATATCACCGCCAACGGCGAACGCGCGCACGACGGGCACGAAACCATCCTGCGGCCGAGCGACGTGATCTTCCAGGAATACCTCAAAGCCTCCGGTTACCAAACCAAGCACGCGGGCAAAGGTCATCTTGGAACCCAGAAATTCATCGACGCATTCGACGAGAATGTCGCCGCCTGGGACCGGTGGGCGCCGCCCATCCACGATGACGAGGCGTATCATCAATACCTCCGCCGGCTCAAGGTGAAACCGCAGCGCTATAAGCGCGAAATCATATCTCTACAGCAAGACCGGCAAACCAGGTACGCCTCGCTCGGCGGCTGGATTGAGCAACAGGACGGTAAGCCATTCCCCATGGAGGCGCAGTACACGCACTTTCTGGTGGATCAAGCCATTCACAAATTGGACTCCGCTCTGGAGGAAGGCGGACCCGTCTATCTTCAGCTCGACATCTTCGACCCCCATCAGCCCTTCACCATTCCCGCCGGCTTCGAAGAGCGGGAGCGAGCCCTGCGTAAAGTAGCCGGGCTGCCGCGGAGCTATCAGAAGGTGCGCGAGACGGATTGGCGTCCTTGGCCCGATCAGCCCAAGATCTACGACTTCTATCGCAAAGTCTGGGGGTTGTACCGTCCCGAAACAGTCGAAGATTATCGCGTCGCCAACGCGCTTCAAATGGAGGTGATCGACAAGGCTCTCGACCGTTTCTTCCGCGCCCTCAAGCAGCGTGGGCTCTATGACGACTCCATCATCATCTTCACCGCCGATCACGGAGAGATGAACGGGCGGCAGGCTCTGGTCGATAAAGGCGTCTACCTCCATCCGGACGTTTTGAGGGTGCCGCTAGCCGTCAAGATGCCCGGCGTCAAGCCGCGCGTGATCGAGTCGCCCGTGAGCCATCTCGACATCGCGCCGACGCTGCTCGAGATAGCGGGCGTGGAAACGCCCGCGCGCCTGGACGGGCGCTCGTTGCTCCCGCTGTTGCGCGGCGAGGCTCAAGGCGCGGACCGGGAACTGCTGTTCGAATGCGGATGGCATGTGGGGGTGAACTTCGCCTGCGGTTTCCAGCGATGGTCGCCCGCCGGGCACCACCTCTATGTCTACAATCTCTCGTCCACGGTGGACGAGCTTTATGACCTGCGCTCGGAAGACCCGGACAACCTCGCTCCGCTGCCGCAGCACGCCGCCCTGCGCCGCGAAATGATCGAACGTCTGGGCCACTTCCTGCAACGCGACGCCCGCTGGCTCGGTTATTGGCACAGCTTTCGCATCGACCGCTTCCACGAACTCCCCCGGCGCGCGGAAGCCGACGCGCAGATGGTGCGTCCCATCTGAACCGCCTATTCGACCGGCACCTTTCTGCCGCGCGGGCGCCCCGCGGCGCTCAAGTGCTCAATGCGTTCGTCAATCATGGCGCGCATGGCTTTCAACAGCTCCAAGCGCGCGTTCCGGAAATGCTCCCGGGCTGCTTCCGAGCCGCATTCGAGCAACGCGGTCAGTTTCGGCCCCATACCCATGCACAGGCACTCAGGCTTCGGCTCCGCTTCGGGCGGATTCTTCCTCGGCCTCATGACGAAACCTCCTTCATCTCCACGGTCAGCACGCCGTTTTCGAGTTTGGCCCGCGAGGGGGCCAAAGCCGCCATCGACACCGGCAGTCCGATGTGCCGCCGCAGGCTGCCGATTTCGATCACCAACTCATCGCCCTTTTTGAACAACTGGACCTCTCCCTTCGCGGCGAAAGGAAGCTGCACGCGGATTCCGTAACAACCGTCCCGCTTCTCGAAGCTGTACGGGCGTTCGAGCCGCAGCGCCGCCGCCGGGTCTTGGTCACCGGGATACAACAGCGCCGCCACTCGTTCCAGCTTCTTGCGCCCCATGACTTCTTCGGAAAACAGGGGCACCCGCTTCACTGTCACCGGCGCGAAGTACTCCTCGATTTCCTGGAGAATTTCCGCCTGCGATTGCTGCCACCGCGCAAACCACTTGTCCTTCACCGCCGCGGGCAACACGCGATTGACAATCACGCAATCCACCGTCAGACCGTGCAGCGAAAAGTAGACGAACGCCCGCTGCGTTTCCCGCAAGACCATTCTTTCGGGATTCGTCACCAGACGGACGCTCGTCGAGGCGGGGTCTTCGAGCAATTCCTCAATGCCATCAAGCTTCGAGAATAGCTGCTGCACATTTGCGAAGTAACTGTCCGAGGGCAACTCCACGGGCGAGACCCGGTTGGCGATCGGCCGCACCGCCTTCAGCACTGTCCGCTGATAGGGAAAGATGTGCTTCATGTACCATTCGAGCGTTGTCGGCATGCTCACGAAGCGCATCGATTCAGCCGTAGGAGCGCAATCCAGCACCACCACGTCATAACGATTCTCACGGCGGTACTGATTGACGTGCATCATGGCGCTGAGCTCTTCCATTCCCGGCAGTATGGCCAGTTCCTCGGCCTCCACGTCCCCGATGCCGGTGGTTCGCAATACGGAAACTACGTAGCTCGAAATCTCTTTCCAATGGCGGCGGACTTCCTTGTGGATGCTCACTTCCTGAATCGCCAGATTCTCCATGATGGGAAACGGATCCGACGTCCGCCCGTCGAACAGGTCCACGCTCAAATCGAAGGAATCGGCCAGACTGTGAGCCGGGTCCACGCTCATCACCAGGGTGCGGTAACCCAGTTGAGCAAGCCGGATGCCCGTCGCCGCCGCGAGGCTCGACTTGCCGACTCCTCCTTTCCCAGTGAACAGGAGGACCCTCATAACCCCATTCTAGATTCCCGATACACTCAGAACAATGAGCATGAACCGCAGAGCATTCGTGCTTTTCGCCGCCGGACTGGCGCATCGCGCTTCCGCCGCGTCCATCGCCAAAGTCGAAACGTTCCTGGCGCCGTATCCGGTCGCCGCCCACTTCAAATTCTTCAAGAAGCCGTTCCGCGACTCCGTCCTGGTGAAAATCACGGCCGAAAATGGCGCCGTGGGTTGGGGGCAAAGCGTCCCCATCGTTACTTGGAGTTATGAAACCGTCGAGAGCGTGATCTCGACCATCGATAAGTATCTTGCGCCCGCCATCAGCGGTTTGGATCCCTTCGACATCGCCGGCGTCCATGCCGCCATGCAGCGCGCCGTGGCGCCGTCGTTTTCGACCGGCATGCCCATAGCCAAGGCGGGAATCGATTTGGCCTTGCACGACCTCGCCGCGCGCGCGCGCAACCAGAGCGTGGCCGAAAGATGGGGCCGTAAGCTGCCGCCGCGCCTCACGCTGAGTTGGACCGTCAACCCACAGAGCCTCGATGAAACCGAAAAACTCGTCGCCGAAGGGCGCGCCCGCGGCTACAGGCATTTCAACGTCAAAGTAGCTCCAGACCCGAAGTTCGACGTCGAAATGTGCCGCATCGTGCGCCGCCTGGCGCCCGATTGCTTCCTGTGGGCGGACGCCAACGGAGGTTACGACCCCGCAACCGCCATGCGCGTCACTCCCAAACTGGCCGACGTGGGCGTCAATGTGCTCGAACAACCCGTACCCGCCAACCGCCTTACCGCCTTTCGCGACCTGCGCCGCCTCGGCGCGCTTCCCATCATCATGGACGAGGGGGTGGTGTCCTCGGTCGAATTGGTCGAATTCATCAAGCTCGGTTTGCTCGACGGCGTGGCGATGAAGCCCGCCCGCACTGCCGGGCTGTGGGACGCTCGCAAGCAAATCGAAATTGTTCTCGAAGCCGGGCTGTTGTTCCTGGGCAGCGGCTTGACCGACCCTGACGTCTCGCTAGCCGCGTCTTTGCAGCTTTATGGGGCCTACGGGTTGAAATTCCCCGCCGCGCTGAACGGACCGCAATTCCTTGCCGGCAGCCTGTTGAAGAAACCGCTGAAAGTCGAAAACGGCGACATCGAGATCCCTTCCGGTCCCGGGCTTGGAGTCGAAATCGACGAGGCTAAACTCAAGAAGGTGCGGTCATGAAAGCCTTGTTGCTCGCGGCGCTCGCCGCCGCGCCCTTCGAGTTCCGCGATATCAGCCCCGCCTCTTTGGAATTGCGCGAAAACGGGCAGCCGGTCTACGTGTACAACCACGGCATGATGCTGGCGAACGGCGCTCCCGAGAACCGGCGGCGCGCCGGCTACTTGCACCCCGTTTATGCTCCCAACGGCGCCGTGGTCACAGACGATTTCCCTCGCGATCACTGGCACCACCGCGGCATTTTCTGGGCTTGGCCTATCGTCATGATCGACGGCAAACGGCACGACCAATGGATGATGGCCACGCCCCAAACCCGCCTCGAACGGTGGCTGGAGAAAAACGCTTCCTCCTCTCCCGCCGTCCTCGCCGTCGAAAACGGCTGGTATCTCGGAGAGCGGAGGGTCGTCTCCGAAACCGTGCGCATCACCGCCTACCCTGTCCGGGACGGCAAACGCATTCTCGACTTTGAGCTGACGTTCGCCGCCACCACCGCTCCTGTCGAAATCGCCGGCTCCCCCGACAACCGCAAAGGATATGGCGGCTTTTCGGTGCGCTTCGCGCCGCGGCAGGGAACGGTTCTCACCACGGACGCCGGACGCGAAGCCAAGGACACCGATATGGTCCCCCATTCTTGGGCGCAACTGGAAGCCGAGTACGGCGGCAGGCGCGCCGCGCTGCGCATCGATGACGACGCCTCCAACCCCGGCGCGCCAAACGGCTGGTGCCTGCGCCACTACGGGTTCTTGGGCGTCAACTTCCCGGGGACGCAGCCATTCCAACTCGTTCCCGGCAAACCGCTCAGGCTCAAGTACCGCGTCACGCTCACCGGGCAGTGACCGTCTCCCAACCGTATCTCGTCGAAGCCGTCTTCGCCTTCCACGCGGAACACGCCCGGCGCCTGCTGCGTCACCGTCCTGCGGGAGTCGCTCCCTTCGGTCACCTCCAGCATCGTGACGAACACCGTGTCCACCGAGCGGCGCCGCGCCATGACGTAAGGGACAGGCTGCAAAAGATTGGGTCCCAGTCCTTTGCCCACCACCACTGTCGTGCCCGGCGTGCCCGCCATCGTCACCCGCAGTCCGCGCAGCATTCGTTCAAAATCAACCGCCAGTATCTGCCCCTTGCCCGGAAACTCCAGTACGATGTCATCGACGAACAGTTCTCCCGTGGCGGGTCCTCCAGCGGAGTACGTCAGTTCCAGGCTCACCGTCCGCACGGGCGGGTCGAAAACGCCGTCGTTGTTTCCTAAATAGCGCGTCCATCGTTCCGGCTCAGTTGCCTGAATTCGCCGCCAGCCTTTCCAATCGACAGGACCCACGGTAAAGACGAACCGCTCGTCGGTGGAGTCGTACAGACGCACCGCCAAGCGGTGCCCCGAACCGTCTCCGTGCACCATCAGCGACACGCCGGAGGGCTTTTCCGCAGGCATGCCGCTGAGCACGGGCGTCGTAAACAGCAGGTAACCGGAGCCGCCCGAGAAATCATAAGCCGCCTTGCCCGAGAACCGCCCCGATGCGGCTTGCGCCCGGCTGTAGCTGTAGGTTCCTTTGACCGCCGCCACGCTCTGATAGACGCTGCCGAAAGAGGTTTCGAGGTCGCGGTTCAGGTCGAAATGGACTTGCCAGGCGGAGTCGGTCACCGCAGCCCGGTTTTCGGTGAGATGCTGATAGCCCTCGGAGTTTGGAAACCCAGTGTATGGCTGCAAAGGCAGATCGGTTTCGGCAACGCCATAGTTGTGATAAACCCAGTCGTATTGGTGCGGCGCGCCATCGCTGGATTTCACCCAGAAGAGGTCCAGGAGGTACGTCGAGGTCAGCAACAGCAAGCGGCGCAGGGTGGCTTGCTTGTACGCCGCGCCGGCGTTCGCCACCGCCACGGTGAAGTCCGGTGCGCGGTAGTAGTACTCCAGCGCGCCCGTCGCCTCCGCTTGCGACTTCTGATCCACCACGACTGTGTTGTGCGCCACGGTGACCTTGTCCCAGGTGTCGTGCGTCGGCGCGGCGTAGGATTGCGTGCCGGGGTCCACCGCCATGATGCCGCCGCGCGCGTAGGAAATGAAGTTCAGCTTGTCGTAGTGCCCGTGCCAGCCTCCGTGCGGTCCGAACTTCAGCACCGCCGTGTGGTCGGTGTCGCGTGCGCGGAATACGACGTTGCCTGAGACGGGGAGGTAGACGCTAGTGGGTTTCCACGGCTCCGCCTCGCCGGGTGATTCCACACCCCAAAACAGCGCGTCGCGCCCGCGGCTCCGCTTCCCCAACAAAGCTGCGAAGCGCGGATCGCGATAACGGTTGTAAGCCGCTTCATAGAGCCGGTCCTGCGCAATCAGGCTCGTCGCGCCGCTGTCGTTGAACGCCGGCAGGGTCCAGTCGGGCAGGGCGAACAGGAGCGGACCTTCGAACATCCTCCGCAAACTCGGCTCCGCCCACAGGTCGATGCCGTTGCGCGCCGCCATCTCGGCGAGTTGCACGTGGGCGTCGAGGGCATAGAAGTGATATCCCCAGGCGCCTTCGTACCACAAGCCGTCCGGGAAGACGCTTTCCCGCATCTGAAAGCGGAAACCGCTCGGTCCGTCGATCGCCCGCGTAATCAAACTGTGGTCGTCGAGCGTGAATCCGACGGCGCCGATCGCCGCGTTGTGCCAGGACTGCCAGTTACTCATCTTCGCGTCATTGCGCGAGATGACGCTCACCGCCGCCCGCAACAAGTTGGACTCGATTTGCCGGCGCTCAGCGTCTGTCCAAACACCGCTTTCTGCGATCAAATCGTATGCCCATGCCATTGGGATGAGCCAGATGGACTCATCCAGGGTTTGGGCGAGTACGCGCCCGCCGCTTGTGGCGTTGATTCTGCCGTCCTTATCGTGGATGGGATAATTCGCGTAAGCGGAAGCGTACTCCAACAGAATGCGCGCGGCGTTTCGCGCGAAGGCGATGTCGCCGCTGAAGCGGTATGCCAGCGCGCTGTCGCGCGCAGCGGCGGCGTTGTCATTGTGGCGCCGCGTAAAGATGACCTGATCGAATTTCTTGTCCGTGTACGTCTTGTTATCGACAGGACATTGGTGCGTGGAAGGCGGCGCAAAACGCAATGAGACTCCGTGAACCGGGCAGACGTACCATAACGTCCACTGCCCTCCTTCGGGAGGGATCTTCCATTCCGTGAGCCCGTATCTCTGCAAGTGGTCGGCGGGAAAGCCGCGCGCCGCCTGCAATATTCCGTCGCGCACCGAAGCCATCCAGGCGTGCGCCCTCGCGCCGCGTTCGATCCGGACGAAATCATCCGGCGTGGCGAGCAGCCGTGGCGCGCGCCCCTGAGCCCAGAGGGAAGATGCCACCGCCAGAACTAGCAGCGCGCGCAACATAACAACTAAAGCCGTTCGCTTACACCTCCAGCTTCCACGGCTCCCTGTATTGCAGCTTCAGATACTTCCGCGCTTCGGCCTGTTTGACCGTTTTCGCCTTGTCGTCCCAATCCAGCGGCGTGTTGAACCGCATCGCCAGGTTCGAAAGGATGCAGGCGATCGAAGTCCGCGCCAGCGTCTCGATGTCGGAAATGGGGCGCTGCCGCGTCTTAATGCACTCGAGGAAGTTCTTCCAGTGTTCCGCGTTCATGGATGCTTTCCAGCCGTCGGTTTCCTTGTTGCGTACGCGCTCCTCGAATGCCTTCAAGTCTGACTTCCCGGCGGGAATCACCTTGCACACGCCACGGTTGACGACCAGCGCGCCCTTCGTGCCCAGGAAAGCCGTCCCGTATCCTTCATCGAACATCTGCGAAGGCGCCGCGGTGCGGCTCTCGTACGTGCTGATGAAGGTTGGGTATTGATAGGAGGCGATCATCGTGTCCGGCGTCTCCGTGTTGTCGGTGACGTAATACCGGGAACCGAGCCCCGCCACGCGCACCGGCATCACTTCGTCCATCGCGTAGTGAATGATGTCCTGAAGGTGGACGTTCCAATCGGTCATGGCGCCGCCGGCGTAATCCCAGAAATACCGGAACGTGGACCAGCGTCCCGGCACGATGCCCCAGCGGTTCAGATTAAACGGGCGGTACGGCGCCGGTCCCAACCAGAGGTCCCAATCCAAACCGGCAGGCGGATTGTCGTCGGGGGGGCTGCCCCAGTCGTTCTTGGTCAGGCTTGCCTGCCACGTCTTGCAGAAGGTGATGGGTCCAAGGTCCCCGCTCTTTACCACCTCCACGGCTTTCTTGAAGAAGAAGCCCGACCGCTGCATGGTGCCGCCCTGCACGACGCGCTGGTATTTGCGCGCGGCTTCCACCATCTTCAAGCCTTCTTCAACGTAGACGCACGCCGGCTTTTCGACGTACACATCCTTGCCCGCCTTGCAAGCTTCCACGGTCATGTAGGCGTGCCAGTGGTCGGGAGTCGAAATGCAAACCGCGTCGATGGACTTGTCGGCGATGATTTCCCGAAAATCTTTCACCGCGCGCGCGTCGTGCCCCTGCTTGCGCGCGGCGGCTTGTGCGCGCTCCAGATTCGGCTGATAGACGTCGCACACGGCGACCACCTGAAAGCCGTTCCGGATGGAGTGGCCCAGGTTGCCGGAACCCATGGCGCCCATGCCGATGTGGCCGATGGTCACGCGGTCGTTGGCGCCGTGAATGTTACCTGTGAAGATCGAAGTAGTGAACGCCGCCGCGCCGGCTTTCCTCAAGAACTCTCTGCGGTGACTCTGGCTCATGCATCTTTACCTTTCAGACTCTTTTGTATCAGATTCGGAGTTTCGGAGTTTCGGGGACAGGCAACGCAACCCCCAAACTTCTGATTTGGAGAATTTCGGGGACAGGCAACGCAACCCCCAAATTCCCGGTCTGGAGGGGATCCTTCTCTCCGGCCAACGCGAGCGGATGGCTGGCACTCGAACCCAAGCACGTGACCCCGATATCGAGTCGCTTACAGTTCGAGATCGCGGTGGTGCGCTAAATCCCCTTTCAGCAGTTGATTAGAGGCTACTTTCGATGGCTGCTGCACAAGAGGTGAGTTGAGCCGGACCGCGGACGTAATCCATTACCCGGAGTCAACCAAAGGTATACCAAGGGCAATTTGGGGGTTGCGTTGCCTGTCCCCGAAACTCAATGATGGAGCTATGCGAGCGCTCGTCAAAAGCCAGGCCGCGCCGGGCTTGTGGCTGGAAGATATCCCCGAACCTGAGATCGGCATCAATGACGTCCTCATCAAGGTTCTGAAAACCGCTATTTGCGGAACCGACCTTCACATCTTTAAGTGGGATGATTGGGCGCAGCGCACCATCCCCGTTCCCATGGCGGTCGGCCATGAATTCGTGGGCCAAATTGTCAAGACCGGCTCCAACGTCGCCGACTTTTTCCCCGGCGATATCGTCGGCGGCGAGGGCCACGTCGTTTGCGGGCGCTGCCGCAATTGCCTCGCCGGGCGGCGGCACCTCTGCGCTAAAACGCTCGGCGTGGGCGTCAACCGCCCCGGCTGCTTCGCCGAATTCATTTCGCTTCCCATGACCAACATCTGGAAGCACTCAAATTCCATCGACCTCGAAATCGCGTCTATTTTCGACCCCTTCGGCAACGCCGTCCACAGCGCCCTTTCCTTCGACGTGCTTGGCGAAGACGTTCTCATCACCGGCGCCGGACCCATCGGCATCATGGCTGCCGCGGTCGTACGCCACGCCGGCGCCCGTTACGTTGTCATCACCGACGTCAACCCCTACCGGCTTGAGCTGGCGCGCAAGGTGGGAGTCACGCGCGCCGTCGACGCACGCCACACCTCGCTCGGCGACGTCCAGAAGGAACTCGGCATGAAGGAAGGCTTCGACGTCGGGCTCGAAATGTCGGGCAACGCGGCTGCCTTCCGCGACATGCTGGCCAACATGTGCCACGGCGGGAAAATCGCTTTGCTCGGCATCCCCAACGGCGAAATGGCCATCGATTGGAACACGGTCATCTTTAACATGCTCACCATCAAGGGCATTTACGGCCGCGAAATGTACGAAACGTGGTACAAGATGACGGTCATGCTCCAGAGCGGGCTCGACGTGCGCCCGGTGATCACCCACCGCTTCCCTTACACGGAATATCAGCGCGCTTTTGAAGCCATGCTGGAAGGCAACGCCGGCAAGGTCATTCTCGAGTGGGCGTGAACGCAGGGGGATGGGGCGTGCCGGTTCGGAATATCCTGCTGTTCGCCATGGCTTGGGCTGCCTCCGCGCAGGAGCCGGCCCGCCTGTACAAGGTCACGGTTTTCGCCGGCGCTCCGCGCTCGTTTCCGGACGGCGTCCCCGCCATCAGCGCGCCGTTCGAATCCGTGACCGGCGTGTGGGCGGCTCCTTCCGGTGCAATCCTGGTGGCTGACGCCGACAACCACTGCATCCGTGAAATTCTGGCTGATGGAACGATCCGAACCGTAGCGGGCGTGTGCGGCAAGAGCGGCTATTCCGGCCCCGGCAAGCCGGCCGTCGAGTCGTTGCTCAACCGCCCCACCGCCGCGGTCGCGGATGCGCAGGGCAACATCTATATCGCCGACAGTCTTAACTCCCGCATACGCAAGGTGGACGCCGCGGGACTCATGACGGACTACGCCGGCACGGGGCGATTCGCCCTGTCGGGAGACGAAGGTCCGGCGGCGGCGGCAAGCCTCGGTAACCCGGCTTCCCTCTGGATCGACGCTGAGGGCAATCTGTACTTTGCTGACCCGGCATTCAGCGTGGTCCGCCGCATCTCCGCCCGGGGAAGGATCAGCCGTGTGGCTGGGACGGGCGTGCCAGGGTTGGCGGGCACGGAAGTCCAAGGTCCGGACGCCCGGCTGAATCTGCCATACGCCGTGGCCGCCGACGCCGCCGGAAACGTCTACATCGCCGAACGCGGCAACCATTGCGTCCGAAAGGTCGATTCGACAGGCCTCATGACGCTCGTGGCGGGCTTGCGCAGGCCGGGCTTCGGAGGCGACGGAGGCAAGGCGTCAGAGGGGCTGCTGAATAATCCGAGCGGTCTCGCCTTAGACCAGCAGGGCCATCTCTACATCGCCGACAGCGGGAACCACGTCATACGCCGCGTGACGCCCGGCGGCGTCATAACCACCGTAGCGGGAATCCGCCCGGGTCGAGAGGCGAACTTCGGTTCCATGGGAGATGGCGGCGCCGCTTTGAACGCCGCTTTGAATCAGCCTTTGCTGATGTCTTTCGACTCCTCGGGGAACCTCATCATCGCCGACTCGGGCAACCGCCGCGTCCGGCGGTTGACGGTCTCCTCTCCGCCGCCGGTCCTCAGCACCATTGCCGGACGGTGGCAGGACATCGGCGACGGCGGTCCGGCGCGAAGCGCGGGACTTCATCGCCCGCACGGCGTGGCGGTCGACAGGTCGGGCAATGTCTTCATCGCCGACACGGGAACGAACCGCATCCGCCGCGTTTCTCCCGACGGACGCATCACCACGGTCGCGGGCACAGGCGAAGCAGGCTTTAACGGCGACGGTCAAAGCGCCGCCCGCACTATGCTCAACGCTCCGTGGGATCTCGCCTTCGACAACGAAGGCCAACTGCTCATCACTGACCGTGACAATTTCCGCGTCCGCCGCATCGCCCCGGACGGTTCCATCCAAACCGTGGCCGGCTCCGGGGAGGCGGGCGATACCCCTGGGGCGCTAAGGGCCCGGGAAGCGGCTTTGTGGCTCCCCCAGAGCTTGGCGGCCGACGCCAAGGGCAACGTTTACGTGTCCACCAACGGGAGGGTGCGGCAAATTGACTTGCAGTTCGGTTACATCCGGGATTTCGCCGGCCGGCCCTTCGCCCCCTTGCAATTCGGCGGCGATGGCGGGACCGCCGCGGAAGCGAGCATCGGCTACGCCGCTGGAATCGCCGTCAGCCCGGGCGGGAGCGTCTGGATTTCGGACGGTCCCAGCCAAGTGATTCGCGAGGTGGATTCCTCCAATATGATCACTTCCCGCGTGGGGTTTCCCTTACAGAGCGGATTTGCGGGCGACGGCGGATTCGGCGGCGCAGCGCGCCTGAACTTCCCTGCGTCCTTGGCGTTCGATTCCCGAGGGAACCTTTACCTGGTGGATTCCGGCAACTACCGAATACGGCGCCTCAACACATCCGGCATCGTGGAAACGATTGCAGGCGGAGGTCAAAGTTTCGCTGAGGGTCTGTTCGCAACCAGCGCGCAACTCGATGATTTGGGCGGCATCGCCGTCGGTCCGGACGGCAGCATTTATGTAGCGGAGAAGGGACGCCACCGTGTTCTTAAGCTGGCGCCTGTTTCGCCCGGCGCGCTTCGCATCATAAGCGGAAACTTGCAGGAAGGCGCCGCAGGTTCGCGCCTGCCAGGACCGCTGGTTGTATCCGTCGCCGACGCCTCCGGCGAGGCGGCTATCCCCGGGGTCAAGGTCAGGTTTTCCGTCGTTTCCGGTTCGGCTGAACTTAGCGCCGCCGAGGCGGTGACGGACGCGTCGGGAATGGCGTCGGTCTCGCTCGTTCTCGGCCCGGAGCCCGGACCGGCCAGCGTCCGGGCTGAAGCCGAGGGGCTGCCGCCAGCGGTCTTTCGGGTGACCGCGTTGAAACCCGTCTCCCCGTCGCCGCCAGGCGTCGTGAACTATTCGGCCGCGATCATTGCCGGCGCGCGGCGTCACCTTGACGGGAATGCCGCTCAAGCGCTGTTCGATCATCCCCAAGGGGTGGCGTTGGATTCGGCGGGAAACCTTTACATCGCCGACACGGCAAACCACCAAATCCGCAAGCTTACCCCGGACGGCGTCGTGTCGACGGTGGCGGGCTCGGGCGAACCCGGCTACTCCGGCGACGGGGGACAGGCTACGGCAGCCCGCTTGAACTTGCCGCGCTCCCCTGTGATCGGGGAAGACGGGTCTCTATACTTCGCCGACTCAGGCAATCATGCCGTCCGCCGCATCACGGCGGAGGGGGTGATCCAAACCGTTCTCGGAAACGGGCAGCGAGGATTCGCGGGCGACGGGCGGGGCGGCGCCGACGCGCAGCTTAACTCGCCCTCGGCTGTCGCGCTCCATTCCACCGGCTTGCTCGTCGCGGACGCCGGCAACTTCCGCATCCGGCGCCTGGGTTCCGATAACATCGTCCGCACCATCGCCGGCACGGGCGTTTCAGGCTATAGCGGCGACTTCGGACCGCCTTCGCTCGCGCGCATCTCCGCCGTGGCGAGCCTCGCGGTAGATGCCGAAGGCAACATCTACTTCGCGGACACGGGCAACCACCGCGTACGGCGAATCCGCGCCCCCGGCTCTCTGATCGAGACCTATGCCGGCAATGGCAAGCCCGGCTACGGACCCGAAGGCGCTAGAGCGGTGGAAACCGCCCTCGGCAGCCCTCAGGGACTTGCCGCCGCTCCGGACGGCAGCCTGTTTGTGGCCAGCGAGGGACGCATTGCCCGCATCACTCGCAGCGGCTTGACCGAAACGTATTCCAACGCCGCGAGCGCATCGCTGCTTGCCGCGGGCGCGGGCGGAGAACTGTATTTCACCGCTCAAAACAGGGTTTGGAGAATCGGTTCAGCCGCCAGGGACGCCGAGCTTCTGGCTGGTGCAGAGCACTCCGCAGGCGACGGGGGACCGGCGGCGGAGGCGATTTTCGAAGCTCCCGCGGCGGTATTGGCCACCCCCGCAGGAATCCTGGTGTCGGACCCCGCCGCACGATCCATCCGCCGTATCGGTCCCGATGGCGTGATCCAGACTCTCCTCGACGCCTCCCACGGAATCGGCTCGCCGTTTGGTTTGGCGGTGGACTCTGAAGGCGCACTGTATTTCTCCGATTCGCAAGCCCAAACCGTCCGAAGATGGACCGAGCAGGAAGGGCTCAAGACTGTCGTTCCTGAAGGCGCTCTAGTCTCCCCCGCCGGGCTCGCCATTGACTCGGCAGGCGACCTCTACATCGCCGACGCGGGCAGCCACGTCATCCGCAAATTGTCTCGAGACGGAACACTGACCACCGTCGCCGGAACAGGCAAGGCAGGCTACAACGGAGATGGACGCCCCGGCGCGACGGCTCAGATCGACCGTCCCTTCGCCGTGGCTGTCGACGGCGCGGGCAACCTCTACTTCACTGAAGCTGGCGGACACCGCGTCCGGCGCCTTTCGCCCACGGGCGTGATCTACACCGTGGCGGGAACAGGCAAGCCGGGCTTTGCGGACGACGGGGGCGCCGCCTCGTCAGCCCTACTCGACAGCCCCGCGGGGCTGGCTGTGGATTCCGAAGGCAACTTGTACGTCGCAGATGCCGGGAATGCGCGCATCCGCAAGATCTCCCCTTCCGGAGGCATCGCCACGATCGCGCCGCTGCCGGGCGCCGCCTTGTTGAGCCTGGATAGCGCAGGAGCGCTCTATTTTGCCGACCCATCCGCCGGGCGCATCCGCCGCCTCACTCCCGTCACTCCACAACCTTGACCTTCTTCACCCACTCGATGAGCAAATCCCTTTGAAGGGGTCCGACGATTGGGAAGTCAAGACCTGAAGTGTTGAGTTCCCGGGGGCTGGACTGATTCGCGGCCGCAAACTCGTTGGTGGCGAGCGTGTATTCTTTGTGTGGGTCGACCGGCTGCCCTTGCGTGACGGTTGGCGGCAGCCGCGCGCCGCTGAATTTCCCCATGACCACTACGTTGTCAAAGGGGAAGATATTCCAGATATGGCGCACCAGGATGGTTCCCTGGGGCAGCACGTCGCGTATGCCGCCGAAACCCATGAAGGCGAAATCGGCGCCCATCTGTTCGCGTAACGCGCGTTCGATCATGCGCTTGAGATCCGCCTTCTGGAGCGTGCGCTTGGCTTCGCCGATGGGCACGTCCATCATGGCGGTGACCTTCGCCTCCCATTCGGCGACGTGCTTGGCTACGTCGGGCGCGGGTTCCTGAGCTGTCGAAGTTACGGGGATCTTTTTCCAAGCGGCGGACACCACCCGTTTGCGCGCGGGATCGATCTGTAAATCCAGCCTGCCGATTTCGACGCTGTTCGCCTGAACCCGAGCCTGCCATTGCTGCCCGGCGTGCGATAATTCCTTAAGCCCTACGTGGATGTGCCCGCCAATCAACACCTGCACGTCTTGCAGGTTCTTCCGCACATCCTCTTCGTCTTCGGGGCTGAGGTGCCCGAGCAACACTACGACGTCGGACTTGGCGCGCATCTCGGGAAGGTAGCGCTTCACCGCGTCCGACACCGGCGTGGCGCGAATCTTGCCCAAAACCGAAGGCAGCAGCACCCGGTAAAGCTCCGTGGTCATGGCGCCCACCACTGCCACCCGCAGGCCGCCCGCCGTAAGAACAACGTAAGGCTTGTCGAGCAAGAGCTTGCCCTCGCCGTCCACAAGGTTGGCCGATACGATCGGATAACGGGCGATTTGGATGTACTTCCGCGTCACCTCCCAACCGTAGTCGAACTCGTGATTGCCGAGCGTGGCGGCGTCGAAGCCGAGCCGGTTGGCTATTTCGAAGATGGGGATGCCTTTGTAGACGCTCGACACGGGCGTGCCTTGCACTAAGTCGCCGCAATTGAGCACCAGGCAATGCCCGCAGCCCTCTTTTTCTTTCCGGATGGCGGTAGCCAGGTAAGCGAAGCCGCCGCGCCCGTCGTCCATGGGCAGCAGGCGCGCGTGCAAGTCGTTGGTGTGAATGATGCTGAGCGGTTTAAGGTTCTCAGCGGCGAACAGGACGCCGGAAAGAAGCAGCGCAGCCAGGAATCGCAGGGTCACACCTCGATCTTAATGGAGCGGCGCGGCGTCTCGCCACGGGCGCCGGCGCTACCTCATGCGTGGTCGAAATAGCCGTGAGCGAGGTCGGGCTTGGCCTCGAGCGCCTCCCGCCAGTAAAACCGGGCTTCGTCCTGCCGCCCTAACGCTTTGAGGGCGTGGCCCAAATTCAGCAGCGCCTCGGCGAAATTCGGCCGTTCGTTGAGGGCTTCGCGGTAGAGCCGCACGGCGTCCTCAAGCTGCCCGGACTTCTGTAGCAGCAGTCCGGTGTTGTAAAACAACTCCGGAGAACGCTCGCCAAGCTCGATCAGCTTGGCTTGAATCTCGAGCGCTGTCTTCTGATCGTCGGCTTCGATGGCGAGCGAAGCGAGTCCGCGGAGGGCGTCCATCGAATCGGGCTGCCGGCGCAGGATCTCCTCGAATGTCTCCCGCGCGCTGTCGCGGTTGCCGCTGCGCCATAGAGCGATGGCCAGGTTGAGCCGCGCCTCGGGCCAGTCCTTGTTGAGCTTGAGGCATTCCTCAAAAGCGTCGGCGGCGCCGTGGTGGTCGCCCTTTTCAAGCCGCAGGAAGCCGAGCCGGAACCAGGCGTCCGGCCAATCGGGCTGCCGTTCGACCACCCGGGCATAGTACTTTTCGGCGTCGTCGGCAGCGCCGGACTTTTCCAGCACCGCCGCCAGGTTGAACCAGACCTCGGTCTGGTCCGGAGCGGTCTGAAGAGCCCGCTCATAGGCATCGCGCGCCCCTCTCAGGTCCCCTAATTCCTGCCGGACAATGCCAAGGTTGACCAGAGCCTGCGTAGCGCCCGGCTTTATGCGGAGCGCTTCGGCATACGCCTGTGCCGACTGATCCAGCTTGCCGAGCTTCTGATATGCCACCCCGAGGTTGTACCAGCGCTCGAAGTGATCCGGCGTCGCCTCCACCAGCTTCGTGCAG
>Ga0101944_10004380_pt1 | contig 17647 bp, 13 predicted proteins | sample DewCreD2012metaG_FD_75245 | JGI IMG/M metagenome (GOLD analysis project Ga0101944, IMG submission 75245) | Hot spring sediment bacterial and archeal communities from British Columbia, Canada, to study Microbial Dark Matter (Phase II) - Dewar... ... | reverse complement strand
CATTATCTCCTATCAGAACTGCCGATAGTTCCTCATTCAGTGATTTAGCCAGCCGGCTTCCAGCTCCAATGAGTTCAATCGTTAGAGAAGTTAAGCTATCGCCAGAGAATTCGCAGAAGACCAGTATTCCTTTATTGATTGACATATCCTGACTCCTTAAATGAGACATTTATATCTGTTACTCTATAATACTTTGGCTTGCTGCAATACAGACATCAGCCTGTCAACCTTTTCAGACGGGCTGTTTCCGGTAATTATCTCACATTTCCTTTCCCGATTAAGCTGATACATTTTCCTGAAACTGACAGGGCTGGCAGGTACCGTTGTCATTCCCAATTGTTGAGCATTCATGACTGTCACAGGTTTTTTACTCGCTGACATAAAGGCTTCAACACCCGGTTCGCGCAGTTCTCCGGCTTCGTAACTTGTAGAAACGACTGCAGGGGCTGGAGCCTCTATCACTGCAAATCCATGCGGTAGAACCTTTTCAACTCTCACGGTATTTCCAATTAACTCAACCTTCCGTGCAAATGTGATGAAGGGAATATCCAGAATGCTGGCAATTCCTATGCCTACCTGTCCGGCATTCGTATCTGCAGCCTGAATGCCGCATAATATCAGGTCATATTGCCCAAGATTCCTGATTGCAGATGAAAGGGCATGTGCTGTCAGCAGTGTATTAAATTCGTCAAAGAGATCATCTTCCAGAAGAATCAATTCATCTGCGCCTGCTGCTAGAGGGGCTCTAACCACTGCTCGACTGAGCTTTTTGCCCAGGCTGATAACGGTAACCTTTGCCGGCTGTGAATCCTTAATTTTCAGGGCTGCTTCAAGAGCATTTTCATCGAAAGGGCTTAGTACTGGTGGGGTAGCTTTTGGCAGAATTGCCCGCTTAGCTTCGGGGTCAATTTTAAAAAGTGAAAGAGGAGCCTCAGGGTCCAGCACCTGTTTCATGCAAACAACAATGTTTTTCACTTAAGTCTCCTTCTTTTTTACTATCTAATCACTATCTTTAAGCCGGGTATTGTCTTGCTGTATTTTCAAATGGTCATATAATAATTCAGCAATATCTAAAACCTGCATAGATTCTGATTCTTCTCTGCTTCTCACTGCATCCTCAAACATTTGCAGGCAGAATGGACAGGCGGTAGCTATAATCTGCGATTTACTTCCTAGAGCATGTTGTAGTCGCATCTCATTAATTCTTTGACCGGTTTTTTCTTCCAGCCACATCCTGCCGCCTCCTCCACCGCAGCAGAAACTCAGATTCCTGTTGTTTTGCATCTCGGACAGGGATAACCCCGGAATACTGGTAATCAGATTCCTTGGAGAGTCATATATGTCATTGTAGCGTCCGAGATAACACGGATCCTGATAAGTTACTCTTAACTCCTTGGAAGCGGAAACAGGTTTAAGTTTTTGATTTTTTATCAAATCCTCGATCAATTCCGTATGATGAAAAACTTCAAAATTGCCCCCAAGCTGTGGATATTCGTTTTTCAAGGTGTTATAGCAGTGAGGACAGGCAGTTACTATTTTGCGGATATTATAGCTTTGTAAAAGTTGTATATTATTGGTCGCAAGCATCTGATATATATGCTCAGCACCGAGGCGTCTTGCTGGATCACCACAACATAATTCTTCCTCTCCGAGTATGCCGAAATTAACACCAGCAAGCTGCAAAATTCTGGCTACTGACTGAGTCACCTTTAGACTCCGATCTTCCAGGGCGCCGGTGCATCCGACCCAGAAGAGTGTATCAACCTTACTATTTTCTCCCACAATCCTGATATCCAAATCCTCAATCCAATCAGTACGAGCATGCATGGTACCGCGCCAGGGATTTCCCCGTACTCTTAAATTTTTCAAGCAGTCATGGGCAGTTCCAGTGGTAGATATCATTTGCAGATAGCGTCGGAGATCAATAATTTTATCTATATGTTCGTTGTAAACTGGACAGACTTCCTGACAAGCACGGCAGGTTGTACAGGACCAGATTGCCTCCTCATTGATTACTTTTCCAATCACAGCAGTATCTTCAACCTGTTCATTTTGCATGATATTGGGAGCATTTTTTTCTCTTGATTCTACTGTAAGATTAGATTTTTTTGTTTTACTTATAATGCTTCCCGTTTCCATCAAGTGTTCTTTCAAGCCCAGAATTAGTTCTCGTGGAGATAGTGGCTTCCCACTCAATTGAGCCGGGCATGCAATATGGCATTTTCCGCACCAGGTACAGGCATAAAGGTCAAGTAACTGTTTCCAGGTAAAATCCTGGATTTTCGCTGCTCCAGCAGTCTCAGGTTTTTGTAAATCTACTGGTTTCAGAGAACCTTTTGGAGTAAGGCTGCGGAAGGTGATATTGGCGAAGGACGTAAGTGGATGAAGGTGTTTGGAATATGGAGCATATACAAGCGCACCGAGGAGTAATACATAATTCAGCCACCATAAAATACGGTATATCAGAATATACGTAACTTGTGAAATATCAGTAGCAAGAATCGCTCGTGCTAGAGGTTTTCCCAGCAGAGAACCGCTGTCTGGTATTCCATAAGCGGCATATCTAAACGATTCGATACCGAGATGGAACAGCATCAGGAGGGTGATTCCAGTAATCAAAAGGGTTTGAATTATTTTTTCGGTAAAATCCTGTTCTCTTTTCAGTCTCTCAGGAACGATAAGGTAACGCTTTATGATCACCCAGATCATGGCAAGAATCACGAGCAGAGCCGCGATGTCAAGGACGGAGAAAAAAATACCCTCAAAGGTTGTATTAAATAGAATGCTATTCAGACCAAAACCTGCTCCCAGACCAATAAAAATTAAATAGCCAATGGCAAATAAAGTCAGACTCCAGAGCATAATAGCGTGTCCAATGGCTGCTGGATCACGTAAAGAAGTGGTTTTCAGATTGCTCCATTGAGAAAAAAATATGACGAATGCGCTTTTGATACGAAAAAAAAGTCGATCAAAGCGATTTTCGGGGCGTCCCAGTCTGATCAGGTTAAATAGGAAAATTAGTCTTCGAATGAAAAAGAAAAACGCAACCACAAAAAGCAACCAGAAAATTAAATAACCTGTAATCCCGAGATAGCTTTCAGACACCGGTGACATTATTCAGGATGACTCCTCCATAAAAATTCAAGATTAATTCTAACAGAGATGTTAACAATAAATATAAATCAACCACGTCTTTGCTTGTTTATAATTCATATGATCTCAAAACAATAATTAGTTTCTCTAGATTCCTGATGAAACATCTTTGAGACAAGGCTTGATAGAAAAAATAACATCATATATAATTGGTTTTCACGGTATGAAAACATTATTTCATATTTGATATTATTATAACATATTGTGTCAAGTGTAGATTCTTTATTGCGATGCAAACATGACTAAATAGAGAAATTAAAAGTTTAGAATACAATACACCATAAGCACGAATTTTGCAAAGGTTCAGGATCTAATATATTCAACCAGTATTGCGAATAACGTGAAGAAATCGTGATCGCAATAGAAGGAGGTAGGATGAAGACAGTAACTGGTCATCCTGATAAAGGTCAGATGAATCAATCGGGAAAGCAAATTAAGGATGTTGAGATTACGATCAAGGCTCTGGGATTTCTTGGAGTGGGGGGTGGAGTGCCCTGTGCGGTGGATTACCAGAACGGCAAGATCGTACGAATCAGACCATTACACTATGATTGGCAATATGAACGGAAACTCTTAAACCCATGGAAATTTGATGTCAGAGGACAGGTACTGGAGCCGACCTTTAAATCAAATCCTGGTCCATTTTCGTTAGCTTACAAAAAGCGGGCTTACTCGCCCAACAGGATCAAGTACCCGCTGAAAAGGATTGACTGGGATCCAGACGGAGAGAGAAATACGCAGAATCGTGGAATAAGTAAATACCGGCGGATTTCCTGGGATGAAGCGGCAAAGATAATTGCAAAAGAGATTATCCGCATCAGAGAAAAATACGGGCCCTTCGCAATTATGGCACAGATTGATGGACATGGCGAGTGCAAATCACTACATGCAGCTCATGGGCAACCTGCTTTGCTTCTGGATAAAATTGGTGGTTTTACCCAGCAGATACGGAATCCGGATAGTTGGGAAGGCTGGTATTATGGTGCAATGCATGTCTGGGGTGAAGGATATCGTGGGTTGCAAAGACCTGTTGATAATTCGATGAAAGATGTTTCTGAAAATTGCGAAATGGTACTTTTCTGGGGTTGTGATCCGGAAACTACCCCGTGGGGGTTCAGCGGTCAAACCGCTACTCGATTTTGTTATTTCTGGTCTTGCTTGGGAATTAGGCAGGTTTATATATGTCCAGATTTGAACTACGGAGCGGCGGTTCATGCTGATAAATGGATTCCGGTTTTGCCCAATACCGATGCAGCGTTGCAACTGGCGATTATTTATACCTGGATCAAGGAAGGGACTTACGATAAAGAATATGTAGCTACTCATACAGTTGGTTTTGATAAAATAAAGGCCTACGTAATGGGTGAGGAAGACGGGATTCCCAAGTCGCCAGCCTGGGCTTCTACAAAATGTGGTGTGCCTGAGTGGACCATCAAGGCGCTGGCACGTCAATTTGCTTCTAAAAGAACTTCGATTGCTCATTTCTACGGGGGATCGTATATTAGAGGTCCGTATTCTCATGAACCAGCTAGGCTTGAGTGTATTTTACTGGGTATGCAGGGACTCGGCAAACCCGGAGTCAATCAATTCCAGATCGGATTTAATCCTGGAATGCCACGCGCTTTCATGCCCGGTAGAAAAGATGCAGGACGTAATGTGGTCGGGTTGAAAGATGCCGATGAGAAAATAATGCCCTTAATGCTATTCAAATTTACTGCCAACTCCTTCACAAAACAGGGTATCCCCAAGACTTATTTACAGGATGCGATATTAAATCCACCGGTGGTTTTTTGGGGTAGTGGCGGGCTTTCTGAACCTCCGGAGAATCAGTTTGTAAAGTATGCTTATCCTATATCACCATCTCAAGGTGGCACTGAAATACATATGATCTGGACTGACACTCCCTGCAGGCTTACCTGCTGGAATGATGGCAATAAGACGGTTGAAGCATTAAGGAGTCCAAAAATTGAATGCATTGTTGCTCAGCATCCTTGGTTGGAAAACGATTGTTTGCTGGCTGATATTATTTTACCTGCCAATACTACTCTGGAAGTCGACGACCTCGTCTCATGTATGGGAATGGGTGCTAATGAGTTTTCCATGGTTGAATTACAGAAAAAAGCGATGCATTCGGTAGGAGAGTCAAAAAGCGATTATGAGATTGTTCTTGAAATAGCGAAGAAACTGGGGCTGGAGGATAAGGTTTGTGAAGGAAAGACCTGCGAAGATTGGATAAAAACAAGTTTTGAGAGAATTCTGGGAAGGAACTCGCTTATAAGCTGGGAAGAGTTTCAGAAAAAGGGATATTATGTGTTTCCTATTGCCCCTGATTGGGAGAAAGATCCGCCGGGTTTAATTAAATTTTATGAAGACCCGGAAAATAATCCGTTGCCTACACCTTCGGGGAAATTGGAGTTCTACTCGGAAAGGATTGCCAGAGCCTTTCCGGATGATCAGGAGAGAGCGCCCATTCCCAGATGGATTGAAAAGGGGATTACACATGATGAAAGGATTACCAGTGATAGAGCAAGAATGTTTCCTTTGTTGCTCATGTCGAATCACGGCAGATGGCGGGTGCATGCACAGTGTGACGATATTGCCTGGACGAGAGAGATCTTGACCTGCAAAGTATCCGGACCGGATGGATATAAATACGAACCTGTCTGGATTAATCCTGTTGACGCCGAAATCCGAGGAATAAGGACGGGGGATATTGTTAAAGTCTTTAATGAGAGGGGTGTTGTTTTGTGTGGCGCACTGGTATGGGAGCGAATCAGACCCGGAGTGGTGTATGTTGACCATGGAGCTCGTAGTGATTTTATTATTCCCGGGAAGGTAGATCGTGGAGGAGCGATTAACCTGATTAGTCCGCGAGGGACAGCCTCAAAGAATTGCCTGGGGCAGGCAACCAGCGGATATCTGGTAGAGGTAAAGAAAGTAACGCCTCAGGACTACGAGGAATGGCGAAAAATGGATCCACAGGCATTTGATGCTGCGTTTCAAAGGAAATATGATCCTGCAGCCGGATTATGTTTTGAAGCCTGGGTTGAAACAGAATGACAGGAATATTTTTCGAGCAAAGTTGTTTACATTGGACAGTTTTTTAAACCAATTCCCGCTTATATATGAATATTGAAATTATTAAAATGCTTGTAAATAAAGAAAAACGAATTGTTATAGCGATCATCGTAAACAACTATATTGACAATCCATGGTATAATATTATTAACCCGAGTTATAATTTTGAAAACCATATTTCATAATTTGAAATTACCTTAAACTATTAATGTCTAATTTCCGTGAATCTTGATCGTTCTGTTCGCGCCTTTATTTTTATAAGCATATAAGAATAATATTCACGATTACCACCGAGATAAACCAGATAGATTATTATTAAGGAGCGAAAACGATGAAGAAATTAATTTGGGCGATCCTCGGAGTAATTCTTATATTCACTCTTGTATTAATGGCTTGTGGAGAGAAGACCGCAAGTACAACGCAGCCAGGGACAGCCACAGCAGTTTCTGAAAAAAAGTTTAATCTTAGATGGGCACATTTTGCTGCTTCACATCTTGAAGCGAGTGTTCCCCTTACGAACATGGTTAATAACGTCAAGCAAAGAACCGGTGGCAGATGTAATATTGAGATTTTCTGGAGCGACTCACTCGTACCGATGTTTGAATCCTTTGATGCTGTCAGGCAGGGCTCAGCAGAAATGGCTACTTTCCCGGTAGGAGCTTTTAGCGGGGTAGAAGCTGTTTTTGCTTCAGCAGAAATTCCTTTCCTGTATGATTCTATCGAAGCTCAACTGGAAGGGCAGGGTGTTCTGGTAGATACCTATAACAAAGTCGTTGAATCTAAGTATAACCAGAAAGCCCTCAGCGTAACCTCAATCATTCCTCTGAATATAGGTTGTAAAAAGAGACCAATTAAGACTCTTGCCGACTGGAAAGGCTTGATGGTACAGTCTATTTCTCCGATCACCTCTGAGCTAACCACTTCCTTCGGTGCAACAGGAGCACCTGCTTCGCCTATAGATGTATATGAATTGCTGGAAAAAGGAACGGTAGATGCCACTATTCAATCGCTTGGAAAATATGTTGAAGCCAAACTCTGGGAGGTATGTCCTTATATCACCAATGCTAATCTGGTTCCTGCCTCAGCAATGACTACAATGAATGCCGGCATATGGAATCAACTTCCTAAAGATATCCAGGATATCATCCTTGATGAAGTCAAAAAAATGAAGGCAGAAGTTGACAATATCACTCTGAAAACTTACTACTCATATCTTGATGAACTGGGAAAACATATGCAGGTTTATAATCTTCCCAAATCTGAGAGAGAGAACTGGAAAGCTGCTGCTAAGCCAATGATCGATAAGTACATGGGGAAGATGGGAGATCTGGCTACAGAAATAACGAAAGCAGCTGAAAATGCGAATGCCAAACATCCTTATCCGTATTAGTAGCCCGGGCAAAACAGAATGGATCACCGGGGGAACGTCAGGATACCGGAGGTTAAGCCTCCAACCTCCGGTATCCTGATTTTAGGGAATAATCTCGTAAGGATATGTAGCTTTGATAGTATTAGCTAAAATTGCCCGGATATTAGACAGGTCACTGGATCTGATGAGCAAAGCTGGATTGCTGCTAAGTGGTATGATGCTTCTTTATATGAGTATTAATGTCACTTACGGAGTAATTAAACGATATGTATTTCACGACCCATCCATTATCGCTATTGAAATGGTCAAAATCTTACTGATTCCAGCCTGTGTACTTGCTGTTTCTTACGTGCAGAGAAATGGACGTCACCTGAAAGTGGATTTCCTGATGAATCGTTTTTCTCAGAAAATTCAATTCTTTATTTCAGAGGTTGCAGTTCCGGTGATGGGACTTTTTGTCGGCGTTGTTCTGGTATGGAAGGGATGGGAATCTGCAGTTTATTCCTTTCAGATTTACGAGAGAAGTATGTCTGTCTGGTCTGAGCCGGTTTTTCCGGTAAGATTCACGATACCGGTAGGGTATGGATTATTGTGCCTGATCATGATCGGTCAATTGTTTCGTGGTATAAGCATATTGGTAATGGGCAAAGCAAAAGGTGCGCAGCCTACTCCTGTGGATGAATAAAAATGATAGGGAGTATCTATGGAATTTTTACCCGGTATTATTTGCTTGGGAATAATGATTCTACTGATGTTGATTGGCATTCCAATTGCCTTTTCGATGCTGGTGCCAGCTTTAGCAATCGGGATAGTCACCTATGGACCTCCGGTGATGGATTTACTTGGACGCACCACATTTGCCTTTCTCTTCAGAGATGCGTTAGCTCCTTTACCTCTCTTTTTTCTATTAGCCTGCATTATTGCTGAGACTACTGTTGGTGATGAACTTTTTAATGCAGCCAGTAAATGGTTATCACGGTTGCCGGGTGGGTTGGTGGCAGCAAGCATTTTAGGTGAAGCTGCCATGGCGGCTATTGTTGGTCACAGCGGCGGGTGTATTATTACCGTTGGCAAGATTGCAGCCCCACAGTATGAAAAGCACGGTTATAATCGTGGATTTGCTCTTGGTGCACTCTGCTGCGGTGGTGTTCTGGGGCCTCTTATTCCTCCCAGTACTACTATGATCGTTCTAACTCTGTTTGCCGAAGTTTCCCTTGGAAGGCTATTTATCGGAGGAATAATCCCTGGGGTTTTACTTGCAATTATGCTGGCATCAACTGCAGTTGTAATGGCGTGGTTCAATCCCAGACTCGGACCACCTGCTGGAAGTTATACGTGGCGCGAAAGATTTGCCTCTCTTAAAAGACTCTGGCTGGTGGCTTTGATAATCTTTAGCATACTCGGCGTGATATATTTTGGTATAGCAACAACCACCGAAGCCGCGGGATTTGGATGTGTAGCTGCTCTGATCGTAGCTGTTGCGGCATATAAATTTCGCCTGCAGCATTTAAGAAGGGCACTATTCGAAGCGGCACTGATCACAGGAATGCTAATACTGGTGATTATTGGTGCTTCATTCTTTACCTATATTGTCGGTAGCAGCGGTTTAGGGAAGCAATTGGCTAATGCTGTTCTGGATATGGGACTATCTCCTATTTTATTTGTTATTGGTATTAACATCCTTTATCTTATTCTCGGCTGTTTCATGGATACCATGACAATTCTCTTGCTGACTTTACCCATCTTTATTCCCGCTGTCGTAGCCCTGGACCTCAATCTAGTCTGGTTTGGTATTCTGGTTGTGGTTAATATGCAAATCGGGTTAATTACTCCGCCCTTAGGTCTGGATCTTTACATCATGAAGAATACGTTTGGAATTCCAACTGGACAGCTTATCAAAGGGATAATTCCTTTTTTCATTACTTTGATTATTTTCCTGGCTATATTGGTAGCTTTCCCTCAAATTACGCTGTGGTTACCTGATATGATGAAGGGTTAACACCAGATATCGGGGAAGAAAAATGGCTGTTTCATTAAATGAATACCGAAGACGTCATGATGCTATCCGCAGATTGATGAAAGACCATAAGATGGGTTATTTGTTGATCGCGGGCTTGCCGGATGATTTTAACCGAGGCAATATTCGGTATATTACCGGCTATGGAAGAGGGGGATATTGCCTTTTTCCTCTTGAAGGTAAGCCGGTTTTGTTCTTCAACGCAGTACAAAATAGTAACTCAAGATTATCCAGAATGATCGAAGCACTAGAACTGATAGATATAGAAGAAAGCGTTAATCTGGCAGAGCAAATTTCTCAAAGATTATCAAAAGTTGATGAGGAACATACGATAGGGCTGATTGGTACCGATTGTATATCCGTGAAGATTTATTCAAAAGTAAAGAAGCAATTCGGGCAAAGGATAATCGAGGATGATAGCTTCCTGGAACCTTTAAGAGAAATTAAATCACCCGAAGAAATCGAACATATACGCATAGCTGCTGGAGTGGCTGACAGGGTTTATTATCGCCTGAGGGAGATCATCCGACCAGGTCTCAGCGAAGGAATGATTTATGGTGAAGTGAAAAAAAGCATCTACGAACTCGGTTGCGAATATTCCTTTGATTTAATTGATGCCTCAAGTTCAAGATTGCAGATGTCATTTTATCCTACCGACAGCAAGCTGGAGTTGAACGGTACGCTTTTTATGGAAATTTCTCCAGCTTATTGCGGATATTATGCTCAACTTCCAGTTACTTTACCTGTTACCAGTTATGCCCCGCATATTGAACAGATGATGCGAGCATGGTTTGCCGCGGATAAAGCTATTCGTTCTCTACTCAGGCCAGGTACACCAATATCTGAATTGTACGAACAGGCTATTTCCGTGATCGTCAATCACGGATTTATCTCGCCATTAAGACCAGGGCATTCACTCGGTCTGGATATCCTTGATTTCTGGTCAATTACGGCAAATAATAACAGAATTCTGAAACCTGGAATGGTGATAGCGGTTCATCCATGTTGTGTTTCTCCAATTAGCAGGGAAGGAGTGGGTCTGGGATACTCCTATCTGATCACAGATACAGGATTTGAAAAACTCAATAAGGTTGATCTGGGTGCTGAACTATTGATGGTATAGACTGAGAATTCTACATTACTTGAAAAGGTTTTAAGAATATTATTCGGAAAGGAAAAATGGATGAGTAATGGAATCGTTTCTTTAAAGAACAAAGAATATGGATTTGAGAAACAACCTGATCCGATTCCCGAGAAGGAGATCAAAGAAACTATTTATACCGAGGTGATTATAATCGGTGCAGGTATCTCCGGATTGACTGCAGCGGTTTCTGCGGCTGAAGCCGGTGCCAGAACTATCCTCCTGGAAAAAGGGGATACTTTTCACGTTCGTGGATTGCACAATGCTGCATTGAACAGCAGATTGCAGAAACAGGTTGGCATTAAGGTTGATAAGGATAAGGTTATCTCTACGATAATGGAATTTGGACAATATCGTGGTGATCAAAAGCTGGTTAAATTGTGGGCTGACCACTGTGACGAAACCATGGATTGGCTTCTTGATATGGCGAAAGAAGCGAGGGTAGAGGTTGTATTGGATCTTACTACCAAAGACTGGTATTTCCCAAATTATCCTCTCATTCATGTTTTTCTTCCTGATCGCCAGAACACGCTTGCCCAGATGCTACTTGATAAAGGTCGGTCTCTGGGGGTTGATTACCATTTTGAAATGCCAGCAGTCCGTCTTCTAAGGGAGGCAAATGGACGTGTAGCCGGTGTAATTGCCAGAGACAGGGATGGCAATTATCACAAATTTATGGCTAAAAAAGGGATAGTACTGTGTACGGGTGACTACGGGAATGATCGTGAGATGCTTTCAAGATATTGCAACTGGTTACCACAAGATTTGAAGGTAGAGTACGATCCTCCTGTGAATACAGGTGATGGCCACAAGATGGCGCTCTGGGTTGGAGCTGCGATGGATGATATACCGCATTGTCCGATGCTTTTTGATTTTGCTACTTTCAATAAGCAGGGGCTCTTTAATCTTGCCAGGCAACCGTGGTTGTATGTGAATGCCAGAGGAGAACGTTTCATGAACGAGGATCTCCCCTGGGGTTACGAATGCAATCAGATTTTACGCCAGCCGGGACGCTTTGCCTGGTCGATCTGGGATGCCAAATACCCGGAGGAAGTACCCTTGATGCGCAGTCAATGCTGTAAAAATATGGGACCTCCTACGTACCTGTGGAATCAAAGTCAGCTTGATCATGCAGTTGAAAAGGGATATGTTCCAGTTGCTCAGAGTATCGAAGAATTGGCTGGGAAAATGGGAATACCGGTTGAAACCTTTAAAGCCACTGTAGCCAGGTATAATGAACTGGCAAAAAGTGGCAGGGACAGGGATTTTGGAAAGCATCCAGATAGATTGACAACAATTGAAAAGCCACCCCTTTATGCCTGCAAAATGGAGGTGAGGCTGATGGTAGTTTTAAGCGGATTAAAAGTCAATACAAGATTACAGGTACTGGATACTGATGGATTGCCGATTCCCGGTTTATATGCAGCCGGCAATGTTTCTGGATCGTTTTTTGGTGGTGGGGCTTATTCAACTACGACTCCAGGTGTAACACACAGCCGCGCCTGGACATTTGGTCGTCTGGCCGGGCGAAATGCTGCGGCTGAGAAGATATGATAATCTCAATTTTTTGGGTAAAAGGATTTTTTTAAAACGCAAATATAAGGAACAATATGTTCTTTAAACAGGATAATTTTCAGAAAGTTGGAGGATAATATGAGAGGCATTCTGGAAGGAAAAGTTGCTGTGGTGACTGGATCAGGACAGGGAATCGGTAGAGCAATCGCTATTGGTCTGGCTAAGGAAGGTGCCAGAGTTGTTACCAATAATCGGCGCAGAGGTTCAACGGGATTTGCAATATTAAACGAATCAGAAGTAAAAAATTACGGCAGAGAGCAACAGGAGTATCTTAAAGAGCAAATGGCAAAAGCTAGCGGAGATGCAGAAACTGTTGCAGAGGAAATCAGAGCTTTTGGCGGCGAAGCTGTTCCGTTTTTTGGTGATGTTTCTAATTTTGAAACTGCTGGCAGATTAATTCAAACAGCCATTGATTCTTTTGGTAGAATTGACATCCTGGTTAATGTAGCCGGTTCCTTTAAGTTCAGTCCTATCTGGGAGATGAGCGAAGAAACGTGGGATCATGTTACATACAGTAAACCAAAAGGATATTTCAATACTATCAGGCACGCTGTGCCTTACATGATGAAACAGAGATGGGGTCGAATCATAAACACAACTGCACTGGCTTTTCTGGGTATGGTGAATCACTCAAACTACAGCGCGGCTAATGCGGGAGTAGTAGGGCTCACCAGAGCTGTAGCTAAAGAATTATTTAAATATGGGATTACCTGCAATGCCCTGTCCCCCAACGCCATGACGCGTGCTTCTTTTGAGGTGGTAGCAATGTTGAGAGAAAAATCCAGCAAAAATGAAGCTGCACCGCTGCCATCTGGAGCACTGGAGAGATTCATGCGCTTCCCTGATGCGGAATCCATTCCGCCTCTCGTAGTATATCTGGTTTCGGACGCTGCTTCTTCAGTCACCGGCTCAATATTCCATATTGATGGGGGAACAATAGGTATTTATACAGAGCCAGAAATCAAAAACAAAATTACCAAAAAAGAAGGTTGGTGGACTGTAGAAGAATTAATGACCGAGATGCAAAACAGCGTGTTAAAAGACTACAAGAGTATTGTAGACAGGATTTGAAAAGGCTTCAGAATATCAGCAAGTTAAATTAGTAAATCTTTGAATCATAGCTTCTTAAATTGCAACATTTCCTCCGGACTATATTTTTTGCGAACGACTGGATGTCCGGTTGTCAGGTCACCTTTTGATCTGGTGTAAGCTGATGAAGAGCAAATATGCATGAACATCACCGGTTTATTTACCTTCTTAAAATAAATAGGACAATGCATTAAACCTTTCGGTACATAAATAATTGCCGTTGTATTAATAAGGTGCTTTTCATCTTCGTCACCCATCAGTATTTCTGCTTCTGCCTGATAATCAAAAAAGTTAAGGGGGTTTCCTCCCAGAAACAATAACAGTTCATCATAATCGTGCGCATGCTTCGCACTTATCACACATGGTTCAATTATCGTAAATAACGTTACCTCATTGGGAAAACACGGGAAAATAGAGCCAGGGCAATATTCTTCACCATAAGGATGCCTGTCGCCACAGATATGTATTTCCGGGAGGGATTTTCCTTTTACTATTGGCTCTCTGATGATATATTTTCCGTATTTTGTATTCATTTTTTTCCTCCGAATTTAAATTATAATTAAAAAGCACCTCTGAGCCGGGGATCAATAGCATCTCGTAAACCATCTCCTGCCATATTAAATCCAAATACTACCAGCATTATCGCGAGTCCTGGAGCAATGGATAATAACGGATTGGTTAGCAGGAATCTATAGCCCTCATTAACCATGCGTCCCCAGGCAGGGGTGGGTGGTAGAATTCCTACTCCTAAAAAGCTCAAAGCGGCTTCACCTAAAATAACAGTGCCCAGTTGCATTGTGATCACAACGAGTAGTGGAGGGAAAGCGTTTGGTAATATCTGGGTTAATAACATCCTCACATTTCCCATGCCCATTGCCCTTGCGGCCAGAACATAGTCGTTTTGTTTGATCGTCAGAGTTTGGGCACACATTAGTCTGCATTTACCAGCAATACCTCCGACAGCCAGCGCAAAAATGACGATTTTCATACCTCCACCAACCAGTCCTGAAATAAGCAGGACCAGTATAAGGTTTGGGAAAGTCATCAAAGCATCAGTAAATCTCATGATGACTGTATAAACCCAGCTACCGAAGAAACCGGCACAGATTCCCATCGTCATTCCTATCAAAGTAGATATGCTCACAGCGCTAATTCCTATGATCAGAGATGTTCTTGCTCCGTATATAACACGGCTGAAGAGGTCTCTGCCTGCTGAATCGGTGCCGAGAAGGTGTTCCCTGCTAGGTTGAAGTAACCTGGACTCCAGGTCGGTTTTAATCGGGTCATAAGGAGCAATCAAAGGTGCAAAGATTGCTACAAGAATCTCCAGAATAATGAAAGCCAATCCGATAACAGCTAACTTCCTGCCAAAGAATACTCGCAAAATTCTTCTTGATTCACTGTATCTGGGAACATTAATTACTGGTGATATTGCACCTGTTTGTGAAAGTGGATTACCTGCCGAATTTGCCATTTGCTGCCTCACTATGAATATCTGATTCTTGGATCCAACCAGGCGTATGAAATATCAACAAGAAGATTTGTTAAAAGAATTATCATACCCATAATTAATACGCTTGCCTGAACAATTTGATAATCCTGTTCAAAAAGGGCGCTCACAGTAAGTCTACCAACACCAGGAATATTAAAAATTGTTTCAATTATGACTGAACCTCCGAAGATCATACCTACCTGCATGCCCATGATTGTTACGATCGGGATTAAACCGTTTTTCAATTCATGTCTTACTACAATTATTCTTTCCCGGAGACCTTTAGCCCAGGCGGTGCGTACGTAATCCTGACGAATAACTTCCAGCATGCTGGATCTTGTCAACCGGCACAGGCCAGCTATCGTACCGATGGAAAGACATAAAACTGGCATAATGATCTGGCGCGTGCTTAACCAGAAATCTTTAAAAGGGGATGTGTAACCCGATGTCGGTAACCATCCCAATTTCAAAGAGAAAAAATAGATCAACAAAATTCCCAGCCAGAAAGTGGGCATTGTAATACCGGCATTGGCTAGAAGAGTAATTACATTATCGATCCATGTGCCTCTTCTTAGAGCGCAGATCACACCAGAAAAAATTCCCATCATGGTGCCGAATAAAAAAGCCAGGATACCAAGGTGTACGGTAATTGGAAAGCATTGAACAAGTAGTGAATTAACCGGTTGTCCGCGTATGATAGAGGTTCCAAAATCGCCTCTTATAATATTAAAAATCCAGTTAATATACTGTACTGGCAGAGGTTTATCCAGCCCGTATTTAGCGCGTAGAGCAGCGAGAGATGTGGGGTCTAAAGTTTCAAGGTTTTCTCCTGACATATAAATAAGAATGGGATCACCCGGAAGCAAACGCATGCACAGGAAGACGATCATAGTTATGATTATGATTATTACCAGAGATATTATTATACGGCGAAAAATAAATGTACCCATATTTATTCTCCGGTATCAGATATTTGCTCGTATTTAACCGAGTAATCATCAGGTTTTTAATTGCTTTAATACCGGGGATTAGACTTTTGGTTAATAATTTTCATATGAGGCTGATGAATCTCAATAATGTTAATCAATCGATGAAAGGCTACATCGGAAACATCAGCCTCATATTTTGAACAGAACATCAATTACCTTTCTATCCAGATATTCTCTACAAATCCTCTAAAGCTATCGGCAATATTGGGATCATGTACTTTCGGATTTAGAGCGACGACGGTTCTGCCGACATACATATGGATAACCATACAGTAAGTATCCACGATATCTTTTGTTACTTTTTGCATCAATTTGTTCCTGGTTTCAATATCGGGGGTAGTCCTCATCTGGAAATAAAGTTCTTTTAACTCATTCGGATAGAAAACACTTACCTGGGCATGACCCCCCATGTAATTGGCGTACAGGCTTTGAACCGGATCTGCATGGTCACCCCATCTGATAACACCGGCATTTAGCAAGCCGTTCCAGCCTTTTGAAGACATTTCCATGTATTTCGGAGAAGTGACCTCCTGAATTTCAACATCGATTCCCACCTGTCTCAACATATCCTGTAATGCAACGTGTAGTTCAGAAGAAGCACCGGAAACGATTATCCTGGTCTTAAATCCGTTTGGATAGCCAGCTTCGGCGAGCAATTCTTTAGCTTTCTGAGGAGAATATGGATGTCCAATAATATCAGGATTGTATGCCCAGCAGGTAGTGTCAAAAGGCTGATAGGTGGGTTTGTAATAACCCTTTCCAAGTGATTTCGCCAATAATTCGCGGTTTATAGCATAGGAAACAGCCTGCCTGACCCTAATATCACTAAAGGGAGAATCTGCGTTTTTACCATCTGGAACCAATGTTGTGATGTCACCAGCATAATCGATTATATTAAATCCAGATTTTTTCAGGTCTTCTACATCCTGTATTGTGATGCTTAACTTTTGTATTTCGCCCGCTTTAAGTGCCAGTAAAGCTGTAGTCGGATCAGCATAAATGCGGAATTCTATGCTATCAAGATAAGGCAAGCCCTTCTGCCAGTAATTTTCAAAACGCTCATAAGTTAATGAGGTATCTCGAACGTAATTTTTAAATTTGAACGGACCGGTGCCCACTGCCCTGTAAGCAAGTTCTTCTCTGGTGTATTTCTGTAATGATGTAGGTGATGGCATTTTGCCCACGATTGAAATGGCAAGGCTGTTCATGACCACCCAATCCCATTGATTCATATTAAAGCGCACTGTGTAATCATCAATTACATCAACAGATGTAATTCCACGGAGACTGGTATTGTCCCCGGTTCGGGCAATATCAATGACATACTTAACTGCCTGAGCGTTAAAATCAGTTCCATCATGATATTTGACTCCCTTTCTTAGGTAGAAAGTGATAGATTTTCCATCTGGAGCAATGTCCCATTTTTCAGCTAGTTGGGGAATATATTCTCCGTGTGAGACATCGATTAAACTTTCCAGAGCGGGTTTACCGTAGGTAGCATCAGCGATGGCGCTCTGATATCCAATATGCGAGAGATTGGTTAATTTCTGAGTTCCTCCCCAATATAATACTCCTCCGTATTTAGAAGAAGCAGGTGCGATTGAAGTCTGGGGTGTTGCTTTTGCCGTGGTTGTAGAAACCTGGGATGATGTCGGTGTTGTGGAGATAGTTGGTTGAGTCGTAATTGTTGCCGGTGAAGAAGTTGGGGATGAACATCCAATCCAGAGAAAACTCAGGGTTAATA
>Ga0101944_10004379_pt1 | contig 17650 bp, 16 predicted proteins | sample DewCreD2012metaG_FD_75245 | JGI IMG/M metagenome (GOLD analysis project Ga0101944, IMG submission 75245) | Hot spring sediment bacterial and archeal communities from British Columbia, Canada, to study Microbial Dark Matter (Phase II) - Dewar... ... | reverse complement strand
CGGCGGCGAGAATGCGACACGCTTTGGGCGGCTTCATGGGCGGGGAGTTAGATGTGGCCGCGGGCAGCGTGCTGGCGCGGCCGCGGCCGGTTAATGGATCAGGCGCGTGGTCATGGCGTAGATGATCAGGACCAGCAAGACCAGGCCCGTGCCGAAGAACAGGTAGCCCAGCGCCCGGGCGATGCCCTTGCTGCGTTCCCACTCGTCCCGCACGCGGTACTCGTCCAATCGGCCCTCGGCGACAAGCCGCTCGTACCAGCGGCGGCGCTCGTGGAGCATCTCGGTCTTCGAGATGCGGCCGGAGAAGATGACCGTGTCCATGGGGAACTTCTCCAGGCGGAAATGGGTGTTGAAGAAGTGGATGGTGAAGATGAACCCGGCGGCCAGGAGCGCCTCGTCCGAGTGCACGATGAGCGCCACGTTGATGATCCAGCCGGGCAGGAAGCTCGTGAAGAAGGTGGGGAACCACATGATCAGACCGGACAGGCCAATGGCAAAGACACCCCAGAACACCGCGAAGTAGTCGAATTTCTCCCAGTACGTCCAGCGGTCGAACTGCGGTTTCTCCCCCCGGCCGAAGAACCACTTCTGGTGCGCCACAAAGTCGCGCCAGTCCTGGAGCGTGGGCACCATCGAGTCCGGGCCAAAAAGTGCCCGCGCCAGGCGCGCCGGTTGCCAGTGGCCGGTCTGCGGGTCCCGCAGCACGCCGCGGCGCTTCCAGGCCAGCCGCGCCAGCTGGAGCAGGTGCAGGCCGAAGTACAGGAAGGTGACCACCGCGCCGAAGCGGTGCAGCCAGCGGGCGGTGGCCGCGCCGCCGATGACGCTGAAGATCGTCCGCGCCCACTCGGTGTAGTAGAACTTGAGCGGCATCCCGGTGATCACCAGCAGCAGGAAACTGGTCACCACCAGCAGGTGCAGGAACCGCTCGAAGGGACTGAAGCGCGTGAACCATTCCCCGCCGCGCTGGGTTGCGATCTTCGCCTCGCGAAACCGCTTCGAGTCGTGCAGATACAGGTACACCGAGCGGAACAACCACAGCGCGGTGTGTCCGCCAAAGAAGGCAAACACCGCGATGAGCAGGCCGGTCATGAAGACAAACACGGCGTGGAGCTGCGGGTAGTTCTCCCGGTCCAATGGGTCGGCATGGGGCAAATACCGGGTGAAGCCTGCATTGGCGTGTGGATGACAGCTCTGGCAGGTGGCCACGATGTTCGCGGGCGAGAGCCGCGAATCCGGGTGGCTGGCGGGCAGCACGTCATGATGCCCGTGACAGTCGTAGCACGCGGCCACGTCCACCGCCGCCCGCGCGGTGCCCAGTTCCATCGCCTTGCCGTGGTAGGTCTCGTGGTAGCGCTGTAGGCGGTCCTGGTGGCAGCGGCCGCAGCGCTGGTCACTAACCTTTTTGAAATGCCCGGCGGCGGGCGGTTCGATCTCATGCGCGGTGTGGCAATCGGTGCAGACCGGCCCGACGCCCTCGCCCCGGGCCAGGACCTGGCCGTGAATACTGCGGGCATAGATGGCCTCGACCTTGACGTGGCACTTGCCGCAGGTCTGGCTGATGCGGGCGTGGCTGATGGGCGAGCCCTCGTCTAGGCTGCGCTTGATGTCGTGCACGCCGTGGCAGTCGTTGCACGAGGGCGCCACGATCAGCCCCATCTTGAGCAGCGCCCGGCCGTGGATGCTGTCCAGGAAATGGCTGGGGGCCTGCGGCTCGCGCAGGCGGTACTGTTCAATCACTTTCTCGCTGCTGTGGCACTTGGCGCAGGTGCGCGGCAGGTTCAGCTTGAAGACCGGGGAGTCGGGGTGCTTGACCGGAATGATCTCGTGCGCGCCGTGGCAATCGGCGCAACTGGCCGCCGCGGAGGCGCCCAACTGGTGGCTCACGCCGTGGATGCTTTTCTGGTAATCGCGCGTCGCGGCCTCGTGGCAATCGCCACACGTGGCCGGGGGCGGGCCGGGGTCGTGCTCGGGCTTGAGCCCCACGTGGCAATCGGTGCAGTCCAGGGCACCATGCACCGAGCGCAGGAACAGGTTGGTGTCCACCGCCGCCATCGGCACTTCGCGGCCCTGGCGGGTCTTGGTCAGTGTCGGGTCGGTGTGGCAGTCCAGGCAGTCGGCGTTGGTAAAGGCCGGCGCGGCCGGGGTGGTTTCCTCCGCGGCCTGCGAGGGGGTTCCCGCCACCAGCAGCCCGGCGACCAGCCACAGGCCCGGGCCGAAACGGAATCCAGCCGGCTGGAAAGTCATGGCGGGAACGGCGGTCAGGGTCCGCCGGTGTGGCAGTCGTGACAGGCAAAGGCGGGGTCCCAGTCTTCGACCGGGTGCTTGAATTCCTGCCCGCCGGGGGTCAGCCGCGTCAGTTCTTCACCCGCGCCCTGGGCGAGGATTTCGTGGCAGATGTGACAGTTCTTGAAGCCGATGTTGTGCCGGCCGTCGGCAGAGGGGTGGTTGTCGTCGTGGCAGCGCACGCACCCGGACCAGTCCTTGTGGCCGATGTGTTCGGGGTACTCGCGCCAGTTGGCCTTCATGGCCGGGAAGAAGTTTTGGCGGTAGATGTCCTGCAAGGCGGCGATGGCGGGGTTTACACGCGGGTCGCCGGGGTAACGCTCGCGCATCCCCGAGGCGATGGCGGCCAGGGCGGTGGGCACGTCCGGGTACGGTTGGGTGATGAGGTAGGTGGCGTTGCTGCGTACCGAGGGCAGGGCGCGGTCAATGTGGCCGAGGGCCAGGGCCAGGTCCACGGCATCGTTGGGCTTTTTGTAGATGTGGGCGGGGCGGTTGTGGCAATCCATGCAGTCCATCACCCGGACCGCGGCGGGATTGACCGCGTTGGTGAAGTCCGGCGCCCGGTACTCGGTGACCGTGCCGTCGGCGCGGGTCAGGCGCACCCAGGGGATTTTGAGGCGTTTTTCATCCGTGGCCAGGTACTCCACCTTGTGGTCCTTGCTGATGTGCCAGTGGATGCCCTCGGCGCGGCCCATGCGGGGGTTGGCGCCCCCGACCTTGAGCAAGAGCCGCACGGAGTACTCGGAGTTGGTCGCATCGCTGAGGAAATGGGTGTAGGTGCGGACCATGTCGCCGGAGAACTTCTCCGGCCAGTGGCATTGCTCGCAGGTGTCCCGGGCCGGGCGCAGGTTGCTGATGGGCGTGGGGATGGGGCGGGGGTACTTGTCGAAGAGCGTGGCATAGACCTGGTAGAGGCCGGAGAGCTTGGCCTTCACGTACCACTCGGCGCCGGGCCCGATGTGGCATTGCACGCAGGCCACCCGGGCATGAGGCGAGTGCTGGTAGGTCACCATTTCCGGCTCCATCACCGTGTGGCAGGCCTGGCCGCAAAAGACCGTGGACTCGGTGAAGTGGTAACTGTGATAGCTGCCCACCGCGGTCACCACCAGAAACAACGCGCTCCCGCCGATGAAATACCCCAAAATCCGCCGGTCCCGCGCCCGCGACAGGTCAATCACCAACGGAATGGGCTCGCCCCGCAATTTGACCTCACGCCGGCGCAAGAGCACCCCGAGCACGATCAGGCCCAGGCCCAGAAACGTAAACACCGGCGCCACCAGGTAGGTGAGCACGCCCACGTACGGGTTGGCCCCCCGCCCGAAGGCGTCCACCAAAAACAGCAAGCCGGCGGCAAACACGCTCGCCGCGACCGTCACCGCTCCGGTCAAGCTGATCCAGTTCCACAACCGCGGGAACCGCGCCGTCATACCACCGCCAGTGCCGTCGCTCATGGTTTGCCGTTCCACTGTTGCTCTTGCGGCCGCCCGGTAGTACGCCCCCCACCCGGCGGCCATAAGGGCACTGTAAAAGGTTCCCGCCGGCCGGCTTGCCCGGACTTGCCCAAGGCTTGCCCTTTATTGGCCCCGGCCGGGGCGCGAGGCGGCCACCGCACAAGAAAACCGCCGCAGGCCAGGACGGCCCGTGGCGGTTGAGTGACTTAAGCGCCCGCCGGAGACTCCGGGCCGGCGCGCCGGTGAACCGGAGTCACTTCTTCGCGAACTTCCGCACGTACTCGACCAGTTCCTTGATTTCTTGGTCGGTCAATTCGTCTTTGTAGGCCTTCATGAGGGTCTTGTCGCCTTCTTTCTTGCCCTCCTTGGTGATTTTGAAGGCCTCTTCGTCGGTGAACTTTTTCTGGTGCTCCGGGTTGGTGTAATCGAGCAACTTGAGCTTCTTGCCCATGGTGGTCTGGCCCTTGCCATCGGCGCCATGGCACTTCTGGCAATGCTTTTCCCAATTGGTCTTGACATCCGCCGCTACCACGGAGGCGCCGGCGAGGAACACGCTGGTGAGGAGTGCAATCAGGGGTGTTTTCAGAAGCATCATTGCGAAATCAGTTCGCGGGGTTGGACTGCTCTTGTCAAATGAAAATTCAACACTCCGGGGCATAAACAACGCCGGCCCGCGCGGGATGCCTTTCTGCGGCTTGCTTTCCAGACCCCGGCGCCCATCCTGCCGGCCATGTTCCGCCCGGGGCGGGTCGGGTTGCTATGTTTGCTGGGAGCGGGTCTGGCGCCCTGCGCCGGCCAGGCGCAACTGTTGTTCGATGCCGCACCGGGCACACTGCCCGCCGCCCAGGGCTGGAGCTACGCCGCGGTGCCGGGTCTGGCCGTGCAAACCCACACCGGCACGGCCGTGCGGCTGGACACCACGGCGGCCAACGCCGAGTCCGCCGGTTACGCCCGGCGCCTCGAGCCGCCGCTGGACCGCCGCGCCGGCTTCAATCTGGTCTTGCGCTTCCGCCTGCCCGTCGAACGGCACGCTCGGGCCGAGCGCGCCGGCTTCTCGGTGATCGTGCTCGACGCCCAACGGCGGGGCATCGAACTGGGCTTCTGGCAGGACCAGGTCTTCGCCCAGGCCGACCAGCCGTTGTTCACCCGCGCCGAGTCGGCCGCCTTTCGCTTCGACCTCGCGCCGGTTGAGGTCGTGCTCCATCTGGGCGCCGCACAGTACACGCTGTTCGCCAACCGCGAGCCCTTGCTGAGCGGCCCGGTGCGGGATTACACCGCGTTCACGGGGTTCCCCGACGTTTACGAGACGCCCAATTTCGTTTTCCTCGGCGACAACACCACTTCAGCGGCGGCCGCGCTGGAGCTGCTCGAGGTGGCCCTGGTGCGCTCGCCGCAACTGACCTGGCCCCGGCTCGGTTCATTGACCTGGCAGGGCGTGCCTCGCCAGACGTACACGGTGGAGTTCAGCCCCGACGCGCGCGCCTGGACCCCGGCCGCGCGGGTCTTCTCGGACACGGAGCTTTTCCAATGCGAACCGACCGCCGGTCTGGCCGCCGGGTTTTACCGGCTGGTTCATCCGTGACTGGCAGGCGCGGCGGTGTGCGCCCTCTCCGGCCGGCCGTCCAGGGCCAGGAGCACGCGGCGGATTTCGCGCAGCCGGGCCGCGGGGTCGCGCCGTGTCAACCGCGGGAACCGCCCGCCCACCATCACGAAGTCTCCCCCGCGCTCGAGCAGGAGCTTGTCCTCGCGGGTCTCGAGGCGGGTCACGCCACGCGCGGCCGCGAGCAACTTGAGCCCGGTCACCTCGAGCAGCAGTTCCACGCTGCGCGGCAGCGGGCCGAACCGGTCGCGCAACTCGGCGCGCAGGGCCTCGAGTTGGTCCGGCGCGGCGCACGCGGCCAGGCGGCGGTACACCTCGACGCGGTGTTGCGGCTCGGGGATGTAGGACTCGGGCAGGCCGGCCAGCGGACGGCGGGGCGCCGCCGGGGCGGGCGCGGCGCGGGCGAGCGCGGCGGTTTCGGCGGCCCCGACTTGCAGGAAGTCCAGCCGCACGGGCACCGCGGGCGGGGTGCGGACCGGTTCGCCCTTGAGGGCCTTGATGCTTTGCTCGAGCAACTGGCAGTACAGGGCAAAGCCCACGGCGGTGATGTGGCCGCTTTGCTCCTTGCCCAACAGGTTGCCCGCGCCGCGGATTTCCAGGTCGCGCATGGCGATTTTGAAGCCGCTGCCCGGGGTGGAAAACTGGCGCAGGGCCTGAATGCGTTTGCGGGCGTCGGCCAGCAGGCCGGCGTGGCGGGGCAGGAGCAGATAGGCGTAGGCCTGGTGCTTGTAGCGGCCCACCCGGCCGCGCAACTGGTAGAGGTCGCTCAGGCCGAAGCGGTCGGCGCGGTCAATCAGGATCGTGTTCGCGTTCGGGATATCCAGGCCGCTCTCGATGATCGTGGTCGAAAGCAGCACATCGGCCTCGCCCCGCACAAAGCGCGTCATCACGGCCTCCAGTTCCGCGGCGGGCATCCGGCCGTGGCCGACCACGATCCGGGCCTCCGGCACCAGTTGCCGGAGTTTGGCGGCGACCTGATCGAGGTCGAAAATCCGGTTGTGCAAGTAATAGACCTGGCCGCCGCGGGCCAGCTCGCGGCGGATGGCGTCGCGCACCAGTCGCTCGTCGTAGGCGGCGATGATGGTCTCCACCGGCAAGCGGTCCTGGGGCGGGGTTTCGATCGTGCTCAGGTCGCGCGCACCGGTCAGGGCCAGGTAAAGCGTGCGCGGGATGGGCGTGGCGGTGAGGGTGAGCACGTCCACCAACTGGCGGAGTTGCTTGAGCCGTTCCTTGTGGGCCACGCCGAAGCGTTGTTCCTCGTCCACGACCACCAGGCCGAGGTCCTTGAACTGCACGTCGGCTTGGAGCAGGCGGTGCGTGCCGATGACGATGTCCACCGCGCCCGTGGCCAGGCCGGCGAGCACGCGCGCCTGCGCGCGCGGGGTGCGGAAGCGCGAAAGCAGCTCGACGCGCACCGGGTAATCGGCCAGGCGCTCGCGGAAGGTGTTGAAGTGCTGCTGGGCCAGGACGGTGGTGGGCACCAGCACGGCCACCTGTTTGCCGGCCAGGACCACCTTGAACGCGGCGCGCAGGGCCACCTCGGTCTTGCCGAAGCCGGCGTCGCCGCAGATCAACCGGTCCATCGGCCGCGGCGCCTCCAGGTCGCGCTTGGTCTCGAGGATCGCCCGCCACTGGTCGGGCGTCTCCTCGTACACAAACGCGCTCTCGAACTCCCGCTGCCAGGGCGTGTCGGGCGGGAAGGCGAAGCCGGGTTGCGCGGCGCGCAGGGCCTGCACGCGCAAGAGGTCCGCGGCCAGGTCGCGCACGGCCCGGGCGGCGTCGGCCTTGGCGCGGGCCCAGCGCGCGCCGCCCAGGGTGTGGAGCGGCGGGCGGGCCTTACCGGCGCCCACGTACTTGCTCACCAGGTGGGCCTCGGTGATGGGCACGTACAGGCGCGGCGCGGGCTGGCCCGGCTCGCGCGGCGCGTACTCGAGCACCAGGCACTCGCGCGCGGGTTCTCCGGGCGCGGTCCCGGGCAAGGTTTCCAGTCCCAGATACCGGCCGATGCCGTGCTGGAGGTGCACCACGTAATCGCCCGGCTCCAGTTGCGTGAAGTCCACGTCCAGCAACGAGCGCGCGGCCGTCGCGTGCGGGGATTTGAGCCGGCGCGGCCGCTGGACCTTGTAGCGGCCGAAGATTTCGGCGTCGGTCACCACCACCCAGCGCGCGGCCTCGCAGAGGCAGCCGCGGGCCAGCGCGCCCAGATGCAGCGCGGGCCGGAGCGGCGCGGCGGCGGGCGCGGCCGCCTGACCGCCCAGCCCGTACTCGGCCCAGATTTCTTCGAAGCGCTGGCGTTCGCCGGCGTTGTTGCAGAACACGTGCACCGCCCAGCCCTGGCGCAACCAGCGGTGAAGCTGGCCGAAGAAGGCGCGGCGTTGGGCGGCCGCCACCTCCGGTTCCGGGGCCTGCGCCTCAAGCGGGCGCCAGGTCTCGAGGCTCTCGAAGTGCGGCGGCGGCGCGGCGTCTGGTAGGGCTTCCGCCGACCCGGCCTCCGCCAGGAAAACCGGCAGCTCCGGTTCCGCTTCCTCGAGCGCGATCACCGTCAGCCCGCGGTTTGCCCAGGTGGCGGTCAGCGCCGGCCAGGGCACATGGAACGGCTCGCCGGGCGGGAAGCGCTGGGCGTGCGCCTGCCAGCGCTCGGCCAGCGCGTTCGGTTCGCAGAGCAGGACCAGCGCCGAAGCGGGCAGGTAATCCGTCAACGTCCCCCAGGCGGGCGCGGCGGCGGCAGATTCGGCGGGTGGGCCGGCGGCGGTTTCGGCCACGCGCCGCAGAAAGCCCAGCTCCCCGGCGGGGCCAAGCGCGATCTGCTCGATCGGCTCGCGGGCCAGTTGGGTGAGCGGATCGAAAGTGCGCAACGAGTCGAGGGTGTCGCCGAAAAACTCCAGCCGCACCGGCCAGGGGTAGTTGAGCGGGAACACGTCTAGAATGCCGCCCCGACGGGCCAGCTCGCCCTTCTGCGAGACCTGGACCTCGGGCTCGTAGCCCTGGGCCTCGAGCCAGGCGACCAATTCGTCCAGGGCACAGGCCTCCCCGCGGCGCAACACCCGCACGGCGCGGTCCAGCGCCGCGGGCGCGTAGGTGCGCTGGGTCAACGCCACGGCTTGCGTGGTGATCACCGGCGCGGGCGCGCCGGCCGGCCGCGCGCGCAGGGCGGTGAGGCACTCGAGCCGTTCGCTGACCACGTCCACGTGCGGCAACTGCGCCTCGTGGGGCAACACTTCCCAGGCGGGGAAAAACAGGACCGGCGGCGCGGCGCCGGGGGCGGCGGCCAGCCAGGTTTGCAGGTCCTGGTGAATCCACTCCTGCTGCTTGAGGTCGGCGGCGACCACCAGCACGGGCCGGTCGGGGAATACCCGGTGCAGCAGCGCCGCCAGGAGCGGCCAGGCAGCCGGGGTGTGACCGGCCAGCCGGCCGGCGCGCCCGCGGGCGGCGTCCTCCAAGAGGCGGCGCAGCGCCGGGTGTTCGGCCAGGCGGCTCAGCAACTCGGGGCAGGGCGACGTGTCTGACACGTTGACGGCACGTTGGGAGGCGCTGCCCGCAGCGTCAAGCCGCGCGGGCGCACGCGCGCGCGGCGCGGGCCGGGGCCGCCGGCTTCGCACGGTGCTTTCAAGCTCCGGCCTCGCCGGCGGGGTCCGGGCAAGCTGTCCCGGCGTCCGCCCGAGCGGGGTCGGCAGCCGTTTCCGGGCGGACGGCCAGGTCTTCTGCCGCCAGCGGTTCACTGATGCGGTATTCCTCGCCCAGCCAGCGGCCCAAGTCCACCAGCTTGCAGCGTTCGGAGCAGAACGGGCCGTACGGCCCCTCGAACCACGGCCCGGTCTTGCGGCAGGTGGGACAGCGAACCAGCAGCGGCGCGCTCATGCGGGGAGGCGATTCAACGGCGGAACAGCCACAGCAGCAGGCTCAGCAGCACGCTCAACACCAGGCAGGTCACCACCGGAAAGTAGAAGCGGAAGGAGCCGCGTTGCCAGGCGATGTCTCCGGGCAACAAGGTGCCGCCCCGTTCGGCCAGCAGCCAGACCACCGCCCCCAGCGAGGTCAGCACCAGCCCGGCCACGACCAGGAGTTTGCCCACGGATTCCATGCGATACTTCCAACGGTTGCGTCTGACGCTCGGGCGCCGCTCACTCGCGCGCCGCGCCCCAGCCCACGCCCTCCGTGCCGTCCAGCGCGGCCAGCAGCGCAAACTCGAACGCCCCCGCCGCCTCCATCAGCGGCAGGTAGCGGGCGTTTTGCGGGGTGAGCTGGGGCCGCTGGCCGGTGTCCGGGTCCGGACAACCCAGTTGCAGCCAACTGCCCACGCGGACGTCGTTGAGCACCTGCAAGAGCCACTCCATTTCCTCGCGGGTGAACGTGGCGCGGACGCGTTCCCCCAGCGGGGCGAACCGGCGCAGGTCCGCCAGGAAGGCCTCCACGCGCCGGCGGGCCGACTGTTTCCAATCGCCCAGCGCCTCGTGCAACAACTGCTGTGCCCCGGCCAGCGCCGGGGTGGTCTCGCCGCGGGTGACGCGGTGATGCTCGAGCGGCGTGACCGGAAAGGTGCGCAGCACCTCGCGAAAGACGTGATGCTCACGCCGGCCGAGCAGAAACTCGTACCGGTCGTCTTGCTGGCGGAGCAGCTTCATGCGTCGTCGCGCTCGAGCGTGGCCTGCAAGCCGTAGGCCTGGAGCTTGTGCACGTAGAACTCGGCCCGTTCGAGGCTGCCGCGCTCGAGCACGCTGCGGCCCTGGGTGTGGACCTCGAGCATGTGCCGCTCGGCCTTGGGCTTGGGCCAGCCAAACACCGTCATGAACACGTGGGTCACGTACACCATCAAGTTCACCGGGTCGTTCCAGCACACCACCAGATAGCCGGGCTCGCGTCGCCGCTGCGTCTCGGTCTGCTCGCCCGACTCGACCTTGGGGCGTTGAACAGGCACTGCCACTTCTGCCATGCCGGCAGCTTAGGCGAAGGCCCGGCCAAGTTCAATGTCCGGGCGGCGGAGCCTGGCCGGCCCCGGCGGGAACCGGCCGGGCCTGCCTGCCGCGGCCGCCCGCCGGCTCTTTGCAGCCGGGGCGGGGTGGTTTAGGCTGCCCGCCCGCGTCCGGCGCCTTCTCTGAGCCGGGCAGCGGCTCCATGGAAACCGAGTTGTGGCCCACGCACACGCCCGAGTTGTTTGCCCGGGCGGTGGAACGCGCTGCGGCGCTGCTCCGCGCCGGCGAGGTCGTGGCCGTGCCCACCGAGACGGTGTACGGCCTGGCGGCCCTGGCCACGCGGCCAGAGGCGGTGCGGCGGCTCTTTGAGGTCAAGGGCCGGCCGAGCGCCAACCCGGTAATCGTGCACGTGGCCGATTTGGCGCTGGCCCGCGCCTGCGTGAGCGCCTGGCCCCCGGCGGCGGAGGCCCTGGCACGGGCCTTCTGGCCCGGACCGTTGACGCTGGTGCTGCCGCGCGCGCCCGCGATTCCGCCGGAAGTTACGGCCGGGGGGCCGACCGTGGGCATTCGTTGGCCGCGGCATCCGTTCATCCAGGCCCTGATCCAAGCTTGCGGCGAGCCGCTGGCCGCGCCCAGCGCCAACGTGTCCACCGCGCTTTCACCCACCGAAGCGGCCCACGTGCTCAAGAGCCTGGGCGGGCGCATCCCCGCGGTGGTGGATGGCGGCCCTTGCCCGGTGGGGATCGAGTCCACCGTGCTGGACCTCACGACGCAGCCGCCCCGGATTTTGCGGCCGGGGATGGTCCACGCCGGCGCGCTGGCGGCCGTGGTGGGCGAGGTGCAAACGGGCGGTGCCGCGGGCGCGGCCGGTCCGTTGCGCAGCCCGGGTCTACTGGCCAAGCATTACGCCCCGCGCGCGCGGCTGCGGGTGTTGGCCTGGCGGGACGAGGCGGACCTGCGGCAACAAGTGGCGGCGTTGGGGGAGGAACCCGGGCGCACCTTCGTGCTGGCACACGGTTGCCTTCCCGCCCCGGGTGGCTGGGGCGGGGTGAGCGTGATCCCGCAGGAGGCGGAGGCGTTTGCCCGGGCCTTGTACGCCGAACTGCATCGGTGCGACGAGCACGGCGCGGCGGCCATCGTGGTGGAAGCGGTGCCGGAGACGCCCGAATGGGCCGCCGTGGCGGATCGGCTCCGGCGGGCGGCGGGGTAGGGCGCCCGGGGTCGGGGCTGGACGCCCCGGGGGCGGCCGATTATGTTGCGCCCAGATGTCGAAGTCATCCAAGGCCGGGTCCGGCGGGGACCTCGGCGATTTGAGTTTCAGCGACGCGCTGACCCGGCTTCAGCGCGTGGTGGAGGCCATGGAGTCCGAGGACCTGCCGCTGGAAACCCTGCTGGCCCGTTACGAGGAAGGCATGAAAATGGTGCGCGTGTGCGAGGCGCGCCTGGCCGCGGCCGAGGTGCGCATCCAGCAACTCGAGCAGGACCACGCCGGCCACTTGCAAACCCGCCCGATGACGCTCCCCCCGACCGATTCGGAATAAACCCGCAATGAACCGCTACCTCGACATGGTGGACCACCCCGAGCACGTGCGGAAACTGACGCTCGAGCAGCTCGGGCAGTTGGCGCAGGAAATCCGCGAGGAACTCATCACCGTGCTGTCCCAGAACGGCGGGCACCTCGGGCCCAATCTGGGCGTGGTGGAACTGACCCTGGCCCTGCACCGGGTCTTCGAGACGCCGCGAGACAAGCTGGTTTGGGACGTGAGCCACCAGTGCTACGTGCACAAGCTGCTCACCGGCCGCAAGAGCCGCTTCCACACCATCCGTACCACCGGCGGGCTCAACGGCTTCGCGGTCCGCAGCGAGAGCGAGCACGATTGCTACGGCGCCGGCCACGCGGGCACGGCGCTGTCCGCCGCCCTGGGCATGTGCGCCGCCCGCGACCGGCGCGGCAGCGACGAGCACGTGGTGTGCATCTTTGGGGACGCTGCCCTGACCAATGGCATCTCGTACGAGGCGCTCAACAACATCGCCCACACCACCCGGCGGTTCATCGGCATCCTCAACGACAACGAGTGGTCCATCGCCAAGAACGTCGGCGCCATTTCCGCCTACCTGAACAAGCTCATCCGCCACCCGCGCTACGCCAAACTCCAGCGCGACTTCGAGCGGCTCTTGCGCCGGTTCCGCGGCGGCGACCAGGCCCTGCGGCTGGCCCACAAGGCCGAGGAGGCCCTCAAGGGCGCGGTCTCCCAGGCCGCGCTCGAACCGGGCGAGCGCGGGCTGGACGCGGACGGGCGCGGCGGCTTCGGGAGCACGCTCTTGTTCGAAGAGATGGGACTGCGGTACCTGGGCCCGATTGACGGGCACGACCTGCGGCTGCTCATCGAGTCGCTCGAGTACGCCAAGACGGCGGACATGCCGGTGGTGCTGCACGTCATCACCAAGAAAGGCAAGGGCTACGAGGCGGCGCAGCAGCACCCGGAAAAGTTCCACGGCGTGGGCCCGTACAACGTGGCCACGGGCGAAATCATCCCCGGCAAACCGGGCAGCCCGCCCAATTACCAGGACGTGTTCGGCCAGGCCCTGGTGCGGCTCTGCCAGCGGGACAACACCCTGGTGGGCATCACCGCCGCCATGCCCAGCGGCACCGGCCTGAAGTACCTCGAAAAGGCCCTGCCCGACCGCTACTACGACGTGGGCATCGCCGAGGAGCACGCGGTCATTTTCGCCGCCGGCATGGCCACAATGGGTTTCCGGCCGGTCGTGGCGATTTACTCGACCTTCCTGCAGCGCGCCTACGACTGCATCATCCACGACGTCGCGCTGCAGGATTTGCCGGTCATCTTTTGCATGGACCGGGCCGGGCTCTCAGCCAACGACGGGCCCACGCACCACGGGCTGTTTGACATTGCCTACCTGCGTTGCGTGCCGAACGTCATCGTCATGGCCCCCGCAGACGAGGACGAGTTGGTGGACATGATGTTCACCGCCACGCGGCAGAAGCACCCGGTCTTCATCCGCTACCCGCGCGGCGTGGGCGAGGGCGTGCCGCTCAAGGACGAACCCGCCCTTCTGGAAGTGGGCAAGGCCGAGGTGCGGCAAAACTTCGCCGGCACCGGCGGCCCCAGGGCCGCGTTCTTCGCGCTGGGCAACATGCAATCCCTGGCCCGCGAGACGGCGGCGCACCTGACCGCCGAGGGCTGGGACGTGGCGCTGATCAACCCGCGCTTCGTCAAGCCGCTGGACGCGGCCACCCATGCCTTCTTTGGCGAGGCCGCCGACGTGGTGGTGACCTTCGAGGACCACGTGCTGACAGGCGGCTACGGCAGCGCCGTGCTCGAGCTGTTCCACGAACGGGGTCTCCGCACGCCGGTGGTGCGGATTGGCTGGCCGGACCAGTTCATCGAGCATGCCAGCACGGTGGACTTTCTCCGACAAAAGTATGGCCTGACAGCGGAAGCCGCTGTTCGCCAGGTGCGGGCGCTGCGGGCAGCGTCGGCGCTCCCCCGCGTGGCTGCCGTGGCGTGAGGCGGGAAAAGTGGCGCCGGTAGATTCCACGCTCGCGCATGAAGTCCCTCATTGCCTCCCTGACCGCCGCCAGTTGCCTGGCTGCGGTTGCCGAACGTCCCACGGAGGAGTCGTTCATCCCGAACTACAACGCGGCGAACCTCTACTACCTCTGGGGTTCGGAGGCCGACCTCGAGTCGGTGCCGGGCGCCGGGATGTCCCTCCAGGAAGCCGGTGTCCTGGCCCAGGTTCCCCTGTGGCGCCACGATGCCCATCGCCTTACGGTCGGCGTCCGGTACCGCTGGAATCAACTCGAGTTCTCCCCGGCCAGCCCGTTGGGCGACGGCACGTTGGACCTGCATCGGCTGCAGGTGCCGATCAATTACTGGCACGCCTTCAGCGAGCGCTGGAAACTTTGGGCCGGTGTCGAGCCGGGACTGTTCACCGACTTTGAGGAGCTCGGGGGCGACGCCTTCGCCGTGACCGCGCTGGTGACCGCTGCCTGGGAATTCCATCCCGCCTGGAGCCTCTCGTTCGGCGCGTATTACTCGCGCGACCTGGGTGAGGACCGGGCGTTGCCGGTGCTGGGAGTGATCTGGCGCCCGAACGTCCACTGGACCGTGAGCGCCACCTTCCCGCGATGCCGGGTGGCATATGCACCGAACGAGAACTGGCTCATTGAGGCCGTGGCCCGGCCCGGCGGCTCGGCGTGGAGCATCCGGACTGACGATGGCCAGGATCGCAACCTCGAGTACAAGAGCTGGCGCGCCAGCCTCGGCCTCGAGCGGCTGCTGGGACGGAGTTTCGGCGGCCGCTGGTTTGGGTTCGTCGAAGGGGGCATCGGCTTTGGGCAGGAATTGAAACTGACCGACGACGGAGACGAATTGTTCGGGTCCGACCTTGGCGAAGTTCTGACCCTTTCGGCGGGAGTGCGCCTGCGCTTCTGACAGCCCGGACGGGCCCCAACCCAACGTTCCATGTGAAGACTTGCGGCTTGCAATCCCCGATGGGCACGAACGACTCTTTCCGGGCACTGGCTTGTGAACGACACCGAAGGCGCGGTCCCCATGGACGAAAAGATCGCGATCCAAACCGGCAAATTGCTGGTGTCCTTCCAATCCACTGCCAACGGGCTCGTCGAAACGGGGCTGAGCCGCACCACTCGGCAGCGGTCCGACGCGCCCCGAACGCAGCCCGGGAGTCTGGGGAAACCGCCTTCAGTTTGACACGCAAGACAGTCCCAACCCGTTTTCAACAATCATGAGCACACCCATCACAGTCGCATTCGGTGACGGCATCGGCCCGGAAATCATGGCGGCCACGCTGCAGGTCCTGCAGGAAGCCGGCGCCCGGTTGGCCATTGAGACCATTGAGATCGGCGAGAAGCAATACCTCCAAGGCAACCAGGCCGGCCTGGAGCCCGGCGCGTTTGAATCCCTGCGACGCACCCGGGTCTTCCTCAAGGCGCCGATCACCACCCCCCAAGGTGGCGGGTTCAAATCGCTCAACGTCACCATGCGTAAGGCGTTTGGCCTCTACGCCAATGTTCGGCCCTGCCTCAGTTATCACCCCTTTGTCAAAACCAAACATCCCCGCATGGATGTGGTCATCGTCCGTGAGAACGAGGAGGACCTGTATGCGGGCATCGAACACCGGCAGACCCCGGATGTCACGCAGTGCCTCAAGCTCATCACTCGTCCCGGCACCGAGAAGATCGTGCGCTACGCCTTCGAATACGCGCGCGCCTACGGCCGGAAAAAGGTGACCTGCTTCACCAAGGACAACATCATGAAGTTGACCGACGGCCTGTTCCACAAGGTCTTTGACGAGATCGGCGCCGAATATGCCGATCTGGAAAAGGAGCACTGGATTGTGGACATCGGCGCGGCCAAGCTGGCCGACACGCCGGAGGCTTTCGACGTGGTCGTGCTGCCCAACCTTTACGGTGACATCCTGTCGGACGTGGCCGCTCAGATCGCCGGGTCGGTCGGACTGGCGGGCTCGGCCAACATCGGTGATGGCTGCGCCATGTTCGAGGCCATCCACGGTTCGGCCCCGCGCCGGGCCGGGCAAAATGTGGCCAATCCTTCCGGGTTGATGCTGGCCGCCGTCATGATGCTCGTCCACATCGGACAGGCCGAAGTCGCGGAGCGCGTCCACAACGCCTGGCTCAAGACCATCGAGGACGGCATCCACACGTACGATGTTTTCACCGAGGGAGTTTCCCAACAAAAAGTCGGGACGCGCGAGTTTGCCGCCGCCGTCGTGGCGCGGCTGGGCCAGAAACCTGCGGTACTCAAAGCGGTCAACTATACCCAAGCGCCCCGCCAATCTCTGACCGCGCGTCCCGCCCGCACGCGGCCCGCCGAAAAGCGGGAGCTGGTGGGTGCCGACGTGTTCATCATGTTCCTGGGGAAGCCGGATGAACTGGCGAACAAGCTGCTCCCGCTGCAGGGCGACGGACTCCAGCTTGAAATGTTGTCCAACCGGGGCATGAAAGTCTGGCCGGGGGGACTGGAGGAGACTTTCCTCGTGGACGTGTATCGGTGCCGCTTCCGGCTGCCCGACGATCAGCCGGGGGCTGTCTCTCACACCGCTATTACGGCCCTGCTCGACCGCCTGACCCGCGCCGGGTTGGAGTTTGTGAAGCTTGAAGGGCTCTACAACTTCGACGGCAAGCCCGGCTACAGCCGTGGCCAAGGGCAATAAGCGGGGGAGGCCTGCTCGCCTCAACTCCCCCGAGGCCGTTGCCCCCTTAAGTTGCCGCTCCGCGCTTTCAGCGACCAAGCACGGGTCTGCGGTCTCATTTCGATCCGGCTTTGCCACCGGCGGGCGCCGAAGAGGATCATTTCCTGCTGCGAGCGCGCGGCCTTGCTTGCCTCGAACAATGCGAAGGCTGGCCCGGTGCGGGTTTTGTCATCAAGGACGCCATCGCCAGCAAGCGCGTGACCTCCGATTTCGCTCGGCAGATGGGGGGCGCCACGCAGACCAAGTGCAGCGAGTTCCGCGATAACAGCATCGTTCACATATGACGCGCCGCACGTGGTAGGGGGCGACCACGGCTTCAGCCCGCCGGGGCCAGCCGGGCCTTCACGCGGTCTGCCAGCGCCGCCACGGCCTCAAGTTGGTTCCGCAGGGTGGGCCAGTCGGGGTCCTCGAGGTCGAACCCGGGGTAGCGGGCCGTGTAATAAACCTCGGCGAGTCCTTCACACAACAAGTCCACTTGCTCCATGAGGTCCGACTGGCGGGCCCCGAAGTTCGCCGGCGAGTACTTCGAGGTCGTGGGTTTTCACCAGGCACCAGCCCAGCCGGATCAATTCAGCCTTGAGCACCTTTTCCAAAGCGGCGGCCAACTGGCTCCGGCACATTTCGTACTCCGTGCGGCTGGCCACCAGCAGCCGGAGGCCCGCCAGGTCCGACTCGACAATGTAGATCCAATCCGCGGGATTGTTGGAATCAGTCTTGCGCGACAAGGAAAACTCCTTCCTCGAAGATCGTGGCAAAAAAGTGGTCGTCACAGGCCCGCTTTTCCGAAAGCCGTCCGGGCGCGATGGGGATCAAAGTAAACGACGGGCGCGGCCAAACCGAACGCATGGCCACACGCCAGCACCGCGCCGCCTTGAGTTGCCGCTCGGCGCCGTCGGCGACCAGGCACAGGTCCACGTCGCTGTCGGGGCAGGCCTCCCCGCGGGCGTGCGAGCCGAACAGGATCACCTCCCGCAAGGGCAGCGCGGCGTGCATGGCCTCGAGGCACTGCCGGATGGCCTCCCGGTGTGGCGCCAGGGACGGCGGCAAATTTTCCAGCATGAACTTCACGTTGGCAAAATAAACGGCCGCCCCTGATGCGCGCAAGCCGCCGCCGCGGCGCGGGGCAACTCCCGTTGCCCCGCGCCGCG
>Ga0101944_10004378_pt1 | contig 17651 bp, 9 predicted proteins | sample DewCreD2012metaG_FD_75245 | JGI IMG/M metagenome (GOLD analysis project Ga0101944, IMG submission 75245) | Hot spring sediment bacterial and archeal communities from British Columbia, Canada, to study Microbial Dark Matter (Phase II) - Dewar... ... | reverse complement strand
GATCGTGATGTTTTCTCGGAGCAGACGTCGCAACATTTTCTGCATGTTTCGGACAGCCCGGTTGAGATCCACGGGTCGCAACTGTATGGGCTGTTTCCTACCGAAGGCCAAAAGCTGACGTGTCAGCTCGGTTCCTGCACCAGCGGCTTTGACGATTTCCTCGACATGTTGCAGACACGAGGAGTCTTGATTCAGATCCATCGTGATCAGCCCGGCGTTTCCCATGATGATCGTGAGCAGGTTGTTGAAATCGTGGGCAACACCTGCTGCAAGTGTTCCGATGGCCTCCATCTTTTCGGTTTGACGCAAGCGTTCTTCCAGCCGTGCCTTCTCCTGCTGCATCGATTTTTCTTCCGTGATGTCCCGGGTGCACCCGCGGGTCCCCAAATAGCGCCCATCTGCATCGAAAACGGCTTGACAGCGATGCGCCACCCAACGAACGGTGCCATCGGGTCGGACGATTCGAAATTCGATGGCATCGCTTTCGCGGGTTTCCCTTACGCGTGCTTCATGTTCATCCCACAGGCTCCGGTCCTCCGGGTGGACGATCGAACGAAACAAGGCGGGATCCCGTTCGAAGGCTTCTGGTGGATATCCGCAGATGCGCTCCGAAGACGGTGAACAATAGTGGACTTCTCCCTCGGGTCCCATCCAGAATTCCCAATTATAGGTATTCTCCGAGACAATGCGGTATTTGAGTTCGCTCCGCTGCAGGCTTTCCTGCGCCAAGCGTTCTTGGGTCACATCCAGGACGACCATATGAATGCATTCAGCGGTTTCGTTCGAGGAATTTGCCCCCCGAGACGCGCTCCATTTCCTGCCGAACAGGGATACGATGGAGGTCCCGCCTTCCGATCCCCGCAAGTGGACATCGATTCGCTTGCCAGCCGGATACCGAAAGAAATGGGGATACCATCGCAGAAACGTTTCCCGATCTTCGGAAGTCAACCACTTGCTGAAGGCCGAGCCGACGATCTGATCCAGCGAAGCATCGAGCATGGAGCCGAGGGTATGGTTGGCTTCCAGCACCATGCCGGCCCCATCGAGGGTGGCATATCCGACCGGGGCATGGTGATAGAGGGTCGCATACCGATCTCTCGCCTTCTCCAGCTCGATCTGGGAGCGCTGCAGCTCCTCGTTCTGAATTTCGAGCTCCGCCTGATGTACCTGGAGTTCGTGAATCACATGCTCGATGGATTCATTTCCGATGGGCGTAAACGCTGTCCCAATCTGCCGAATGCGCTCAATAGCCCGCTGCCGCAGGCTGCGTCCTCGGTGTTGAATCCGTGCGAAGGCATTGATGCGAGCGACGAGCTCCTGGTTCCCGATGGGCCGGGTGATATATCCGTCGGCACCGGTGGCAAGTCCCCGGATCTGATCGTCGAGCCCTGTTCGAAGACCCGATATCATGATCACAAGGGTCTGAAGAAACAAGGGATTTTGTTTGATTCGGGCACAGACTTCCATTCCGTCCATGTCCGGGAGGATATGGTCCAGCAACACGATATCGGGCCGTATTTCGACGGCTTTCTGAAGCGCCTGCCCACCGTTTTCGGCTTCTGCGGTGCGATAGCCGGCGGCGGTAAGCACCCGGCCAGTGGCGAAGCGGATATCGGGATCGTCCTCCACGATCAAAACGAGTGTTTCGGATGGAAACGAGGATTCATTCATGAGGATCTCCTTTTGGAACGCCTGCCCGGCACACCCGCTCCGTCACGTCGTCATAGACCAGAACGACGTGTTTTGAAGACAAGCGATACAGGGAATGCTCCAACCACTGCCGTCGTTCCTGTTCTCCGTAAGGCAGCACCGGAAAGCGTACCGTGTTTCCGGTGTGGTACACATGCCGGATCATGTCGATCAATCCATTGGTCTGTGTGTCGGGAATCACCCGTGCGATGGGTTTTCCCTTGGCATCGGCCTCCCCAAAACCGGAAATGGCTTGTGCCGATGGGTTGCAATCCACGACGATAAAATCCGTTCCTTCGGCATCGATCGCCTGCAATACGATCACCCCGCTGCCGATATGTTCGAAGAGTTCCTGATACCGGTTTTCACTCTCTGCAAGTGCTTGTTTCATTTCCATGACATGGGTCATCTCCTGGATCGCGCCCCCGATCCATCCAGGTCGTCTCGAATCCCTTCGACCGATGAGTCGAATCCAGTACAATAGCCTCCCTGCTTCCTCATTGATGAACCGGAACATCTCATCGAACCCCTTTGATGAAGGATCTGCGATGAGCCCTTGAAATCGATTCCGGTCATCCGGATGAAGCCTATCGATCCAGGTTTCCAGAGAAAGCGGCGCTTTGTGCTTCATTCCGAGCAAATCGAGAATCGATGGTGAAAGCTCCATGCAGGCAGCTTCACGATCGATTTCCCAATATCCCGTGGCCGCCAGCAAGGCGACTTCATCCAGACGCATCCGGTGCCGCTCGGCCTCGCGTTCGACCTCTTTCATCCGACTGATGTTGACGAAGGACAGAATGACCCCTGAAAAGCTTTTCGGCCCGATCCGATAGGGAACGATCCGTAGCAGATACCATTGGCCGGAGCGGTCCTGAACCTGGGTTTCCATGGGTTTCATGGATTCGGTGACCTGTTTGACCCAATTTCGATACGGCACTTGGAGCCCGTTATGCTCGATCACATCGATGGGACGGCCGATATCGGTTTCCCGGATGTGGAACAGGTGCTTCAGCACAGGGGTGAACTTGCGGATATTCAAGTCTTCGTCAAGGAACAGCGCAGCAATCCGGGTGCTCTCCATCAAATTGTTCAGATCGTTGGTCACTTCCGTCAGTTCCATGATCTTGAGCTGATGCTCTGCATTGACCGTATGGAGCTCTTCGTTGACGGACTGCAGCTCCTCGTTGGTGCTGTGCAGCTCTTCGTTGCTGGCTAGAAGTTCTTCATTGGCGGCCTGCAGCTCTTCGTTCGACGTTTCCAGCTCTTCGATGGTGGCCTGAAGGTTCTCCCGAACGAACTGAACCTCCTGCTCCAGATCCTGAATCCGCTGTCTGACCTCCTTTCCCATATCGTACACGACTGCATGATCGGAAGTCTCGGTCGTTTCGATCTCCCGCTCCTTGTCGAAAAAGACGGCCAGGAGCACTTCCTGTCCTTTTCTGGCTGGAAGCGGTTTGATCCGAATCTGCACGGACAAGCGGGCGTCTGCTTCGTCGATCCGAACATGGGAGTAGGTGATCGGCTCCTGCCGATCCAAAACCCGCTGAAGCCCGGTGGCGAGAGGAATGGCGATTTCGGGGACTGCCATCTTGACCACATCGTTCTGCATGCGGCCGCTTGGAAGGTGCAAAAACCGCCCGATTTCCCCGATAGAGTGCAACAATTCGAAATGCCGGTTCACCACGATCGCGGCCAACACATAGTCGGAAGCCATCGCCTGAAGAAACCGCTCGAGAACCCGTTCTTCGTCGTGGTATCGCTTCAGCCGGGGATAATGGGGCTCCATCGGTGCCTTCATCGGGATCCTTTGTCCCATCATGATTTCCGATGTCTGAAGCATAGGAAGACGCTTGCCCTGAGCCCGATAGATCTTGTACTTGTGATGCAAGGCATCGAAATAATCGGAAAGGTCTCCCGTGCCTTCGCTCTTTCCCATAAAGAGAATGCCTCCTGCATTCAGGGAAAAGACGAAGAATTCCAGAACTTTCTTTTGAAGAACCGGCTGAAGGTAGATCAGAAGGTTTCTGCAACTGATCAGATCGATGTTGGTGAAAGGCGGATCCTTGACCAGATTGTGTTGGGCGAAGACCACCATTTCCCGGATGGTTCGGGATATGTGGATTTCGTTCGGGCCGACATGAAAATACTTCCCGAGATATTCGGGAGGAATGTCGTTGGCCGCACTGGCATGAAAGATTCCCGAGCCGGCCTTCTGAATGGCATCCCGATCCACGTCCGTCGCGAAGATTTTCACGGACAGCCGCCGCCCCATCCGCTCCATCACCTCCTGGCACAAGATGGCCAAACTATAGGCCTCCTCCCCTGTGGAACATCCCGGAACCCAAAATCGAACCTCCCGATTGTCGATCCGGCTGAAGAGATCCGGAAGCCAGCGATCGTGCAGTTCTTGAAACGCCTCCGCATCCCGGAAGAAGCTGGTGACACCGATGAGCAGTTCATGGAAGAGGGCCTGGATTTCGCTGCCGGATGCCCCCACGAACAAGGCATATTCCTTGAGGGTCGCAATCTGGTTGATGGTCATCCGTCGCTCGATGCGCCGCAGGATGGTGCTTGGCTTGTAATGGGTGAAATCGACCTTGCATTCGTCCCGCAGCAGGGAAAAAATCCGGTCCAGCTCACTGTCTTCCGGAAGAACGTTTGCAGCCGCCTCCCTCACCTTCAGCCTGGGATACTTCACGATGGCAAGCAGCCGATCGGGCATCTCCTCGGGATCGAGAATGAAATCGGCCAGTCCCGTCGATATGGCGCTTCGAGGCATGCCGTCGAATTTGGCCGATTGCTCGCTCTGAACGATCACCATGCCGCCCGCTTCCTTGATGAAGCGCACCCCCCGCATCCCGTCGCTTCCGGTTCCGGACAAAACGATGCCTACGGCTTTTTCGGACTGATCTTCGGCAAGGGAGCGAAAGAAGATGTCGATCGGCAGATTCAGCCCCTTGTTGGGATCGGGATCGTTGAGCAGCAGTTTCCCATGAAAAATCGTCAGGTTTTTCTTGGGCTGAATGAGATAGATGCTGTTGGCCTCAACCTGCATTCCCTCCTGCGCCCGATAGACGGGCATACGGGTTTTCTTGGACAAGAGCTCCACCATCAGGCTTTTATAGTCCGGCGACAGGTGCTGAATGACGATGAAGGCCATTCCGCTGTCTTCGGGCATATGCGTAAAAAAACTCTCGATGGCCTCCAACCCCCCGGCCGAAGCCCCGATACCGACGTACAGAAGCGGGAAAAGGCTGGAAGACGAACGGTCTCGATCTCCATCCGAAGGTTCAGCGGGATCGGGGACTTCAGGGACAGGCATGTGGGAAGCGGAGGATGGCTCCGCAAGGGTTTTCTGATTCATGGGTGTTCCCTTTATCCAAACGAAACAGTCCTTGCCTCTTCGGGTCCGGCAGCCGAATCCGCCTTCTGTCGCTGACAAACAGCCGGAGGAATTCTGTCCCTGTTTCCAGAATGGCCATGAGCGCAAGAAATCGCTCCGATCGGATGAACCGATTGAGATCCGCCTCGGAGCACCATCCGATCGACATGGCGAAATTTCTGGGGTCGTCATAATCCATCCAGATCCGACACGATTCACACCCGGTTTCGACGGAAATGGGTCCGGCAAGTCTCGTCAAATCGCGAAGTACGGAACCAACGCCCGGGTCCTTGAGCTGAAATTCGATCCGAATCGAAACCGTATCGCAAACCGTACGAAACGGGAAGGTGGCTTCATCAAAGGACGATCGCTTCGTTCGAGCCTTCTTTGCCTGGGTCATTGGGTATGGTTCTCCTCCATCTCAGCATGCCATCGAGGCCGAACGAATCCCCCTTTTGAAAAGGGGGCGGGGGGATTTGAGTGGGTAGCCGTCGCCCCCGGGGATGAAAATTCGGCGTGGGTAAGGGCGACCGGCAGGTCGCCCCTACAGGTCACCCGTCACTCGTTACTTGTCACCCGTCACGCATTTTCACGATAAATTTCCATGACGACGGGTTTTTGCCGCCCCCGGAGATGAAAATAGGCCTGAAAACACTGCCCACTGCCCACTAAAAAGAAGCAAAACAATTGCCATCAAAGCAACCGATGGTTATTGCGTGAAAAATGATTCATGGATCGGCCCATCGGCCGAATCATTTTGAATTTTCCACGATATTTCGTGGAAAACCCATGTTTTTGAAAAAGGGGGGATTTCAGGGACGGGAAATGCCGAGGCGTTTCATGCGGGATTCGAGCGTGGTGGGCTTGATGCCGAGAAGAACTGCGGCTCCTCGCGGCCCCCGGATGCGCCATCCACTCCGATGGAGCGCTTCCAGAATATGGGCTTTTTGGACATCATCGATGGAAGAAAAGCGGGCTGGTGGTGGATTCTGTGGCTCCGGTGCTGCGGCATCCGGGACATCGATATCCAGAACCGAGCTGTTCGCCTGAATCATGGCTCTTTCGATCGCGTTCTTGAGCTCTCGAACGTTGCCCGGCCACCGGTATGCTTTCAGACGGTTCATGACGGCCTCGGGAACGCGATCGATCCGTTTTCCCATATGCTCGGCCAACTCCTCGACAAAATGCCACGTCAACAAGGGGATGTCTTCCACCCGTTCCCGAAGGGGTGGCACGTGCAGAGGAAAAACGTTCAATCGATAGTACAAATCCTTTCGGAATGTACCTTCTTCGACCATTGTCTCCAGGTTCCGATTGGTGGCGGCGATGATCCGCACATTCGCATGCCGGCTCGTTGTGCTGCCAAGTCGTTCGAATCGACCGTCTTCGAGAACCCTCAGAAGTTTGGCCTGGATTTCCATCGGCAATTCGCTGATTTCATCCAGAAACAGGCTCGAACCATCGGCGATTTCGAACCGCCCGATTTGACGGGTCAGTGCACCGGTGTAGGCGCCTTTTTCCCGGCCGAAGAGTTCGCTCTCGAAGAGGGTGATTGGAATGGCCGCACAATTGACCGTGACCATGACCCGTTCGGCTCGGGCACTCATTTCATGAAGGATATGGGCGAGGATTTCCTTTCCGGTTCCGGTTTCCCCGGTAATGAGGACGGTCGTTTCGGTTGGGGCCACCTGACGGACCTTCTCCAACAGATGCCTTATGGATGGGCTTTGTCCAACGAACCGATACGACCCCTCTATCCGGGCCTGCCGCTGCTTGAGATAGCGATTCTCCAGTTCAAGCCGTCTTCGGAGCCTTTCGTTTTCCTTCAGGGCGGCTTTCAGCGAGGCTTGAACCTGTTTTCGCTCTTCGATTTCCCGCTGCAGGATGTCGTTTGCCAAACGAAGGGAACGGGTTTGTTCGGCGACCTGCCTTTCCAAATCTTCATTCATGGAGCGCATTCGACGCTCGCTGACGGCGGTTCGGACGAAGGCCTGGATCATGGAAGCGAATTCCTGGCGTTCGATCGGCCTGCGGATGTACCCGTCTGCACCTGCGGAAAACCCGTCCACGGCATCCGCCGAAGATTTCCAGATCCCGGAAATCAACACCACAAATGTATCCCGAAAATCCGGATCGTCCTTGACACTGCGGCACAATTGCCGACCGTCTCCATCGGGAAGCTGGATGTCGAGTAACACGAGCAAGGGACGATCGGCTTCGATCCGCTGTCGGGCACCTGCACAGGAGTCGGCCTCGATGACGGAAAGACCGAGGGTTTCGAGAATCCTTCGATCCATCCGCCGAATCTCGGGATCGTCGTCCACCAAAAGAATGGTGTCAAGGGGATCGTGGGGCATCGATGGGTACCGGTTTCATCCAATGAAGAGAGCATCCAATGCGAGGATTACCCATGCCGCCGTGAGGGGTCGCCGTCTTCCGGGGAATTCCAGTGCAGCGGCAGCCGGATTTCGAAAGTGCTGCCCTTTCCGATCTCGCTTGTGACGGAAATGGTGCCTCCATGCTGCTCCACGATTTTTCGGCTGATGGCAAGCCCCAATCCGATGCTTCGCTCCCCTGCCGTCTTTCGGGCGCTGGCCCTGCCATAGGCTTGAAACAAATGCTGAATCTCTTCTCGGGGAATGCCGGGGCCCTGATCCGTGACCCGGATCGTACACACCCGTTCATCCGAGCCGGCGCTCACCTCGATCCGGCTGCCCGGAGGGGAGTATTCGACGGCATTGGCCAGAACGTTCATGACGACCTGCTCGATCTTGGAACCATCCATCATCAGGGTGGGTAGATCCAGGGGAAAAGACCGGTCGATCGTGATGGATTTTCGCCTGGCAGCCAGAGAAACCATGGCCAGGGAATGATCCAGAACGGTTTGAACGGCTTCGCGTGAAAAGTCCATCTCGAAGCGACCCGAGTCGATCAGGGCTGCGTCGAGAAAATTGTCGATGATACGTTTCATGAAGCGGGCGGAAGATTGAATCGTCCGCAAAAACCCCTGCTGTTCCTCACCCATCGTCGAAGCCAGCTCTTCTTCCAAAAAATCGGCATAGGCCATGATGATGCCCACCGGCTTCCGAAGATCGTGGGCTGCCATTCCCAGGAACTGGTTCTTCAACTCGTTCAGATGTTTGAGTTCCGCGTTCGCCTTTTGAAGGGCGCGCGTCATGTTGCTCAATTCCTGGTTGAGGGAGAGGATTTCGGTCTTGAGTCGTTCCTGCTCTTCCAGGGCGATGCTGCCGATCATCACCACACCGGTGTCAATGGCGTGAAAGGTACAGCTGAAGCTTTGAGGGAGCCGGTCCTTGGTCACGATATGGATCAGGTGCGCCTTTTCCGAATCCTGGGCCATGCGGTTGGGGTCCAACCGGTTTTCGAAGTCTACGACAACATCCCGGAAGTGCTTTCCCTCGATCGAATGACCGATCAGGGTGGTGGAGAAAGCATTTGCAGAAACGACCCGATGATCACTGTCCATCACCCAGAAAATCAAGGCGGCGTGACGGCGTACTTCATCATAGAGCAAGGTTTCGATCGAATGGGACTTCGGTATGGGCTGCATGGTCAATCCATCTCCAACCTGTCGATGTCGTTTAAGGACTTACAGACACGGATTTCCGGATACCTTTTCGAGAAGGCATCTTCCGCCCATCGGAACGCCTGGCCGCCGACCAGAATTCGAAACGGGCCATCGAGCCCTCGGAGGGCTTCGATGGCCCGTTCCAGATGAGGCATGTTGAAAAAGACGCTGAGAGACAGGGCCACCCAATTCGGACGCTTTTCCTGGACCATGGTCAACAGATCCGCGAGCGGGGTATTGGCGCCCAGAAAATAGGTGCTCCATCCACGGATTTCGAGGATATCGGCCACCATCTTGCCGCCGATCTGGTGGTACTCGTTGGCGACGCAGGAGACGATGATGGATCGGTCGCTGGGTTTGGGAATGAACAGGGTGGGATAGAGGACGGCCATCAGGTATTCGGTGATGGCTGTAGCCATGTGCTCGACTGCTACGGAAATGCGGTTCTGTTCCCACAGCGATCCGATTTCGTAGAGGGAACGTTGAAAGAGATCGACATAGATCGTCTGCAACGGAACTCCGGCATCGTGCAATTGCAGAACGATGTTTCGACAGGCGTTTCGTTGTCCGGCCACCAGGGCTTCCAAATAGGATCGGTATCGGGTTTCATCGATCATGGCATCCTCCCGAACCAAGAAGCGATCAGGGCAAGATTCAGGCGTGTCCCCCCAAAAAAAACGGACGGCGTTTTCTTGCCAACCTCCCTTGTACCCCCTGATGGGGAGCGCAGTTGCCTCAGGGGGACAGGTGCAGCAGAACCGTTCGCGTATCGGATGTCGCCCCTGTCTGTACCCAAGATCTGGATCGCAAGGCGTTCAGGATGTTCTTCGGCGATCGTCCTTCAAGAACATAGGTATCGATCGACATCGAAACGGGAAAGGGTTCGCACATCCCCTCGGCCCCGAGCAGGTTGCACAGTTCCCGCACCGCCAGCTCGGGGTCCTCCTTCCAAGGCAGGATCACTTTTCGTTCACCGATCTCCGGAACCGCTTCGATGATCGATTCCATGACCAGGCGGCTCGTCGTCAGCCACACATTGGGCAAATCGGGTTCCTGAAGCGCCAGAAGCGCCCAGGCGCGAAGCCGCTCTTCCGGGTGATCCGGTTCCGTGTCTCCTTCCAAGATCCCGCCGGGCAGCCTGGTCATCGACAGCTCCTCCGTATCCGAATCTTCCCCGATCAGCTTTCGAAACACGGAGGTTTCGAGATGTTCCACCCGTTTCAATTCGGTTTCGACGGCGACCTGCTGTCTGTCGAGTTCTTCCGCAAGGTGCAGAAAGACGAGCGCATCGAGAAGCGGATCCTTTGTTGCAGCAGGGGACTCGCGCCGACCGTACCGCAGGATCTCTCCTCGGATATGGGCGCTCATGGCTTCATCATCGGAAGGCAGGTGGGCAATCGCCTTCAGGAAGGCCATATCTTGTTGCTGCGGGTGCACCTCCATCCACTTCCTGCAGGCTTCGATCCGCAATTGCAAGGCCTCATTCATTTCCGGGACCGGACATTTCGGCGATACAAAGCCCTGGCGCTCGAGCCGGGCGATGTCCTCACTCAGGCGCCCGGTGGTCTGCAACAGCATCAGCGGCGAACCGAACCAAGCGGACAATTCCCTCGCCCGATCTTCGGCAATCCAAGTAAAGGGAAACAGGACCACGTGAGCGTTCGACATTCTCGCCTCTTTCCTTATGCGTCGATTTTATCGTCCCGGACCACGATCCCCCGGGCCATCAGGATATCCCGTAGATGATCCGCCGTTTTCCAATCCTTCCGCAGACGGGCCTGCCGTCGCTGCTCGAGAAGGGAGGCCGTTTCCGGATCGATTCCTGGTTCCTCGAAGTCCATCACTCCGAGAACACCGTCGATCTGGCGCAGGACTTGAAGGAGTTTTTCCGCTGAAGCCCGATCGAGCCGATGTTCGGAAATCCGCCGGTTGATCGTCTTGATGTGGGTGAACAGACCGGCCAAGGCGGCGGCAATGTTGAGATCATCGTCCATCGCCCGATTGAAATCGGTTTTCAGATCATAGACCAACTGATCCCCATCCCCGTTCTGTTTGCCGGCATCCTCGGAAACCCCCCGAAGCGACCGGATACAGGCCTGGATGCGCTGCAGGGCCGTTCGGGCGTAATGGAGCCGTTCCGCAGAAAACACGAGGGGCTTTCTGTAGTGGGTGGACAGCAGCCAAAACCGGATTTCGGATGCGCGATAGCCCATATTCACCAACTGCTCCAGGAATACCCCTTCCTTGGGCATGTCCGAAGACCCCGGTTCCGGGGGGCGGACCCCGTCGCAATGCAGCCAGTATCGGGCCAAGGGTTTGCCGTTCAGCCCGGCTGCAATGGCCATTTCGTTTTCGTGATGGGGAAAGGCCAGCTCCCGTGCTCCGACATAGATATCGAAGCCCGGCCCCAAATGCTTCAGGGCCATCGTCACCCCTTGCAGGTGCCAGGAAGGTCGGACATTTCCCCAGGGCGTCTTGACATAGATGCCCCGTTTCAGATCGCTCAACCGGGCCCGCTTGAAGAGGGCGAAATCTCTCGGATTGTCTTTTTCGTATTCTTCAAGATCCACTGTCGCACCGGGACGGATCTTCTCGAGATCCACGCCCGAAAACCGACCATAATCGGCGTGGCGGGAGACATCGAAATAGAGGGAATGCAGCTTTTCGTAAGCATACCCTTTCTGGGCAAGCTTTTCCGCCGCCCGGATCATGTCTTCGATATGATCGGCGGCCTTTGGGTAGGCTTCGGCCGGTCGGATGCCGAGAAAGGTCAGGTCGTTGTGGAACCGGTCGATGTAGCGCTGCGTGAACCGCTCCAGCGGTTCGCCTGCAGCCAGGGATTCATCGATGGTTTTGTCGTCGAGATCGGTGATATGCACGACATGCTGAACGGCATATCCCCGGGATTCCAGATAGCGCCGCAGCAGATCGGCGATGACAAAGCGGCGGCATTCGGAAATGTCGATCGGACGGTAGACGGTCGGCCCCGTCGTGAACATGCCGACCTTCTGAGGAGCTGCAGACAGGAATTCCTCTTTCCTGCGGGTGGTGGCATTGTAGAGGACCATGTCGATCTTTTCCCGGATGGAAAACAAGGAGGTGCTCAGGTAGCGTTCCCCGCTGTCCGGAAAGATGACGACGATCAGCCCGGATTCCAGTTCCAGGGCCTGCTTGCACGCTACGGCCATGGCCGCTCCGCTGCTCATGCCGACGAACATCCCTTCTTCCCGGGCCAGCCTCCGGGTCATTTCGAAGGCCTCTTCGTCATCCACGTTGATTTTCACGTCGAGGAGCCGTTTGTCGAAGATCCCGGGCTGATAGGCCTCCTTCATGTTCTTCAGACCCTGAATCTTGTGCCCCAGATACGGTTCCACCCCGACGATCCGGATGGCCGGGTTGCATTCCTTGAGCCTTCTGGACATGCCCATCAGGGTTCCGGACGTCCCCATGGTGGCCACCAGCATCGTGATGCGCCCTTCGGTCTGATTCCAGACCTCGACGGCCGTACCGTCGTAGTGGGCCATCCAATTGGCCGGATTGTTGTATTGATCGGCCATGAAGTAAACATCCGGGTTTTCCCGGGCCAGCCGATACACCTCCTCGATGGCTCCGTCCGTGCCGAGATGCCCGGGTGTGAGCAGGATTTCCGCGCCCCGAGCCTTCAGGATCTTCTGACGTTCCACACTGACGGCCTCGGACATGGTCAACAGCAGTTTGTATCCCTTGACCGAGCACACCAGGGCAAGCCCGATTCCGGTGTTGCCGCTGGTGGCCTCGATGACGGTTTTTCCCGGAGTGAGCGCGCCGCTTCTTTCCCCTTCCTCGATCATCCGAAGGGCCGGACGATCCTTGATGGACCCGCCCGGATTGAAGTATTCGAGCTTGGCGAAGATCCGGACCCTGGGGTTGGGATTCAGTTTGCGAATCTCGATAAGGGGGGTATTGCCGATGGTATCCAGGATGGTATTCGTCATGGCGCGCTGCGATTGGGATGGTTGAGAAGCCGGTCGACCTCGTTGCGGACGATCGTTTGCATTTCCTCCGGTGATCGGGTGGCATCGACGATCGTAAACCGCTTCGGATGCATACGGGCAACGGTCAGGTATCCGCTTCGGACGTTTTCGTGAAATTCGATGGCTTCTTGTTCGAATCGGCTCTCCCGCTTGCTTCGTTCCCCATCATCGAGGGCGCGTTGGGCGCGAAAGAGCCCTTCGGCTACCGGAAGGTCCAACAGAAAAGTCCGATCCGGATCGAATCCGCCGCACAACCGCCGATGCAGATCGAGGATTCGATCCGGATCGATGCCCCGCGCATATCCTTGATAGACGAGGGTGGCGTCTGCATATCGGTCCGAAATCACGATGTTGCCCGCTTCGAGGGCCGGCAGGATCAGGGTTTTCAGATGCTGCACGCGATCGGCCAAATAGAGGAGCAGTTCGGCATCGGCAACAAGGTCCCGAGAAGCCGGATCGAGCAGCAACGTCCGAATGCGGGCGCCGATCGGTGTTGCACCGGGCTCTCGGGTGGTCACACAGGGAACCCCGCGCTGCGTCAACCATTCGGCCAACAACTTGACCTGGGTGGACTTTCCCGATCCTTCGATGCCTTCAAAGGTGATGAACATGAATGAAACGATATCCGTGAAGAAAGTTCATATCGGGTCCCAAGGCCTCGCAGATGAACACGTCAACCCCTGTAGGGGCGATGCATGCATCGCCCCTACAGGTCACCTGTCACTAGTCACTCGTCACCCGCATTGGCTCTTCTCATCAGGAGGACTTATCGACCTCTTCCTGCTTGGGGCATACAGAGAGTGGATCCGCCATCCATTTGAGGATTTCATACCGTTTTTGCACTTCTTCCTCGATCTTGGCCCGAAGTCTCTTGGATTCTTCCGGGAACGAGCTTTCGAGCTGGGCATACCGGTTTTCACCGGACAAAAAGGCCTGCAGGGTTCCGTCGGGTGCCTTGTCGTAATCGAGGATGAACGGGTTCTTTCCTTCTTCTGCCAGCAGCGGATTGTAGCGATACAACGGCCAGTATCCGGACTGAACGGCCAAGAGTTCTTCCATCTGGCTCTTGCCCATGCCTTTTCGCAGTCCCTGATTGATGCAGGGAGCATAGCAAAGGATCAGCGAAGGCCCTGGATAGCTTTCGGCTTCCATGAAGGCTTTGAGCGTTTGCTGTTTGTTGGCACCCATGGCAATCGATGCCACGTAAACATACCCGTAGGTCATGGCCATACGGCCGAGGTCCTTCTTTCCGATTTTCTTTCCGGATGCGGCGAACTTGGCCACCGCACCGGTCGGTGTAGCCTTCGAGCTCTGACCGCCCGTGTTGGAGTAGACCTCGGTATCCATCACCAGAATGTTCACATCTTCACCGCTGGCCAGGACATGATCGAGCCCGCCGAAACCGATGTCGTAGGCCCAACCGTCCCCACCGAAGGCCCAGATGGATTTTTTCACCAGCAAATCCTGCATGCCGTCAATATCGGCCAGAATTCCTCTTTTCTTCGGTATGTCGGAGAGGATGCCCTTGATCTTGGCAGCGGCTGCAGCCGATCCTTCCGCATGATCCTTGTTTCCGAGCCATTCACCGAAGGCTTCCTTCAAGCTTTCCGGAATGTCCGTGGAAATGGCCGCCTCGATCATTTCGACGAGTTTCTTTCGGCGTTGGATGTATGAAAGAGCGATCCCATAACCAAATTCGGCTGTATCTTCGAAAAGGCTGTTTCCCCAGGCAGGACCATGACCGTCGGCATTCACGGTGTAGGGTGTGGACGGTGCCGAAGCCCCCCAGATGGAGCTGCAGCCCGTGGCGTTCGCAATGATCATCCGCTCTCCGAAAAGCTGGGTGAGCACCTTCACATAGGGGGTTTCCCCGCATCCGGCGCAAGCACCCGAAAATTCCATGAGCGGAGGATAGAGCTGGCTGCCTTTCACCGAATCTCGTTTCAGAAGATTCGTTTTAAAGGAAATGCCGGTCGAGAACCGGTGATTGGGCACCTGCACCGCCGTCTGGGTCTCGATGGGTTTCATGACCAGGGCTTTTTTCTTGGCAGGGCAGATGTCGGCACAATTGCCGCACCCCTGGCAGTCGAGGGTGTTGACCTGAATCCGGAACTGATATCCCTTGAGTTCCTTGCCCAGGGCGGCTCGGGTGACGAATTCCGCAGGAGCGCCCTTGAGCTCGTCATCGGTTGCCAGAACCGGAAGAATGGCCGCATGCGGGCAGACGAACGAGCACTGGTTGCATTGGATGCAATTTTCGGCAATCCATTCCGGAACGAAAATGGCCACCCCCCGCTTTTCATACTTGGCGGTTCCAACCGGGAACACCCCGTCAGGCTCGAAGGCGCTGACCGGAAGCTTGTCTCCTTGCTGGGCCAGAATGGGATTCATCACCTTTTCGACGAATTCGGGCAGCTCCTCACCCAGCACATCGCTTCCCGCTGCATCCTTCCAGGATGCGGGATATTGAATTTCCACGAGATTGGCGAGGGTCTGATCGACGGCATCGATGTTCATCTGAACGACCTTCTCGCCCTTGTTTCCGTACACCTTGTGGATTTCCTTCTTCAGCAGCGCGATGGCTTCTTCGAACGGCAGCACATTGGCCAGCTTGAAGAAGGCCGTCTGCATGATCATGTTGATCCGGCCCCCGAGGCCGACGGCATTGGCGATCTTGACCGCATCGACGTTGTAGAATTTGAGCTTCTTTTCCGCGATGGTTCGACGCATCCGGGCGGGAAGCTGCGTTTCCATGTCTTCCAGCGTCCAGTTGGAATTGAGCAGGAAGGTCCCTCCCGGACGAATGCCTTCGAGAACATCGTAGATCTGGACGTAATTGGCCTTGTGGCAGGCCACGAAATCGGCGGTATTGACGAGATAGGTCGACTGGATGGGAGATGTTCCGAACCGCAGGTGGGATACGGTGATCCCGCCCGATTTCTTGGAATCGTAGGCGAAATATCCCTGAGCGTAGAGATCCGTATTGTCCCCGATGATCTTGATGGCCGTCTTGTTGGCGCCGACGGTTCCGTCCGACCCGAGGCCCCAGAACTTGCACTGCACCGTTCCTTTGGGGGTGGTGTCAATGGGATCGGCCACTTCGAGCGAGGAATAGGTGACATCGTCGGTGATCCCGACCGTGAAATGATTCTTCGGGGCCATGGCCTTCATGTTGTCGTAGACGGCCAGAGCCATGGCGGGCGTGAATTCCTTCGAGCCCAGTCCGTAGCGGCCACCGGAGATCACCGGCATTTCTCCTCGCTCCATGAAGGCCGTACATACATCGACATACAAGGGGTCACCGATGGCTCCGGGCTCCTTTGTTCGATCGAGGACTGTGATCCGACTGACCGTTGCAGGAAGGGCCGCCAGGAAATCCGGGATGCTGAAGGGCCGGTACAGCCGCACCTTGAGAAGGCCGACCGCTTCCCCGGCATCGTTCAGGTGACGGACCACCTCCGCCAGGGTTTCACAGGAAGAGCCCATGGCGACCACCACCCGGTCCGCCTCCGGATGACCGAAATAATCGAAAAGATGATAGGTTCTTCCGGTGAGGGCTCCGACCTTCTTCATCATCTCCTTGACGATGTTCGGCAAGGCCAGATAGTAGCGATTCGCCGCTTCCCTGCCCTGGAAATAGATGTCGGGATTCTGAGCGGTTCCCCGGATGTGGGGATGTTCGGGATTCATGGCCCTGCTGCGGAATTCCTGGATGGCCTTGTGATTCGCCAGAGCAGCCATGTCGTCATAGTCGATCATTTCGACTTTCTGGATTTCGTGAGAGGTCCGAAATCCATCGAAAAAGTGCAGGAAAGGCACCCGGCCTTCGATGGCCGACAGATGGGCGACCAAGGCGAGGTCCATGACTTCCTGAACGGAATTGGAGCACAACAACGCGAACCCGGTTTGTCGAACGGCCATGACATCGGCGTGATCCCCGAAAATGGAAAGGGCATGCGCCGCAATGGCACGTGCGGATACATGAAAAACCCCTGGAAGCAGTTCCCCGGAAATCTTGTACATGTTGGGGATCATCAACAACAACCCCTGGGCTGCCGTAAACGTGGTGGTCAACGATCCGGCCGCAAGAGCGCCGTGGACGGCACCTGCAGCGCCTGCCTCGCTCTGGAGCTGCTTGACCAGAAGGGTCTGGCCGAAAATGTTCTTACGGCCATTTGCCGCCCATTCGTCCGCGATTTCCCCCATCGGCGTAGACGGCGTGATGGGATAGATGGCAGCCACATCGCTCATGGCATAGGCCACATGAGCCGCTGCGGTGTTGCCGTCGATCGTCTTCATGTGTTTCGACATCGTGTTGCTCCTTTTTTCCTGTGAAGTGGTTTTGGGAATGGTGCGCCTTTCAAGAATCATCGGTATCCCCACCCGAATGTGTATCGATGACTGATCAGTGGGAATACGGCTTTGTCGACACGGGGCGTTGCATCAACCCGGGTAATACGCATCGATCGGACATGCGGAAGCGGGGGGTTTCTGCGGAACCAAATCGTACGCTTTTTCTACCCCATGTCCTTTCATTTGTAAAGCGAACATTCGGACGGGACAAAACCCCCGTCAACTTCCCCTGGAGCACATCCACCCGTTGGGACGTTCCCGGCCTGAGCCGGAGGTTGGGCTGTCTTTCCATGCCGGGGGATAATTCCATTGACTTGAACCGTTTCTCTACGATAAATGCTCATGGCAAGGGATGCCGCCCCCGGGAATGAAAATCGGACAAAAAACACTGCCGACTGCCCACTGCCCACTATTTTCACGATAAATTTCCATGACGACAGGTTTTCGCCGCCCCCAGGGATGAAAATAGGCCAGAAACCCATAGCCCATAGCCCATAGCCCCTATTTTCACGATAAATGCTCATGGCGATGGATGATCGCCGCTCCCTGATTTCCAACCTCAATCAAAAGGAGAAATGCCGATGAAAAACAAGATGTTGTTGACATTCCTGACATTCGGCCTTCT
>Ga0101944_10004377_pt1 | contig 17653 bp, 15 predicted proteins | sample DewCreD2012metaG_FD_75245 | JGI IMG/M metagenome (GOLD analysis project Ga0101944, IMG submission 75245) | Hot spring sediment bacterial and archeal communities from British Columbia, Canada, to study Microbial Dark Matter (Phase II) - Dewar... ... | reverse complement strand
TGGGGTCGTGAGGATTGGGCGGCAGCCCGAGATCGAGGGTCACCACCTGCGGCCCCTTGCTGCGCAGCAGCTCGAGGGCCGCCGCCCGGTCCCCCGCCGGCAGGATGTCGTAGTCCTGCTTCAGGGCCCACTTGAGCTGCATGCGGATGTCCTCGTCGTCATCCACGATCAAAAGCCGTGCCTTGTCCATGCCCCCCTCTGTGCTCTCCGTGTGAGTCGTCTCTTCTTTTCCAAATTCTTTGTTCTGCGCCCTTCTTCGTGCCCTTCGTGCTCTTCGTGGTGAGGCTCTTTTGTTTTCAACGCTACACTGTAACCATGTTATCTTGTGTTGTCGGTACAAAATAGCCCAGGCGCTGGAAGCCGGCGAGATCAAGCTGCTGCTTGAAAAAAGAGTGTCCGTCAGCGCGATCGCAAGAATCCTCGGAGTGAACAGATTGGCCGTTCGCCACTTCATCGAAACGATGCAGTTACGCTCCGAATGCCGATCAATGGAAGGGTATTGTGTTTCACCAAAGGAGATAGACGATGCAGCTTGTCATGAATGCCACTTACAAGGACGGTGTCCTCGTCCCTGATCGAAGTCTCGGAGCGGACAAGGAAGGCAAGAAATTTAAAATTATACTCGTGGAGGAGGATCGGTCCACAGTCAAGCGGGAGCGCTTCTTCAGGTTTGTGAAGGCGCACTCCTTCCATTTGCCTGAAGACTACTTTTTCGACAGGGACGAGCTGCATGAACGATAACGTTCTGGTTGACACCAATATCTGGGTCTATCTCTATGCCTTGAATCCCCAGGCAAAGCGGGAAAAAGCCCGGCAGCTGATCGATGGGAGTTTTCAAAACATCGTCGTGAGCTCCCAAATACTGGGTGAGCTCTACCATGTGCTGACCAGAAAAGGCTTGCAGGATCCCGGTTCAGCTAAAGAAATCGTGGTCGAAACCGTGGGGGCGTTTCGAGTGTTCGAAGTCGGCGTCGAGCATGTTCTGGAAGCCATGAGTCTCCACCATCATTACGGATACTCATATTGGGACAGTCTGGTGATCGCCACGGCGCTCTTGAACGGCTGCAGCAGGCTCTACTCGGAAGATATGCAGCACAGCCAGGTCATCGAAGACAAAGTGGAGATCATCAACCCATTCATTTGAAAGCAGCTCCAATTTGGTCGCCTCCCTACAGTATCTCTTTGCTCTCTGGGGTGAATCTCTTCCTCTTTTCCAATTCTTTGTTCTACGCTCTTCTTCGTGCTCTTCGTGGTGAGTCTCTTTTTCTTTTCCGATCATTTGTCCTGCGCTCTTCTCTGCGCCCTCTGCGCCTCTGCGGTGAATGCCCTGGCTTTTAGCTTTTCAACGGCAGGACAACCCTCAACACCGCCCCCACCCCCTCCTCGCTCTCCACCTCGATCCTTCCTCCAGCGCCCGCCGAGGTTCATGCATGCTTGCCTAAAGGGCACGCTATCGACGGCGAACCTCAAAGAAGGTGCTGCAAATCTTCTCGGGAAACGTCGCAGTCTTTCAGGATCTTTGCCATGAGGCCCGGGCCGATGGTTTCAGCCGCATGCAATGGAATGACGGAGGACCGTCCGTCAGGGTGCCGAATGTAGTGGTGGCTTCCTCTGACCCGAACGACCTCAAATCCCGCTTTGGCCAGTGCGGCAACCAGCTCCTTGCCTGTCAGTGCCGGCAGCTTTGTCATACCGCCACGCTCACTTGCTGCACCCCCACGAAATCGAGGGCTTGCACATCCTTCCCTTCAACTTCCAGGCACAGCTCGATGGCCTCCTTGATCCGCGCAAGGAGCTCATCGAGGGAGGCTGCCTGGGTGTGGCAGCCCCGCAAAGCGGGAACCGATGCCACGTAGTAGCCTTCCCGGTCACGTTCGATGATCACACTGAACTGTCTTTCCATGTCTGGTCACCTCGGGAATATATTAATGCATGAGACTCGCGATACATGACAAAAAGAAGAACACATCCCGGGATTACCCCTGCCTTTCCTCTGTGCTCTCCGTGGTGAGTCGTCTCTTCTTTTCCAAATTCTTTGTCCTGCGCCCTTCTTCGTGACCTTCGTGCTCTTCGTGGTGAGAAAAAGAACCAGGCTTTCGATTTGAGCTGCACGTCAGCCCATATTATACATTCAAACATTGAAAGTATAACGCCATGACCAAAGGAGTGATGGAATGGGTTTTTCAAAGACCATGAAGGCCAGAGTATCCGCCAAGGGCTGGGTCGTCATCCCGGCTGCTCTGCGTCGGTGCTATGGGCTGCAGCCCGGTGCGGTGGTGGAATTTCAGGAAGAGGGAAAGCGGATTCTCATCATTCCCCGGGAAACGAACGTCGTCGAAGAGCTTTACGGGAAGCTGGCGGGTGCGGTTTCACTGACTGCTGCCTTGCTGGAAGAGAGAAAGTTGGAGCGGGAACGTGAAGAAGCCGCGCTACGTTCTGGATAGCTTTGCACTTCCGGCGTATTTCCAGGGGGAGTCGGCTGCACTGAAAGTCAAAGAGATTCTCGAGCAGGCGAGGGACGAAGAGGCGGTAGTTTTCCTGAGCCTGATCAATCTTGGGGAGATCCTTTACACGGTTGAGCGCAGGCTGGGCCGTGATGTCTCCCGGGAGATCCTCCAGGATATCTTGGCGCTGCCTGTCCGTTTGGCGGAAGTCACCCTGGAGCGGGTTCTTTCGGCGGCCGGCATCAAGGCGAGCTTCCCCCTTTCTTATGCCGATGCCTTCGCGGCGGCCCTTGCCCAGGAGATGGCCGCACCCGTGGTCACCGGCGATCCGGAATACAAGCGTGTAGAATCGATGATTCCGGATCTCCGGCTCTGAGACGGCATCGGAACGATTCCGTCCTTCGCAAGGCTCTGATCACTCGGATTTCATACGTGTTGATTTTCCCGGGACCCTTTTTGCCTTGGTGTCTCTGTTATGAATGTTCTCGTTTTTTCCAATTCTTTGTTCTACGCTCTTCTTCGTGCCCTTCGTGGTGAGGCGCTCTTCACATTCGGTGCGCACGGCGCACCCTACAGTGCTCCGTGCTCTCCGTGGTGAGTCTCTTTTTCTTTTCCGATCATTTGTCCTGCGCTTTTCTCTGTGACCTCTGTGCTCTCTGTGGTGAATACTCTGCATTTCAGCTCTTCAAAGGCAGGTGCACCCTCACCGTCGTCCCCACCCCTTCCTCGCTTTCCACCTCGATCCGCCCCCCATGCGCCTCCACGACGGTCTTGCACTGGTAGAGCCCGATCCCGAGCCCCTTGCTCTTGGTGGTCTTGAACGGCTTGAACAGCTGGTTCTCCATAAAATCCTTCCCCATCCCCTTCCCGTTGTCTTCAATGGAAATCACCGCCCACCCTTTTTCTTTTCGAGTGGCAACCGTGATTCTTCCATCCTCGCCAATGGCCTCGGAAGCATTCAGTATCAGATTCGTCAGCACCGAGCTCATCTGTTCCCTGTCCGTATAGGCGTTTCCTGTCTCCTCGAGCCTCAAGACCATCTCCCCCCGGGTGCACCCGTCCAGGGACCGGGCCGCAGCCTCGACCAGGGCCTTGAGATCCGTGAGCTCCGGCTGCAGCTCCGGCCGCTCCTTCAGCATGGACAGCCCCTGGCAGAGGCCGTTGATCTTGTCCACGCTTTCCGAAATCACCCGGAGCGCATCCTCCCGAAACTCCGGGTCTTCGTGGTGTACGGCGAAATTCTGCATGGTGAGGGAAAGCTTGGAGGCCACGTTCTTGAGGTCGTGGACGAAAAAGGCGGAAAGGGTTTGAAACAGCTCCAGCTCCCTCGCCTTTCGAAGGTGATCGAGAAGCATGAGGTTGTGGAAGCTGGCCGCCGCGTGCTCGGCCATGGCGTGGAGGAGATCCAGGTCCTCGACCTCGAGGGGGGCTTTGGCCACCCGGTCGTCCAGGGTGATGAGTCCGATGAGCTCTTCGCCGGAGACCATGGGGATCCCGAACCGGATGCGGGCGGTCTCCACCGCCGGGGCATTGGCCTCCCGAAAGCTGGTGATCCAGGGAGCCTCTCCGACATGGAAGTCCAAGTGGGACTGGTCGAGCGCTTCGTGGACCATTTGGCGGTTCCAGTCCGATCGGGAGGAGAGGCGCATTCCCCGGGGTGCTGCCGATTCGGTGGAAGCGGCGAGCAGCAGGTCCTCCCCGGGCGGGTCTCGAAGCCAGACGGCCACGGTGAGCAGATCCAGGTTGCCGCAGATGAGCCGGGCCAGGGGCGGAGCCAGGTCTTCGGGCTGGAGGACGGTCCCGGTCAGGGCGGCTGTTTCGGACCAGATTTTCCGGTAGTCGTAGCGCGGGCGCTTGAAGTTGCGGCTGATGAAGCGCTTGACCCGGAGGTTGAAGCGGTCTGAAAGGAGCAGGAGGGCGAAGCCGGCGAGGCCCGCGATGAAAAGGGCCGCATTGGCGGCCAGGATGGTCCAGGTGTCGAAGGAGCTGAAGAGCCGGGGGATGAGACCCACGGCCAGCAGGTAGATGCCGCTCACGAGGAGGGCCAGGGAGCGGTGCAGCACGGCGTGGGAGGGGTAGAGCTCCAACCGGGTGAGGCTGCCGCGGCCGAGGGAGACGGCCATGAGCGCGCAGCCGGCCAGCGCGCCCAGCGCATCGACCATGGCGAAGCGCGTGTCGGCGGCGGAGTAGAGCAGGGTCTGGCTGGAGGTGAACACCTTCACGGCGAACACGATGCCCAGGCCGAACACCATGAGCTTGACCTTCCAGCGCGTGCGCCCGATGGTGCTCCGGAGGGTCCTTTCGGCCAGGACCAGGATGGCGACGGACGTGAGGAGCAGAGCGAGATGGAGGAAGTACCCGAGGGTGCCCAGGATGAGCAGGCAGTCGGTGGTGGTTTCGCTGCAGTAGGCGTTGGCGAAGAAAGACGTCGGGCTGGAGAATGCGGCGATGATGACCAAAAGCAGCGGAACCGGGAGGCTCAGCCTGGAAGCGATGGAGAGGCTCGAGAACGACCGGTCCGGGTAGAGCATGACGAAGGCCAGCCAGCCGTTGGCCGCCAGGAGGCTGGTCAGCGCCCGGATATGGAACCATTGCAGGGCGTCCGCGCCGCCGGCGCCGTGCATGGCCAGCCCCTGAAACGCAGCCTCCAGGGCCAGCAGCACGAGCCCCGCCGCCAGCGCAAACGTGGACGCCGACCGCCTGCCACGCAGCATCACGCCCGCCGCGAGCACCGCGCAGGCAATGGCTGCGCTACTGATGACGATGATCGGAAGTCTCAATTGATGTGGCTCGTGGCGGCCTGCGCCAGTTATATTGATTGAAAGGGTGGGAGACCGTCAATTGCTTTCGAACCGAGATGCTCAGTGGTGGTCCGGGCAGGTTTGTAGGGTGCGCCGTGCGCACCGTTTCTGCTGAGTCGCCGAGGACTTGACGTGCCGCTGCTCAATCAGGATTCTGCGTGCCACAAGGTCGCAAGCGCCAGAACACAACCTGTCGATATGAAGAGACTCCTTGAGCGTGTAAGCAAGCTCAGGCAAGGGGGAACGACGGGCGAGCGACTGTCTTTCCGGGCTATAAACAAAAAACGAAACAGAGTCGACTCGGCCCTGTTTCGTTCGATATAGCGGGTTATAGCTTGTTTAAATTCTCATCCCTGGCGGGCTGATCTTCTGCGGGCCAGCGCGACCCCCACGAAACCGAGACCCATAAGGAGGAGCGAGGCGGGCTCGGAGACGTATACGGTCTGGCTCTGCCTGTTGCCAGTGGAATCTGTCAGGTTGAGCACGGCGACACCGAATTCGCGGTTGATCTGATTCTTCTTTGCCTCTCCAACATTTCCAAACTTGGCGCTTACCAGGTCGACATACTTGTTGGATGCAGTCGTCGTCACCTCGTCTTCCAAATACCAAATTGCCATCTGCAGCAGGGTTGCGTCGGCTGTACGCCCGGAACCGGGTGTGTAGTTATAATTCAGATCACCCCTGACAAAGAGAGAGTAGAGATAGGCTGTACCTCGGGAAATTGTGTCTCCGCTGGGGACATAGCCTTTAGCTGGATCCGCCTGACTGTTTGTCCCCCCGGCAATTGCGTAGCTGTCTATCGTATAATTGTAGGTGCCTCCTGAACTGAAGGTCTCGGATTTCTCAAGACAGAAGACCTGAAATCCAGTCTTACCATTATTGTATACTGCCGTTGCTTTGGTATCATAGAATGAAATGATTTGATCGAACACTGTGTCGTCGCCGACTTTCAGTGCGGTGAATTCACCACCGCTGTTGCCCCCTGCGTAATTGGCGAGAGCGCGAAGAGTGATCTGTGCCGCACTGGCCAGGGGGGCAAAGGCCAACGTGGCGACCAGGCCAAATGTAATGATCCTTGCTGCCATTCTCACAACTGCCTTCATCGGGTTTCTCCTTGTCGCTAAGTCTGGATGATATCCTTCGCACTTGCTTGCTAAGCTTTGCCGTCGCCATCAAATCAAGCATGGATTGGACCACTAGATGGATTTCAGGCGGCGAAAAATGGTGTAAGCCTTATAATATATCGAAAATATTAAGACATATTCTTTTCTGAGGGCGACCTCTCCTCACGGATTCGATGTTTAGCCCACATTCTGAGGAACGTGCAAATTGTAATTATTTCCGACGCACCGCAGCACCTGAAAAGAAGAAATAAAAAAAAGCATCTAATATCAACTAGATAGGATGAAAAACTGGCTTTTTTCAAATTGTAAGGAGATCCGACAAAACAGACTCCTGGCACGCCGCTCCCCCTTCTGTTGTCTGTTGTCATTCACAGGTGCCTCCAGCGACTCCTGACAAGGGCATGGTGCCGACCAGCCTTCAGTAGTTTCTTGCCCAGCAGGTGAAACCCGAGTGCCGCGAGCCGCGTCAGGTTGAGCAGTTTGGGGCGGATGTGGGGGGCGAATAGATTCCGATCGGAGGACTTGAATGACTGGTCGCAGAACCACGACTTGTGTTCGGAATTGCCTTCTCCAAAATCAAAAAAGTCAACTTCACCAGATGCCGTGTAACGCTCTATGATGTTCATCCACAGCAATTTGCCGGCACCTTCACGGCGAAAGGCACGATCATACCCCACGGATTCGAAGATGTATGATCGAGCATAGTGCAGTCCATGATTGTATGATACCGGGCGCCCTTGAACATAAAGCAGGTAGGCTCGGCCCCAGTCCTGTTCCATATTGAAGCGAAATCGGGCTCGAAAACTCCTGTCGAAGAAATCTATTCCTCCCAGTTTGTGCTGCCAGGACTTCTCTGCAACCTGCTGGGAGTGATCCAGAGCCGTCTCGATTTCATGGGGGTGGCGGTAGCATTCAATACGCAAATCTCCATGGCTTGTCTTGTGCAGTCTGCGCCGGGCTGTTTTCAAGTTAGCTCGCAGCCCCCTGTGGGCATCCAGGAAATGCTCAAACCGGGAAGGGCAGGTGAGCTGCCAGCTTTCCTGTATGAGCTTTAAAGGATCACGGCAGGTCCAGGGGATACCGGCTACCTGCATACGGTGTATCGGCGAATCCAGCGGAAAACGTGTCAGCCGGGCCCAGTCCACCTCCTTGGACTTCAGCAGTTTTCCAATGTGGTCCGACAGCGCAGCGCACACGGATGTCGACATCCGACCAAGAAAACCGTAGCGATTGAAAAAACACGTTCTGAGGGTAGGCCCCACCCAAGTCTTATATCCAACCTGAAAGGGGATACGCTGATCTTCGATGTGTCCCACGATGATGGCGCGAACTTTTCTGTTTTCACGAATACAGATGATGTGCGGGTTCAGGTGTGGTTCCGGGACCGTAAATCGGTGTATGACTGCATCGTAATCGGAATAGGGATTCCATTGAAGCTGTTGCCAGACGTCCCGGATTTCTTCAATGCTTTCAATATTCTTGTAGATCGTCGTTTCAGTGCACATCATCTTATATGTTCGATTTGCAGATACTCTAGAATTTAAAATATTGCATAAATATTAAATGTAAATCTAACAAATGTGCTTATAGCAGAAATCTCCAAGCTTTTTGTTTACAACATCTGGGAAGAACTTTAGTGTTTTTGTAAATATAATGTATGACAGGGAATTTTGAGTAGATGAAGCTTGGAAAATAGTATACTTGGGAAATAGATATGTAATGAGATTTACCTCTTGAGTAGCCCAATGTCTCTTAAATGCCAACAGGCCGTGATTAGAAGAAGAGGTTCTACCAAAGTCAAAGATCGTGCAATCCATTTCGTATGCCAGTCTTATGGCTTGCCAGAAGAGAAAATGATTGACATGCAGCTTTGTGTATTGAGAGCTCACTCCAATTGCTTCCGCTGATAGGCGGCCGGCGTAATGATAGAGTAGGAGAGCCCCAACGCGATTGCCGTTGAGTGACGCAAACAGGATGATCATGCGACGGTTTGAGGCGAAAGCCCTCCACAATTCGCTGAAGAATCTGAAAGGATGGGGTGGGAGCCCAAGGCGGCTGCGTGTGGAGGCATAGAGCCTGTAGAAGTCCAGAAGGTCGGATTCCTGATTCGCCTCGGAGACAAGAAGTCCACTCTTTTCAGCCCGCTTGACCAGTGGCCGCGTGGACGTGCGGTGAAGCTTCTTTCTCAACTGATCAACGGTGGAATCAAGCGCGATGAAGTGGTGCTTGAAGGACGCATCGGCGGCCAGGCGAGGGTCGGTGGCCAGGTCACCGGCACGAAGCGTCTTGATGCTGAGCCTGGTGGTCCTGAGGTCTGCCGCCAGCTGCAGCACACCATTCAAAAGGACCGCCATGTCATCAGGGCAGCGCAGAAGCGGGTCCGCGAAGGGCGCAAAGGGGACGCTGATAAGACGCCTGCCGAGAAGGATGCTTCTCACATGGTAAATGGGGATTCCGGCCAATATCTCGCCGGATTGCCCGTCCACGAGCGCCAAGTGGTGGGCCTGGATATGACTGAAGGCTCGCTCGATGACCCGAGACCAGTCTGAAAGATGGAAGATCAGCCTGTGGGGGTGACTTTCGACGAAAGCATCCCACCGCGGATCCCGGTAAGGATCGACATGCTCCACCTCCAGGTGTGCCTCCTCAGCGTGACAGCATTCAGAAATCATTGCACTCGATCTGATGACTGCGTGCTCCCCTGATTCGCCTGTCGGTCAAGCTTTCGCCCCCGGCCTTTGAGGAAGCGCGGTTGGATCACCATCGCGCAGGTCCCGCAGTTTTTGTCGCTCGCTCGCTATAATGCAACAGGTCTCTTCACGGCTGCCAACCCAAACAGACCGGCGAGAAGAAGAATCAGGGTTCCAGGTTCTGGCACTGTTACGAAAGAAAGATCCGTGGATATTCCGCCACTCTGGGAGAGATTTGCGTCTCCGCCCCATACCTGCATCGTCAATTGATATTGATGATCCGACTTCCATCCAGAGTATGAAAACGTATGAATTGAATGAAAATACCCAGGATCATGAGGATATGTAGTAAATATCATTTCGTTTGTTGTTAGATCTTTGATTTCTGCCCAGGCAAAAGTGTGCGTCCAGCTCGATGTGTCTATAAAAGTAATTGGATTCATTTCCTCAAGGCTTCTAGGTCGGAATACTGAAACCGTCTTGGATTCCGCCACTGCAAGTGCTTCTACTCCGAGTGATTCGCTCCATCCATAGGCATCCCAGTCCACAAAAACTTCATTAAATGAAGCAGTGCTGAGTGCATGAAACTCACCAAATTCCGTAGAATAGCGTGTACCTTCATGTAGGGAAAAAAAGGAGGTCGCTCTGTAAGTATCATCAAAAACATTTGTATAACCGCTTTCATCATAGTAACTTACATTCAGATTTCCATTTATTGAATTAATAGTACTAATCAATTGGAATGACGCTGCATTTCCAATTGCTGAGAATACCAGAACCATCAGCAGTGAAAACAAGAAGGCGATTGGTTTCATCTTTCTCTGTCTCCTCTCATTCGTTTTCTCGATTCCTGTGGATGGTCGTCAAGAAACATCGGCTCTCGGTGAATGGCAAGCTCAAAGCGATTCAGTCTGGAGTGTCGCCGGTCCAAGGAAAGATCAAGTCGTGCCCCTCGACGATTTCTGGTGATCATGATTCGAAGGTTTGATCCGATTGCGCTCCATCAGGCGTCCCGTAGAAACCCTAGCTTCCCGGGCGGGCTCCAGGAATTGCCGATGCCGGAGCAACTGATGGAAAATGGTGTTACGAGGTTCAGTGACCTGATTCTTCCTCTGTGTCAGAGCGGTTGTGCTTAAAACCACGGTCTCACAAAATGAGCTTTCACAACGGTTTTCAATTTGTTAAACGCCGGTCGGCAGTGACTGGGATTGGGGCATGCAAAGAGGGCCAAGGAAGTCGGCCCGGCAGTATTGGTCGCATGTGAGCGATTAAATTATACGGGCAGTGTTCGGTGGCGAACTCAGGGGTGGTGGTCCAAAAAGAGAGGGCTGCGTTCCGCGCAAGGGGCGATAACGGTGCGTGGAACGCACCCTACACTGCTACACTGCCGGTTGGTGTGGCCGCTAATCCGCCTTTCTGAGCCTCTCCGGGGCGGAAGGGGGCTCACCTGGCGACGATGATCCCCTCAGGGGGTGAGGATAGGTGTACGGTGTATACACGGCCGACCAGGTGTTTGGTGCTGTGCACTTGTAGAGCGTGCCGCTGATAGGGGTCGCGGGGTTGGCGCCCACGAGGCCCGTCAGGTCGGAGCAAGACTGATTGGTGGCCCAATAGGCCACTCCCGTCGTGCAGGCCGCGGGACGGGATTCGAGAGTGCCACACCCAGTGCCGGCAGTGCCGTCGAATGTGGGGGCGAAGTCATAGTAGTCCCGGTTGTTCTGGATCTGGGTGATGGCCGTGTACAGGCTGCCGCACTTGTCCTCGTTCTTGCATACGCTGTTCGCAAGTTGGCCGCCGCCGGTTCCTGCCAGCCAATTTTTTCCGGCAATCCTGTTGTTCCAGAGATAATATGGCTCGGAAGCGGCGGACTTGGGGTCCCTGCCCACGCCGATCTGATCGTCCAAGGGGTAGGCATCCGGACAGCCACAGTTGGGAGCATAGCCGTTGCAGATCGCCTGAAATGTTGCATAGTCCACTAGTTGTAGCCACGAAGCTCCTGCACTGTTATCGGACTTGTTGTTAAACACCATGCCGGTGCCGCCTCTGACCTCAATGGATGAAAAGTACCCGCTGGTGAGAGTCCAATAATTGCCGTAGATTTCCATGTTTCGAACACTTCTTGCGGGGGAGTTCGTGCACTTGCCATGCCCGTCTATTTTGGATGGTGAGGTAATGGTGTTGTAACGAACCACGCATTTAGAGTTGGAATTGCAGTCTGTCAAGTACCCAGCATTACTGAGGATGTTGTCCTCGATGAATACATTATCGGCGGTCCCAATGGAGTTCGAAGTTTGCCAGGCGTCGGAAGGACCCCGACCGAAAATCAGTTCCTGATTTCCAGCGCTGCCAATTATCTGATTGCTGTCGATTACTCCATAAGCATTTCCAAAGTAAACGAAATAACCTGTGCAGGTTCCCGTTGTCCCCACATACTTGTTTGCGGTAATTCTAAAGCCGTTGGCACTAACACTGAATGCTGTTGCCACGGTTGTTCCCGACGGCGCGTTGATGGTGAATCCCTTTACGGTTACATTTGGAGCGCTGATACGAATTGTGCCGTTCCCATAGCCTGGAGCATTTGATGCCAGGTTGATGGTTGTAGAATCGATCCCATTTCCCTGGAGCGTGATGGATTTGTTAATCAATAAATAGGTTCCCCCGGATCCCCATGTGCAAGTTCCCGCCGGGACCGCCACGGTATCCCCATTCGAGGCCGCGGCAATGGCGGCTGTGACATCAGTTAATGAACAGGATGCTGCGGTGTGAGTCGCAGCGGATGAGACCTGAGCACCGCATAACAGCAAAACCATGTGTAGGATTGATCTCAGGATCACGGACACGATTTTCATCAATTCCTCCTTTTCGGCATGCTTGGGCCAATTCAGACTTCTCTCAACTGTCATGCGACCTGCTTCAGTCTGGTTCCGCCCGAGAAAAGCGAAGAAACAGGCCTCTCCTTTGCATTTGAACCCGGCATGCTCCATATATAGTGGAGACTAGCGGCCTTCAAAGGCCGAAGCACAATGTGTGCCACACCAATAGGGCCGATGAAGAATCAAACCTCTTGTTCTTTTGGGCACGCCTCGAGGCGGAATCATTGAGTATGTTTAGAAGGTAGCAGATCTGAAGCGCTTGATGACAACCATCGTGCTTTGGGGTACCATTTCGTAACCAGCCGCATGAGATGCCGATGGAAAACTGCTTCTCCAAGAAGCAGCCTGCGATGACCATCACTTGAAGGCATTAGTTGTATGGCTCACTCTGCATCCAATACACGCAACCATTGCTCAAGGACCACGAGGCTGAACAGGATCTTGTGGTTGTCGTTGCGGCTGGATATATGCTCGGAAAGCAGCTGGCGAACTCCTTCGGGCTTCAGATAGCGATACATGAGGGACTGGTCGTCCACCAGGAAGTCTTCCATTTTTTGGCTGAGGGAGCTCCGGAACCATGCGTCCACGACGTTGACCGCAAACCCCCGCTTCTTCCGGTTGAGTATCGCCGGCGGGAGGAAGCCGCTGCAGACCTTCCGGTGCAGCCATTTCCTCGTGCCGTTTCTCACCTTGAACTCCGGTCCAAGCCGCTGCACGTACTCCACGACTTCCCGATCCAGGTAGGGGACCCGAACTTCCAGCCCATGGACCATGGACAGCTTGTCTGCATACATCAGCAGCTCGTCCGGCAGGGACGAACGAAGCTCCAGGAGCTGAAACCCGCCCAGCTCGTCCAGCTCCTCCATGGCGGGAACCAGGTCCGCCCAGCATTCCCGCACCCGGTCCCCTGAACCGGCCGGCAGGCATCCCTCCTGGAACAGTCCGTCGATGATCTGTTCAGGCATGATGGAGAAGACCTGCTGGTACCTCTCCAGGCGGTCTTGGGCATTCAAGGCGTGGATACCCCGTTTGAGAGACTCATTCCGGGGCAGTCTGCCGATGGCCCCCGCCAGTGCAGACCGCACCCCCCCGGGAAGCTGCCGCCACCAGGAACCGTAGCGGACGCCGAGATGCCGTGTGTAGCCGCCAAACAATTCATCGGGGCCCTGGCCGACCAATGCCACCTTGACATCCTGCCGAGCCCGTTGACAAACGTGGTACATGGGGATGATGGAAGAGGAGGCAACCGGCTCTTCAAGAATCTCCACGATACGGGGCAGGCTGCTTTCAAACGTTTCATGGTCCAGAGCGACACCCGCATTGTTTGCGGAAAGAAGACGAGCCGTTTCCGCGGCATCGATGAGCTCATCATCCTTGAAGGACTTCCCGTATCCCACGGTGAACGTGGGCCAGGAATCCCCACAGAGGTTCATGAGTCCCAGGAGAAGCCCGGAGTCGACGCCCCCGCTCAACAGCAGGCCCAGGGGGACGTCGCTGATCAGGTGTCGCTCGATGGCGGCCTTGTAAAGCTCCAGCAAGGCTTCCGCGGCTTCGGAGTCCCTGGGCATGGGGTCAAAGAGCGTCGGTGTGAAACGATACCACCGCCGGCGCGTCACCTCACCCCCTTCGACCTGGATCATTTCGCCGGGGGCGAGCTTGCGTACCCCTTGATGGAGCGTGAACGGCGCAGGGGTGTAGCGGTACCTCAGGAACAAGTTGAGTGCCGTTGGATCGATTGCCGGCCTTGCGTCGAGTCCGGCGAGCACCGCGCGGATTTCCGAACCAAAGAGAAGGGTCCCCCCCATCAAGCTGTAGTAGACCGGTTTGATGCCCATGGGGTCACGGGCGAGGATCAGCCTGCGACGGGTTTCGTCCCAAACGGCGAGCCCGAACATGCCGTTCAGACGATGCAGGACATCGAGGCCCCACTCCTTGTAGCCGTGGACGATCACCTCCGTGTCGCACTGGGTTTGAAAAACATGCCCACGCCCCTCCAGCTCTCGGCGCAACTGCTTGAAATTATATATCTCGCCGTTGAAAACCACCCAGGTGGTCTTCTCGCGATCCGACATGGGCTGGTGACCCGTGCTCAGATCGATGATGGAGAGGCGCCGAAAGCCCAGCCCGAGAGAGCCCGAGAGCACCCACCCCTCGTCGTCGGGTCCCCGGTGGGCGATGGTCTGCATCATGCCTTTGATGGCCTGCTCTTGGACCGGGGCATCGCTGTTGAAATTGAACTGACCGCAGATCCCGCACATTCTCGAGTCCTATGGGGTAACCGGGCTGATGGGCTGCCCACGATCCAAGTTCGCGAGGATCAGGCACAGACTCCTGAAGATCTGGGACTGTCCCCATCGGTGCATGGGGACATTGTCCCAGCCGACCAGGAGCTTCCTGCTCCTGAAATGCCCGTCCCTCAGTCTCCAATGGCGGAGAAGCTCCCTCAGTACGTGCTCGACGCATTGATCCAAGCCTGGAAAGCGCCCCTCCAGCAGGACCCCCAGGTTCAGACACTCCGCGCAGTCATAGAGCTCACGGCGATACACCGTCATGCGGGGAGCCCTGGAGAAGGGCTTAGGCAAACCGTCCCCGTCGAACAGTTCAGAAAGGTAGAAGGGGATGCCGCGCTCGATGGCCCGGGTGCACCCCGCGTCGCCCGTCAGCCGTTCGATCTTGGCGAGGGCCTTGAGGACGAAACAGGTATGAAAATGATCGACGAAATCCCGCGTGCCGTCCACCGCATACGGCCAAGACCCGTCTTCCAGCTGGTTTTGCAGCACGAAGTGGAGGTTCCCCCTCGCGGCCGCCAGGTACTTCTCGTCGCCGAAGTCCCGGGCTGCCTTGGTCAGGAGGAAAGCCCGGTAGGCGCTCGCATTGACCACCCCCGCGCCGCCCAGGGGCGTGTACGTGCACGTGGCCGCATCAGGTCCCACCGGGATGTCCCTGTAATCGCCGAGCGCATGCTCGGCCGTGGAACGCATGATCTCCCGCCATTCCGGTTTCCCGTCGATGCGGTACACGGCTTCAAACGCCTCGTAGCAATAGGGCGTCGTGGTGATGAGCGGGGTCCCGGCGTGAATGACTCCGCCCCGCGTCTGCCAGTGGAAGGGATAGCCCCAGGCGTGGTGTCGGTATCCCGGGCAGCGGGTGGCCTTGAGCACCTCCAGGTAGTGGACCGCGCGGCGGTAATATTCCTCCTGCCGAGTCGTTTGATAGAGCAGCGCAAATCCCATGGCGTAGTGGGCATCCGCAATGGGAAGCCGCGCGCGGGGATGGAAAAGGGCGCGCGCGCGGGGAAGGAGTGCTTCGCAGAGCACCATGGGGGCCACCGCCAGTTTCCCCAGCAGGGGGCTCCGGTAATAGAGGGACTTGGCTTTTCGCCCGATTGGACCGGCATAGAAATCCTGGTGATCCTGGGACGTCTCGCCATAGCCATCGAGCCAGTGGGTGAGATCGGTCACCGTGCGGCCAATCTCCTCGCGGAGGGATGCATTCACGAGGCCACCCCCGGTTCCGCTCGCGGCACCCGAGACACCCGTGGAGTCAGTGCCGTGACGCATTGCAGGAACCCCTGGAACATGTTTTCGATGGAAGCGTTCTTCAATATGTCTTCCCGGGCGGCGCGGGAGAATGCGCTTCGCAGCCCGTCGTCACGCAGGAGGAGGAGAATCCTGCCCTTGAGCGCGTCCAGGTCGTTTTCGGGAACGATGAACCCGTTGCGGCCGGGGGTGAGATAGTGGATCTCGGGGGGCTGCAGACCCTCCTCGGTCACAACGGGGAGGCCCCAGTAGAACGCCTGGTTCAGGCCGAGCCCGACATCCCCCGGGATGCAGAAGACGTCGGATGCCTTGAACACCTTGCTGATCTGAAGATTCTGGGGATCGTGGATCTCGCCGAGGTAAAGGATGTTCTCGCCCCGGATCAGGCGGCGCAGGTCGTAGTCCATGGCGTCGCCGACCAGCACACAGCCGCACCCGGGCTCATCGATGGTGTTGAACACGGAGATGAGGTGCTCCACTTTTTTCACCGGCCGCATGCGCCCGACAAAAAGCACGACCTTCTCGAAGGGGATGCCGAGCTCGCGTTTGAGCTCCTCCTTCGACTGGGGGACGGGGGGAAAGGAATCAAAATTGACGGTGTTGTTGGCGACGAAGACTTTGTGCCTGTTTTGGGGCTGGATGTCCTTGATCTCGTTTGCGGAATAAAGGATAAGCCCGTCGCTCAACGTGTGGATATAATAGAAGGGCTGATTTCGGAATCCGGGATTGTGCACTTCCAGGTTGATCCCCTTGTTCCAGTAGACGACGGGTATGTTTTTCAGTTTGAGCCAGTGCATCAACGGCCAGATCATGAGGTTCTTGAGAAGGAGAAAGGTGATCACGACATCCGGCTGGAGCCGCTCGATCTCTCGCTTGTAGGCCGTGAACCGAAAGGGCATTTCCCGAAAATCGAATTCCAGGGGGAACGGGTTCTGTTTCTCCAGCTCACTGGCTCGGACCACGAGCTCCCACCCGTGTTCCCTGAACCGCCGCGCAAAGTAATTGTAGTTGGAGACCCGGTAGTGGAAGACCTTGTTCGAGACGAGCAGCACCCGTTTCATCAGTGCGCGTTATCCTTTCGTTTGAGCCTGTCGGTAAAAGGGCACGAGGACTCTGCAGATGGTATCCCAGCGGTATTTGCGGCCTTTCCGGGCAATCCGGTCCCGGCTGAAATGTTCCTGATTTTCGAAGAAGCGCCGGATCCCCTCCGCCACGCCCCGCGCATCGTTTGTCTCCGTGATGATTCCCATGTCCTCTTCCACGTACTCGCGGAGCGAGCCGACATCCGTGGCGACCAGCGGAAGGCCGAACCGGAAGGCGAGGAACACGACGCCGCTCTGATAGATGTTTCTGTAGGGCAGCACCAGGACGTCGGCGCTCTTGAACAAGACCTCCACTGCTTCATTGGGTATGAAGCCTTCATGCAGATGGATGTCGTCCCGGCGGCGAGCGCTATTTATGGCGGCAAGAATCCGCGCGCGGTAGGCGGGGTCTGGAAACCAGCCCGATATGAGAAGTCTCGTCGACGGCAGGTCAAGTTGGTCGAAGGCCTCCAAGAGCGTGTCCAGCCCTTTGTATGCATCGGCTTTCCCAAAGAACAGCACGCCCTTTTCGCCATCCCTGAAACCCGCCCGTTTTCTTGCCTCATCAGGGGTGAGTTTCGTTATGGGCACCTCCTCGTTCAACCCTATGGAAATCACCGTGATCTTTCGCTCGGGCAAACCGAATTGCTTGACGAGTTGACGTTTGGCGAGATCGGTATGGACCAGGATGATGTGGGGTATTCGGTATATCACCCGGTAAAGGCATCGGTAAAAACGGCTGCTCTCCATATTGTGCGGCAGAACGTTGTGGGCGGTGTACATGTAGCGGGATGAAAACAGCCGGAAACCGAGGCCCAACACGATGCCCTCGAAAAAGGTCCGAGCGCCTCGGAAGATCCCGGTGAAATGCACGACGGCTCCCCTGTGTTGGCACAGGAAGAACAACAGGCGGACGTAGTACCGTGCGAGATCGGCCACCTTCCGAGCCGTCGGCCTGCCCGGGTCCTGGCTGCCACGCAAATTGATACTCCGGATCCCGCTTTGCAGCAGTCGCCGGTGGTCTGTGTCGGAAGAGATCACCAGAGGCGTGACGCCGTTTGCCGCCAGGCCTTTCACAAACCCCAGGGTATAGTTCGGCT
>Ga0101944_10004376_pt1 | contig 17654 bp, 18 predicted proteins | sample DewCreD2012metaG_FD_75245 | JGI IMG/M metagenome (GOLD analysis project Ga0101944, IMG submission 75245) | Hot spring sediment bacterial and archeal communities from British Columbia, Canada, to study Microbial Dark Matter (Phase II) - Dewar... ... | reverse complement strand
GCAGTGAAGAGATGCACTGTAGAAAATTGAATGAATATGAAAATTTCTTAAAAAAAGTAGCATAGCCTATTGACTTTTATCATAGACGGAATGACATTGGTGGGAATGGATTCCGTGTCAAGCACGGAATGACTTTTGGTGGGAATGGATTCCGTGTCAGGCACGGAATGACTTTTGGTGGAAATAGATTGCGGGTCGGTGTCCGCAATGACGGTTGGTGGACTTTAAAATGAGTTGACATTATTTTACACCTTAACATCATTCTCTAAGCTTATAATTAAATAAAATAAATGAGTTCATCATGAAAAATACTATAATTTCTTTTGCGTGCATTGCTGTTACAGTGCTCTGCACCGTTTATGGTCAGCTTGTGACCAAATGGCGTGTAAATAAATTGACTTCAGACAGCACAAATTTATCGCTAATAAAATATTATTCCTTGCTTTTTTTTGATCCGCTGTTTCTTTCAGGGCTTTTGGCGGTTATTCCCGCAGGGCTATGCTGGATATATGCCATTAGGCATGTGCAGCTTAGCGTGGCCTATCCGTTCATTGGGCTTACCTTTGCGCTGGTGCTTCTGGGAACATCGGTGCTGCTTCATGAGCCGATTACTATTCAAAAAATCATTGGCACAATGTTTATTGTTACCGGCATAAGCATCATAGCGGTACATTAAAAAATCATGATTCACAAACTTGAACAGCACATACGTTGCCTTAAGTGCCAAACACGCATGAAAAAAGAAAGCAGTGCATTTGTATGCACCTTGTGTAATGTATGCTACTCATATAATGGTAAGGCACTACAGGTGGTATCGGGAACTGCGGATAAAGTTTTAGATCCACTGGATAAAATAAAGTTGGTGTTAAAACCATTTAGCAGGCTGTATAATTTTCTTATAAAAATCATTAGCCCGGTTTTTGTGGATAGCTATTTAAAAAAATTTATTGCCGCTAATGTCCGCCCCACAGGCATATTTCTTAATCTGGGTAGCGGAAATATGCGGCTTCATAACAATATCATTAATGTTGATTTTATTGAGTATCCCAATGTTGACATCGTTGCTGATATTTCCAGCATTCCCCTTGATGATGAATGCTGCGATGGCATCTTCATCATTGGGGTGCTTGAGCATGTGGAAAACCCATGTGAGGTCATTGCCCAGATTAATCGGCTGCTAAAAAAAGGCGGTTTTGTGTATGCGTTTTTTCCGTTTATGCAAGGGTATCACGCCTCGCCGCACGATTATTTCCGCACCACGCATGAAGGCGCCAGAGCCCTTTTTAATGATTTTTCCGATATAAACATAGTGTTGGCCGGCGGTCCCACTTCGGGGTTTTTATGGGTGTTTCAGGAATGGCTGGCGATGGTATTGTCGCTTGGCATACAACCGCTTTACTATGTATGGTATATTGCGCTTATGATTCTTACTTTCCCCTTAAAGTTTTTAGATTTTGTACTTGTGCATCATCCTAATGCTAAACACATCACTTCGGGTTTTACTATTATTGCAAAAAAATGAATTCATTACCACAAATATTCAATTCAATAAAAGAAATTATTTTGAGCGATAGTTTCCGGAAAAAAATTTCTGCCAGCAACCAGCATGTTTTTCAGGTAACTATCGCCCAGGCATTACACGAGGCCAAGTGGGCTATTGAGTTTTTGCAGCAGTACGATGTAAAAGATAAACGTGTTTTAGAAATTGGTTCAGGTGCAGGCATTGTGAGCGCCTGCCTTGCGCTGTATGGCGTGCAGGTTACCATGGTGGAACCTTCAGCAGGGGTTTTTAACTATCACCATGCCATGTGCACTGAACTTTTCAAAGCGCTTAATCTTAAAGCAAATCTCATCACCACGCCAATTGAGGATATGTCCACACAGCAACAGTATGATTTTATATTTTCAATTAATGTATTGGAGCATATACGCAATTTGGACAGGGCTTTTAGCGTTATGCGCAATTGCTTAACGGATGACGGCATCATGTTTCATATTTGTCCCAACTATATTGTACCGTATGAACCGCATGTGGGTGTATTGCTTGTGCCGTTTTTTCCGCAGTTGAGTTTTGCAGTTTCAAAGAAATTGAAAAAGCATCCCGTTAGCAGCATGCTGACGTTTATCACGGTACCGCACATAAAAAAACTTGCAAAAAAATACGGGTTTTCCGTGCGCTTTTTTCCTGATGTTATGTATCAGTCATTTATGCGCCTGGTATCCGATAGTGAATTTAAAAAACGGCAAAGCGGCCTGCCGCTGTATGCGTTCAAGGTTTTACAAGGTTTGCACTTGCTACAAATAACCAAATATGTACCTGTGTGCCTGCAAACGCCGGTTGCGTTTGAAATGAAAAAGAAATAAATTATGGAATTCCCTGATAATTGCCTTACATACATCTTTCTTTTTCATAAAGAAAAAATACTATATCGTTCTCTGGGTCACGGAAAATAATGATTGTATTGATATTTTTTCGTATTCCTAACCGTTAGTTTGATTATAAAATTGGTGTATTTTTGACGCAATGTATTCCACTTCTTCATGTGTAATGCCATAAAAAAGCGGCAGGCGCAAAAGCCTCTCACTTTCTTTTGTGGTATGAATATCCCTACCATGAAACCGGCCAAAGCGCATACCAGCAGGGGAGCTGTGTAGCGGCACGTAATGAAACACTGCATAAATGCTATGTTGTTTAAGAAAATCAAGAAGGCGTGTGCGCTCATCTAAATCCTTTGTTTTTATGTAAAACATGTGGGCATTGTGCGTGCAATGAGGCGGTATCACCGGCAATTCCAATAGCCCTTGGTGCTGCAAAGGAAGTAACAATTCATAATACGTATTCCACGCTTTCATACGGTTGTAAAGAATTTCATCTGCTTTTTCAAGCTGTCCCCAAAGATATGCTGCGCTCACATCATTCATTAAAAAACTACTGCCAATATCAACCCAGGTGTATTTGTCTATCATGCCTCTGAAAAACTGGCTGCGGTTTGTGCCTTTTTCCCGCAGTATTTCGGCACGCAACACAAAATCTTCAATATTTACAAGCAAAAGCCCGCCTTCGCCGGCGCTGGTATAGTTTTTTGACTCATGAAAGCTATAGGTGCCCAAATGGCCAATTGTCCCAAGAAATTTCTCTTTGTATGATGCCATCATACCCTGTGCAGCATCTTCAATAACATAAAGATTATGCTTTTGGGCAATTTTCATTATTGTGTCCATTTCACATCCCACGCCGGCATAATGAACAACACAGATTGCCTTTGTTTTTTGGGTTATTGCAGCTTCTATTAATGTTTCGTCGATATTCATTGTATCCGGGCGAATATCCACAAAAACCGGAACTGCTCCCCTAAGCACAAAAGCATTGGCAGTGCTCACAAAGGTGTACGATGGCAGTATCACTTCATCGCCCGGCTGAATATTTATAAGCAATGCGCACATCTCCAGCGCATGCGTACATGAAGATGTTAAGAGCGCGCGTTTGCAGCCAAGCGTTTGCTCAAACCACTGCTCGCATTTTTTGGTAAAATCACCATCGCCGGAAATTTTTCCGCTCTGCAAGGCTTTAGCAATGTACTGCTCTTCGTTGCCGGTATGTGGTGGTTTGTTGAAGGGGATCATGGGGTTTTAATTTATTCAATTTCAACTTTTATTAGATCTTGCAACATTGGAATTTTGTTTTTCATTTCATCAATGGAATTATATTTTATGAAAACTATTCCTGCCTTTTGATTAAGATAATCCTCTATCTTATCACCTTCTTGTAATAAAAATAAACTGTCAAATATATTATTCTTGATATCTTTATGAATTGATATTTTTTTTATTTTTCCTGATTTATTGCTCATAATACAATGACGAGTATAAAATCCGTTGATTTCTTGCTGAGCTAAGTCACTTATAGTGTAATTAGTAAAAGATTTAATAATGTAATGAGAATATTGTACGCCTGTAGCATATTCAACAAGCTTTACATACAAATCTCCAGGTGGCCTTCTGCATATCTCTGTAATATAGGGATTTCCATTTTTCAAAATGAATTGCGTGTGAAATATTCCATCTTTTAAATCAAGCAACAAAGCCATTTTTTCAAAATCACTGCACAGTTTTTCAATAACTTTAATAGATGCTGAGCTTGGGCACGAAGCACCTGAAACCAAATATTTATTTAAATAATAATGTTCATCATCATAAAAGTAAAATGCTACTTCTTTATTTATTATAAAAGTAGATAATCCGTGATTTGTTCCTTCAATAAATTCCTCTATTACTATTTTCTTTTGCTTTGATATAGAAAAAGCTTTTTTAATAAGCTGAGGAGCTTCTTCCATTGAGTCTATACGTGAAACACCTTTCCCACCTGTTAAATCAACTGGTTTTACAATAATAGGAAAATTAAATTCATTGAGATATGCCAGTGCGACGTCAATCGATTCAAAGGATAATGATTTTGGAACAGGAAAGTTGTGCACAGCACAAAATTTTCTGAATTCATCTTTATGATGTATTATTTTTGTGGTATTAAAAGAATCAAAATTTGCGAACCCTAATTTTTCTGCAACATACGAGCATGAAATAATTGAAAAGTCATTGCAGCATGGGCAAAGATAATCAACTTTTAATTTTTTTGCTAACTGCAATACAGCTTCTTTATCCGAATAGTCGCATTTATGATATTCATCTGAATACCTGTGTCCTAAATCATCTTCCCTGTTTCCCGTAGTAATGACATAAAAGCCTAAATCTTTTGCTGCTTTTATTAGTGGAATGTCTGAATGGCTGCCGCCAACGTACAAAAGTTTTTTCATATAGGTATCGTTTAAAATAAATATTTTTAATCAGACTTATTTTTATTAATGATATCCGCAAGCAAAAACGCCAGTTCCACTGATTGTTCGGCATTTAGCCTTGGGTCGCATGCGGTTGTGTAATTATAATCTAGTTCTTCCACTTTGATATTCCTTAACCCTCCCGTACATTCGGTTACATTATCAGCTGTTATTTCCAGGTGAATTCCGGCTGGTATGGTTTCCTCTGCATTATGTATTTCCCAAAAAAGTTTTAGTTCGTCAACTATATCATCAAACACTCTGAATTTCTTATTATTTGGCAACACTTTGGTATTACCGTGCATAGGATCGCACATCCAGATAACATTATAATCATGATTTTTGATTTCTTTTATAAGTTTTGGAAGATGAGATTCAATATTTTTCAGTCCAAACCTGCAAATAAGGCATATTTTTCCAGCTTCATTATTTGGATTAAGTTTTGTTATAATTGCTTTAATGTCATCACTGAAATAATCTGGTCCAATTTTTATTCCAATTGGATTGTTAACACCTCTTAAAAATTCAACATGTGCGCTATCGGCATATCTGGTTCTGTTTCCTATCCACAACATGTGAGCACTGGTATCATACCAATCGCCAGTAGTAGTGTCTATTCGTGTCATCGCTTCTTCATACTCTAAAACAAGCGCTTCATGTGATGTGTAAAAGTTTACTTCATTGAATTGAGGATTATTCACATCCAAGCCAAGAGCTTTAATAAAATTTATAGATTTAATAATATCTTTCGCAAGTGTAGAATATTTTTGCATAATTGGAAAGTCATTGAAGTAATGTTTTTGCCAGTCTAATAACTGTGATAATGATGCATATCCACCCTTCGTAAAAGCGCGTATAAGGTTTAGAGTAGCAGCAGCTTTATAATATGCCGTTAAAATACGGGATGGGTCATGCTTTCGCGCATCCATTTCTGGAATCAAGGCATTAATCATATCGCCACGATAAATAGGTAGTTTAACACCATTAACAATTTCGTAATCATTTGTTCTTGGTTTTGCAAATTGACCTGCTATTCTTCCAATTTTAACAATTTTTTTCTCTGTGGCAAAGGTCAATATGATAGACATTTGCAGAATAACCCGTATTAAGTTATGTATAATTGGACCATGACAATCATCAAACGTTTCAGCACAATATCCACATTGCAAGACAATAGATTTACCTTCACCTGCTTCTTTTAATTCTTGTTTTAATGAACGAGTTTCGCCAGCAAAAACTAAAGCAGGTAGTCGTGATAATTCTGCTAAAACATTTTCCAAAAGGGTATGGTCATACCAATTAATATCCTGGTATAATTTATAAGTTTTCCAAGTTGATTTTGTCCATGCGGTCATAGTTATGTTACAAAAATATAATTTAAATTACCCTTTTATATCATTTTTTTGCTTTTATTAAATAATTTAATGTAAAGTCTCTTTGCTTGTCAAACCTATCACAAAGATTTAATATAATAGGTAAAACTAATACGAAAATTATATAAGACAAAAATTCAAAAGGTAAAAGTAAAAACCTTACATATTTTCTTTTAATAGTCCAAAAAGTTATTTTGGGTAAAAATATTAACCTATTGGCTAAATAACCAAAATATCCAGTGGTGGGTTTAATATATTGTATTGAAAAATTGGCCTTTTCTAATAGATATTGAATACCATAATTTGTATATCGATAAAAATCAAAAGGTGCTTGATGAACACACCAGCCCTGTGGAACAGATAAATATAAATATCCATTATTTTGTAGTACACGGTATAATTCATTTAAAACTAATTGAGGTTCTTTTACATGTTCTAATACTTGAATACAAATAATACTATTAAAAATATTATCTTTGAATGGTAATTTTTCAAGATTTGAAATAACATTTATTTTTTTGTAATCCCAGGATTCTCCTCCAACAGCTAGGTCACATGCAATATAGTTATTTTTTTGAAAGTATTTTTTATATTGGCATTCTCCGGCTCCTGCGTCCAATATAAAAGCATTAGCTGGTGTTTCACTTGCACACTCACGTATAAAAAGGTCTCTTTGAAAAGTATCAGGATCTATATATTTCCTAATACAACTAGGTAAATCAGATAATTGAAGTTTTTTGCTAATAACTTTTTTGATCATCTTGCGTAAGCATATTATTTAAATTTTAAACAAAATACATCACTGTCTCGGTTATACCTTCTGTATAATGCCGCAAAAATATTTTATAATCATCTCGTATAGACAAAACTTGTTCGGGAATTGCCCAGAGATCATTACATTTATGATACACACAAACAGCCAATATAGGTTTATATTCTTTAATAGTGTTTTGTGCTCCTTCTATTACTTTGCTTTCCCAACCTTCAACATCCATTTTGATGTAACTAATAGGCCCCATAATTACATTATCAAGCATATCGGTTTCAATACTAATAGTTCCATGTTCATTTATATTTGAACTTGAACCTTCTGAGCTGAATTTTACAACTTCTTTTTTATCTGATAAACCTATTTTATAATAAAAAATGTTTCTATAATCTTTTAATATGTTTTTAGCCTTTAGTAAATTGGATTCATCTGGTTCAAAAAAGTAAATAGATTTATAATTGGGATAATTTTTTGTGAAAGTGTGAGTCGTAAGTCCGTCAAAGCCTCCAACATCAGCAAAAATTAATTCATTGTAAAAGTATAAAAAATCTTCAAAGTATTGTTTTTCTTGGATATTTTTAAAGGAGCACATAAATTTCAAATCATAAGACAATCTGAAATTAATTAGGTTGCTGAATTGTACTTTTGATTCGTCATCAGCAAGAATATTATATATTCTTTGGTATTTATTTAAATTAGAGTAAAAATCATTTTCAAAGCCATCTAAAAATAATAATTGTTTAAGTGGGAGTTTTGAGTATCTTAATAAAGAAAAGTAATCTATATATTCTATGTTAAACTCTTTGACACGCTTAATAGCCGTTAATGGCCTACCGTAAACAACTGATATCGCAATTATAGCGTTATCTAATAATTTCTCAATTTTAACTATAGGTTTATTCATAAATGACGATTCATTGGTAAAATCATCAATAAATCCATCTATTTCAACATTTTCAGCAATACTTTTTGCAAATTCATTAGTACCTAATACATATTTAGGTCTATTTGAATGTATAAATTCTTCACACAATTCTTTTTGTTTTATATTTTCTTTATGTTCCGCAATCGGTATCATCATATATTTTCAACTTTTACCCATTTTTTTTCTTTAAACGAAATATGCATTGCAGTTAAGAATAGCAAGCCTTTCAATGCGTCATTTATTCCAAATGTATACATGTTTTTATAATTTTGTTTTGATTGGTATTTGTAAGTATATAAAGATTCATAAATGTCTGTATACAGATTTGCAAATGCTTCAATAAATCCAGCAGGATGCCCTGATTTAAATCTATTATATCGTGGCATGTTTAAAAGTAAAACTTCATTCTGCCCGCGAATAACTATCTTTTTTTCACCTGTCTTATTATTGATTATGAGTTCTTCCGGATTACATTGTACCCATTCGGCTGATCCATCATTTCCAAATATGCGGATGCGCAAACCATTTCGGTAACCTAAGGCAGATTTGCTAAACCAAATATTACAAACAATACCGTTGGAAAGTGTTGTTATTGCATGAATATCATCAATAATTTTTTTAAAATTGCCATAAGAATTTTCAACAGCACATACTTCTAATGCGTCTTCTCCTGTTAAGAAATTTATGATATTATACACATGCACACCTAAATCAAGCGATATTGTAGGTATTTCATAATCCTTTAGACGCCAGTCTTGCGGTATAATTGGCTTTCCATCAAGCCCAATTCGTATAAATCCTTCTTGAGGCATTTCTATCAAAATTTGGTTGATTTTACCAAACTCGCCATTTTGTATTCTTTGTTTCAATTCTCTGACAACAGGGTATCCAGTATAATTATATGTTACTGTCAAAAAGCTATTTTGTTTATCCACTATTTGTTTTAGTTGTTTAGCTTCATCAACTGATTTTGTTAGGGATTTTTCAGATATTACTGCATGTCCTAACATTAATGCTTTATCAATCATATAGCAGTGGTCAGGAGTTGGAGTAAGTATAACAATAGCATCCAATAAACCTTTTTCTTGTATTAACATTGTTTCCCAATTATCATACACTCTTTGCGGATCTATATTCCACTGTTTTCCTGTGTCTCTATTGGTATCAAGGTTTTTGCTGAAACAACCTGCTACTAATTTAAACTTGCCATCCATTTGTGATGCAATTGTATGCACAGTACCAACGGCTGAATTAATAGCTCCTCCAATAAACCCAATCTCAAAAACAGATTTATTCATTCAATGTCTCCATTATTTAAATGTGACCGATTCTACAACATACAGAGGTCTATTTTTCACTTCATTATATACTTTTCCAACATACACACCAACAACACCAATACATGTGATGATTACACCTGATAAAAAATAGATTGAGACCATAATGCTTGTCCAACCTGCAACGGGTATGGACAATAGGTAGTGCTGAATTATTAAAAAAATTGAAAAAATAAAAGATATAACAGAAATCAAGATGCCAATATTAATAAATAATATTAGTGGTTTTTGTGAATATGATAATATGGAATCAATTGCAAGGTTAAACATCCTTTTAAAATTATAACTGGATTTTCCAGTTTTACGCTTTGCATGTTCTATATCAATTTCTATTCTTTTAAAACCAACCCATAATGCAAACAGTCCAAACGATCTGGTATGTTCTCTCAACTTTTTTATGCTTTGTATGACATTAGTGGAATAAATACCAAAATTGCTGATTCTTCCATCTATCTTTGTCTCAGTAAAATAACTATACACTTTCCAAAACACCTTTGAACTCAACCTCTTTACAATTCCATCCTTCCTTTCCGCTCTTCGTCCCACCACTATGTCGTAACCTTCCATGGCCTTGTTGTACAATTTTATAATCTCCTCGGGCTGGTCTTGCAAATCACAATCCATAACAACAATCCATTGCCCTTTTGCAAAATCAAGCCCTGCGGTTATTGCATAGTGTTGTCCAAAATTGCGCGATAATTTAATGCCCTTAACCCGCTTGTCTTTTTTTGCCAATTCCTTGATTATTTCCCAATCGTTCAATGGGCTTCCGTCATCAACCATAATAATTTCAAAATTTTTGTTTATACTACTCAACGTATTTTTAAGTCGCTGGTATAGTTCATGTAGCGTCCACGGGCATTTATATACGGGGATAATTACAGAGAAGTAAGGATTCTTCATAACAAAAACCTTTGTCTCATTATCAATTATTTTAATCTATAAACCACTGTGTTATAAAATCATCAGCAGTGGAAATAACAATGTTTGCTTTAGTGCGTATTTCAATTGCATCTTCACTATCATAATTTCCATAATCCCTTTTGCCATCTGCCAGCATTGCTTTAGCAAAATCTTTATTGCTTATGGATGAAAGAAACGTTGCATGGCGGTGGATAACAGGAAATCTCCATCCATCATCATATTTTTGCAATTTATTAGTGATAATATATGCTTTGGTTTCGTCAATTAATGATTGTAAAAAACAATTTGTATCAATAATAACAATACCATCATAGGCAATATCTAAAAACAAGGGGTTATGATTGTAAAAATTATCCTGACATTCGCTTTTTGTTACTAATATAATATCTGTGGGTATTCCAATAGAAAGCATTTTTTTTAAAATTATAATTTCTTTTGCCCGTTTATGCAATTTTGGATTAATGCCATCGGCAACGACAAGTAGATCAATATCTGAATCATCAGTGTTTTGGTTTAAAGCATAAGAGCCAAATAGGGCAATTGCAATTACTGAAAATGGAATATTGTTTGTTCCCGCAATAATGGCATTACCAAATTGCTGGACAATTTGTTGGCAACTGTGGTTAAAGCTTTTTGAATTATAATTCATATATACTTCTCCACATACCATTGAACGGTAGTAAACAAACTATCTTCAAAATTTTCACGTGCCTTCCAGCCAAGCTCTGTTTCAATCTTTGTAGGGTCAATGGCATAGCGCCTGTCATGGCCTGGCCTGTCTTTTACAAATGTAATAAGCTCTTTGTAAGATGAAATCTTTTTGGTCAATGAATTCAAAAACTTATTTTTTTTAATTGGATATATTGTGTCAAGCATTTCACAAATAGTATTGGCCACATACAAATTTTCTTTTTCATTGCGTGCACCAATATTGTAAGTGTTGCCAGATTTTCCATTATGAAAAACAATATCAATTGCTCTGCAATGGTCAAGCACATACAGCCAATCGCGTACATTCTTTCCATCACCATAAATGGGTATGGGGTTGCCATTCAAAGCATTTCTGATGATTGTTGGGATTAGCTTTTCGTCATGTTGCTTTGGCCCAAAGTTGTTTGAACAGTTTGTGATAACGGTATGTAATCCATAAGTATGGTGATACGCCCTAATAATCATATCGCTTGATGCTTTGGATGCGCTATAGGGGCTGTTGGGTGCGTAGGGAGTTTCTTCGGTAAAGTAACCAGTTGCGCCCAATGAACCATACACCTCATCGGTAGATATATGATGAAAACGGCAGGCTTCGTAGCCATTTTTGTATTCAAACGGTTTACCCATCCAAAAACGGTATGCAACATCAATAAGCGTATGCGTGCCAACAATATTAGTATGTATAAAGTCATAGGAATGTTCAATAGAGTTATCTACATGCGATTCAGCAGCAAAATGTATAACACCATTAATATTGAATTCATTACATATAAAGTTAATTAATTCCCTGTTGCAAATATCGCCATGGATAAATTTATAACGCGGATGATTGCTTATTTCTTTAAGATTTTGCAAATCAGCGGCATAAGTCAGCTTGTCAATGTTCACAACAAAATAATCAGGGTGAGCGTCTAAAAAATACGGAATAAAGTTACTGCCAATAAATCCGCAACCGCCAGTAATAAGAATTGCTTTCAATTATTTATTCCCCTTGAGCTAATTTTGTGAGATAGTTACCGTAATCGGTTTTTTGTAATGATTGGGCTAATGCCAATAGTTGTTCCTTAGCTATCCATCCGTTTCTAAACGCTATCTCTTCAATACATCCAATCTTTAAGCCGGTTCTATCTTCTATTATCTTTACAAAATTACCAGCCTCCATTAAACTTTCATGCGTACCGGTATCAAGCCATGCAAAACCACGCCCCATAACCTTCACTTTTAACCGACTTTCAGTTAAGTATAGCTGATTAACACTGGTAATTTCCAATTCCCCTCTGTTACTTGGTTTAACCGTTTTAGCTTTTTTGACAACATCATTAGGATAAAAATATAAACCAATCACTGCGTAGTTGCTTTTGGGAATTTTTGGCTTTTCCTCTATTGATAAAACGTTAAATTTGTCATCAAATTCTATTACACCATAACGCTGTGGGTCATGGACATAATATCCAAAAACCACTGCATTGCTTTCGTTTGAAACAATGTTTATACTATCATGTAAAAGATTAATAAGACCATGGCCAAAAAAGATATTATCTCCTAATACCAGGCAAACACTATCATTGCCTATAAATTCTTGCCCAATAATAAATGCTTCTGCAATACCATTTGGTTTTTCCTGCACCGCATACGTAATTGATAATCCATATTGTGAACCATTATCAAATAATTCCTGAAATCGAGCTATATCTACGGGAGTTGAGATAATTAAAATATCCCGTATTCCTGCAAGCATTAATACAGAAAGGGGATAATAAATTAGTGGTTTATCATATACAGGTAAAAGCTGTTTGCAAATTGCTTTAGTAATTGGATAAAGGCGTGTACCGGAACCACCCGCTAAAATTATTCCCTTCATAGATTTATCAGTTAATCTTCAACGTTTATAGTAGTATTAATGTAATAAAATATTATGAACAAGAAATTGAAACAATCAAGCTACAATATTGCAATAATTATAAATAGTAATATGATATATCACTGCGTACAATAAGATTGCAATTCCTTAGTTGCTTCTAAGCATAAAAAATATAAGAGATAATACACCTGTCAAGAACAATTATCTGCATAATAACAATTTATTGTATTATTATGGGCTCAGGCGGATAAATAAGGGGTGGCTTGCCTCTGTATTTATCGTTTATGATTGCGTACACAATATCCAATGCAGCTTTAGCGTTTGGTTTATCCTTGGCAAATTGTATAAATTCTTCAAATGGTTTTAACCATATTGAACGTGCTTGTTTGTCATCTAAAAATGTAACACCTGATTCAATCTGCTTTTTATATAAGTACCAGTTTATTACGCCTAAATTGAAAAGGCCATACGGCTCATCATCTTTAATTTCAAGTACCTTTTTTATGTAATCTAAGGCTTCGTATGTTTTTTCCTGTGTCCAAAGATCAACTGCTTTGTAATGATATAAGTTTGTTAAAATATTTGGTGGCACCGGAACTTTGCCTAATGCCTTTTCGTATAACGTAAGGGCAGTATCATATTGTCTACGATAATATGCTCTTGTGCCATCATAAAGGTTTTGTGCAGATTCAACAAATTTTATCTGATTAAACCATGTAAATTCATTTTTCATGTGTTGCAATATTCTTTCACATGCCTCCCAGTCGCCAATCCTGAGTGCAAAGCTCAATATTAACGATGATTGATGAAGGCTTGGGTATGAAAAAATATATTCACTGCGTTGTATTTTATTCCCGGGCAGGGGCATATCTCTTTTTACAAACACCATGCCGCCTGTTCCATAAAATGCTAATTTCCAATCAGGATTGGTAAGAATATGAGGATATAATAATAAATCCATGTGTTGCAAATGCAGAATATCAAATTTGTATTTTTGTAAAAATTCTTCTGTATTTTCATTTGTCACAAATTTAATATATTCATTGTACCAGCTTTTAAAAGGGAAGTATCGCGGGTCTATCATAATTTTATTTTGAGGATATAAACGCCACAAAAAGTATCCCCCACAGTTATAGGGATTGCCAACATTATGGCCGGGATAATATTTAGCAATGAATTCTGCTTCTTCCTGTGAATTTATGTAACTATCGCCAAAACCAAACCATGTGATGGTATTTGTAAAACTTAGAAGTGTTTGCCACCTAACCTGGTCTAATGCCACAATAAGGCATATAGCAGTAATTATAGCTGTTAACCATTTTTTCTTTGGTTTATAGTATAGTATATCATCTTTCAAATAGTACATGATGCTGAAAACATAAACAGGTATCCAGTAATACATTAAACGGCCAAAAATTGTATATAAAATGGCATATACTATATTTGAAAGAATGAAAACCCAGTCAATTTTTTTATAGTGCTTTGTGCTTACTATTACATAGAGCAAGATTGCTATAGGTATTCCAAAGTATAGTACAAATGTTGGAATAGCTAATGTGGGTCCATAAGCGCTGACTGTTTTTAAGTTTTCAACATCTGGTTTTAAAAGCAATCCGGTTAACAGGCTGATATGATATTTATAGCCATACGGTGTTATAAAAGTAGCTAAAAACGATAAAGCTGAAGCTATGCCAATGTGTTTTAATTGGATTATGGTAAATGTGCTGTCTTTGCTTAATTTATAATTAAGCAGGCTACCAATAATGATGCATACAAAGAAAAAAGCTGCAAAAATAAATCCACCATGGCTGTTTACCCAAATGAGTATTATAATTGGTAGAAGGTATAATAATTTATAATTTTTTTCTTTATCTAAACTGTATAGCCACCATATAAATACGGTTGCACTCATAAAGAAGTATGTAAATAATTCTGGTTTTATCATACTTCCTGATGAAGCCCCATGGGTTATGATGCCCATAAGAATAGTAAGCAAGCTAACAGGATGCCATAAAACCTTATTTTTATATGCAAAGAATAAAAATAAAAATACAACTGCAAGTGCTAAAAAATATTTTACTGCATAAAGTGCATAAAATCCAAAGCTGCTGTATAATAAATACAACAATATTTCAGGTATCCATGCGCAGTAGATTTCTTCGTTACTTGCGGGTGTCCATGTATATATTGAATGGTCAGGTATTAACGTTTTATGTTCAATCATGTATTTGCCATATTGCATCTGCCACCATGTATCACCATCTTGTATAGGATTGGTGTTGCCAATAATTAACGCAACTGGAAGAAGGATGCAAAGTAAAGCAATAGCTATAATCTTGAAAATCTTCATAAAGATCACCTGCTAATATGTAAATTTTGGTTGATTAGTATCGTTTTATCATATAACTAAAATCAAGTCTTTTTTATAATAGATGATGAAATAAATGAAGTATAACAATCAGTGGGGATGGTGAGTGGTGTAGTGGTGTAGTAGTATAGTAGGGGATGAAGCATCTCGTCGTTTAGTAGATGAGATTCTTCATTGCATTAGCTTATTGTTAAAATCAAATTTCTTTTCCATACTTTGTAATACTTTCAATAAATCCACTTGTATCAGAATTTTCATTAAGCAGAATTGGCTCAATGCGTACATCAACTTTGTTAGCTAGTTCAAAAAGGTGTGCACTTAGATCAAGATAATCGCCATTAATACTATCAACGATCACTGCTATATCAATGTCACTGGTTTTTGTTTCAGAATTTTTTGCATATGATCCATACAATACAATTTTTTTGACTGATATTGTTTGTCTGACTATATCAGCGTATTGTTTTATCTTTTTAAAAGTTGTTTTATCCATTCAAATAACTCCTCAGTTTGTTTGAGTAAATCAATACAAACTTTTTCAGTAAGAGATTTCATGAGCTCATTTTTATCATATGGATATCGAGCTTGAATATTCAAAGGCATCAGATAGTGGATGAGTTTATACATTTCTTTTGTCATAATAAGATGCAAATTGCATTGTTTAGCCAGTAATAGTAAATTATGAGTATAGGGTGGTTCCTGCTGTTTAAAATACCAGTAATATGCTTTTAATGATTTTTCAATAACCTGATGACACATAAATCCAACATATAGGTATCTTTTTGTGTTATACATAGCTTTAGCAGTATCAAGATCGTACGTTGCCATGTCTAGCCAATAATTAATTTTATTTTCAATATCCATACAATTAAAAATTTATTTATAATACTATATTATGTCAAGAAGATAAAGTCGGAAGTAATTGTTCTAATAATACTGGTGTGTGGTGTAGTATAAACAAAACGGTTGCAATTTTTCATTTATTTCATAAGAGAGAAGGGGGCTTCAGGTGCCAGCCCCCTTCTCTCTTATGTATCTCTCTTCCCCCGGCTTGGCGACTATCGTTTTTTGTCCCTCATTGCATTCGGGATTCCCTGCGTTCCTCGCCCACTGCGGGGGCTTTAGGAACTTGCCTGCCTTCGGCAGTCTCAAACAGTCCTCGCCCTTTTTCCGCAGTGGGCTTGCGGTACTCGGCAAAAAAACGTCGCATAAGGATAACCTCACGGGATGGTGAGTGGTGTAGTGGTGTAGTGGTAGAGTATGGTAGCTGGAAGGGTCATCCTGAGGAACGAAGAGACGAAGGATCTTGTCTTTGTCCTTAAAAAGAGATTCTTCGTCCCGATGAAATCGGGACTCAGAATGACGGCGAGAGTCAATGGATTCCGGAACAGGTCCGGAATGACTTTTTATGGAATGGATTGAAGGTAAAGTTAACGCACAAAATAAAAAAATTTTTAAAATGACAAAAAAATTTTTTAATTTTTTTTCTATCAAGCGTTTTATATATACAGATACTGCTGCAGTAGGCATTGAATTAGCACTTGACAGCTATTTACAGCAGTGGTATATTAAAATTAAAAAAAGGTAGGGAAATTGGTATGCATTTAAGTACTGAGGCGTATGATGTCTTTGAGCAGGTATTTCAGGGCAAGGACAATGCAAAGAAGGTAATGCGTGCATTGGAAGAGGCAATTGTGACAACAGTACATGACAGTTGGTATCGTACCAAGGAAGAGCTAAAGGCAGAGGTGTTCAGCCATTTTGCCACAAAGGATGATTTACATAAGGTACGCACTGAGCTATTAGGGGAGATGAAGAAGGACAAGGCTGAACTTTTGGGCAAGATGGAGAAAGATAAAGCAGAGCTTTTAGGGAAAATGGAAAAAGACAAGACTGAGTTAGTGGGAATGATTACGAATGTGCACACAGAATTGACTGGTAAATTTGAGTCACTGTATGAAAAGACGGAAAAAGACAAGGCTGAGCTTTTGGGCAAGTTTGAAGCATTGTATCAAAAAACAGAAAAGGACAAGGCTGAGCTGTCAGGTAAGATTGAAGCATTATATGCAAAGACAGAAAAAGACAAGGCCGAGTTAAACGAAAAAATTGAAAATGTAAAATCGGAGATGCTGCTAAGATTTGAAAAAATGGACAAAAAGTTTAGCTTGTATTTTGCTCTTTTACTTTTTGCCATTATATTTTTAAATCAGAATGCATTGGAGTTTATTGCAAAGGTTATTGGTATTATACGATAATCTTTTTGTGGTTGGGTACTGGTGGAGTAGTATAGTGGTGGGGTGGTATAGTAGTATAGTAGTATAGTAGTATAAGGATCTTGTCGTATTGCAAGAAGAATGACGCGGTTGCTGTCATCCTGAACCCCGATTGAATCGGGATTCAGGATCTAATCTTTAATAGATTCCGAATCAAGTTCGTTGTTATGATAAAAGTTAAGGAGCATAACCTTGACTGGTAAGGAAGAATGGTGTATCCTGTCAAATGGGCATGTGATAGGAGCATAAAAAAGACAGGAGAAGGCTGACGTCATTCGTGG